>Ga0137379_10000362_pt1 | contig 39934 bp, 28 predicted proteins | sample SagtaG_18_FD_104812 | JGI IMG/M metagenome (GOLD analysis project Ga0137379, IMG submission 104812) | Vadose zone soil microbial communities from Sagehorn Ranch, Mendocino, California, USA - Sage2_L_80_16 metaG | ecosystem: Environmental > Terrestrial > Soil > Vadose zone | place: USA...
CCCCAGCAGGCTGCGGAAAATCTGAGTGCGATCGCGGCCCAGCTGGCGAAGGAGTATCCGAAGACGGACACGGGAGCGCCGCTACGGCTGATCCGTCCAGGACTCTATGCCGACGAAGGGGACCTCATCCGCGGATTTCTTTTCAGCGTGACCGCGCTCGCGCTGCTGGTGCTGCTCGCGGCGTGCGCGAATCTGGCCAGCCTCTTTGCGGCGCGCGCGGCGGATCGCAGCCGGGAACTGGCGCTCCGTGTCGCCCTGGGAGCGAGCCGGTGGCGGTTGGTTCGGCAACTACTGACTGAGGCGATGGTGTTGTCGATGCTGGGTGGTGCAGCCGGGATGGCGACCGCAGGTCTGCTGCTGGGTATCCTGAACCGGGGCTCATTGCCGAGCTTCATGGCGCAATCGCCCTATGGCCGTCTGGCCGTCAGCGTGGATGCGGGTGTTTACCTGGCGGCTGTGATCTTGAGCCTCGTAAGCGGGCTGCTGTTCGGGATGATTCCGGCGCGGCAGGTCTGGCAGAGCAGTCCGTTGCAGGCGATGAAGAGCGGACCGATGAATTCAACGCCCCTGCGCAGGTTGGCCCTGCGGGACCTGTTGCTTGGCGCACAAATTGCAATCTGCACGCTGCTGGTAACGGCCTCCCTCGTCGCGGTGCGCGGCATGGTGCGCATGCTGCACGCGCCGCTGGGTTTCAAGCCGGCGGGCGAAATGGTGGCGGAGATGGATCTGAGCGAGGTGGAAGGCGACGTGCCGCTCGAGAAAACGAAAGCGATGATCGAGGCGGTGCGGAGCATTCCCGGTGTGACGGCGGTGGGGACGTTGAGCAAATTGCCCTTTACGGGCGGGATTCGGGGTATTCCGGTTTTCCCGCCTGGGACGACAGAGTTCACGCTGAACAATTCTGTGCTGGCGCCGTACCGGTTTACGATCTCGCCGGGCTACCTCGAGGCTGCCGGCACCCGGCTCCTTCGTGGCCGTGATGTCTCTTGGCGTGACACCGCCCAGACGCCGTACGTCGCGATCGTGAACGAGACCTTCGCGCGGAAGATGTGGGGCGAAACGCCGGCGATTGGACAACGCTTTATTTTCCTGGACCACCTGAGGGAAGTGGTGGGCGTGGTGGAGGACGGAAAGTACCACGAGATGCAGGAGTCGCCCCAGTCTGTGGTGTTTCTGCCCTTGTCGCAAAGCGAGCAGTGGTTCGGGACTTTCGTCGTGCGGTCGTCCCGGGCGCAGAACGAGATGGCGGCCGCGCTCGAACGCACCTTGAGCGGCCTCGAGCCGAATGCGATTATCACGGTGGAGAGCTGGCCCGATGCGATGGTGGGTGCGCTCTTCCCGGCCCGAGCGGCGGCAGCAGCACTCGGCGTCATGGGCCTACTTGCCGCAATGGTGGCGGTGACGGGCATCTTCGGCATGGCGGCCTACAACGTGAGCCGCCGGATGAAGGAGCTGGGCATCCGCGTCGCCTTGGGCGCGCGCACGAAGCACGTGATGCGCGCAGCTGTCGGGCGGCCAATGGTGCTGCTTGGAGTCGGATCGTTGGTGGGGCTGCTGTGGGGCGTCTTCGCCAGCCGGCTTCTGGGGCAGATTGTGTATCAAGCGAATCCGCGAGATCCCGTGGTCGTCGTCGGCGCGGTGCTAACGATGGCGCTGCTTGGAATTGCAGCGTCCGCCATTCCGGCCCTGCGAGCGCTTGCTGTCGATCCCTCCAAACTGTTGCGGGAAGAGTGAAGCAGGTGAACACGCTACACGTCAGTCCTTTCGGCACCGACAAAACGCCGATGATGGCACACGCCTCCAGCCAGGGGAGGAGATCGTGAAACTCTTCTGTAAGCTGAATGAACAAGGTATGACCATCGTGCAAGTCACGCATTCGGAGAGAAACGCGTCCTACGGCAAGTGCATCGTGCAGTTGCGCGACGGCTGGATTGTCAAAAAGGAATAATGATTCAAAGAAAGAATTAAAAATCGGGATCGTGATCTGGAATTAAGATTACGTTTTCCGGTGATTTCTTCCGGCATAGGATTCTGAAGATGAAACAAGAAAATCCGTCCATTGAGATTTGTCCTGGGATCACACGTCGTACGGTCGCGAACGGCAAGACGATGTATCAGATGATCGCTACGCTGGCGGCCGGGAGTCGTATGCCAGAGCACCGGCACGCGCAGGAGCAGATCGTTCACATTCTCGAAGGTCAGATGCGACTCATCGTTGATGGCGTGCCGCACGAGCTTTCCATCGGCGATTCCTTCTATCTCGCCAGCAATGTTCCGCATGGTGTGGAGACGATATTACCGACACGCGTGCTCGATACGTTTAGCCCACCGCGCGATGATTACCTGGTGATCGACGAAAAAACTCGCCAGGACGGTGCGCGGTAATTGCCACGGAGAAACCGGGGTATCACTAAAACTCATTCTGCATTTGAGAGAAGTTTTCGGCGAGGGCGCCGAAGCGAGACCCGGGCCGGGACTGGCGTTACACGCGGAGGTGTGCGCTCTCCGGAATCAGTAGTCGGAACTCGGAGGTAGCGATCAATTCGCTGCGGCAGCCTTGGCGAGAGCCCGCTGGTTCCAGTCGGCGCGCAAAACTTTCATTTCCGCGCTGAGCCCGCGCAGTCGCGGGGCGACGCCCCTGTATTTTTTCGTGATCCCGGTGACCGTTCGGTTGACTGCGCCCTGGCTTACCAGGCCCTGAAGCTTTTCATAAACGCGCAAGCGCAGCATCTCTTCGCCGCCACTGGCAAGATTTCGTTCCCGAAGATTTAGAAAGATAATGCCGAACAACGGCTTGAATTCGAATGAGGCTTTCGAAGAAAGCACAGCCACCAGCTCTTCGGTAATGTTGTCGGGCGCGCGACGCATGAAGGTTGATTTGGACATTGGATACTATAGGCGAGATCCGGGAAATAGCGACCGTTGCCGGAGCCAGGGAGAGCCGACGAACATCAAATCGTGCTTGGAAACTTGACTGCTTAAAGCAGTCGAGTTCTGAAGCGGTGCAATTGATTCGATCGTCATTGGAAATCGCGATCAATTAGTGGGCAATGCGACGACGAAGCTGGAGGAACGGGCGCTCGATCGACAGAAAGAGGATAAAACCAGCGCCGTAAATACAGATTTCGACCAGGAGAAGGGCTGAGACGGACGTGAGCGCGATATTATGGGCGGAACAGAACTGAATTATGGCGTGGATGATGAGTTTGTGGCTGAGGTAAACGCTGTAAGCAATGCTGGCGAAGAATGCCGCGCCGGGAATTTCAACATGACGAAAGGGCAACTGCGGACTAACGGCACAGACGAGGAGCGTGACCATACCCACGGCGATGAGCGGAAATTGCCAGACGCAGGTCGCGATCGTGAGATCGTTTTCGCCCAAAGCCAAACCATAAACAATTGCCGCCAGGCCGGGCAGCCAAAGCCACGTGGCGAAATTCATCAGCCGTTTCCACAATGATGGCCGGAATTTCTGAAGCGCGGCCAATACCACGCCGAAGACAAGTGGATCGAGCCGGGTCCAGGTCGGATAGTAAATGAACTTTTGAAATCCAGAGAAGGAGACGCCGGCTTCGCCCGGATTCAGATAAGCGAGCGTGCCGCGTAACGCGAGTCCGCCGATAAACACCGTCAAAGGAATGATAAACGCCGCGCGAGTCCAACGATTGATAAAGATGAGAAGCAACGGCAGCGCCAGATAGAATTGGTCCTCGATCGCCAGCGACCACGCATGAGAAAACGCGGTCCCGCCGCGCAGGTTAATGTTTTGGATGGAGACCAGGAATTTCCAGAGCGGCGATATCTCCGGAAATTCGCGCAAAGACGGCAGGCAAAAGTAAACCGCGAGGACGACAAAATAAGCGGGCATGATTCGTAAAGCGCGCCGCGAAAAGAAGCGCGGCAAATTCATCGGCTGTTCGCGCGTGAGCGGAGCAAGCAGTTGACCACCGATCAAGTAGCCGCTGAGCAGGAAGAAAAGATCGACACCGATCCAGCCGAACCGATGCAGGCGATGAGGAAGCGCGAACCCGAAAATGCCAGCGTGGTAAATGACAACCAGGATGATCGCGAGGGCGCGGAGAAGATCGAGACCCGGTTGTCGCTCGCGGTTGGCAAAGCGCGGGTCGATGACAGTTTCGCGCACGGAATGTTGGATGCGCGAACGTAGCAGAGCGTTCATCTCCGTCGAGTCGAGCCATCAAGAAAGCTTTAGCAGCTGCGATCGCAAGGTTGCGGTTAGCTTAAGCATCCGCCGCTTTTCCACGTTTCGATTGAAGCCTGCCGCGCCAAGTGCACAGTAACGACAACGAATCGTGAAAGCCGCCGCAGCCCAGAATTCCAGCGCAAGGAAAATAATCGTCGTCCTCGCTATGCTGGTAACGGTGTGTCTGCTCTCGCTGATCATCGCGGGCGTTACCAGCTTGATTTCCCTGGCTGAGAGAATCCACCCGGTTGCAGGTACAATCGTATTCTGGAGTGTTTGTCTGGCAGCCGGTTTTTTCGCGCTCTATTGCGTCGTTGCATACGCAAGACTTCCTGCTGCGCTTGTCGCGCCAGAGGAGGAATCGGGCCCAAAGTACGACGCCTATTTGCAGGCTCTCCGCGTCCGACTTGCCGTAAATCCGCGGACGCGAGGCAGACCTCTCGCCACAGAGGAGGAGATCGAAAGTGCAGTTGGACATCTGTCGGCGGAGGCGGATTCAATCGTCCGCAGCACAGCAAGCACGGTGTTTCTTAGCACGGCGCTGATGCAAAATGGCCGGCTCGACGGGCTCATCGTCCTCTTCACTCAAATTCAGATGGTCGGACGTATCGCCCGCATTTACGTCCAGCGTCCCTCTCCTCGCGAACTGGTACGGCTCTATGCGAATGTTGCTGGCACAGCTTTCGTTGCCAGCGGGCTCGAATCGCTCGAGCTGGGAGAAATGGTCGCGCCGCTTGCCTTTTCTGTGGTGCCGGCCCTCAAAGGCGGAATTCCAGGCCTGAGCGGTATCTCAGCCCTTCTGGTTAGATGTATTTCTAACGGCGCCGCAAACGCGTTCCTCACGCTGCGGGTAGGCGAAGTCGCGCGGCGCTACTGCGAGCTCACTTCACGATGCCCGCCTGAGCTTATCCGCAAATCTGCAACGGCCGCGGCGGTCCAGCATCTCGGTCGAATCGTGCGCGAAAACGGCGCACTGGTCGTGAGGAAGATTTGGGAAAGTACTGGACGCGCCCTGATCGATAGCGGTGTATCAAAGGCCGAAGATATTGCGGGCGCAACACGCAATCTTTTTGGCAGAATTTCACCTTGGCGGCCGAAAGAAGAAGACCCGGCCACTCGTCCGTGAAATGGAGCCGACTTTCTTCAGCGCTCTGATTTAGTTGGCCGCGGCGGCCTTGGCCCGAAGCTTCTGAGCCCAGTCGCTGCGCAAAACTTTCATCTCCGCCCTTAATGTAACCATGCGCGGCGCGACTCCTTTGTATTTTTTCGTGGTGCCCGTGACCGTCCTCGTTACCGCTCCCTGATTCACCAGCCCCTGAAGCTTTTCATAAGAACGCAGGCGCAGCATTTCTTCGCCTCCACTGGCAGCGTTTCGCTCCCGGAGATTGAGCAGGACGATGTCGAACAACGGCTTGAATTCGAATGAGGCCTTTGAGGAAAGCACGGCCACCAGCTCTTCGGTAATATTATCGGGGGCGCGACGCGTGAAAGAGATGCCGGATGGTTTAGACATCTAAGACTATAGCACCGATCCAGGAAATAGCGACTGAGGCCGCGCATGGAGCGGTTAATGACACTGGACGGCGGTCAGATGGAAAAAGAAAGAACCAAGAAATCAGAATTACGCGCATCTACTTCTTTCGCGTGTAGTTGATCTCCATCGTTTTGGCTTCCTGGCCCCCGCGATCCTCGTACCACTCGAACGTGTGATGGTTGTTATCGACGATCTTGATCACTTCGCGAACCTTTTGCTTCATTCCCGGCATCATTTCGATTTCCGAGGTGTAAGTGAACGCTTTCGTGGAGGGATCGTAAGTGCCTTCGGACATCATGATGCCGGTGCCCATGTTGTCGATCCACGAGGATACGAATTTCTGTTTCGCATTGTCGTACCCTTCAAACGACATGCCCTTGAATGTCATGTCCTTCATTTTGCCGTCCGGCCCGGGCATCTGCATTTTGCCGGTGAACTCGCCGATAAAGTAGCGCCCGTCCATCATCGGCTTTCTTACGGCTGTGCCTTTTGATTGCTGCGGCGGGGCGTTCGGATCGGGGTTCATCCACATTTTGATGTCGTAGGTCCACGTGCCGGCCAGGCTCCCGAGCAGCTTGTGATTCTCGTTCAGCTTCGCCAGCTCCATCATTTGAGCCATCATCTTCTGCATGTCGGCTGCGCTCGGCTGTCCACTCGCCGCGGGTTGAGCCGCGCTTGGACTCATCGCACTCGCTGGCGATGGGCTGGTTTCCTGCGCGAATGATGGGGCTGCGATCAACGCTGCTCCAAAAAGAATTGCTAAAGATAGAGAAGTTTTCATGGCGCTGATTCTTTTCAGAAGCAATGAAAGGCGTCAAGCCCTGAGGTCAGAAGAATTACCAGCCAAGGGCCTTCGCGAAAACCAACGGCGCTACAATGGTAGCGTCGGACTCGATGATAAATTTCGGGGTCTCAACGCTTAGTTTGCCCCACGTGATTTTCTCGTTCGGCACGGCGCCGGAATACGATCCGAAGCTGGTCGTGGAATCGCTGATCTGGCAAAAATAACCCCATTCGGGCACGGGCGTCTGAACGTCTTGATTAAGCATGGGCACGACGCAAATCGGAAAGTCACCTGCAATCCCACCGCCGATCTGAAAGAAGCCGATGGAAGAATCATGTGACACGCGGCGATACCAGTCCGACAGCTTGATCATGTATTCGATCCCAGAACGCACGGTGTGCACGTCGCTGATCGCCCCTGTAATGCATCGCGCGGCGTAAATATTTCCGAGCGTTGAATCTTCCCAGCCCGGCACGAACATCGGCAGGTCCTTGTGCGCGGCGGCGATCATCCAACTATCGCTCGGATCGATCTCGTAGAATTTTTTGAGCCGGCATTCTCTCAGGACCTTGAAAAGAAATTCGTGCGGAAAAAACTGTTCTTTTTTCTTCGCAGCCGCCGTCCACTCGTTGATCACCACCTTCTCGATCCGGCGGATGGCTTCTTCTTCCGGAATACATGTGTCGGTGACGCGGTTCAAATGACGAGCCCGCAATGCTTCCTCGTGCTTGGGAGTCAACTCGCGGTAATTAGGGATGCGTTCATACTTGCTGCGCGCTACGAGATTGAAGAGGTCCTCTTCCAGGTTCGCGCCGGTGCAGGTAATGGCGTGGACTTTATCCTGCCGAATCATTTCCGCGAGAGAGATGCCCAGCTCAGCCGTGCTCATCGCCCCAGCGAGCGTGATCATCATTTTCCCGCCGCGATCGAGATGCGCGATATAGGCGTCGGCTGCATCCTTGAGGACGGCCGCGTTGAAGTGCCGGTAATGGCGGTCAATGAACTGGCTGATGCTGCCCGTCTTCACGTCCATCAACTTTTGCGATTTGTGTTGTTAACTGTCGATGAAAAAAATTTATAGCGTGCCGTTGAAGGATTGAGCACGCATTTTTTTACTGAAAGTTTCTACGGCAGCGAAGCGATAATGCGTGCAGCCAATGTTTCGGGCATAATACCGAGAAAGAGGACTGCAGCTGCGAGCACGGCAATCACGCCTCGCTGCAGAAGATCAATCCGATAGGATTCAGATTTCAGTGATGTTTCGGCCGGCGCTGAATCCACAAAAATCACTTTCAGCACGACGAGGTAATAGTAGAGCGAGATAAGGCTGCCGAAGAGTGCGACTACGACAAGCCAGAGCAGGCCGTGACTTGTGCCGGCGCCCAGCGCGGCGCTGAACAAGTAGAACTTTCCGAAGAATCCGGCTAGCGGCGGTATCCCGGCCAACGACAACATGAAGACCGCCATGCATCCGGCGAGCAACGGCGAATGCATCCACAGCCCTGAAAAATCGGCAAAGTCATCGCCGCCTGTTACGCGGCGCACCACAGCGACGACGCCGAATGCGCCGACGAGCGTGATGGCGTAAACGGTAGTGTAGAACAATGTTGCGGAAAATCCGTCCCGCCCGCCGGCCACAAGTCCGAGCAGTGTGTAACCTGCGTGGGCAACCGCGGAGTAGGCAAGAAGACGGCGCACGTTGGTCTGCGCGAGCGCAACCAGATTGCCTAATAAGATCGACAGTGCGGAGAGCGCGGCCAGGAGAGGTGACCAGCCCGCCACCATTGCGTGCCAGTCTGCGCTGCCGTGCATCGGAGCGAACCCGACGAGCACAATTTTCCCAAGCACGACGAACGACGCAACCTTAGAGCCCGAGGCGATAAATGCCGCGCTCGGCACGGGCGCGCCCTGGTATGCATCGGGCGCCCAAAGATGGAACGGTGCGGCGGCGATTTTGAACGCGAACCCGATGAGAGTCATGACGATGCCGACCGCAAGCAACGGTTGCACCGATTCAGTGGTTAATTTTTGACCGATCGCTGCGAGGCTTGTTGTCCCCGACACACCGTAAATGAAACTGATTCCAAAAAGCGTGAACGCGCTGGCGGTGCTGCCAAACAGGAAATACTTCAGGCCCGCTTCGGCAGAGCGCACGTCTGTTTTGTCGAACGCGGCCATGACATAAAGCGAGAGACCGGTCAGCTCGAGACCGATGAAGATCATGAGAAATTCTTCGCTGCCGACGAGCAGCATCAGTCCGATCGTCGCAAGGAGTAGCATCGCGAGATATTCGCCCGGATTGCGTGACGCGGGGTCGCTGCGCGCGAGGAGCACAGTGAAAAACGCGAGCGCAATGCAAATGATTTTAAACAGCGAATTCAGCGGCGTGATTACGAGCATCCCGCCAAAGAGCGTTGCGTTGTGCGGCAATATGAGCACCGCGCCGACTGTGACTACGAGTCCAAGCGCGGCCACCGCGGAACAGATTGCGGATGTAGTTTCTGTAGTGGCGGGTGTTGCGCCCGCCTCGCGCCCAGTCGTTACGCCAATGGCAAGCACTACAAGCGCCGTCACGACGACGACAGCCTCGGGCGACGCAAGCTTGAGCAGTTCCAGGAAACTCATTTGCATTTCAAAAATCGTCCAGCGACAACTGCCGGGTAGCGCATGCGTCTCGCATGCTGGCGATTGCGTCCTCGCGATCGCGAACTTTCGTTGTAGCTCGGTATCTTCGCTGCATTGAAACGCGGCAAAAGATTGTTTTGGCGAGACGCCAAAACCAGCACGCGAGACGCATGCGCTACCCAATCCGGCTCGCTCGCGACGCTCATTTTAAGAACCCCATTGCTTCGACGGCGGGCTGAATGCGATCGAGCAAAACCTTCGGATAAAGCCCGACGGCGAGCGTCGCGAGCATGAGCAGGCAAGCGCCCCACTTTTCCGGCAGCGTGATTGGAGCAACATCGAGCGGGTGGATCGAGCGCTCCGCGCTCGATGTTATTAATGTCGGCGAAGCTGAGTAGGATTTAGCATCGCCCGACCGAGCGGCCGATCCACCTGGCGTTGTCGCGCTACTTTCACCAAAGAAACTTTGCTGCAGCGCACGCAACGTGAACGCGGCGACGAGCACCATTCCGGCGCCCGTGATCCACACAGCGATCGGAAAAGCTTTCCACGCCCCGATCAGGATCGTAATTTCGGCGGCGAACCCGCTAAATCCTGGAATGCCCATTGATGCTGCCGAGGCGATGACAAACGTGAACGCGGCAAATGGTAGCGCGTGACTCAGATTCATTACAGAGAGCGCGTCCAGCTCGCGCGTGTGGGTGCGACGATAGAGCATCCGTCCGGCCACGGCGAAAAGCAGCGCTGCGATCACGCCGTGCGAGAACATTTGCAGCACTGCGCCCGAGACGCCGAGTGCATTAGCGGTCGCCAGTCCAAGCAACACGAAACCCATGTGGCTCACGCTCGAGTAACCAATGACGAATTTCAGGTCGCGCTGGCCCAACGCCACGGCCGCGGCGTAAACAATTCCGATGACAGCGAGGACAGCGATCCATGTGCTCCACATGTGGAAACCTTGCGGGAAAAGATTCATCGCGACGCGCAACCCGCCGTAGGCGCCGAGTTTCATGACGATGCCGGCCAGCAGCATCGAACCCGCGGTCGGCGCGGCGACGTGACCGGTCGGCGCCCAGGTGTGCAAGGGCCAGACGCCCGCCAGCACACCAAACCCGAGAAACAACACGGGGAACGCCCACAATTGCAGCTGCGGCGGGAATTGGAATTGCGCGAGCTGATTCAGGTCCAGCGAACCAGCGGTCACATAGATGGCAAGAATCCCGATGAAGACAAGCGCGCCGCCGAAGAAGGAATAAAGAGTCAATTTCATCGCGCCGTATTCCTTATTGGTCGATCCCCAGATCGCGATCAGGAAATATTTTGGAACGATCACGAGTTCATAGAATAGGAAGAGCAAAAACAAATCGGCGCTCAGGAAGACGCCGTACGAGCCAACAACCACGAGCAACAGCCAAAAGAAAAATTCATTCTGGCGGTGTTCGACATCCCACGAAAAGAGCACTGCGGTCACGGCGACGAGGCCAGTGACGAGAGCCATGGTGAGACTGACGCCATCGACCGCGAGATGATATTCCATCCCGAGCATCGGCACCCACGGGATGCGTACGATTGTCTTGAAGGGCGCAAGATCGACAATCGGCGTTTGAAACAACGCGATAAGGTTGATTGCGAATCCTGCGACGGTAGTTAGCAGCGCAATCCAGCGTGAAACAACGTGCGGCAAAAAAAGCAGCACGAACGCTCCCACACACGTGATGTAAATCGTCCAGGCGTTCACTTTGCGATCACGACATCGCTGCTCTGGATTGGCCGCGGCACATCCGCCCATTGAACGGTAACGTTGCTGAAGTTCACGGGAATCCCCGCGCTCATCAGAGGATCGGCGCTATCGCACACATGAAAATGCAAATGTGGTTCGGTTGAATTTCCAGAGGAACCGAGTTTGCCGATCGCGTCGCCCGCCTTGACCCGATCTCCCTTATGAACGCGAACGCTGCCCGGTTGCAGGTGCGCATACAGGGAATACTCATTCTTGCCGTGACCAATCATCACGTAGTTGCCCGTGATCGCGGTCATGCCCTTCGCCAAACGGCCTGCTTGCTCTTTCTGGAGCCGTGCAAAGTAAGCTTCCTGACTTTCATCTGGCCGTTGCATGGCGGTCGGATCTTCAGGCTGATCATTCGCAGCTTCGACTACGGCGCCATCGCACGCCGCCAGGACATCCACCCCGTAGGCGTAGTAATCGTCGAAGCGCGTGCCATCTCCCTTACGGGAAAGTCCATTGCCGCCGATTCTTCCGATATCGAGCGCGAATTCTTCTGGAAGCGCCCAACGATGCGCGGTGTGCAGCGTTGCTCCGACTTCGACGAACCAGATTCCGCGCAATGGAAAGATGTAACTGTTCGTCGCGAACTCAGATTTGATCGGGATCGAGCCCGTTATTTCCGTCGCGCGGCCGCCGACATTGCCATGCACGCGGACGCGTAGCATATCGCGCATGCCACTGAAGGTGAAGACCTGCGAAGCGATAAGTAGCGCTCGATCTCGATCTAAAGTTGGCCCGGCCATTTTGATCGAAGGCGGAATCAAGTCCGTGCCGCAGAATTGAAACACGACTTGCTGAAGAATTCCTAAGGCTTGCAATTTTGCACCGCGATCCGCCGCACGCTGGATGGCGTTGCCGTCAAGTTTCTTTGAATCCAGAACGTGGCCGGTTTGCAGCAATTCCAATTCGATGTAGTCGATCTTAAACGGAGCTTCGCCATGATTGATCACCGCTACATTCTGCAACATCAGACTTTGCAGGTCGCGCCGGCTTTCCAATGGATAAGTGTGCACGGCCGATGCCGGACAGAAGCGAACTTCTATGGGAGGCGGTTTCTCCGCAAAAGCAGATGAAAAGCAAAGAGTAAATGCCAAGAAGCCGCTGAGTATGTGTTTCATAAATGATTGCGTGTTCGATATCGCGGAGCCTTTTCGCGGATGTGGAATCCGATTTCGCGCCGCGCCTTTTCCGGCGGAGCCATCAACTGCCGGATCGCTTCGAGGATCGCGTCGATCTCCTCGTCATGTTTACCAACGCGCTTTTCGAGTTCGGAAAATTTGCGCGCGAGCTCGCGATTTGTCTCTAACGTCTGGCGCAGCTTTACGAACGCCCGCATAATCGCGATGTTCACTTTCACCGCACGTTCGCTATTCAAAACGCTCGATAGCATCGCGACGCCTTGTTCTGTGAAGGCGTAAGGACGGTACCGCCTGCCTCGGTGTTTTCGTGAACTGGTCACAAACTGTGACCAGTTCGGCAGAATCCATTGATTATCAGCAGCTTGTGATTTTGCGGTAACGAATTGTGACCTCAAAAAGCGCGTCTCCTCCGCGCTGAGTTGGAACATGAAATCCTCCGGAAAGCGTGTCGCGTTACGCTTAACTGCCTGATTAAGTGTTTTTGTGGGGATGCCGTATAGCGTCGCCAAGTCGAAATCGAGCAGCACTTTTTCTCCGCGCACCCAATGAATCGCCTTCGCGATCTGCTGAAGCGGAATGATTTCTTTCTTCATTCCGTGAGTCTCAGGCAAATAATCGCGTCATTTGAACGACGGTTGTGTTGAAGATGTTGAAGATGAATTGCGGCGCGATGCCGATGGCGAACATGAGCAATGTCATAGGAATGACGACGAGCTTTTCGCTTCGCAAAAGATCAGGGAACGCGCTGCAACTTTTGGCCAGGGGACCGCTGAAGAGCGCCTGCATGGCGCGCGCAAATGCAATCGCCGTGACGAGCAGGCCAATTACTGCGATAGCGGTGAACGAAGCCGCCATCGCGAACGAGCCTTTGAAAATAAGAAATTCGCCAATGAATCCATTTAGTCCCGGCAGACCGAGCGACGAAAACATGGCGACGCTCATCCAGCCGCAGAGCAACGGCGTCCGCTGCATCAATCCGCCGAAATCATTAATGCCGCGCAGGCCGCGGCGTTGCTCAAGCAGACCGACGTAATAGAACAACGCGGCCGCGGTGATGCCGTGATTGAAGATTTGCATAAACACACCGCTCAATGCCGCGTGCGTGTCGATTGTAGCTGCAACGACGGGCGAGGCAGTAACAGCGAAGAGACCAAGCATGCAGTAGCCGAGATGGTTGATAGACAGGTAGGCCACCATCCGTTTCAAATCCGATTGGGCCCACGCGGCGAGTGACGCGAAGACGATGGAACAGACCGCGAGCCCGAGCATCCAAGGGCCGAGAATTCTGATTTCGCTGGGGAAAAGCGGAAGGAGCAAACGCACGAAACCGTAAACGCCCATTTTCGAGAGAACGCCGGTCAACACCATCGACGCGCCGGTGGGCGCTGTTTCGTACGCGTCGGGCAGCCAGGTGTGAAACGGAAACACCGGCACTTTCACCGCCAGTCCGATAAAGATTCCGCCAAAAGCGAGCCACGCGAGCTTGCCGGTGAGCAGGCCGTTTTTTCCGAGCACAGCGAGAGTTGCAAAATCGAACGTGCCCTTCGCGAAATAAATTCCGAGAAATGAAAGCAACATCGCGACACTGCCGAGAAATGTGTAGAGGAAGAATTTCGTTGCTGCACGGTCGCGGTTTTCGCCACCCCAGATTTTGATGAGCAGAAACGCGGGGATCAGGCTCATCTCGTAAAACAGAAACCAGAGAAGGAAATTCTGCGCCGTGAACGTGCCGTAGAGTGCCGATTGCATCGCCAGCATGATCGCGCAGAACCCGCGAGTCATCCGTTGCGCGAGAAATGCGAACGGAATGATGAGTGACGTGAGCAACACGAGCAGGAGACTCAAACCATCGACGCCAACGAGATATTCGGCGCCGATGGCAGGAATCCAGGCGTGATGTTCGACCATTTGGAGGCCGGCAGCGCCGGAGTCGAAGTTTCGCCACAATGTTAAAGCTAAGAACGCCGCGAGCGCGTTGAATATCAGTGCAATCGCGCGCGCGTTTCTCGGGCGTCCCACGCAAAGCGCAAATGCTCCGATGAGCGGAATAACGATGAGTGTGCTGATCAAGCCAACCATGCGTAGAAGAGCAGCAACACCAGCATGCCGATTGCCACGACACCGAGGTAAGTTTGGATTTGTCCCGAGTGCGCAGCGGACATTAGGCGGCCCAGACCGCGCGTGCCGGCGGTCGTCTCATCGACTCCGGCATTAATGCCGCGCTCATCGACGTTGCTCGTGAAAATTCCAAAGAGCTCGCCGACATCGCCGAAACCGCGCACCAAACCATCCCAGACGTTGCGATCCATCCAATCGGAGACGCGAGCGCAAATGGTGGCGAATGCGATGACGGTCCGATCGTAAAATTCATCCAGCCACATTCTGTTTTCGAGAAAGCGAAACAAAGCTGGTTGCGCGTATTCGAGCGGGTCCGTCTCCGGAGCACGATCTCGATCCTGCATGCCGGCTTTGCGATACATCCAGACGCCGAGTCCCACGCCTGCACCAACCAGCGCGAGCGAAACGAAGAGCATCGGTTGAATCAAACGCGAGATCTCGGAATGCACACGCTCGCCCGTGAGGTACCCGTGCAGCCATGACCACGCAGGTGTGAGCACCGCGCTAAAGAAAATTGCGCAAAGCGCGAGCACGATCAGCGGCATTGTCATTACACGCGGGCTTTCGTGCGCATGGAGTGAGCCAGCGCGGCGATTGCCGAAAAAGACGTAGATGATCTGGCGCGTCATGTAGAGCGCGGTCAGGATGACCCCCATCAAAAGCAGGTAATACGGTAGGCGCGATGCGGGCCAGCGCGCCGCGGCGTGCAGAATTTCCTCTTTAGTCGAGCCACCGGAAAAAAAAAGCGGCACACCGCTGAGCGCCATCATCCCGACCGCGTATGTCAGAAATGTCACCGGCATGAGCCGTCGCAGCCCGCCCATTTTGCGAATGTCCTGTTCGTGATGGCAGCCGTGAATCACTGAGCCAGCGCCGAGAAAGAGGAGTGCTTTGAAAAAACCGTGCGCGAGCAGATGCATGATGCCGGCCGCTACACCGCCCACGCCTAACGAGACCATCATCAAACCAAGCTGCGAGACCGTTGAATAGGCGAGGATGCGTTTGATGTCGGCCTGGGCGATCGCGATTAGCGCCGCCATCAACGCCGTGGTGACGCCAATCCAGACGACTACGGTTAGCGACGGCGTCACGCCATCGATCGCGCCTAACGAGAAGAGCGGATATACGCGTGCGACGAGAAATACACCCGCAGCAACCATAGTGGCGGCGTGAATTAACGCGCTGACTGGCGTCGGACCTTCCATCGCGTCCGGTAACCAGACGTGCAGCGGAAATTGTCCAGACTTGCCGGCCGCGCCGCAGAAAATCAAAAGCGCAACGAAAGTGGCGCTTGCGCCGAGCATGGCGAGTCCGGCGCTTTCAAGACAACCCTTCCCTTCATCGTAGAAGAGAAGTGTGCCGCTGCTGTGGTAGAGCCAGAGAATGCCGAGAAAAAATCCCATGTCGCCGATGCGCGTAGTGATAAACGCTTTCTTTGCGGCAGCCGCTGCACTCGGCCTCTCAATCCAGAACCCGATGAGCAAATACGACGCGAGTCCGACCAGTTCCCAGAAGATGAACAGCAGGAGCAAACTATTAGCAATAACGACCCCGAGCATCGCGCCGCAGAAAAACGAGAGATAAGCGAAGAAGCGGGTGAAATTTTTGTCGTCGGCCATGTAACCGACGCTGAAGATAAAGATGCAAAGCCCAACCAGCGCGATCATCATCATCATTGCGGCGGCGAGCGGATCGAGCACCCAACCGATGCGCAACGCTTGCTCGCCGAAAGTGAACCAGGTGAAATTCTGAACGGCGCGGAACCCGGGTGTTTGCAACGTGGGCAGAAATGCAAAGATCGCGAATGCCAGCGCGATCACCTGGCCAACGATTGCAAGCGCCGCCGCGCTTTTGCGGCGCGATTTTGCCAAACTCAATATCACGAGTGAAATGGCGAGCGGTATCGCCGGGATTAGCCAGAGATTGGTGATAAGCCAGCTCATGGGACGATTACGATCACGATCACGAGTTCAGAATTCATCCTTTGAGCTGGTCGAGTTGATCGACGTTGGTCGTTCGATAGTGGCGGTAAACGGAGATGACCAACGCAAGGCCGACAGCAGCTTCGGCGGCGGCGATGGCGATGGCGAAAATCGCGATCATCACACCGGCGGGTTGGCGCGGCTCGGGGCTGAAGCGCCAGAACGCGATAAAGTTCAAATTCGCCGCGGCGAGCATCATCTCGATGCCGATCAAAATAAAAATGGCGTGGCGCCGGCTCAAGGCTGCAAGCAACCCAATGCAAAACAGCGCTGCGGATACGATGAGAAAGAGTTGGAGTGTTAGGGTCATGACGCGGCGAATTAGAAGGAGGGGATTCCGCGCTTCACCCCTTTTCCTCCATCACGAGAATAAGCGCGCCGATCAGCGCGGCGGTGAGCAGGAGCCCGACGCATTGCAACGGCCAAACATAATTGGTCATCAAGACTTCACCGATACGCTTAACAGTTAGCGCCGGAATTGCCGGTGCAGCGACGGAGACTGATTGTGTCTTGAAAATCGCCGAGATCAAACCGCCGAACACGGCAATGGCGACGACAACGCCGCTCCAATTGAAACCGCGATCTTTCTCCACATCGCGCCGCGTCAGTAGAATCGTGAAGACGATCAGGACGGCGACGGCGCCGATGTAAACAAAGACCTGCACCAACCCGACGAACTCCGCACCCAGCAAAAAGAAGAATGCTGCGATACCGACAAACGTTACCGCGAAACTGAGCGCCGCGTGCATGAGCTTTTGCAGGGTTGCGGCTGCAAGCGCGGCGGCCAGCGTCAGAATGGCGATGACAATAAAAGCGACGCCATTCATTCAGCAAAACGATAGGTTCGGGGCGCGAATTTCTTTTGCGTGTCGAGCAACGTGGACAGGACGGTGTAGACAATCGCAATCACCACAAGCGACCAAAGCCATCCCCGCAATCCGCGCCCGGTGTAGTGCCAGACGGCGGCTGCAACGATACAGGTGAACGCCATCGGCAGCATGAATTTCCAAGCGAAATTCATGATCTGATCGACGCGAGTCCGAGGCAACGTTCCGCGAAGCCAGACATAAACGAAAAGCAGTGCGTTCAGCTTCGCGAAAAACCAGACGTAGGAGGGAATAAATTCTAGTATGCGGATCGGCGCATGCCAGCCGCCGAGGAACAACGTCGCAGCCAGACCAGTGATGGCGAACATTCCGATGTATTCCGCCATAAAAAACGTGGCGTATTTGAAACCGGAATATTCGGTCATGTGCCCGGCGACGATTTCAGACTCGCCCTCCGGCACATCGAATGGAGTTCGGTTCGATTCCACCAGCCCGGAAACAAAAAATAAGATGAAGGCAGCCGCGCCCCACGGCGTGAAAACGAACCAGCGTGGCACAAAGCCAAACACGTAGCCGGCTTGCGCAGCGACAATCGTGTCGGGCGCGAGGGAGCCGGCGATCATCACCACTGGCAGCACTGTGATAATGAGCGGCAGTTCGTAGCTGATCATTTGCGCGATCGCGCGCATCGCGCCCAACATTGAAAACTTATTGTTGCTGCCCCAGCCCGCCATGAAGACGGCGAGCTCCGTTGTCGATCCAACGGCAAAGAAAAAGAGGATCCCGCCATCAATTCTAAACGGCGTCATGCCGCGGCCATAGGGAATGATGCCCAGGGCGAGAATCGCGGTGGCGGCAATAAGGACTGGCGCAAGAAAATGCACAATCTTGTCGGAGCGCGCCGGAACGATGTCTTCCTTGATCAGCATCTTGATGCCGTCGGCGATTGGTTGAAAGAGGCCAAACGGCCCGACTCGATTCGGCCCATAGCGATTTTGTATCCGCCCGAGGATTTTCCGTTCCAGTACGGACATGAGTGCAAAGAGCGTGAGGAACACAGCCAGCAGCGCAAAAATATTGATCAGACTCGACGCAATCTGCACCAGCCAATCGGGCGCATGCGCCATCGAGGAAAGCAACAATTGCTTTCCCCGCACAAATATCTGATCGAGCGAATCCGTCATCTCCGCTGAAGAAAAGCGGTGCGCGCTTATTTAATCAAGACAGATCGTTGAGCGACCGATTTAGCACAGACGAAACACAGATTGGCAAGGACCGAGTCAACGGAGCGGGACGAGCTTCCAGTTAATTTTTCCATCCATGATTTCAAGCCACGCCACGCTGGGAGGCGAACCGCGGTTTGGTCGGGTCACGCAACCGGGATTTAGAAACAGAACCTGTCCGCGTTTTTCGTTTCGCGGGACGTGCGTGTGCCCATGTAACACGACATCGACATCGTTCGGCGGCTGATCGGGCGGGACGTGTTGCAAACGCAACTTCAATCCACTGCGCACAAGATCGACAACCAGCGGCCACTCGAAATTACTGTCACAATTTCCGCGGACAAGAACGACGCGCGGTCCAATCGCACGAAGCTCGTCGAGAATCGTCTCCGTGCAAATGTCTCCAAGATGCCAGATTTCATCTGCATCTTTGGCGATTTCCTTTACCTTTTCCGGCAGGCGATTGTGCGTGTCCGCCAGCACGAAAATGCGCAACGTCTTTTTCGATTGTTCCTGGGTTGTCATGCTCCAGCAACTCTGCCCTTACCCTGTCACCTGCGCCCATGTCCAGGGCACGTTGATTTGTGCAGTGGCGGATGTTACGTAGCCCCCTCGTTTGCCTGCCCATGAGCCAAAACTATAAAGAGACGCTTAATCTGCCGCGCACGGATTTTCCGATGAAGGCGAACCTGGCCGCGCGCGAACCGGAGATGCTCAAAATGTGGGAGGAGACGCGCCTTTATCAGCAAATCCAGAAATCGCGCGAAGATCGGGAGCTATTTGTCCTGCATGACGGGCCACCATTCGCGAACGGCGACGTCCACATGGGGACGGCACTGAACAAGATCCTCAAAGATTTCGTAGTGAAATCGCAAACCATGCTGGGCAAACGCGCGCCTTATATCCCGGGCTGGGACTGTCATGGTCTGCCGATCGAGTATAAAGTTGTCAAAGAATCCCGCGGGCTTTCACCACTCGAAATTCGGAAGAAATCGGAAGCGTTCGCGCGAAAGTTTATCGATATCCAACGGGAACAATTCAAGCGCCTCGGCGTCTTCGGCGATTGGGAAAATCCTTATCTAACGATGGACCCCAAATACGAAGCGGAAATTCTGCGCGCGTTCGCCGTGTTTGTTGACGAAGGTCTCGTCTACCAGTCGAAGAAGCCGGTCTTTTGGAGCACAGGCGCGCAGACCGCGCTCGCAGAAGCCGAAGTGGAATATCAGGAGCGCGACGACACCGCCGTTTACGTCAAGTTTCCGATCACCACTGGCGAGTTCAAAGACAAAGCAAGCATCGCGATCTGGACAACCACGCCATGGACTCTGCCGGCCAACCTCGCCATCGCTGTCGATCCCAAGGAAATTTATGTTGTGCAGCAATTTCAGCGCGACGGTACGTCCGAGACTCTGCTGCTCGCGGACAAGCTCGTTTCGCAATTTCGTGCAGCGACAGGGCTGGATCCTGTCGGCAAACCGCTTGAATCATTTCCGGGCGCAAAGATCGAGAAGATCAAAGCGCGACATCCTTTCTTGGATCGCGAAGTAATCGTCCTGACAGCCGATTTCGTCACCATGGATTCGGGGACGGGAGCCGTACATATCGCGCCCGGCCACGGCGCTGATGATTATACTTTGGGCAGCGCGAACAGATTGCCGATCTTATCGCCAGTCGATGATCATGGCCGTTTCACTGAGGAAGCCGGTCTGCCGAATCTAACCGGCAAATACGTTTTCGACGCTAACGCCGACATCGTCAATTTGCTTCGCGAGCGCGGAATGCTCCTCGGCGAACAAAAATTCCATCACTCCTATCCGTACTGCTGGCGTTCGAAAACGCCGATCATCTTCCGCAATGTCGAGCAATTCTTCATTCGGATTGATGAGCTGCGCGGCAAAGCCCTCCATGCCATCAAGACAGTGAAGTGGATTCCATCGTGGGGAGAAAAGCGAATCAGCGGAACTGTCGAATCGCGTCCCGACTGGGTGATTTCGCGTCAACGCAGTTGGGGCGTGCCGCTGCCGGTTTTTTATTCAAGAGAGGGGCAAGCGATTCTGGATGCTAAAATTATCCGCAAACTTGCCGATCTCGTTGCGGAGCACGGTTCAAACATTTGGTTTGAACTGAACGATGTCGATCTTGCCAATGCACTCGGTTTACCAGAAGGCACAACACATCGCAACGATACGATCGACGTGTGGATCGACAGCGGCGTTTCGCACAAAGCCGTTTGCGCGCTGCGCCCTGAACTGCGCGATCCCGCCGACATGTATCTCGAAGCGACCGATCAACATCGAGGCTGGTTCCAATCCTCGCTCATGACCGGCGTCGCGCTCGATAATCGCGCCCCCTACAAAATGTGCGTGACGCACGGCTTCGTTGTCGATCTTGATGGAAAAAAGATTTCGAAATCAGGAACGTACGACAAGCCAACGGCGGCCGATCATTTCGTTGGCCGCCATGGCGCCGATCTCGTTCGCCTCTGGGCCAGTAGTATCGATTACACGGATGACGTGCCTTTTTCCGAAGAGATGTTCACGCGCCTCGGCGACACGTACCGGCGAATCAGAAATACGCTACGCATCTTGCTAGGGAATCTTTACGATTTCTCAGGAAAGCCGGAAAACAGGAACGAAGGTTTTACTTTAATCGATCGCTGGATTCTGGAGCGACTCGATCAGGTGACCACCGATGGTCGAGCTGCTTACGAAGCATTCGAGTTTCATAAGGTCTATCACACACTCAATCAGTTTTGCGCGGTCGATTTGAGCAGCCTCTACGTCGACATCACCAAAGATCGGATGTATTGCGACGCGCCGGATTCGCCGCGCCGTCGCGCGACACAGATGATCATGCGCAAAATTTTTGATGCGCTCTGTCGATTACTTGCGCCGATTCTCGTATTCACGACCGCGGAAGCGTGGCGGCATTTAGAAGCGGGTGGTTCGATTCATCTGCAGGAATTTCCGGAACCGCAGGACCGACACGATAAAGCGAGCGCTCAGGTTACAGAGCTTCTGAAATTGCGTGGCCTGGTTGGTCAGGCGATCGAGCAAGCGCGTCAGGCGAAACTGATCGGAAATGCTCTCGAAGCCGCGGTTGTTTTGCATTCGGATTCCGATATCACAGAGAAAATCGACAAGGACGAACTGGAAGAATTTTTTATTGTGAGCGATCTGACCATCCACCGGGCGAAAGAAGCGGCCGCTTCGGTCACGAAAACGCAGTATAGAAAGTGCGCGCGTTGCTGGCGTCACCGGCCGACCGTCGGCGCGAGCGCTACGCATCCCGATTTGTGCGACCGATGTGAAAGTGTAGTAAAGGCGAATAAGGGCCGTATCGCACACGAGATTACGGAGTGACGCCGGGTCAATTGGTTCCTGTCATGTCGAGCGGAGTCGAGACATCTCTAATTATTCTAACGCGCGCCATCAAGATTAGCAGTGATAGATTCCTCCAGACCTTCGCGTAAAGCTACGGCTTGGCAGGCGGCTCCGCTCCGCTGCGCTCGGAATGACAACAGGTCGATATGAGATTTATTTTCTTTCTTTCGCTGCCGCTCTACGCGCTCGATCAATGGACGAAACTGATGGTCCTGCGATCCATCAGCCCCGACGAGCCGCGCGCTGTGGTGCCGGATTTTTTTAATCTGGTTAACGTCACGAATACCGGTGCGGCTTTTGGGTCTTTCAGGGGCAACAACACTTTCTTCATCGTAATTTCAGCTATCGCGTTTCTCGTTGTTCTGGCTCTTCTCGTGCAACGGCGGCCACCCGATGTTTGGCGCGACGCGTCCCTTGCGCTTCTGCTCGCCGGCATCTTGGGGAATCTTACCGATCGTCTTCTTTATGGGCACGTGATCGATTTTCTCCTTTTCGATTTGCACATTCCCTACGCGCATCCCTGGCCGGCGTTTAACGTCGCCGATTCGTGCATCTCCATTGCAGTGACCTTGTTTGTTATCCATTCTTTTTGGAAAGAAAAGGGCGCCGCGGTCGGAGGATAGCCTTCCAGGCTGTCTCGGCCCGCAGGGCATCTTGCCTGGCGAACAACCCCGGGCGGGCTGGAAGCCCGCCGGCCGAGTCAGGCAAGATGCCTAACCTCCGACACGCGCGTTGCGCTTCGCACAGCGAAGCGGCTACAGTGGATCGTGAAATCGCCAATGGAGAAGACCGCGCGCGAAATAGCAGCGCGTTTGCGGGAGAACGGTCATGTCGCGTACTTCGCTGGCGGTTGCGTCCGCGATATCGTACGCGGCCAAGTTCCGAAAGATTTCGACATCGCCACCGACGCCAAACCAGAAGTTGTGCAGAAACTTTTTCCGAGAACGTATGCAGTCGGCGCGCATTTTGGCGTGATCCTCGTGGTGGAAAAAGGTTTCCAATTTGAAGTGGCGACGTTTCGGTCGGACGAAGCATACATCGATGGAAGGCACCCCAGCGCGGTGCACTTTTCATCTCCTGAAGAAGACGCGAAACGCCGCGATTTCACAATCAACGGGATGTTTTACGATCCCGTCACGGAAGAGGTGATCGATTTTGTCGGTGGCCATGCCGATATCGCGGCGAAATTGGTGCGCGCAATCGGCGATCCGGCGCAGCGTTTTGCAGAAGATCGATTGCGAATGTTGCGCGCCGTGCGCTTCGCCACCGTGCTCGATTACGAGATCGACGAGCAAACGTGGAGTGCGCTACTCGCGAATGCAGCCTCCATCAATGAGATCAGCGCGGAACGAATTCGCGAAGAGCTGGTGCGCATTTTTCTCTCGCCGAGCAGAACGCGCGGCTGGGATTTGCTTGATTCGAGCGGATTAATGCGCGCCATTTTGCCCGAGATCGAGGCAATGAAGGGCTGCAAGCAGCCGGAGCAATTTCATCCTGAAGGCGACGTTTTCGAGCACACCCGATTGATGCTGCAATTTCTTCCGGAAAAAGTTTCTGTGCCGCTCGTTTTTGCTGTGTTGCTTCATGATGTCGCGAAACCGCGCACCGTAACCGTGGATGAAACGGGACGAATTCGTTTTAGCGGGCACGATCGATTGGGAGCGGAAATGACGGAGGAAATCATGAGGCGTTTGCGATTTTCCGGCGCTGAAATCGATGACACGGTCGAGATGGTCCGGCAACACATGGTTTTCAAGGACGTGCCTAAAATGCGCGAGGCGAAATTAAAGCGCTTTATGGCACGTCCGACTTTCGATGACGAGATCGAGTTGCATCGAGTCGATTGCGAAGGCAGCCATCGTATGCTCGACAATTACAAATTCCTCCTGCGCAAACGCGAAGAATTCGCGAACGAACCGATCATTCCGCCGCCCTTGGTGCGCGGGGATGATTTGATCGCGCTTGGTTTAAAGCCGGGCCCAAAGTTCGGCGAAATTCTCGAGGCCGTGGAGACACAACAGCTTGAAGGACACCTGCGCACACGTAAGGAAGCGATCGAGTGGGTGAAACAGGAATATGCGCTTGGGGAGGGATGTTGAAGCGTTTCGAACATCGAACATCGAACATTCAATGAGAATCCTGATGATCAGCGCGGAAGGGCCGCCCTTGCAGCGGACGGGGGCGCTAATTGACGTGATGGATGCTTTGCCAAGCGCGCTGCGTGCCCGCGGGCACGAGGTCAGCGTAGCACTCCCTTATTACCGCGAAATTCGAGAGAATCGCGCGTTTAAGGAAAAGGACACAGGAGTGACTGTCGATGTACAGCTAGGCGACAAAACTTACGTCGCCAAATACCTGGAAGGACGCAGCGCCGGCGGCGTTCAGTTGTTTCTCGTTCGTTGCGACGAGTTTTTCGATCGGCCGGGAATTTACGGCGAGCGCAGCCAAGCCTACGAAGATAACGCGACGCGGTTCATTTTTTTTTGCAAGGCGGCGTTGGAACTCGCACGGCGATTGACGCCGCCGCTGCAAATTCTGCACGTGCATGATTGGGCGGCAGCGCTGGTGCCGGTGTTTGTGCGTGCGCACAATCTGCCGCTCAAAACGGTGCTTACGATCCATCACGTCGCTGAGCAGGGCAGTTTCTGGGGGCTGGATTTCAACCTCACGAATCTGCCGACGCGATTTTTCACCCTCCACGGCGTCGAATTTTTCGGACGATTGAATTTCCTCAAAGGCGGAATTCTTTATGCCGACAAGCTTACAACGGTGAGCGAACATTATCGGCGCGAAATACAAACGCCATCCGGCGGCTGCGGCCTTGATGTGGTGCTGCGAGAAAACGCGCATCGACTTATGGCGATTTTGCATGGGGCGGATTACACACGGTGGAACCCGGCGTCGGATCGTCTGCTCCCTGCGCATTATGACCCGAGACGGCTTCGGGGAAAAGAGACTTGTCGCGAGGCGCTCCTGAAACAATTGAAACTCGCGTCGGCGTCGCGTGGTCCGGTCTTCGGGATGGTGACTCGTGTAGTCGAGGAAAAGGGCTTCGAGATTCTTATGCCTCTTCTCGATCGACTTCTTTGGGATGACGTCCGCCTCATCATTCTCGGCGAAGGCGATCCGACGTACGAAACTGCTCTGGGCATCGCCGCGAGAAAATTCCCAGGCAAGTTCGTCTATCGAAAGGATTACGACGAAAAACTCGCGCACCTGATTGAAGCAGGCATGAATATCAGCCTGATTCCGTCCCGCTTCGAACCGGCTGGTCTAAGCGCGATGTATAATCTGAAATATGGTGCGCTTCCGGTTGCGCGAGCCACCGGCGGTATTCAGGAGATCATCGAAGATTACGATCCGACGATGGATCGCGGTTATGGTTTTCTCTGTTATGAATATTCAAGCGAGTCTTTCTGGGACGCGATCAAACGCGCACGGGAAATTTACCGCGACCGCACCGCTTGGGCGAAGTTGATGAAACGGGCAATGGCGCGGAATTTTTCCTGGGCTGCATCCGCGCAGCGCTACGAAGAGCTCTATAAAGGACTCGTTGGGGCCGCGGATCAAGTGGCCGCGTAGCCGTAGCCGTCGGCTGTTCGCCTACGGGACGCATAGGTCGCATGGGACCTATGGCGCCGCTCGAATAAAAGGCGAATCGTGTCGTCAAACTCTTGCCGCCGAAACGGCCCATTCGACCAATGCCATCCGAGACTGCTGTCGCCGAACCTCGCGCAAATTCTTGCAATCTCGGGGGCTTTCCTATCTCCTCGACGTTCCTAACTCGCGCGACGCGCCCGGACGTCGCAACCTACCAACATGACGTCATGACTCGCGCGTGGCCACTGCTTAAGCCTTTGCTGGCGGGATTAGTGCTGACCCTGCTGCAACTGGCGATGGTTGTGGGCCTGCTTGCGCCGGAAGGACCTGCTTCTTATCGCTATTCCACTCTTATCCAGCATGACAGCTACTGGTTTGCGAACATCGTTGACCGGGGGTACCAGACGATTGTTCCGCCCATCGATCACAAGGTGATGGAGGTGTCGAACGTCGCATTTTTTCCCGCCTATCCTGCGATCGCTGCTTTGTTTCGCTATGGACTGAACATCGACACCGGCACTGCATTGCTGATCGTCGCCCAGCTCGCTGCTTGGGGGTTCTGGAGTTATTTTTTTCTCTTTTGCAAGCGCTGGAATATTTCGCCTGCGCTCCAGATTTGCGGTTCATTGTTGATTCTCACTCATCCCGCCGCCTTCTTTCTCATTGCCGGCTACTCAGAGTCGCTTTTTCTGATGGCGTTGCTGGGATTTATCTATTGGAGCAGCGCGCAAGGTCGCGCCGCCAAATTCTGGGCCGCTTTACATGGCATTGTGATGGCGGCGACGCGTATTGTCGGAATCGTGTGTGCGGCTTTTCCGGTAGTGCGCTCGGTTTTCGCAAACGTCTTGGCCCGGTCCTTCCCATCCGATGAACTGGGAGCGTCGCCGGCCGCACAGACCTGGAGGTCTATGTTGCGATCTTGGGCCAGCTTGCGTGAGCCGCGAAGGTTGTTTCACCAACACGCGATGGCGATCGGTTTGATGGTAGTGGCAATATTGGGCGCGCTTTCGTTCTTCGTTTACTGTCACCTGCGCTGGGGCCACTGGGACATTTATATGCTTACGCAAGCGGCCGGCTGGGGCATCGTCCCCGATTATTTGGCAGTGTTCAGGCCATCTAGTTATCGCTGGCTCGTTCCGGCTCTGAATAATCCGACCGAAGCCAGCCAAATGTCGATGACTCTGGGCGCGCTGCTCTTTGTCGGTATCGCGTTTTGCGAACTTTCGTTTGCACTCCGGCGCGCCCGGTCCGCTGCAAGCCGATGGCGGAACGAATTATCAATACGCGCCGGCGTCTATTTCTGCGCCGCTGCGATCTATTACGTCTCAGTCAGTGGAGTGGCCTGCGTGGATATGGAAAGCATGCTTCGCTACGAATTTTGTGTGCACGCGCTGATCGTGCTGGCGCTTTTGAATTATCTGCGTCAGTTTTACATGCCGCCGATGTTCATACGGGCGTTCGGCATCGCGGCAGTCGCGTTGATCAGCGCGGCCGGGTTGAGCGTACAGGGGTGGTACGTCTGGAATTTCACCCGCGGGAATTGGGTTGCGTAGAAAAAGATGAAAACAAAAGTCGCCATTATCGGTGCTGGACCAGCGGGTTTGACGGCCGGTTACCTCCTGTCCAAGGAGGAAATCGACGTGATTGTCCTGGAAGCCGATCCGGTTTACGTCGGCGGCATTTCGCGCACCACCACTTACAAAGGTTTTCACTTCGACATCGGCGGACACCGTTTCTTTTCCAAATCGAAAGCGGTCGAAGATTTGTGGACCGAGATTTTGCCTGATGACATGCTCGTGCGTCCGCGTTCCTCGCGTATTTTTTACGGCGGCAAATTTTTTTCCTATCCGCTGAAGCCGTTCGAAGCGCTGCTGAAACTCGGCATTTTCAAATCGGTTCTTTGCGTTCTTTCGTGGATGAAGGCGCGCCTATTCCCGGTGCGGAATCCGCGCAATTTCGAAGAGTGGGTAAGCAATCAATTCGGCAAACGTCTCTTCAACACATTCTTCAAAAGTTATACTGAAAAAGTTTGGGGAATGAGCTGCAAAGAAATCTCTGCCGACTGGGCGGCGCAACGGATCAAGGGACTTTCGCTCGGTAGCGCGATTAAGAACGCGCTCTTTCCGCAGCGCTACAATGGGGATCGAACGAAAGTAATTAAGACGCTCATCAATTCCTTTCGCTATCCGCGACGAGGTCCAGGCATGATGTGGGAAGCGTGTGCTGAAAAGATGAAGGCGAAGGGTGGCAAGATCGAGATGGGTTGTAAAGTGACTCGGTGCTCCTGTGACGAGGTATCTGGGAGTTGGACGATCGAATATAAAGATCGACAGGGTGATTTGCATACAATCGAAGCCGAACACGTCATTTCATCCGCGCCGATGCGGGAACTGGTCTGCGGATTGACCCCGCCAGTGAGAGAGCGAACGAAACGCGCGGCCGAAAGCCTCAGGTATCGCGATTTTCTCACGGTCATGCTGATCTTGAAAGATCGACGGATGTTTGATGACAATTGGATCTACATTCACGATCCGAGCGTCAAAGTTGGTCGCGTCCAAAACTTCCGCTCCTGGTCGCCGGAGATGGTGCCGGATTCCGATAAGGTTTGTTACGGTCTCGAATATTTCTGCTTCGAGCACGACGGGCTGTGGGATTCGAGCGATACCGATTTGATCGAACTCGCCAGGCGCGAGCTGATTCAGATTGGACTGGCCAGGGAAGGTGACTTTGTCGACGGCTGCGTCGTTCGTCAGAAGAAAGCATATCCGGTTTACGACGACGATTACGCGCGGCACGTCGCCACCATTCGCCAGGAACTCGACGGCCGTTATCCGAATCTGCATCTCGTCGGACGCAACGGAATGCATAAGTATAATAATCAAGATCACGCCATGATGACCGCGATGTTGTGCGTCGAAAATATTCTGGCTGATGCGAAGCTTTACGATCTCTGGCAGGTCAACGGCGACGCCGAATATCACGAGGCCGGTCCTGCGCCGACTGAGGAAACAATTGGTACAGGACTGCGGCTTGTGCCGACACGCGTTGTCGCTGCTCCCGAGCTCGCGCCCGAAGGGTAATTATCCTTCGCTGAATTCCTCGACTGGCGGACAGGAACAGAATAAATTTCTGTCGCCATAGACGTTGTCGATCCGCGCGACGACCGGCCAGAATTTATGTTCGCGCGTCCACGCCGCTGGGAATGCTGCTTGTTCACGCGAGTAGGACCGGTCCCACTGTTCGGAAGCAATTTGCCACGCGGTATGCGGCGCGTTTTTCAAGAGATTGTTTTCCCGATCCATCTTTCCGCGCGCGACCGCTTCGATCTCAGCGTGGATCGAGATCATCGCGTCGCAAAAACGGTCGAGCTCGTGCTTTGGCTCACTCTCCGTTGGTTCGACCATCATCGTGCCGGCAACGGGCCAGGAAATCGTCGGCGCATGAAACCCGTAATCGATCAAACGTTTCGCAACATCCTCGACCTCGATTCCCGCGCTCTTCCACTGCCGAAGATCGAGAATGCATTCGTGTGCCACGAGGCCGCGTTTGCCTTTGAAAAGCACCGGGAAATAGCGATCGAGCCGCTTTGCGATGTAATTTGCGTTTAGAATCGCGACTTCGCTCGCCCGCTTCAATCCCTCCGCGCCCATCATCCGGATGTACATCCAGGTGATGGTAAGAATACTCGCGCTGCCTAACGGCGCGGCGGCGACGTTGCCGACTTTTCCGCCGCCGTGACGATAGTTTCGTCCATTGCCAGCTGGTGGCCGCTTACCGTGTTCACCTTCGCCAAAAATGATTTCGCCCGTTTCAGGATCGAGAATGAATTCTCTTGGCAAAAACGCGGCAACATGTTTGGCAACACCGATTGGTCCCACGCCTGGCCCGCCGCCGCCGTGCGGAATACAAAAGGTCTTGTGCAAATTCAGATGGCAAACGTCCGCGCCATAATCACCAGGGCGGCAAAGACCGACCTGGGCATTCATGTTTGCGCCGTCCATGTAAACCTGACCGCCGTGCGCGTGCACGATGTCGCAAATTTCGCGAATGGTGGGTTCGAAAACGCCATGCGTTGAGGGATAGGTGACCATCAGCGCGGCAAGATCACGTGCATGCTCGTCCGCTTTGCCGCGCAGATCGGCAAGATCGATATCTCCATCTTTCAAACAGGCGACCGGCACAACCTTGAAACCGGCCATGACCGCACTCGCTGGATTTGTTCCGTGCGCGGAAGTCGGTATGAGACAGACATTGCGATGCGCTTCACCCCGGGACGCGTGATATTCGCGGATCGCGAGCAGCCCCGCGTATTCTCCCTGCGATCCGGCATTGGGCTGCAATGAGACCGCGGCGAATCCGGTGATTTCAGCAAGCCATTCTTCCAGCTGCTTGCAAATCTCCATGTAGCCCGCCGTTTGTTCCCTGGGCGCGAAGGGATGCACCTTGGAAATTTCTGGCCATGAAATCGGAAACATTTCCGCCGTCGCATTCAGTTTCATGGTGCACGACCCGAGCGGAATCATCGAAGTGGTCAGCGAAAGATCGCGCGATTCGAGTCTTTTTAAATAACGCAGCATTTCCGTCTCTGTATCGTGCGTGTTGAAGATGGGATGGGTGAGGAACTCCGAAGTACGGAGCAAAGATCGTGGCACAGACATCTTGCCTGCCGAATTGCCAGGCGAGATGCCCGGCTGCTCTACAGGCTGGAAGCCTATGCCACGGCGATCGGCAAAATCGCGCACAGGCGTGCCGCGAAAGATCGACATCAACAATTCGATGTCGCGGGGCGTTGTCGTTTCATCGAATGAAATGCCGACTGCGCGCTGCCCGAGCGCACGCAGATTGCACCCGGCTCTTTGAGCGTGTTCCAAAATTACCGCGCTCGATTCGACCTCTATGCGAATCGTGTCGAAGAAGTTCTCGTGCGTGATTGTGAAACCGAGAGAGCGCAGACTATCCGCAAACTGACTCGTTAGCCGATGCACGCGTTGTGCGAGTGCGCGCAGACCGCGAGGGCCATGATAGACCGCATACATCGAGGCGATGACGGCGAGGAGAACCTGCGCCGTGCAGATGTTGCTCGTGGCTTTGTCCCGCCGGATGTGTTGCTCGCGCGTTTGCAGCGCAAGACGATAAGCGGGGCGGCCTTCGGCATCGTGCGAAACGCCCACGAGTCGGCCGGGCAGATGGCGTTTGTATTGGTCGCGCGTGGCGAAGTATGCCGCGTGAGGGCCGCCAAATCCCAGCGGCACGCCGAAACGCTGCGTGCTGCCGACCGCGACATCGGCGCCGAATTCGCCAGGCGGTTTCAATAATGTCAGCGCAAGAATGTCAGCCGCGACAACAACGAGCGCACCGGCGTTATGTGCTCGCTTGACGAAGTCAGCGTAATCACAAATCGCGCCATCCGTCGCGGGATATTGAACGAGCGCGCCGAAAACGGTGTCGTCGAATTCGAAACGTGAGTAATCGCCAATCTTGATCTCGATGCTGAGCGGTTTTGCGCGTGTTTGGATCACTGCAATTGTTTGCGGGTGACAATTGTCGGCGACAAAAAACGTTTTCTTACGGCCGGGGTCACCGACTCCGGCTACAGCGGCGTGACAAAGCGACATCGCTTCGGCGGCGGCTGTGGCTTCATCGAGCAGCGAGGCGTTGGCGATATCGAGCCCTGTCAAATCCGTTACCATCGTTTGAAAATTCAGCAGCGCTTCTAAGCGGCCCTGTGCAATTTCAGCCTGGTAAGGCGTGTAAGCAGTGTACCAGCCGGGATTTTCGAGAACGTTTCGCTGAATGACCGGCGGCGTAATACAGTCGGAGTAGCCTGACCCGATAAACGAGCGAGCGACCTTGTTCTTCCTGGAAACCGCGCGGAGCTTGGCCAATGCTTCCGTCTCCGATTTCGCTTCTGGCAAATCCAATCGTCTATCGAGTCGGATATTTTTCGGAATTGCGGCGTCGGTCAGGGCGTCGAGATTCTCGGAGCCGACTTCGCGCAACATGGCGCTGACTTCGTCTTCGTTCGGACCGATGTGGCGGCGCGCGAATGAATTGAGATCAGTGTCTTTTTCGCGCATCTGCATTTGAAGAGACTACGGAAGGCGAATCGCGCTTCAAGTCGTGTAGCCACCGCACTCCGTCGCCTTGTTAGCGCGAACGCGCAAATCCCCCCGACCTATTTTGAATCGTAGGTTTTGACTCCGTGACTTTTTAACAGGGCGCGGACCTCCGCGAGGTGTTGATGGTTTCGGGTCTCGACCGTGCAAAGGACGTTGACGGCAGAGACATCCGAACTGGCGAAAGCGCGATCATGCACCACTTGTTTGATGCTCGCGCCGGTCGAAGCGATTTGCGCTGCCAAATCGGCGAGTCCACCCGGTCGATCACTAATAACGGCGGTAAATCGGCCGAGACGGCCGTCTGCTACCAGACCACGTTCTATTACGCGACTGAGCACGTTGGGATCGATGTTGCCGCCGCAAATTAAAAGCACCACTCGCTTGCCCGCGAGCTCCTTTAATTTTCCGAACATGCACGCAGCGAGCGGCGTGGCCGCGGCTCCTTCAACGACACTTTTTTCCAATTCGACCAAGCGCAGGATCGCCAGGGCAATCTGTTCTTCGGTGACGGTGACGGTAAGATCGACATGCTCCTTTGCGATCTCGAATGCGTTCGCACCAACCTGTGGAATGGCGAGTCCATCGGCTAGAGTTGGATGTATCGCGATCTTCGTCGGTTTTCCCGCTTCAAGCGCGGCTGAAAAGCTCGCCACGTTTTCTGCCTCAACCGCGATAACTTTTGCTTTTGGTCGCAAAGTCTTGATGGCCAAAGAAACACCGGCAAGCAGCCCGGCGCCGCCCACTGGAACAATCACAGCCTCGAGATCGGGAGTTTGCTTGACGATTTCTAGTCCCATCGTTCCCTGCCCAGCAATGATTGCGGGATCGTCATAGCCATCGATGTAAGCGAGGCGTTTCTCCTTCGCGATCTCATTCCCGTGCGCTTTTGCTTCGCCGAAATCTTTCCCGTGCAGAACGACTGTCGCGCCGAGTTTCTGGCAATTGTTTACCTTAACGAGAGGCGCAAATTTCGGCATCACCACCGTCGCAGGAATCCCGAGCAACTTCCCCTGATAAGCAAGTGCCTGAGCGTGATTGCCAGCGGACGCGGCGATGACACCGCGCCGTTGCTGGTCGGGCGCCAGTTGTGCGAGGGCGTTCCGTGCACCGCGCTCCTTAAAACTTCCCGTGCGCTGCAAGTTGTCGAACTTACAGAAAATCTGCATGGCGGTGATTTCGCTGAGCGAGATGGAAGGCGGGCAAGGCGAATAGTAAACTGCCCCAGCAATGCGTTCGCGCGCCGCTTCGACATTCTGAAAAGTGACCACTAGGTTAAGCTTCGAGCGCGGCCTGGGCAGCTGCCAATCGCGCAATGGGAATCCGGAATGGGCTGCAACTCACGTAATCCAAACCGAGCCGGTGACAGAATTTGACGCTTGCGGGTTCGCCGCCGTGTTCGCCGCAAATCCCGAGCTTGATGCTCGGCCGAGTTTTGCGTCCCAAATCACGAGTGATTTCCATCAGGCGTCCGACGCCTTTCTGATCGATCGACGCGAACGGATTTGCATCCACAATATCGAGCTCCGCGTAGGCGGGAAGAAAACTGCCGGAATCGTCCCGGCTCATTCCCAGCGTGGTCTGTGTGAGATCGTTTGTGCCAAAACTGAAAAACTCGGCGTCGCGCGCGATCTGGTCCGCGATGAGCGCAGCGCGCGGGATTTCGATCATTGTCCCGACGAGATAATTGAATTTCGTTTCCTTTTCCTTCGATACTTCGCCGGCTACGCGACGGACGATATCGAGCTGGAGCTTTAACTCGCGCGGAAATCCCACCAGCGGAATCATGATTTCGGGGCGGACCTTAATTCCGTTAGCTTGCACCTCGGCGGCGGCTTCAAAAATTGCGCGTGCCTGCATTTCGGAAATTTCGGGATAAACAATCCCCAGGCGACAACCACGATTGCCAAGCATCGGATTGAATTCATGCAGCTCGTGCACCCGACGGGAAATGTGCTCCACCGGCACGCCAAGTTTGTTCGCGAGTTCGTTTTGTTGGGCGTGATCGTGTGGCAGGAATTCGTGAAGCGGTGGATCGAGAAAGCGGATCGTTGCAGGCAAGCCTTTTAACGCCGTAAAGATGCCGATGAAATCGTCGCGTTGATAGGGAAGCAGTTTCGCCAGCGCTCGGGCACGATCTTCCTTGCTGCTGGCAAGGATCATTTCCCGCATCGCATCGATCCGGTCGCCTTCGAAGAACATATGCTCCGTGCGGCAGAGGCCAATTCCCTGGGCGCCGAACGCGACTGCGTTTGCCACCTGCTCAGGCGTATCCGCATTCGTGCGCACACCCAGCGTGCGAAATTCATCCGTCCACTTCATCAGTTTCGCGAACTCTTGATACGTAAGGCTCCTCTTCGGATCGAGCGATCGATCAACGAGCACCTGCACAATCTCCGATGGCGCAGTCGCGACCTCGCCGGCAAAAACTTCGCCAGCGGTCCCGTCAACCGAGATGTAATCTCCCTGTTTTAACGTTGTTCCGTTGGCACTGAGCGTGCGCTTTTGGTAATCGATTTGAATCGCGGTCGCACCGCATACGCACACTTTTCCCATTTGCCGCGCAACCAGGGCTGCATGCGAAGAGACGCCGCCGCGCGAAGTGAGAATTCCCTCTGCCGCAATCATGCCGCGCAGGTCTTCTGGCGAAGTTTCAATGCGGGCGAGCACGACCTTTTCCCCTTTTTCGGCCCGCAGCACGGCTTCCTCCGCGCTGAACACAACGTGACCGCAAGCAGCCCCCGGTCCGGCGGCCAGGCCACTTCCGATTCTTTTCGCTGCCTTCGCCGATTGCCGATCGAAAATCGGCGCAAGTAGATGAGCGAGCGAATCGGCCGGGATGCGTCGCACCGCCTCTTTTTTAGTAATCAATTTTTCACCGACCATATCGACAGCGATCCGGACCGCGGCATGGCCGGTGCGTTTACCATTCCGCGTCTGCAAAATGTAGAGACGACTTTCTTCCACCGTGAACTCGAGGTCCTGCATGTCCTTGAAGTGCCGCTCCAGGATGGCGCGGACCTTCATTAGATCTTTGTGCGCTGTGGGCATTTCCTTCGCCAGATCGGCAATCCGATGCGGCGTGCGCACGCCTGCGACAACGTCTTCACCCTGCGCGTCGATCAAATACTCGCCATAGAAGACTTTTTCGCCGGTCGCAGGATCGCGCGTGAATGCGACGCCGGTCGCGCTCGTTTTTCCCATGTTGCCAAACACCATCGTCTGCACGTTGACCGCCGTGCCCCAGTCGTGGGGAATCCCATATTTCCGGCGATAAACAATCGCGCGATCGTTCATCCACGATCCAAAAACTGCGCCGATTGCGCCCCAAAGTTGTTCGCTCGGATCTTGCGGAAACGATTTCCCGGTCCGCTCTTTGATCAACGCCTTGAAGCGCTGCACCAGCTCTTTCAAATCGGCGACCGTCAATCTCACATCTGGGAAATCATGTTTGCCGTAGCGTTCATCTTTTAGGTGTTCGATGACACTTTCGAACGGCTCGTGGTCTTCGCCTGCTCGTTTCTGCACGCCCATCACGACGTCGCCGTACATCTGCAAAAAGCGCCGATACGAATCCCAGGCGAAGCGCGCGTTGTTTGTCTTTTTCGCAACAATTTCTACTACCTCGTCGTTCATCCCCAGGTTCAGGATTGTGTCCATCATTCCGGGCATGGAGTCGCGAGCGCCCGAGCGCACGGAAACGAGCAAAGGCCGCTCTCTGTCGCCAAGTTTCTTCCCCACCGATTTTTCAACCCGCTCAAGCGCATCTGCGACCTGAGCTTTCAGCTGAGGCGGATAGCTGTGTTTGTGATCGTAAAAGTAACTGCAAACCTCGGTGGTCAGTGTGAACCCTGGCGGCACAGGCAAACCAATGCGCGTCATCTCGTGGAGGTTTGCTCCTTTGCCGCCCAGGAGCGGTTTCATGCTGCCCGATCCGTCGGCGTGACCGTCGCCGAAATAATAAACATAACGCGGCGTTTTCATTTTCTTTCCGGCAGCTGCCGCCCGCACCTTGGATGTCGATCTTGTTCTTGCGCGCCGAAATTCTTTTCGAATGCTCGATTTTCGTTTTGCGGTCATGATTGAAAAGCGCGGAAAGGCGTAGGTCGATCCAGCAGCTGCCGGACGCCAAAGTAGTTTCTGGCGTCCCGGTGGTCAACGCGGCAACCGAATAAAGGAAAACAAAACGGTTCGCCAAAAATCGCCCGGACTAGTTTGTCCGTCGATTTATAGCGGCGCGCTTCCGTTGTTGGTTAGAACTTCAGAAATCGCCGCCGTGAAGTCATCCACGCCGGTGCTCGGCACGATGATGCTGTTACGTCGACCATGAGCTTCCTCGGTGATGCGCAAGAATTTCCCCCGATCGTTCTCACGGAGCTCCACATAGAAATGCTTGCGCTCAATCTGCAGTTCTTTCGCCTCGATGATGTTATCCATTTCTCTTGAGGCCGTCGACTCTACCGCATCCGATTTGGGGAATGGAAGAGAAATCCGCAGTGTTTTTTGCGCCTCTCTCGGAGGAGACTTTTGGCAGGGCACCCCACTTAGGTTGGACTCAAGCTCCTGTATGGTTCATAAGGGACGGACCGCTTGGCCAGCCGTCGCTCCTTGATTCTTACCAAATTTTGCCGTTTATGAAATAACTTTCCAACGTTTCAATTAGGCCGTGACCGAACAGAAGAAAATTTTTGGAACAGATGGCGTGCGCGGTGATCATGCAAGCGCTCGCCACAACGAACGAAACCTGACGGCTGCGGCAAAAAGGCCGCATTAGCCGGCGCACGTTGCATCGAAAGATCAGCGAAATGAATCTGGCGAAAGCGCCAGCCAAAACCACTGACGTGAGCGGGAGCAAAGAGTGATTACATCCAGGTCGGGTGCTCTCCAGAAAGCAAAAAGCCGCCAGGCTGTGAAGCGTGACGGCTTTTAGGGACCGCGTCTGTTTACATAGTCGGCTTATGGAGCGAACCGAACTACGAGCGAATCAGTGCCGACACCAGACGCCGTCGATCTTCCAAATCTCTCCGGTGAGGTTGACGACATACGCGGTGTTCCCGATGAACTCGAGCGAGGTCGGCCGGTCCAGAGGTTCCGTGATGACGGTGAAGGTGCCGTCCCCGTTGACCTTGACGAGCGCGCCGGTGTTCGGCAGTGCCGGAGAACCCGGATCGCCGCCCGCCGGGAAGATGCCCTGCGAGAGAGCGTAGAGACGGCCGCCGCCAAATTCCACGTCAACGAGGAGTGGGGCGCCTGAGGCAACCTCCGTGGCGGTGGGCGAGTTTGGCCCGAACGACACAACCTTGCCGTTCTCGGGCAGGTGGGGGACGGGGCCGGCCTCGGCCATGTAGATCGTATTGCCTCTCACCTCCAGACCGGTCGGGACGATGTTGTCGAACGCGATCAACACGGTGACCTCGCCGTCGAGCGTGACTCGCAGCACGCGGTTGAGGTGCCCATCGGTGACCAGGAAGCCGCCACGGAAGGTTTGCAGCGCGTACTGGAGTCCGGTCGGGACGACGAACGGAGTGGGCGGCGGATTGGCCAAGTTGAACTCGCCAATGTCAGCCACGACCGTGAAAGTGTCTGGGCCGTCCACTCGGTAGATGCCGTCAACGTCGCTGCCGCCGACGTCAGGGCTGACGAGGGTGACCAGTGCGTACGCGATGTTGTCGATGAACGCGACGTCGATCGCCCCACCGATGATCGCCCCACCGATGCTGATGATCGCTCTCGGCAGACCGCTGGCAAACGTCGTGACTTCCCCGGTCAGCGGATCGACGCGCGAGATCCTGCCGACAGCGCCTTCGGTGACGTACAGCGCACCATCGGGGCCGACGGTGCTGCCCTTGGCACTCTCCAGGCCCGTATCCAGTCCCGTAACCAGCAGTGTGGCGGTGGGCCCCTGGCATGGCCGCCGGCCGCTCGCCGCGGACGGCGTGATCATCGCGATCAGGGCCGCGGCCAACATCAGCACAATACCGATGCCGACTGATTTCGTCACGCGCCTCGCCGGTTTTAGAGCGAGCGCGAGAATGTTTTGTTTATTCATGATTTAATTTCCTTTTTTGTTGTTGCCTTCTTTGATTCCTCGTTATTGAGTAAATCGTTTCTGGCGCTTCACTGATGTACTGCAGAAAATCCGGGAAAAGGTTACGCGGAAGATTTGGGAATCGTTGAAGTGTTGAAGCGGTGCCGTCTCCGCCGAGGCTACGGCGTGGCAGGCCGCGGATGACGCGGATCTTAGGGAAAAGATCGTTTCGGCGAGCCGCCAAAATCAACACGATAGCCGCGCGTGCTCCCCAGATATTACTTCAGCGCGACTGGCTGCTTTGATTCTTCGATTAGCTTTTCAAAGCGCGGGTCGCCACGCAGCGGGTCCCATAACGGCAGCAGTTTCAATTCGCCATAGCTGAGCGTGCTTGGGCGGCGGATGACAATGGCAAGCTGTTCGCAGGCGAGATCTTTGTTGCCAAGCCACGCAGCGATCATCGCCAAATACTTGATCATGGCCGAGCCAAGCATTGCATCTTTTTCCACGGGAAGAAGCTCAACCGCGCGCTGGCCTTCACGAAGGGCATCGTCCTTTCGCCCGAGTCCGGCATCGATCAGACCCAGGACGCACAATGCCGGGCCGTAATTTGGTTGAGCTTGAACGATTTTCTCCTGCTCCGCGCGTGCAGCAGTGAAAGCGCCGCGCGCTGCGTCATCGTCTTTTGTCATACGAGCGATAACGCCTTCTATGAATGGACGATTAAAAGGAATGTTCTCGTTAAAGAAGATTGCATTCTCGCGTGATGCGATTAGGGCATTCTTTGCAGCAGTGCCATCGCGTTCGGCCAGTGCGCAGTAAAGCCACCATTGAGCGATACTCGGCACCGCGGCAGGATTTGTGGCCCGAATTGAATCGATTGTTTGATGCAAAGGCCGGGTATCGGCTTTGGAATCCAGTTCGACGAACGCCCGCGCTATTTTCCTAGCAGCGTCGTTGGGCTCGATGGCCAACGCGCGATCCAACACCGATTTTACTTCAGCATAGCGCCGAAGAAACCAGTAATTCGCTGCAACGCCCAGCTGCAGCGTTTCAGTATCGCGCGGGTCGAGCTCAGCCGCGCGCTCCAGATTTCGCGTGGATTCTTCCCAGTGCCCTTGACGCCTCTGGATATAACCCGTTAGCCCGAATATCCGCGCATCATTGGGCAAGGTCTGGCGGGCAACTCCCAGTTCAGCCAGTGCGCCGTCATAACCGCGATACCCCCAGTAAAGATTCTGCCCACGCGCAAGGTGCGTTTCACCAGCCTCCGGACGAAGGCGAGAGGCCGCCTGCAGGGCTGCTTCCGCTAACGCCAGCCGCGCGGATGTATGGTCGACGCCAAGGAAGTAAAGCCAACCATGAGCGTAGGCGAGCTGACAATACGCATCGAAAAACGATGGATCATGCGCGACAGCTCGGTTCAGCAGATCGACTGCCTGGAGGTAATCCGCTGTCCCGGAAGACTGCACGTGCAAAAGAACTTTGGCGCGCGCGCAAAGATCGAACGCGCTAATGTCGGTCGTCGGGGGACGTTCGATAGCGTTCTTTTCGCTTGGCGAAAGTTTGGCCTGCAACTGATCGGCAATTGTCTTCGCGATCTCACTTTGAATCGCGAACACGTCCGCCAGATCGCGGTCATAAGTCTGCCCCCATAGGTGCCGGTCCGTGCGCGCATCGACCAACTGCGCGTTGACGCGTACCCGATTGCTGGAGCGCTGAACACTTCCTTCCACCACATGCGCCACACCTAATTGCCGCCCGATCTGGCGCAGGTTGCGCGCCATCCCACTTTTGTATGGCATCACACTCGTGCGGCTGATCACTTTCAGATCGGCGACTCGGGCTAGGTCGGTTAGAATTTCGTCCTGCACGCCATCGGCGAAAAAGGCGTTCTCTTGTTCCTTGCTCAGATTGCTGAACGGCAGCACTGCGATGCTTTTCTCCGGCGGCGCCGGATTCGAGAGTGTCGAACGCTCTGATTCGGTTTTCCAAATCATCACGCCTAATGGCACGGCCAAGACGAGAAGCATCGCCGCCATTACCGCGATACTCGGATTGCGTCGCACCCATTTTCTGCCACGGGTGACGAGTCCAGTGCGCCGGGCGCGGATCGGCTCATGCTTTAGCCAGCGTTCAAGATCTTCGGCGAGTGCGAGAGCGGAGGCGTAACGACGTCTTGGATCTTTCTCGAGACACTTGAGGCAAATGGTGTTGAGGTCTCGATCTACTTTTGGATTTAAGAGGCGCGGCTGCCGGGGCTCGGCGTCCAAAACCAATCGGACCGTTTCATAGGTCGTTCCCCCGGCAAAAGGCGGATGACCAGTGAGCAGTTGGTAAAGCACTGCGCCAAGTCCATAAACATCAGTGACGCTGCTCACCGCCGCATTGTTTCCGACAGCTTGTTCTGGCGCCATGTAACTGGGCGTACCCAAAACTTCCATCGTGCGCGTAACAGTGCTCTCTGTCTCCACCAGCCGCGCCAGCCCGAAATCGGTAAGATGTGGTTCGCCCTTTGCGTCGAGCAGGATGTTTCCCGGTTTGATGTCACGATGAAGAATGTGATGTTCGTGAGCGTAATGAAC
>Ga0137379_10000380_pt1 | contig 39071 bp, 30 predicted proteins | sample SagtaG_18_FD_104812 | JGI IMG/M metagenome (GOLD analysis project Ga0137379, IMG submission 104812) | Vadose zone soil microbial communities from Sagehorn Ranch, Mendocino, California, USA - Sage2_L_80_16 metaG | ecosystem: Environmental > Terrestrial > Soil > Vadose zone | place: USA...
ACGTTTTTTTTCAATGACATACTGAAGCAGCCAAAACGAGGACCATAGCAGAAAAACATACAGAAAATATGCAAAAACTTCTGGCTATCCCGTTACACAATACCCATCTGCAGGTGGTTCAGCTCATTTCTGTTTTTAGTGCACAGTAATTGGTAAATTATTTGAAATTTGATTTAACAGATAATTAGCCTCACTCGACGGAATAATCTCATATGCTTTAGTAGCATCATTTAATGCTTCGTTATTATTATTTAAATTATATTGAGCAACTGCCAAAAGTATCCAAAAACGTTGATTTTTGGGATATTTTTTAATACCTGCTTCTAAAATTTCCGAGGCTTTTTTATAATCTTTGTCATAGAAAACGTATGAGCCTCCTAAGTTTTCATACCCCTTCTGTGACTGGTCCATCTGTATGCTTTTTTGATAGTACTCACGCGCTTTTACAAGTTCTCCCGTATATTCGTAACTGAGACCAAGATCTACCCAGTTGTCACTCCACATAGGTTCAAGTCGGACTACATGCTCCAAATGTTTTTTAGCCACCTCATACTGTTTGTCTCTTATCAGCTCTACGCCAAGGTTACTTTCCAAACGAAAACTATCAGGAGACACTTGTACATCATGTGTATATAAAGTGATGTTATTTACCCAATTCGTATTTCGAACTACTGTTCTGATCCCTAATGTACAAATAATAAGAAAAGACAAAAAAATATAAGTCGATTTTATAATGTTTTTATTAAAATTAATGTAACCCAGTGTCAAACCAATTAATCCAAGTAATCCAATCATCGGAAAATAAAACCAATGGTCAGCCACCGTTTCATCTAAAGGAACAATTTGTAAGAGGACAAGTATTCCTAGCATAAACCAGCCAGTAAAGAAAAGAAAAATTCTAAAATCCTTTTTATGATATCTATAAATATAAAAGCCAAAGGCAACTAAAAAAAGTAAAATGAACAAATCTAAAAATAATGGGATATAAAAATTATTTACATCAATACTTTTAACAATCCATAATTGGTCAATAGATAATTTTACAGGAACGAAAAATGTTTTTATGTAGTAAAAAAAGATAGCTGGTATGCTAACTAGCCGTTGTATTAAAGATTCACTAGCAATAGGTACGAGTAATCCACTTTCCTTAATTGGTATATGGACAATGAGAAAACGAAGAATTAAATAAAATAGTGTAGTAAATATTAAAGATAACAAAAAGTACAAATTGAGCTTCTTTTTTTTAGCTATTAATAATAAATAGAAAAAAATTAAAGGGACAAAAATTAATCCAGTTTCTTTAGATAAAAAAGAAAGAAGAAGAAATAAGTTTACGAACAATATCTTTTTTTTATTACTCAAATCACCTTTTGAAAAAAATAATGCGAGTACTCCGAAAAGAAAGAACATAGTATCCTGTATGTGAGAAATAAATCCGACTGATTCCTGATTCATCGGATGTACTAAGAATATAAGAGACATTGAGAATGCAAATGAAGGTTTTATAAAATAACGTAGCAGAATAAAAACTAATATTGCATTGATTATATGGAAAATAAGTTGCAGTAAATGGTACGGAAATGCATTCATCCCAAAAATTGAATAAAAGATAGAAAATACCGTTAACATGAGCGGTCTATAATACGAACCGGTAAGTGTTCCTTCGATTGATGCATATGTACCTCCTATAAAAAATTGTGGTATATGAGTTAAAGATTGCACAAAATAATTAGCTGTGATTTGTGCTTCATCATCCCACACAAAACCGTTAAAGAGCATATTGAAATATACAATTAGCCCAATTATTAATATCCACGTTATCGCCTTTGCAGTTGTCAGTGGGACAAAATATTCTTTAAAAGAAAATTCTTCTTCGACTTCTTTTTTTTCTATAGTTTTTATCAATCCATCCATGCAGCAGATCTATAATAGCAGATTTTATTTTTTTAAAACTGCTTTTTATAATGCTATCTCTACAGGCTTATTTTGTTCAATCAATTGATACGCATTTGCAATTTGCGGATCATGACTTAACTGATAACCGATTGCTAAACTCTTTAGAGCATCCTGCTTGTCACCTTTTTGATATTCTATAAGACCGAGAACAAAATAGAGTCCGGCTCCATTTGGGAATTTTTGAATTGCTTCCTTTGAATATTTCTCAGCAAGATCATATCTATGTAATTTATATAACAGCACTACCAAATTACCATAATCTTTATATCCATGTGAACATTGAACAGCGATAAAATATTCCCGTTCAGCAGTTTGTATATTACTTACAGATTGATAGAGATAACCGAGATTATTAACTGCGTCAGAACATCGATATAATGAAATTGATCTTTGAAAATGCATCTTTGCTACTTTCAAATCATGGTCTTCAAAGTAAAGCATCCCAACTAGATTCTCCAAATCAAAACTATTTTGTGTAACTGTTATATCATGCATATAGAGGCTTCTTTCACTCTTCCAATCCGCATTTCTCATTATTGTTCTGATCGACAAAAGTGTAATACATATAATAGTTATACTAATTAACCAAGGTTTATAACTTTTCTTAATTCTGAAATTTTCAAAAAGTATTCCCAGTAAACCAAGAAGTCCTATCATGGGAAAATAAAACCACCGGTCTGCAACAGTCATATCCAATGGAATTAATTGAAAATAAAGTCCTATTCCGATCCAAAACCATAATGAAAAAAAGATAATATTTCTTAACTGTTCATATTCGTTTTTTTTAAATGCTTTTATTAGTAAAAAAAGATTCACTGAAATAAAAACAATCAATATTAGGAGTGGTATATAAAAATTTGAAAACGTAATTTTTTGCACTGACCATTGCTGAGCAATTGCCAATTGATCCGGATAGAAAAAATTATGAAGATAATAAGTAAAAAGCTTGGGAATATTTTCTAAATGAAGCAAGAATGACATATGAAGAAATGGCGAAAAACCAAATGCTTGTTCTTCAGATAGACCTACATAGAGACTAGAGCGCAGTATAAAATAAACAACAACAACACTTACAGAAGATAATATAAGACGTGTTACATTTTTTTCACAATATAAAAACCTATAACTCAAAATAACCGGAATGAAAAGAAAACCAGGCTCTTTTGATAATAACGATAAAAATAAGCAAATTGATATGGCAACCAATCTTTTAACAGACAACTCTTTCATCTGTAAAAGTATGACACTCAACATGCCGAAAAATAAATACATCAAATCATTGTATGCGCTGATATAGTTAACTGCTTCTGCATTTAATGGATGTACTAAAATAGTTATTGCAAACAAAAAAGATATTGTTTGTTTAAAAAAACGGCGAAAAAGAAAAAAAACAAAAATTGAAATTGTTATTTGCATTAATAATGAAACAAGATGGAAGAAAAATGCATTTGAGCCAAATGGAGAATAAACAACGGTAAATAATGTTTCCATAAGAGGGCGATAAAATGCTGCGTGTATTTTTATAATATTTCCGTTAATATCATGGCCACCAAAAAAGAACGAACCTATATTTGATAAACTATGAACACCGTCATTATTAACTATCTGCCCTAAATCATCCCAGACAAACCCGTTAAGCAAACTATTGAAATAGACAATCAATCCAATAATGACTATCCAGAAAATCGTTTTAAATGTAGTCAGAGACACAAAAAGCTTTTTGAACGAAAACTCTTCCTCATCTTCTTTGTTTTCAGTGGTTTTTATCAATCCATCCATGCAGCAGATCTATAGTATCAGATTTTTGAGAAATATTTATAACATTGACAGTCGTATTTTTTGATAGATTTGATTTGCAGTTGCATCGTCTGGAGCTAGTGTGACCGCTTGCTTAGCCGCAGCAAGTGCTTCACCATTATGTAATCTATAATCTGCTATTGCAAGCCCCACCCAAAGTGCAGATGAATCAGGATAATCACTAATTGCACTTTGTATAAAAGTCCTCGCTTTATTTGTTTCATCGGTTTGTAAGAGGAGAATTGCCTGTTGTTCATAAGTTGCGAGGTAATGGTGATGGTTGTCCGGAGAGATATACGGTGCTTGAAGGGCTTTATAATATTCTTTTTTTGCTGCGTCCAAATTACCGTTTACCTCATATACATATGCTAAATTATATACATTTTGCTCATTAGGAAACAGTGCAACAGATTTTTGTGCCGGTTGTAATGCTTCATTATATTTCTTTTCCAACAGCAATTCTTCAGATAATTGCACTTCACTTAAAAAATTATCTTCAACTGTAATATCATGGGTAAATAACCCATCAGGAGTCTGCCAGTCAGTATTTCTTACTATTGTCCGCGTGGAAAAAGTTGCAAGTATGATAAGCGCTGCTGTAATAATAACGGGTCGCAATTTCTTAAAATGTACAAAAGGGATTTGCGATAAAATTACACCAATTATGCCTAATAATCCTACAATATCGAAATAAAACCATCTGTCTGCAACGGTCATATCCAAGGGAACAATTTGTGAATGTAAAACAAGTGCAGCCAGAAACCATAGTGTAAAAAAGATATAGAGAGAAAAACATTTTTTCTTCCTGCAATAAAAAAATATCGCGCCTCCAAAAAGAACTCCAAGAAATAAAATATCAATGATAAACGGTAATAAAAAATTAGTTAAACTGGGATGTAAAATCACCCATTGTTGGTTGACGGCAAGCTTTTCAGGAAACAAGAAAGTTTTAATATAATACAAAGTAACTTGAGGTATATTTATTAACCGTTGATAAAGATCAAGACGGGCAATTGGAATTAATGGTCTATTATCTAGGTGAATTTGTCCCAAACCTATACGAAGAAGAAAATAGATAACTAACGTTCCTGTACTATAAAAGATTTCTTTAATAAACCTTTTTTTATTAAAAAGCAAAGTATAAAGAAGAAGTATAAATATGAACAATACACCTGTTTCCTTAATAAGGCACGAAGCCAAGAGTAAAATATAAACTAGTAGTTTCAAACGATTATTTTGTGGATAGTTTTTTGCGATTAGAAAGGCAGTTATACCAGTCAGAAACAATAATACGCTCGCGGAAGCAGCTATATATGAAACTGATTCAACCTGCATTGGATGAACAAGAAACACCACAGAGAGAAAAAAAGCAAGTTTTTTCTTAAAGAAAGAGGAAAATAAAATGAAAAGAAGACAAGCATTGATACTATGAATAAATAGTTGAATAAAATGATAAAAAAATTGTGTGTTTCCAAACAGATTGTACAGAATAGAAAAGTATACAATAATTAACGGCCTGTATTGACCTGATTGATTAAATATATTTTGTTCAAAAAAACCCAGAATATTAAAACCATGTAATTGCGTGTTATTTAAGATGTATGTATGGTCATCCCACACGAACCCATTAAAAAGCATGTTGGCATATACAATTAAACCAATAACGGTAATCCATGTTATTGCCTTGGTAGTAGTCAATGGAACAAAATAATTTCTAAATGAAAATTCTTCTTCAACCTCTTTCTTCTTGGTGGCTTTTACTAATCCATCCATGCAGCAAATCTATATTATCAGATTTCAATAGAAAAAATCAGCATTTTCGGATTCTCGTATGAGTCAAGCAAATTCGCTCCATATGTGGATAATAATAGTAACAGAGTAGTTAGATACCGGATAATGTTGCTGCGTACGCTTCGACTATACCTTGACATTGCGTCACATTAATGATGACAAATTGGGGATTCTTAGTGACAACTTTGCAATGCGCCATCCAATAATGCGAAGCAGTATCAAGATTTACTGAAATCAAATACTGTGCTCCTTGCTTCACCCACCATGGAATTTTTCCGCCCCCAACAGTATAACCGTAGCGATTCGTTTGGTATAAAAATGATGAGTCATTTTGGTAAGGGGTAATCACGATTGCATTCTTCGGCAGGATACGATCAGCTGTTTGTCCTGCCTCAACAATTGCAGGGTTATTAATATTAAAGTAATCGCGAACTTCAAACCATCCAAATGCGAACATCATCATAACCAATGATACCGCCACTAAAATATTAATCACCCGCTGATAGAAATGCGTGTTTTGCGAAATAATATAATCCAATCCCTTTGCAATAAAGATAACGCCAATCGGTACCAGTGGCATTTGATAATAATCATGCGTTACATTTCCCTTTGCAATTACGACGAAAAAGCCAAAAATCGCGAGTAACCACAGATAATAAAATAATCCCTCCCTTTTGGTACTCCCGCCGATAATACCAATCCAAAACAAGACAAAACCACCTGTTGCAAAAATAAGACGATTCATCCGATCATAAATAAGCCATCGAAAATAAGCTCCGGTAAATCGAATATGGCCCTCGTTATAAAGCCATGCTGTTGCAAATTGCCCTTCAGGATGTTGGTCAATATGGGTTTTCCACAATAAATATGGCACCAAACTAAGTATCGCAAAGAGATAAAATTCGGGTTTGGAAAATATTTTCTTTTTCCATTTCCAAAAGATAAGATAAGTAACAGGTACCAATAACACAAGGGCATAGGGTTTAAGTAAAATAGCAAGGGCTAGTCCAATTCCTGCCAAAATAGCAAGCCATACTTTATCATATCTTGTCCAAAGTGTTACCAGAAAAAACGCGAGCACACTAAAAAATACATACATTGGATCAGGCAAGATGGCACGGCCGTAGTAAATGTTATATGGCAAAAATGCATAAATAAAGGCCGCAAAGAGGCCAACTCTTCGGGGAGAATATTGTATTACCAAAAAATACAATGCCACTGCAGTTAAGGAAGCAAAAAAGATTGTTACCAGTCTTCCCCATTCTTCAATGGTAAAATGTCCAAAGTGAGTAAACCCTTCATAGGATAAAATATTGTAAAGAGGAAATTCAGCAAAGAAATAACGATGGGGATCCGGCAATAATTTTGGGTTTAGAGAGTTGAAAGCATCAAATTTGGGATACATTGGGGTAAATCCTTCCTTAACAAAATTACGGGTTACCGCAGCGGTATCTGCCTGTCGCCAGCTCATCCAATCTGCAATAGGCCCATTAAAATGATAAAGACGAACCGCAAAACTGGAAATAAAAATAAGTAACAACGCTATATAGATAACAAATGGTTTATTTAAATAAGGAATAACTTTCATATTTATTTTACTTGTTTTAAGTACCCTTGCGAATCAAAATGAAAAATATAACTACTTGGATTACCACTTGAATTTGCAGCATTTGCTGCATCGGTTACAGAACCAACTTCGTGCACTTGTGGTAGACTGTCTCGATAAATAAACCATAATCCGTCCGAAAGCCCGACGGGAAATACCCAGACATTATTTAGTATAACAGGCGTATTGACGAAATAAATGTCTGTTTTGGGAGAGAAAGCAGTATAATTTTTTCTGAAGTAAACCAACGTATTTTTAGTTAATCTACCGGAATTCTGCCACTGGTGCTGTTCTTGCATATTACTAATAAAATAGATCGTAGCAAGCAAGAGAGAAACAATTATAAGTGAAAGTGTTACATAACGAGGGTTTTTTGTAATGTGATTAAATAATAGTCGTAGAAGTAATACCATAGCCAACGTATATCCGACAGATGCAAGATATAAATAGCGCGGAGCGATGTTGCCAAGCGGTAAAAACGGAAGCAAGGCGATAAATGCGAAAACAAAACAGAAAATTATTAGCTGAGTATCATTATGACTGAGAAATTTGGTAATTTTTTCTCGATAGAGAGCATACATCCATACGAGATAACCAATGAGTAAAATCGCAACAACTGTAAAGTAAATCCACTCGGTCTTTAACCCACTACGCAAGAAATTATAAAATACCAGGAACGGCAAACCGCCCACAAAGATACCGGTATAACCAAAAACATTACCAACGATATTGGGAAGCATACGTGAGAGATGATAGCTATAATCACCGCCACCAAAAAATGAATGCGACACCAAACGAATTACAAAATAAAGAATAAATAAAAGAACAAAAGGCAAATACGTTAAATAGGTATTGAGATTTTTCTTTGGTTTGAGAATAAATATATCTAAAGCGATTAGGATAAAAGGAATCACTACAGTAATTTCATACGAAGCAAAGGCAATCGCGCTCAACACTATTGCTAAAACGTAAGCAAGAACCGATTTCTTTTCCCGAAAAGCAATAAATGTTAGCATCATATATATAATTGCCAGTGAGCTGAGATCATCAGAGAGCGTCGAGAACCAGAAAATATTTTCAGAATGTGCCGGATGCAAAATAAATAAAAGTGCAGTCAGAGTACCGACTAATTTATTGCCTGACAATTTTTTTGCCAGGAAATAAACACCAGTTGCTGTAAGAAAATGCAACAAAAGAGTAAATAAGTGATACCCTTGTGGTTGAAAAGAAAAAACTGCATAGAGAAAATACACAATTACTTTGTCCAGTGGACGATAAAAAAAATCTCCCGATTGAATAAAGTATTTTGGTAAATCAGAAGGAAGAGCCGTAGCAGCCCAGTGCAACCACACAAAATCATCAGCAACAAAGAAATTATTTAGAAAAGCGCCAAATGCAACTAACGTTAGTAATAAAATAGAGACAATAATCATTGTTTGTGAGGTAAAAAGCGAGAAAAATGCTTTTTTGTAATTAACCGGCTCTTTTTGATACAGCTTTGCACCACCAAGCCCAATACCTAACAAAATCCAGAAAGGTTCTGCAACTTTTGATGCTTCAAAAACATCAATTAGAACAGCATTAACAAGCAAACCTACAATTCCTCCTGCCAAACCAAAAAGTAATGCTTTGGTAATCGGATCTTTAACTGCTCCAATAGTATTCTTCATAAAAATACCAAAAAGAATGAAGATAAAAAGAAATGAGAGAGTTCCGATAAGACCTGTTTCACCTAAGGCACGAAGATAATCATTATCCGATGCAAGCGTGAGAGAGGAATATCCGGTTCCGAAAATCGGACTGCTTAAAAAAGCTTGCCAGTCTCTCGGCCACTCCGCCTGAAAACGAGTAGTGAACGAAATATCAAGGGCATACGCCTTACGTAACAGAAATGCTCCGGATACTGTCGAAATATTAATATTCTGTTCTTCCAATGACTGTAATTCTGCATTGGTAAGTACTTGTCCACTTACGCTAGCTAAATCGTTGCCGCCTTCATTCCCAACCGTAACAGTTCCGGGAGCAGGAGATTGCGGATGGCTATTTGCCACTGTTATTTGAGTCTTTGAGATTATTTTTTGTAAATCGGGATTAGAACCGGGTTTGATTTGGACTATTTGAACTGGCTGAATTGTTTTTGCAAATCGAGCCAATGTTGAATTACTGAAAACAAACAAAGAACCAAAACTGACAATAAGTACCGGAATAATCCACCATTTCTTTTTCCAGAGGATAAGCATCCCCACAACTCCTATAACATACGCACCAAAAGAAGTACGTGAAGAGGTAAAATTAAGAACTTCAATCGCCAAAAATACTAAAAGAGCAAGAAATACTTTTAGATACCACCTTCTCATTACAATAAATAACGCAATAAAAACAGGAATAACAAAAACCAAATAAGCGGCGAGATCATAATGCCCTCCAAAGGTTGAAGAAATTCTTGAAAGCGTATCAAGACAAAAAGGTGTACCTTTGGCAAATTCTTCATTACCCGTTAAATAAGCAGGAAAACAAAACGGATAATGTTTAAAAAATGCGGGAAAGAGCGTCCACAAAATAGGATAGAATTTCTGACCAAAACCATATAAAGTTATCAGCGTTACAGTAATACTAAGGGTTATGAGATAAAAAACGATATCGCTTCTTTTTTTCACTGATGAAAACGCAGCGAAAAATAAAATCATGTATTCAATTCTTCTAAGATATTCGAAAGCGGCAATTTGCGGAAAAAAATTGGCTAAATGTGAAGCAACGAAAAGTAAACAATAGATAAGAGAAACCAAACCGACTATCCAATAAGCAACCAATGCATACCCTTCCGGCCGCGGTAATGAAACTTTTTTTCTCACTAACTGAATGAACCACACAAGAGTTACCAGAAGAATCAAAAAATCTTCAAGACGAATATATACCCAGACATGTGAAATACCGATACTGGGTACTTTGGGATAAAGCGGAATAAATAAAATAGCTAAAGCGATAAAGAAACGCAAGATGTTATTGTCCAGAAACGAAAGAAATTTCTTCATAGAGTAAGATCTCTTTTACAATACTAAAGTATACCTAATTCCCAAGTATAATCACAACAGCAAAACGTGTAATCAGTTAACGAAACCATGCAGCTCTCCCCAATCGATAATGCAATTCTTTAAGATTTCTTTCACCAATTACTTTGGCAGGTATTCCCCCAACAACGGAAAAAGCTTCAACATCTTTTGTCACGACTGCGCCTGCTGCAACGACAGCACCTTTTTCAAGAGTAACTCCAGGCAAAATAATTGCTCGTGGTCCCACAAAGACATAATCTTTGATAACTACCGGCGCCATTTCTGCTGAAAATGTTGGACTCTCAAGATCATGCTGAGCATTATAAATCATTACTTCGCTTGCAAAATCGACATGATCACCTATATGCAATGCTGCTCTGCCATCCAACACGGCTCCTTCACCGATAATCGTATCTGTGCCAATTGTGATGTGTGCTGGGTCATAAAACCTTGTTCCCATATGCAATGTAGATCCGTCGCCTATTTTCACACCAGCCAAACGATAACAAAATCGCCTGACATGATGGGAAGGGAACCACCCAATAAGATGCAGAAGAAAAACGACAAATTCCAGGCCTACTGTAGACGCTCTTCTTTTGCCTCTGGTAAGGATTTCTTCTTTCGTCATCTCCTCTGCAAATAAATTTTTCATGGCCATATTTTATTTTTTTGCAACTTCTTCCAGTACTGCAAGTGTCTCTTTTGCCGACTTTTCCCAACTAAACTTTTGAATTTGCTTTCTCCCTTTTGCGATTAATTCAACTCGCAATTTCTTATCGGTAATCACTTGTTTAATTTTTTCAGCAATATCATTTACGTCCTCAGGATCAATATACAAAGCTGCATCTCCTCCGGCTTCAGGCATGCTTGAAACATTGCTCGTAATCACCGGACAGCCACGTTGCATTGCTTCCACAACAGGTAAACCAAAACCTTCATAGAGACTTGGTAAGACATAACAAAGAGCATGCTGATAGAAAACATCCAGATCCTCATCAGGTACATTTTCCAAAAATTTCACACTATCTGAAACACCAAATTTATCAGGAGCAGCAAGGATTTCTTCATACTGCCATCCTCTTTTTCCAATAGTAACCAATTGTAAATCCTTAATTCCTAATTCTTGATTCCTAACTCTTGAGAATGCTTCTATTAAACGCGCGATATTCTTACGTGGTTGCAGAGTTCCTACAAACAAGATGTAATTATCTGAAATATGATATTTTGCTTTTAGTTGATTCATACCAAAAACTCGTGGTTCAAGTGACTGGATATGTTTTATTCCGGGATAGACAGTAACGACACTATCTTTAGATTTATTATATGCCTTTATTATATCATCTCTGCTTGAGTCACTAATAGTCAACACCTTTTTTGCTTTCTTAACCGAGTACTGCGTCCAATGACGAAGTTGATAAATATCCGAAGCATTAAACATCTCAGGAAAGCGTAGATAAGACACATCCATAACAGACACAACAGTAGGCACTGGAGAAAATCGAGGAGCGTAATGAGTCAAGCTAAAGAATACGTCAGGCCGGGGTTTGTGCATATATAAATCAAACGGCAATCGCCATTGTGTCCACATTTTTCCTGGTTTTAAGATGCGATATTCCCAAAATTTATTTGGCTTTGGCAAGGTTTCAAGCGGCTTATCTTTTAAATAAATGACGAATTTAATATGTTTATCACGGGCCAAGTGAGAGGATGAAAACTGCAGAAGCAGTTGGTATGCATATTCACTGATACCGACTCTTTTTTGTACATTGGCTTCATTACCATCAATTCCGATTATCATACATCTTTGATTATATATCAAAAGAAAAGAAAGCGAGGCAATGGGTTTAGTAAAGGGGTTTACTATATTGGGTAAGAGAATTGAAACTCTGCATCTTTTGTACCACTAGCTGTCCATGCAGCCGCATTAAAAGCCTTATCTAAAGCAAGATTACTGGTACCAGCTTGAATATATATTCTACATGGATCGCCCTGATTTGAAGAATTATCAGAACAAAGACCTAATCCACCGAACCAATAATTAAATGCACCGCTCACACATGGGACAGGTACAGTCATAAGAAAACTTGCTGCATTTGAGACGCCTGCAGTAATTGTCCCGCGTTCAAGGAAACATGTTCTCCCAATAATGCTAAATAAATTATGACCTCCAGAAGGGTCAGTGGAGAAACCAGTATAGACTGGTGTATAATTAAACCATTGAGGAAAATCGAGGGGATATACAACTCTTGAGTAGTAGTTATCGGTAATTGCAGCGTTCGTTAGCGTATAATCATCTCCTCCTGTTATTGTTAAGACGGTAGATGTAACACCAATGATATAAAAATATTTATATCCTCCACCTTGTTTAAGCCTTATTCTATCTCCGACACCGTATTTTGTTGTCGCATCAGATGGTACAGTAATAGTCGTTGCCGAAGCATACGTCCAAGTTTCAAGCGTAGGTACCCAACCTCCAAGGCAAATCCATATAGTTTTATATTAGCCCCTGTTCTCAATCAAAGTCAAGTAAGAGTAGTATTAAATTTTCATTAAATACACTACTTACTTCAATATTTTTTACTTTCCTCAGTGGCTAGGAATTTCACTTCCTGTCAAGTATGAATCTTTTTATTAACAAACGCTTCTTTATTATCAGCTTTTGAGAAGGAGAGCATTCTCAATGACTTTATTTTCTCAAAAGGTGTGTCAATGAAAATCAAAAGTAGGATAGAGAGTATTACGGTCAGAACAATGGAAGATACCGGGTAGAAAGTAGGCCTTGTATAAGCTCCTGGGAAATATTGATTGACCAACGCAATAATGAAAATGTGTGAGATATACATTGGATAAGATAATCTGCCTATCAAATTGTCGTGAAGTCTTAGCCTTGTTAAATAGAATAAAAACGGAATAGCTCCTACGATAAGTAAATAATACACACCTCGATAAATATCATAATCGAGAATATTTGCTCCAGGGATTAATGAAAAAAATACCGTAAAAAGTATTACAACAATATAAGTAAGCCATAAATAAATTCTATGTATATCTTTGTTCTTGATAAGCCGATAAATATAATATGAAAAAGATCCAAGCATAAAAAAACCAAATTCTGCTGGCAAAAATCTGTAGGGCCAAGGATCGTTTGTTAAACCTATGGAGAATGTTGAAATTTTTATAACAAAACTTAGTACACAAATCAATAAAACAAATTGCCAACCTCTTTTTATTATAAAAGGAGCAAATAGATAAAAAATTAATTCAATACTTAATGTCCATGCCTGTGGTATAAATAAGAAAGCTTCCAACCATTCAGATGTATTTGCATAATTTGTTGTAAAAAATAAATTTCCTGAGCTTGGATCAAGACCTAAAAAATAAACAGTATCTTGTCCGAAGAGGAATAAATTAATAAAAATAAAATATAATATCGATCCAATACTCATATGAGGAAGCCAAGTAATATATGGAGTAAAATGACTATAAACATTTTGTAGTTGGTAATAATAAGACCAGATGAGTACAATAATCAGCATTGTCCAATACATCGGAAAAATACGCAAAAATCTATTACCAATAAATAATCTATAGTTATGTTTGGTTTTATTATATTTTTCATTAATAACAAGAGCCATATAAAATCCTGAAATAATGAAAAAAGTTTCAACAGCTGTCTTTCCACCGACGAGTTGAAAACCATGGAGAGGAGATGTATGACCTATTATGACCGCAACAGCTAATAAAAATCGTAACATTCCCATAAATAAAAAATGATTTTCTTACATTTATCTAATAATTGTTACCTGCTTTACTATTTATTTAGAAAAGCTACAGCTGATTGGAAGCTACAATTCCTTAAATACCCGGATAAACAACCCGCAGTCGTTTTTCTTCAATTCCCAAGACCTCCATTGCATCTTGTTTGGTTGCTTCTGAGATACACAAAATCAAAGCCGATTCTTTTTTGACCCACTGCAATTTTCTTTTTTGCGTTTGGACAATTTGATTAGCTGTCTCCTGCGGATATTTGTAAACAATTAAATCATACAGAATCGTCATCTTTTTTGCTTTCTTTACCGGCGGCTCAGTCCAGTCCGATGTAATAAACACATCCACATCCCCGATTAACTTTTCAATTGGTAAAATATGCAACTTGTTCCAGAGAAAATTAAGTAAACTCGGTGGGAACTTGAATTGTCTCACTGAAACATTGGAATTTGACTGAAAATTGAAAATTGAAAATTGAAAATTTCTCCTGAGAGATGAGAAGAACAAGACATACTCATTCTCCTTATCTTCTTTTACTAAATGAGAAACCAAGTTCCCCAAATAATTAGCCACGCCGGTATTTTGATACGCAAGTTGTGAAATATCAATACCAACTTTCATAGATAAACAAATTGTAGCACAATCTCCTCGATGCCAGCACACTTCCAAATTATGAATTCCAAATTATGAGTTTGTGATTTCATCATCATTTTGCTAAAATACGCTATATGGCAATGATCGAACATGAACCAGCATTAGCCGCACTAGACAGACCAAGGATAGAAACTGAACTTGTAAATCCACATACGATCGCTTTTGCTACCGCAACATTTTATAAAAAATGGCAGCCGTTAGCAGTGGGAGCAATTCGTGATGAAGCCGATGTTGACGGTATTCGAGGTGATCTTGCACTCAAAACTCTTGCTGCAGCAAGACTGAATAGGTTCCAAATTGCTGTTGTTGATGGCGGAAGCTCTGAAGCATTTAGAGAAGCACTGACTGAAACGATCGGGAAACCACCAAGTGATGAACAGCAACGGGGAATGAGCCAGAGCAGACGACAGGTATTTGGCGAAGCATCAGAACTGAAAGGGATCAAAGTTATCGCTTGGGTTGAACCCGAAAAAGTTACTATGGCCACAGGTGAAAACTTACAACGAGCAGCTCTGCCAATTCTTCAAGGGCATGCAGATGTCGTGGTACCCAAAAGAGATGAATTTGCTTTTATCACCTATCCTTATTATCAAACTAATTGGGAACAGGAATCAAATAGAGAATTTAATGCGAAATTAAAGGAAAATGGTTTGCTTCCTCAAGATGCGGAAGAATTAGATATGTGGTTTGGCCCTCGACTTTTCAGAAATGAACCTGAAGTATTAAAACTCTTCATGCACCAATGGGAAAAAGATGCCACACATTCCAACAAGGAAGATAAAGAGATGAATCCCGATCTGTGGGCAGGTGCGATTTTTTTACCTGTTATTGGACAATTATATAAAGACAAATTAGATTTAAAGCCTCCCCGAGTTGCAAGTGTAACTATGGACTATGTCCATCCGGACGAACAAACAAGAACTGAACAAAATAATGATAAATTTAGAGCTAAACGAGAACTACAGTCATGCAATATCCTTCATGCTGCTACTGCACTTATAGAAGTATTCAATTATGATTCTACTCACGGTTCTCTTTATCGTCCCTTGAAATGATAATACTACTTATTTCTTATCACTCGCATACTTAAGAGGAAAATTGAGAGGGCTACTGGCTTCCCCTGTCGATGAATAGGAAAGATTTATCATGAGATCTGCAAGAAACCCTGTGAAGAAAACCTGGAATCCGCTTATCACGAGTAGTACACCACCGAATAAAATCGGACGCCGGTAAATTGACTGACCCAAAAAGGTATGAATATAGGTAAGATAAAGCAAAATAATGAATCCGGCAAGTAAAAATAATCCACCTATAACACCAAAAAAGTGTAACGGCCGGTTACGATATTTGACAAGGAAAAACATTGTGAATAGATCCGGCAAATTTTTCCAAACTTTTGAAAAACCATATTTTGATTTCCCGAAATTTCTCGTATCATGTTCAACGATAACCTCATCGACAAGATACCCTTCTTGATACAATAAAAGCGGAATAAACCGATAAAGACCGCCATAAATATATAATTTCCCCACAGCCTCTTTAGAGAATAGTTTAAAACCGCAGTCAATGTCATGAAGTTTTAATCCAAAGATAAGGCTGATCAAATAGTTGAAAAACTTGGAGATAACAACCATTTTTTGCTTATCTTTTCGATATTTTCTCCAACCACAGACTACGTCTGCGCCTTGTGCATGTTTATCAATAAATTTTTGCAGCTGCGAAGGTTTATCCTGTAAATCAGCATCCATTGTGATCAGCGTATCTCCCTGCGCGTGGAAAAACCCATAGGCGAGTGCGTCCGCTTTCCCTCTGTTGCGTTTAAATGAAAAAACACGGACATGCTTATTTTTTGGAACAAATGATTTGAGGATACTTAGCGTCTTATCTATGGAGCCATCATCAATAAAAATAATCTCATACTCTTTTGAGGCAGTCGGAAGATACTTCATTAGTTCGTCATAAAACGCCTTAATTCCCTCTTCCTCATCTTTTGCCGGCACAACAACGCTTAGCATACTAATGCAATTGTATCATTTTCATAGGAAAAACGACAAACCTAATCTCAACGGAAAATGAGATTTTGATAATACGTCGGATCAACAGGCTTCTCTCCAGGTTTTATTGCCAATTTTTCAACTGTAATGCCACCGGGAAATTCTTTCTTTTCGATAACCGAAGCGGAAGTTCTTATTTTGTTTTTTTTCCAAAAAACATACGCACCCTCATCACCAGAAAGCCGCGGATATAAAACGAGATAAGTAATCGGCAATTTCTTGCTTATCGGTTGGTTGACGCCCGACTTTTTACTTTCCCACCACAAAAGATAATCCATACCGTAGGTAAATGTCTCAGGAGTATAGACAAAATACCCTACTCTTTTGCCTTTACTATCATGCAAAATCCACTGCGAAACGTGTTGCTGTATGAGATAAGAACCGGAAGAAAGGTTTTGCTGATATGGTGTAAAAAGAAAAGAAAGAGAAGAAAAAAGATTCAATAGAATAAAAAGGATAACAAGTATTTTCCCCATAGCTGGCTTCCAAAAATTACTGCAGATAAGACTCACTGCAAGTCCAACAGGAATTGTTAACCCAAGCAAATATTCCGGATATATGGGATCTGAGTAACCTAAATAAACTATAAAAAGCGCAAGCGGAAATAAAAGTAAGTACCAAAATTCTTTAGCACTTTTTTTAAGTTGTACTTTCTTTTTTAAGAGGTAAAAAATGAAACTAAAAAAAAGCACTAAAAATAAAACCTCTAAAAAGATCGTTTTTTGTACTAACACTGATTCATACACATTTCGAAAACTCGTCACATGACTAAAAATACGCTGCAAAAATGGTAGATATGTCGCTTCGTGCTTCCCGCTTGTGAACAAACTTATCAATGAATGAAGCATTAAAAAATGATGCCGCAAATCGAAGAGAATAAATGTCAGAAGAGAAATAAATAATGAAATTAAACTAAAAATAATAATTTTCATTTGTCGTACCGCTTTTTTATTGAGAAAAAATGTTGCGATAACAACAGGAAGAAGAGCTAATGAAACAGCTGTCTCAAATTGCAAAGAAAGCCCTGCAAAAAATATCGCAAAAATATAAGCAGTTGCATCACCTCTGAGATAACGAATAATAAAATACATTAAGAAAATGAAGACAAGAGAGAGCATATTTACACCAATAGTATTTGGTACATACGCCCAGATGCTCGGACTAATCGCAAGGAAAAAAGCAAAGATAAGACCTACTGTTGTATCATATAATTTTCGACCAACTATAAACCCCGCAAAAACCGTGATTAATGCAATCACTATATATGCATAGGTAAAGGTAAAAGGGTTACCTGATCCAAGTAAATAAAACGGAACAAGCAAATAGAGCCACAATGGCCCATGAAAAAATCCGCCGAGTCCACTATGAGTACCAATGAGTGTTATTTTATGTGAGGTAACGATATCCTGAACAAGCATATAATCACGCGCCTGATCAAAAAGATAAAAGAAATCCCCATGAAGAAACATTTTTGCACCAAGAAAAAATGATAGAAGTAACGTCACAAATAAGATCAAAAGGGATGTGTATTTCATCATTACCATTTATGGTATACGGTTATACTAGTGAAATCAAATAGAATCTTTTTTTCTCGGTGCAAAAAGCACTTGCAGTGTTGCTGTAGTCAAGAAAACATATGACCAGATACATGCAGAAAGCGCCATGGTAATTTCATTAAAGAGATAATAAACCAGAGTGAATAACAGTAAGATAAAACCGAAAATAAAAGTTACGCGTACATGCTGTCTTTGAATTCTTAAAGAAATAACCCACGCGAACATAACGACAAGATAAAGAATGTCATTCATTATTTGCAGAAAAAATACATCGATAAAAACTATAATGAGTAAAATTGTGGAAAAAACTGAAAGATATTTAAAACGATGTAACTGTGTTAAAAAAAGTTTTCTCAACGGCGTTAAATAAATCAGATAAATCAAAAAGGGTAACAAGTAGACAAATGATGAAAAAATAACTTCTTTTGATTGAGAAGAGATGACAATTTTTTTGAAAGCGAACATCAGGAGTTCTTTTGGTTTTGAAATTATGGCATGTTTCTGGACTTGATATTTACTAATTAAATTGGGTTGGTGATCACTTAAGACAACCGCATTTTTTGTATTTCCATGAAGAGATTCTAATTCAAAATTGTACGTTTTACCTTTAGAATCTGCAATAACAGGAAACCCAAAAGGTATCAAAGGCAGTTCAAATGTCAAACCACTTCTGAAATGCCCTTGATAATACCAATTCTGTTGACCTTTCTCTTTAATTCTGAAAACCAATACGTCTTCCTGGTTATAGGGAATTCTTAAGAATTGCACAAAACGCATTTCTATTATCCCTAGATTATTTTCATTTGCAACAAATTCTCCTGAAATTTTTTCACCTTTTGTTAAACGATTATAAGTAATGGTTTTAAAATCCGATTGAGGAAGATTATATGATAAAACGAGAAAACTTTTGTCGTAAACAATTATATAGATCAAACTCAAGACAGCCCACAAAAATAAAAGCAAAAGTGGAATAAAGAGATATTTTACTAACTTTTTTTGGAAAAATGTATTAAGTCTTTTTTTCATAATTTTTAAAAGCGGACAAAATAAAATAAATTGCCAATACCAAAACTGTAAAGACACTGATAATTACTCCAATATAAGCGTCTGTCTGAGGAGAAAAATAAAGTGTCATATCTAAGTTGATAGATCCGTCATTATTAACAGTATAGGAGTCTTTACTTTGATTTTTTATGATATCCTGGGGATCTATATAAAACGAATTAAGTTGAGCCACATTTTTCGTATCCAAACTTTTAGGCAGAAAATAGTTATTATTTCCCAACATTCCATACCAATCAAATTTACCTAAGCGAATTCTCCAATCAGGATGGTAACTGTCTGTAAATTGTAAGTAAAAAGGTTTTGTGACATGGGCAATTTGCACTTTGTATTCGGAATTTGTAACTTGTATAAATTGAACTTTTTTAATAGGAATATTTTTATCCACCGATATTTTTTCATCGCTCATATATATGTGTGGTTTGTATGACATATTTTCAAAAACAGTAACTTGATCTTCCGGAAGTGTAACTTTTTTAAATGTTTTAATTTTGTCAAAAGTATTCACATAGTCATTTGGTGATTTATTAAAGTAGACAAAAAAATTATCATCGTTTTGCGTATCTGCTAAAGGAACAATGAGATATTTAATTGAGGAATCATTAAGCAATTGCTGACTATTTTTATGTTTTAGAAAATCGATAAACTGATCACCAATAGATGGATATTTTGTGACATCAGAGAAACTTTTCCATGTGCTGGAAATAGTTTCAGACTCTCCTATCTTTGGATGTAAATCCGTATTGGTACCCCAACGAGAGCCGGTTGGTACCCATAAAGTTCTAAAAAATTCATTTTGATTGTCAATGAAATCATTAACAGGCATATATGCAGAAGGCATGGTGCGATCCGCAAATAGTGTTCCATACGTTCCCAGAACAAGTGGTTTCATATTCCAAACACTTAATCCTACAGTAAGAATCACTAATGCATATTTTGCCGGAATGAAATAAGATCTATTCCAATTATTCCAAATCCAGTCAACAAAAGCGCCAATCAGTACCGAATAGCCAATCGCTATAAAAAAATAAAATTTACTTGCTTCCCTGAAGGCTCCGAACCCCGGAAAATGGGCAAACAACCAAGCATAAACAGTAGGGAATGGTAAGTTGCCTTGTTTTGATAAAAAAATACCAAGCAATGAAAGTAATCCAAAGAAAATAATATTTTTATTTTTTCTGTTAGAGTATAGTCCAAGAAATGCAAAAAAAGGTAAAAGAAAAAAATAAAATGGTATCGCTTGTATAATAAATGGATAGTATTTATCTCCTGTCCAAAAAGGATGAAATAATGTCAATGTCTTCGTAATATCAAAAAATTCATTACCAAATAATCCACGATCAAATACTGTGCCGCTTAACGAAACAGTAGCGAGCATATACGGTAAAATCCAATAAATATTTAGCAGTATCACAATTATTATTGGAGAAATTGCATAAAATAATGTCTGTCTTAACGCTTGAAATATCTTCTTATCTGAAATGACAAACAGATAATAAAGATAATAAAAAAATCCGATAAAAGTCACTAGATAAAATGCTCTAAACTCGTAAAAGCTGACTATAAAAGCAACGAGTCCAGTTAGGATTGCGTAAAAAAAGTTTTTTTTCTCAATTGCCTTTCTAAGAAAAAGCAATACAAGCGGCGCAAAGGTAAAACCGGCCATCAAGGTTAACTGGCCTGATTGGATAATTAAAAAATACGTATTGTATGCGTAGACTAAGGCTCCCGCAAGAGCGGCAATACGACTTTTGGTAAAGGATTTAACAAAAAAATAGCAAAAAGGAATTGCAAATAAAGCGATGGGCCACATGAAAGTTACACGCTCAATAAATGCGTAGCTAAATCCTAAATTTGAAAGTATTCCTTGGAGTAAAAGAAATGGATAAAAAGGTGGAGTTAAATCAATTGAACCCAACATATAGCTTTTCCAAATTATTGGAGGCGATAAAAGACTTTTTGAATAATTGGTAAAACTAAGCACCCAGTCACCTTGCGACAAAATTCCTGAAGAAAAAAGCCATATGCGATACGCATAGAGATGAATAATAATAACAGTCCCTACAACTGAATATAAAAATATATTTTCAAATTTTTTCATGAGATATACTGCAAATAAGAATCGAGAATGTTACTCCAATCATATAATTGCCGCTTTTTGAGTGCATTTTGAGAAAGAATATCAATTAACTTTTTATCTCCCACAATTTTAACTAAGACTTTTGCTATTGCTTTTGCATCTTGAGGTGGGACAACAAAACCATCAATTCCGGGTTCAACACGCTCTGCATTTGAGCAAACATCAGTGACGATTACCGGCTTCCCGCTCGCCATCGCTTCTTTTGTCACGGTAAAGGTCTCAGATAATGCAGGCAAACATACAATATCACAATTATAATACCTCTCTACAATTTCTTCATTTGATTTAACGCCACCCAAAAATGTAATTTGGTTCGTAACACCCAGCTCTTTTGCCAAATCTTTCAACTCTTGTTCCAACGGTCCAATCCCATGAATATTAAGATGAATTTTCCCCTCTTTTTTCAATTTCTTTGCCTCTGCAAGAGCGCGTATCAAATATTCACATCCTTTTCTTTTCGTTAACCGTCCGACAAATAACACTCTCAAAACATCAGAATTTTTCTTATTATTTTTCTTTTGCGCCGGTTTAAAAACAGTTGTATCAATTCCTGTATCCAAGATAATTGCTTTCTGATTTTTTTTCATAAATTTTTTATGATAATTGCGCGCGTGGTTATCACTAAAAAACACAATATCTGCGTTTCTCAAAGTCTGAAGACTAAGAGATTCCAAAACTTTACCAAAGAGAACGAGGAGAATTTTTTTGCTTGATTTGAAACCAAACTCCTTTAATTGCATGCTCATACTCTTTTTTTCTTTAAAAATATATTCCTCATCCGCAGTTACTTGCGCGCTACTATGTGGACCAATGATTGGTCCAATATAATACCTTTTATTTTTATTTTTAAACAAAAAAAATAAATTAAAACTGCGCCCGAATGCAAAAGGAATAATATGATGAACAACATCGGCTTTTTTATAATAATCTGCATTGACAAATTTGAAATAAGAAATGACATAAAAAAAGAGACTTTCATAATCATTCAATCCGGCCCGCTTATCATCATTGATAAGGGGGACAATGGTTGTTTTTGCAATTGGCGCAACAGGAAGAGTTTTTATTACAGAACCAAAAATAGACTCAACTAGTGGTTTTTTTGCTAAATATTTAAGAAACTGATACGAGATTTGACCATGACTTCCCGTTTCATTATACTGGTTAAGATAATCAGAGGCTGGACAAAAGAAAAAAGTTAAAGGTTTTTTATTATTACTCTTCATTCGGAAATATCTTATAATTCTATATTTTTTTGGTATCGTATTCAAGTGTGAAAGAGCGCCTATAAAGGCTTTATCCTCGGTATAAAGCCAAATATCGCATAACCATCTCCTATCATATCAATACTGACTCGCCCCGGTTGTGCAAGATTGACAGTTATTTTTTCCCAATACATACCCGGTTTATCTTTGTACGGGGAGAGATTTTTTACCGTTTCCAAAGGCGTTCTTACTGAAACTATTGCATCACCCATCAGTTTGCCTTTCTTTTTATATTTATAAAGTGCAATGAAAACTTGGTATTTCCCTTCTTTTAAAGGATCTGAGTAAAAGATATCTTGCTGATTACCAAATACCTGCATAACTTCTTTGTTTAATAATACTTTGTTATCTATGAATGATTGATGTAGTATTGGATCAAATACATTTCTTATATACATCCCATTCGTTCTTAACGTAAATTCTTTAGTATTAATTTTTTCAGGATACTGTTCCAGTAAATATTCTTCCTTCGTCTTTCCCAGCAATGTAGGATTATTATATGATGTACAATAATTCAATGAAATCGTCCCATAACTTTTTTTACACTGACTACTTTGATCCGGTAATTTCAAAATGTAAATATTGCCAAATTTCTTTTGTATTTTTATCATTTTAATTAATTTATCCTCATCAAAATTTGGGTAATTTTCTTTCCATTTGTAATTTTCATCAACAATTACATACCTAACTCCCCGCAACTCCATAGCTTTTATAATCTCAACTATTGGCAATTTCATATCCGTTAAATAACGAAGTTCTTGATACTGAGGAGATAAAAGGTAAGGGAATCTTTCAAACTGCACCAAATTTCTAATTGGTAACAAGCTTGTATACGGATTTTTATAGAGAAGTATAGAAGCCTTATAATCAGGATTACCCCATGTATAATCTGTTGCAATATTGTGAAGTATCAAAGTGGTCATCGGAAAATACATTTTTTTGTCAGGGAGTGTGTTGAGATATTTCTGAGCTTGAAAATACTCATCAGGCAACGTGGCAGTAAAAAAATAATTGCTATGAGTAACAATATGATAAATCGGTAGCAAAATAAATAAACCGCTTATGGTAAAAAGAATAATTTTTCTGAGAACACCTTTTGTCTGCAATTTTTGTAATGATAAATAAATTATGATGAAGAAAATAACTAACTCAAAAAACATTAATCTATATGTGGCTCGTAAAGAATCAAACAAAGGCGCATGGATAAATAACCATCCATAAATATTAATAGGGCTATTCATGCCCATTATCATCGCCGCTAAAAACAGATAAAGGATAATTAGATATATTTTTTTCTTGAAAGCAATCGGTGCATAAAAAAAACTCAATAAAAATAGTATCGCAAAAGTATCGACAACATTTTTCGCTGCTTGCGCAGTGCTAAGGCCAGCCAAAAAGCTATCAGTTCTATTAAATGATATATAACCTAAATAATGCAACGAATCACCATACAAAATCACAGAGTAAAACAATGGCATATTAATGATAAAAGTTGGTAAAAAAAGAAAAAGAACAAAAATGAAAAACTTCTGTTTATCAACTAAAATATTTTTTATGTATATAATCGCAATGACAATTGAGGCATAAATTACGAGAGGAAAATAAGCAATATTTATGTTAAAAAATGAAGACAGAATAAGACCTGTTAACCCACCAATGAGTATCAATTTTCTAAATGTTAACTTGTTAAAATTTTTTATCATCCATAATAAAAGCGTAAGATAAACAACCATACCTCCATACGCTAAACCATCCTCTGTCGCTACAAGTAAAGAGTATTTATATGAATAAAATATAAAAACAAAAGAAGCTATAAGAAAAGGGAACCATGTAAATCTTTTGAAAAGTAACTTAACGAAAATATATAAACTCGTCAGTTGTACAATAATTATTGAAAGAATATAAAAGACAAAAGGGTGCAGTATGAGTATTTGTGATAATCCATGATAACCAATCTTAAAAAACGAATACCAACGTGAATATTCATAGAAATCAATACAATCAAAACAATTTGTATTGTCTAAGGCCAGAGTAGATCGCGGATCATTAAGAATATTATAGACATGACCTAAGTAATCAAAGGAAAAAATATATTCTCCTGCCAAAATAATGAGATGCTTGCCCAAAAACAGATTCCATACATAACTAATGATAATAACGATAAGAAGTAAAAGGAGGAATACTTTATGCTCAAGTAACTTTTTTTTAATCATATATTTTCTGCTGTTTTATTAATGAATTTATCACACGAAATTCTTTTTGGGCAATACTGTCCCAGCTGAATAATTTAGCAATTTTTATAACGTTAAGAGATGCTTCTTTTTTCTTACTTTGAGAAAGCCTTGCAAAATCTGTTACTGCTTTTGCTGCAGCATTAGTATCGCTATTTTTAACTGCATAAATACTTGTATCTGTTAATTTAAATTGTTTCCTTACAGACTGATAGACCTCCATATTATAAATAACTACGGGAAGACCAAACGAAAATCCCTCCAAAATTCCAATGACGGGGAAAAGTGGTTCATATTTAGCTAGATGAAGAAATAATTCTGATTGGGATAATAATTCATTTTTTTTCTGATCACTTACATGCGTGAATATTGATACATTCTTTTTAAGGTTAAATTCTATTTGTTTTTTTAAAGCGCCGAGTGTATTTTCATCCACAAATCCTACTAATGCTAATTGAGCTGTTTTGTTTTGTTCAACTACTTTTGCCCATACATTCAGGATTTCAAACACACCTTTCACACTTGACATCCGTCCTACATAAATTCCAAGAAATTTCTTTTTTTCAACAACTCTTTTAGATAAGGGAAGGTTGACTCCCGAGGGCGTGTAATCAATCGTAGTTTTTTTATAAACTTTTTTTAATGCCAAAACTAATTTTTTACTGACTGTAAAAACATAATCTACATTATTAATAGTACGATTTGTTAAAAAATAACCTATATAAAAAGCACTTATAATCGCAATTGTTCTAAACAAACCACTCCCTGAATTACGAAGTCTTTTATAAAATAACCACACATTTTTTTCCGGCAATTCATAATTCAAAATATCAACAACCAACCGTACATGCGGATACTTTCTTTTAAGAAGGATCGCTGGAATATATAACTGAGGAAATTCACCAATTGGTACATATATTACCTTTGGTGATAAATTTTCTATTAATTTCTTACCTGTTTGATAGACGACAATTCCTGCAAAAATTGTTTCAAGAAAAATCCACACTACAAAAAGTTTTTTCTCTAATTGTTTTAAGAACTTCGGTGTTTCGAATATAACAATATTTTTTTGTGGTAAGATATCGGCATAGAGCGATGGAGGATTATCCATGACAATATATTTAATTTCTTTTGGCATTCGTTTAAGGAATTCACGTAGCCTTACATATCCTCCAGCTTTTGCTGACATATAAACCTGATGCCATGTCATAACAAGCAAATCAACTGATTTTGTGGAGTGTTTCATTTTTATAAGTTACCGCAACGAAGATATGAAATTATTATAGCAAGAAGAAGTTTCATTTCTTCGGTTTGCGAACTTTCACTGCTATGAAATGTGAATGGTTGGGATCAAGAGTAGCAAAAAAATTCGGAAGCGGATAATAACCTGCCCCCTTCCCATCAAGAACGTCATAATTATATTTTCTAAATATTTCTTTGAGACCGAACAAAGTAAAAATAATATAATGACGTAATCCCAATCTTGTATCTTCTGCATCGCTCCCGTGTTGATCTGCTCCGAAATGAGGAGACATTGGATTGCCGATATGATAGCGTTTGCTAATGTGCTGAGAGAAAGCTTGCCACCCAATTATTAGTGCAAAGATATTATGCCAGCTTGATAAATTTTCTGTGGAGACGACTGCATAACCTCCTGGTTTTAAAATTCTATATACTTCTGTTATAAAATTATCTACATCTATCAAATGCTCAATTGTCTGATTTGAGTGCACAACGTCAAAGGTATTATCTTTAAAAGGCAATTTTTTTGTTAAATCGCCTTGTACAGCTTTGATACCCTTCTTTTTTGCAATTTTTACAAATTGTTGTACAAAATCCAATCCGTGTATGTCGTCTGTTTTAATTTTCTCTCCGACTTTAAGACTCCAGTCACCGTTATTGCATCCAAGATCTACTATTTTTGCTTTTTTGTTAACAGAACATAATGCTAAGATATTGTTATTATTTTGTGTATGAGCATCATGCCATAATTTTATGAATAATTTTTTAAACATACATTACTTATAGATTAACGTATAATATCAGACTTATTTACAATCTGCAATGATGAGTTAAAAGCTCTAGCAAATATTTTTTCCCATGTATAATTTTTTGCCATAAGTGTGGCATTATGTCTGAAGGTTTTGAGCAGAGTGTCGCTTTTTAATAATTTGATAATCGCTTCGGATAAATCTTTTTTTGAGTAGGTAATAGCAAACCCGCATTTATTTTTTTCAATTTCTTTTGCTATTTGGGTTATATCGGTAACAATAATAGGAAGACCTGCTGACAAATAGGCTTTAATTTTCCCGGGATCTGTATAACGAACATAATTATCTTCATTGTCAACATAAGGAGCTATGCCAGCAATGCATGTTGCTAATTTTTTTTCTACTTCTGCGTGATCTTTTATAAAACCAAAAAAGGTAATATATTCTTCCACATGTAGCTCGCTTGCAAACTCTTTTAGACTTGATTCATAATCACCACCTCCGATAATATCTACATGAAACTTTGGATATTTTTTAATAATTAATGGTATTGATTCAATCAGCAATTGCACGCCTTGTTTATATAGTAGATGCCCCATATGAGCAACATGAAATCTTTTTAACTTTTCAAATGGTACCGTTGACACGTCCGAATCGGTCCCCATTGGAACAACGATTTGTTTTTCCCTAAACTTCTTATCGATTCCTTTTTTTTCTCTTTCAGACACCATGACTGAAGACAAGTTCCACGTGACATTAGAATGCTTTATCGCTCGTGTGTCAAGAAAATGATAAATAGCATTCATTACTTTATTTGGAAATCTTGTCGGAATATAATCTATTGTGTAAAAAAACACATGTTTCACCAAACCCAGTATCTTCAAAAAAATACCCGTATTACTATTTATATTATCAACGCCAATAAAAATATCAAATTTACCAAATTTAATAACTCCAGATACAGTAACTAAAATATCTTTAAAAATCGTTACAAATTGATTTTTAGAAGTAAATGAATAATAACTCTCTTTTATTAATTTACCTTGTTTGTAATAGCGATAAAAAGATCTTCTATCTTTTGCAAATACGAATGGGTGGCCAATAAATAAAAGAGAATTTGCTTTATCTTTTAAAAAGTTTTCGAGAGAATGTGCAGGTCCTGTTGCGTAAATATGACTGACAACGACAATATTCTTAGTTTTAATTTCTTTTTCCGTATTTTTTGGCATACCAAGTTATTGTTTGTTTTAATCCTTCATCAAGGTTGACCTTCGGAACAAATCCTACGTTTTTAATCATTTTCGTATTATCACTATTTCTTTTGGGGCTACCGTCAGGCTTTGTCTTGTCAAATTTTACCTTTGCTTTTACACCCGAGTAGTCAATAATTTTTTGCACTAAATCTGTAATGGAAATTTCTTCATCAGTTCCTAAGTTTACGGGATCTGGAGTTGGATATTTTTCAATTGCTTGAATCATCCCCTCTGCCATATCGGTAACATATAAAAACGCTCTTGTTTGATTTCCACTTCCCCAAACTGTTACTGGATTTTCTCCGTCAAAAACTCTTTTTATAAGGGCTGGAATCACATGAGAAACTGCCGGATCAAAATGGTCACGTGGTCCATAACAATTATACGGACGGACAATACCAACTTTCATTCCAAATTCCTCATTATAATATTTACCTAGGAGCTCTCCCATGCGCTTTGCCCATCCATAGCCTCCATTTGTCGGCTCGGGTTCATCCATAAATCCTTCAGTCTCTAGAGTAGGTACTGAACAATTTCGAGGATATACACATGCAGAGGAGACAGCCAAAAATCGATCAACATTCGCTTGCCGCGCTGCTTCTATCATGACAGTTTCCAGCAGCAGATTGTCATGCATCATTGTCGCTTGATGTGTACGATTAAATTCAATTCCTCCAACTCTGGCAGCAATATTGAAAACAACATCCTGTCCATTACATGCCTTTAAGGCATCTTCTTCATTTCTACAATCACCTTTTATAAATTCCACATCTCTTATTACTGATGAAAAATTCATTTTACTTCCATTCTGTAAATTATCAATAATTCTTACTTTCGCACCTCGATTAACCAAATTTTCAACAACATGACTTCCTATAAAACCGGCGCCGCCTGTTACCAGTACTTTCTTATTTTTCCAAAAACTATCAGTCATAATATATGCAATAATAACACAAAAAAACCGTTATGAATAGAAGAATTATTGTGTAAAAATACGGACAATTTCGTTCATTTCTTTATCAGTCAACTCAGGATTGTTACCAAAATACAAACCTTGTCTATGGATAAGGCTTGCATTTGAATCTTTTAAGTGTATCTTTCTTAAATGCTTTGTGAAGAATGGCTGCTGCGTCATGTCTCCGCCGACAATAGGCCGTATTTCAACTTTTCCATTACACTTTTCAACCAATTCATCTCGTATTTTCGTTGACTTACAAACAATTGGAACTGCGAAATTGGAAAGAAAATCCATATGATCAAATTTCACGGAAAAATATTTATCGGATTGTTTATAAATTGGTAATGCCATCTTGAAAAAATTACTTTTACGTTTTTCAACAATCTCGTTGAGATATTTAACCTGTGTATTGCCTATAAATCCGTTAATTTCAGTCGGCCGCAAATTGTAACCCAGATCATAAAATGTATAGCGTGAATAAAAAGTGGAGTTAACTTTATGTTTGTCGCGGAGTTTTATTTGCCGATTCTCGGACAAATTTCTGTCCCAACCGTGAGCTCTCACAATGCGTAGCATCGTGGCTAATCGCTCACTATCTGTACATACAGCTCCGCCTTCAATTGTTGACATATGATGACCAACATAAAATGAAAAAGTGCTTGCGAGCCCAAAGTTACCAAGCTTTTTCCCTTTATAAACAGATCCCAGTGATTCACAATTGTCTTCTATAAGAATAATTTTTTTGGCATCACATATTTTTTTTATTTCATCAAGATCATCACAAAAACCTAATAAATTTGTTATGAAAAGCATTTTAAGCGGATATTTTTTTACTATCTCGAGTAATTTCTGACTTGAGACATTTAATGTATCCAGCTCTACATCAATCGGTATTGCACGTAATCCCAGCTCAATTAACGGCATGGCATTAGTAGACCACGTAAGTGCTGAAAATCCAACATAATCATTATGTTTTATTTTGTGAATGTTTAATAGAGCCTGGACAATTGCAAGATTTGCAGAACTACCGCTATTGAGAAAGACGCAGTGTTTTCTCCCTTGCCATTTTGAAAACTTCTCTTCAAATTTTTGACACTCCGGACCAAAACTTAACATCTCTGCGTCATTGATAAACTCCAGCAACTCCTTTTTTGTTTCCCGTTCATTATGAAATGTTGACTTTATTAGTCTTATCATTATTTTTAACTAATTTTTATAAAAATCTTTTACTTTTTCAACAATATAATCAACTTCATCATTTGTCAACTCCGGATGGATTGGCAAACTAATAATTTTTTTTGTGTAAGCTTCAGTCAAAGGAAAATCTCCTTTTTTATAACCTAAATTTTTATTTGCCTTTTGTAAATGAAGTGGAATTGGATAATGAATACCGGCATAAATCCCATGTTTTTTTAAATATGACAATAATACATCACGCTTTTGTACTTGAATAAGGTAAAGATGATAGACAGATTCTGCATCTGGTAATATATAAGGAACTACAAATTCCGTCTTTTGAAATAGCTGATCATATCTTTTTGCTATATCATTTCTTCTTTTGTTCCATTTTTCAAGATATCGTAATTTTACTCTAAGAACTGCAGCCTGAATAGTATCTAACCGGGAATTGTAGCCAGGAATCTCATGATAATATTTAACATTTGTTCCCCAGTCACGAAGAAGCTTCACTTTCTCGGCAAGTGTTTTGTTATTGGTTGTTATCGCTCCTGCGTCACCATATGCTCCCAGATTTTTACCCGGATAGAAACTAAAACCCGTAATATCACCTATTCCTCCAATTCTTTTTCCTTTATAAGTAGCTCCTTGAGCTTGTGCAGCATCCTCTACTATTCTTAATGAATATTTTTTTGCAATTTTTATAATCGGATCCATATCTGCAGGTTGGCCATATAAATGCACAGGAAGAATCACTTTTGTTTTTTTTGTAATTGCTTTTTCTATTTTTGTCACATCTATATTATATGTTTGTGGATTCATCTCAACAAGGACTGGTGATGCTCCTGTCATTTGAATTGCCCGTGTAGTCGCAATAAATGTATTTGCTGCTGTTATGACTTCGTCACCCGATCCAATTCCTAATGCAAGAAGTGAAAGAAATAACGCATCAGTACCCGACGCAACGCCAATGCAATGTTTTACTTCGCAAAATACCGCAAATTCTTTTTCAAATGTAGCTACTTCTTCACCAAGAATAAAGTCACCTTTTAATAAAACTTTTTTAATCGCATCATCAAATTCTTTTTCATGCTGTTTGTATTGTTTCTGAATATCAACGAAATTTATTTTCATATCGATTACTTGCTCCTTATTACTTTTGCAGGATTCCCAACAACAACTGTATTCTTCAGTACATCTTTTGTAACAACTGCTCCTGCTCCAACTAACGAATTCTCACCAATTATTACTCCTCCTAAAATCACAGCTCCGGTACCAATCATTGCTCCTTTTTTTACCAGTACTTTTTCTGTTTTCCATGTTTTATTGAGTGAATTTTCAACCGATGGATTTTTATCGTTAATAAACATCACTCCATGTCCTACAAAAACTTCGTCTTCAATTGTAACTCCTTCACAAATAAATGTATGCGACTGAATTCTACTTTTCTTACCGATTTTTGCTCCTTTTTGTATTTCAACGAAAGTGCCGATAAGTGTATCATCTCCAATTTCGCATTCATAGAGGTTAACAAAATCATATATTTTGACATTTTCTCCAACTTTTACTTCATGGATGGTTTGTTTGTTTGTATTGAGTGTCAGTATTTTCATCTTTTATAGGTTTATTACTTTTGCATTCTTATCAAGCGACTCCTGTAAGGCTTCCAATAACCTAACAACTTGTAACCCGTTATCACCATCGTTAAGAGGTTTCTTATTTTCTTTAATACACATAAGAAAATGCTCAACCTCCTCTTTCAACGGCTCTTTATTTTCAATCGCAGGTATATAAATATCTCCCGAGTGAAGAGAAATTTGATATTGACCATAACTCACGTCGCGGGTATTTTCAATAATGTTGATATTTTTATCAAAAATTTTTATTTTTTCAGCTGGCTGCACATCATCAAATAATAACATCTTTTTACTACCGACAATCGTTATGTTTCGAATTTTTAATGGATCAATCCAACTGAGTATTAGACTTGCCATAATTTTATCTTCAAAGGTAACCGTTGCTGATACAATTTCCTGTAGGCCATTTTGGAGATATGATTGGCCTGTTGCAAGAACCGAAAGCGGCTTTTGTTTGATGAAATAAAGCAGCATTGAAATATCATGCGGAGCCAAATCCCATAAAACATTTACATCTCTTCTGATTTGCCCCAAATTTCTTCGTTGCAGATGAATATATCGTATTGTACCCAATTCGCCGTCATTGATAGCCTTCTTAATAAATTTGACAGCCGGGTTAAATAAGAAAACATGACCAACTGCTAATATAACCTTATTGTTTTTAGCAAGCAGAATTAATTCTCTTGCTTCTTGTGATGTAAAGGTCAAGGGTTTTTCAACAAAAACGCTTTTTTTTGCTTCTAAGAAATCTTTTGCTATTTTATAATGGGATTTTGTAGGTGTAACGATAAAAACGGCTTTTATTTTTTTATCATTAAGAATACCATGATAGTCTTTTGTTGTTTTTACTTGAGGATATTTTTGTTTTACTTGGCTGAGAGAGGATTCAATAAGATCTGCACAATAAGTCAATTCAGCAGTACTCGATTCATTGAGAATTCTTGCTATATTTGGTCCCCAATATCCGTATCCTATCAAAGCTACTTTTATTTTTTCCATAAACTTATTTGCAAAAAGTTGAAGAGTATATAGAAACTGATTATAAAGCAAACAATAGGATGGAGCAACATGTAAAACTTTCTTTTTTGCAGAGTCATACCTATTCCATCAATAAGAGGAAATAAAATTGTTAACCCGTATATTAAGAAAATATACCTTTTTATTTTACGCGTACTCGAGACATACTCTTCACGTGAAGCAAACGAATTTGTCATAATGGAGTTATATATTCTGCGTTTGAATTTCTGACACATGTTAGAAAAGTTATTTATAGAATAATGATAAACACCTGTGTTTTTAACATAGGCAATTTTACCCCCATCATTAATAATCTCAATGAGTGGCAAAATATCATCAAAATGAGACCCTTTTCTTCGTAGTTTTGTCTTTAAGATTGTACACTGTGCAAGTGCAATAAGAGGAAAGTCTTTAAGAGTATAATTATAAATAACATAATCCGGAGTTTCTTTTTGGATGCTATAGATTTTCCCGAACTTATCCGGATGCGATGCATTTCCAAAAACAAAAGCACTAAAAGGTTCAACATCCTCATTCATATATTTATTCCAAATATTATCTTTCTGGTCATTGGTAACTCGTGAAAATGAAGCGAAAACACCTTCTGGATTATCAAGAAAAGGCTGGATTATTTTTTTTGTCCATTTTTTATCAAAGATAATATTATCTGCAGCCATAAAAACCATATAATCTCCGGTTGCTTTTTCATATGCTTCAACAAGACCCGGTTCCGCCAATTTTCTTTTGTTAAAATATATTTTTGTACTGTATTCTTCAGCTACTGCTACTGTCCTATCGTTCGATCCGCCATCCATGACGATAATTTCTATTTTTTCTTTTGGATACTGCTGTGCATTAATTGCATCAAGACATCGTCTTATTCTTTTCTCTTCATTAAGTGTTACGACACTAAAAGTAATTTTGGGAAGATCTGTTTTGAGATTATTTTTCATTTTTATTTATTTCGGTAAGTATTAATAAACTTTTCTTTATTGCTATATCCCAATTGAGAGATTGGGACCATTTGAATGCGTTCTCCTGCATCAATTTGTATTTTTTTTTATTTTCAAATAATTCTAGCGCAGAAACAGCAAGTTGCCGGGGAGTATTTTTGGCTACTATAATTCCTGTTTTGGTATGAGAAACAGAATCTCGAAGCCCACCCACATTATATACAACTGCCGGAGTTCCTTGACTTGCTGCTTCTCCAATTACCAACCCCCACCCTTCTTTTACCGACGCATGCAATAATAGATGAGCTCTCCCCATTAACGATAGTTTTTTTTCATCTGTTACGTTGTTAAAAAAGTTTACTTTATTTTCAATATTTTTCTCTTTAATTAATTTTTTTAAATCAGCAGTATACTGTTTGTTTCCTTCACCAACAATCCAAAGATGAGCATTTTTCTTATCATTTATGTATGCACATGCGTCTATAACATCTTCAATTCCTTTCATTTTTACCAGTCTGCTTACAAAAATAATCGTTAACTCTTTTTCCTTACTATATTTATGTGAAGATTTTAAATCGAGTCCGTTAGTAATAATTTGTACATTTTTTATACCTAATGCTTGCAATTCTTTCATTGTAGATTCTGAAACAGTTAAAAATAAAACATTTTTATAAAACGACAACAAAAATGTTTCCATAAATTTACCTAATTTGTTAATAGGAAACTCATACATAAAGTCCCATATGTCACCTGCTACTTCATGAATAAAAGCTATTTTAGGTTTTTTAATATAAATTGGGGTAAAAAATAATGGCAAACCATGGATTTCATCAATTATCACATCAAACTTTATTCCGGAAAAGAAATAAAAGAAAGGTGCTATCAAATAAAGCGTATAAGCGCCCCCTTTTCTGATAATATTTACACCATTGATAATTTCAACATTCTTTGCTCCTGGAAAGGTCGCTGTAAACCAAAATACACTGTGCCCGGCTTTACTCCACGCTTCTGCATATTTGGCGGTAACAATTTCTGCTCCCCCGGCTTTAGGATTTTTCGGATCTCGCCAATTGAGGATAAGTATATTCATCGAGTTAAGGAGAGTGAAAGATTTTTATGAACTGCGCCTTTTTGTTTTTTTTTGGACTGATAAAACCTCAGAATCCTCAATCGGTAAAATACTGCAAAAGTGTCCCAAATCATCAGATAAACAACTTTGGGTATCCCCCATGAGGTTATTCCATTTTGTTTAAAATTTATCTCGACCGGCGCCTCGTAAATCCTTTTATAATTACGCGAATAAGCTACAGCGAGAATTTCAATATCAAATGCATAGCGTTTTACCACAAGTCTTGGAAGAACATCACGAACGACCCGACGTTTAAAAAATTTGAGACCGACTTGTGTATCTCTGATTTTAAAACCGAAAAGTAATCTCGTTAAAAACCGATACCCCCATGACAAAATGGTCCGGTAAGTTGGATAATCAACCTTTGAGGCATGATGCAATTTTGATCCGACGATAATATCTGCGTTGTACCAGATCATATGATTTAATAACATAATCATACCGGTCGGATTAATATCCATACCAGCATCCATAAAGCCTATGACGTCACCACTTGCATGAAGCATGCCATAACGAATCGCTTGACCTTTACCTTGATTTTTCTGATAACCAAGAACTTTTACTTTTGAAGATTTGAGCGTGGAAGCCTTGATGAATGTATTATCATTCATACCGTCTACTACAACAATTACTTCATATTTTAATCCTAATCTATCTAAAGTTGAAGAAATGCTTTTTATATCTTTGACAATAGTTAGTTCCTGCTTATACGCCGGTATGACAACGGAAAGTAGTTTTATACCAAAATTATTTTTTGGTTGCATATGGATAATATACCAAAAAACTGATCACAAGTAAAAGGACTAATGTAAAAGAGATCATAATAATCTGCATAAATGATTGATGGTAAACAGTGATTAATGCGATTTGCAGAATGGCTCCAATAAGAATGGGGAAATATATATTTGTTTTTTTTATCGACAAATAGAAATTGGCAAATAAATAAAGCACACAATAAAACGTAATATATAATCCAAAAATACCAAGTAATGGTGTTACTGAAAGATAATCAGGCCGTTTGAGAAAAAATAATATAGAAAATTTCGGAAACAAAGAGTAAAACAATGTCAAACATATTGAGGGAATAAGCATCAGACCGACAGCTAACTTAAAAGTATTACTGAAATTAATTCCCTTCGTATGCTTCTGCACAATAATTGGAAACATAACAGTACCTATAGGCGCTGAGATAAAAAAGATTACTCTTCCAATAAGAGAAAGTCCGGCATACTGACCAGCTTGAATCGGATCAAAAAAATGCTTAACGAGAATAATATCTGTTGAAATAAAAGATATTAAGCCCAACAAAGTTAACGCTGACGGGATACCGTAACGAAAAAGTTCTTTTGTTTCTATTTCTGGAGATTTCGTTTTATTAAAAAATAGAAAGCGAAGAGGAATTATACTAAAGACATATCCTCCAATCGCTGAAAGTAACAAGGCACCAACCGCGCCAGTGACCTTATACCCAAGTACAATTAACAAAATTCCGAGGGACAATTTAAGAAGTGATGTCGCCAAACTAACAAGGACTTGAATACCAAACGCCAATTTCGCTTGAAGAAACGATAAGTTGATAACAGTAATAAAAGAAAGCAATATAATAATATCTGCAAAAATGAGTATGAAATAATTAGCTATATGAAAAAAAATCGATATCTGTGAAAGAAATAATAAAAACAGAACAAATATCGTTAAGCCCGTAACAAGAAGAAAACCGAAAAACTTATTATAGAGCCCCTTGAGTAACATTTGTTCATTTTTTACAAAATAATCTCCGGCAAACCTGACCACAACCGGATTCACTGCGGTAACAATCAAAACGGGAAATGTAATAAGCGAGATAATACTTGCGAGGATTCCGTAATCCGTTACCGAAAGCGACCGACTCATAAAAAGATTAAAAAGAAAGTTAAAAAAATTTGCGAGCAAACCACCTGAAACGACAATACTGCTTCCGTAAATCAGTGGATGTTTTAAAACTTTTTTTGCAGTTTGCTTCATACGATTATTTAGTTGCCAATGCTTTTGCATAAGTCTCAATTGTTTTTTCTGCCGTATTTTTCCAACTGAATTTTTTTGCTTGTTTTAATCCCTTTTCTGAAAGCTCTAGTTGAAGTTTTTTTGAATTAAAAACTGAAGTGATACTTTTCACTAGACTTTCAGTATTATATCCATCAAAATACGAAGCAGCGTCTCCTCCAACCTCCGGCATACAAGCTTCGCGAGAAATAATTACCGGGCATCCTGATTGCATCGCTTCAACAATTGGCAATCCAAAACCTTCATAAATTGAAGGAAAGACAAATACTGTTGCAAGATTATATAACAATACCAAATCTTCTGTTGAAACAAAACCTAATCTCAGCACATTTTGGTTTTGCTCAACCATTTCATGCACTTGAATCAAATCAGCATTCCATTTATTTTTCTTATCAAAATCCGTAGAAAGAAGAGATTTGCCAACCATAACGAGTGGTATACTTATTTCTTTAACCGCATGCAACAGTCGAGGGAGATTTTTATTCCATGTCACATCGCCAACATAAAGAATAAACTCCCCGGGAAGTTGGTATTTCTTCTTAAAATTTTTTACTTCTGATTCTTCAATTTTTACTCTTTTAAACTCCTCTCCTGCTGCTAGATAGGCAACTTTTACTTTTCCTGAACGAACACCAACAATTTTTTCAATATCCTGCTTTGACGCGTTTGAATCGGTTAAAATACCGTCAACTTTTTGCAAATTAAAACGCTGCGCCTGCCAGCGAAGGTTTCCTTTCAAACCTGCTGGAAAATGTTGCGGAAAAACTAACGGCGTCAAATCGTGAACAGTAACAATTGTTTTATGTTTTTTTAAAAAAGGTAATGTACGAAAAAACGGATCAAAATAAGGATAATGCACTAGATCAACAGCACTGCTAATTGATTCTCCCTGATGAAAAAAATAGTAGTCGTTTTCGGGATAATATTCCAGCAAGGCTTTTTTAAGATAAGTTAAATAAAATCCTACACCACGGACTTTATGTCCCGATTGTAACGGAGATACGTCAATTGCTATTTTCATTTCTCATTTCGAGTGTGCCATTCCCATGCTGTTTTTATAATTGTTTCAAGCTCTGAATGATGTGGTTCAAAGCCTAAATCTTGTTTAATTTTTGTAGAATCTGCCACTGTTTCTACAACGTCACCGGGGCGACGATCCTTTATGGTAATAGGAAAATCAATTCCCGAGACTTTTTTAACCATAGTGACGACTTCTTTATTGGTTGAGCCTTTGCCTGTCCCAACGTTATATACGTATTCGCCATTTTTTTCATCAAGTTTTTTTAATGTTAAAACGTGCGCTTCAACCAAGTCTAATACATGAATGTAATCTCGAATGCATGTTCCATCTCTTGTTGTGTAATTCTCACCAAAAAGAGTAAACTCAGAATTATTACGTGCTGCTTTGATGGCATTGGGGATCAAATGTGTCTCGGGATCATGGTCTTCTCCAAGACTTCCATCCAGTGCCGCTCCTGACGCGTTGAAATAGCGTAAAACCGCAGAACCGATACCATGAACGACAAAATACCAATGGAGAATTTTCTCAACCATAAATTTACTCTCGGCATAGGGATTTTCAGGATTCTTAGCATGCGTTTCAGGAATGGGATTTACAGTTGGTGTTCCATAGACTGTACCTGTCGAGGAAAAAATAAATTTATTGACTCCCTGCTCTTTCATCGCGTCAAGGAGTGAAACTGTGGTGAACACATTGTCACGAAAGTATAAACCCGGATACTGCATCGACTCGCCTACAGCAATAAAGGCTGCAAAATGCATTACGCAATCATACGAATGTTGAGAAAAAAGCTCGTCAACGAAAAATTTCTCCAGAAGGTTCCCTTTAAAAAATGTCGCTCGTTTATCAAGTGAAGTCTCATGTCCCCGCTCCAGACTATCTGCAACAACTACTTCATGACCATCATCAAGCAGACGTTTTACCATAAAACTACCAATATACCCAGCCCCACCAGTAACAAGTACC
>Ga0137379_10000387_pt1 | contig 38757 bp, 29 predicted proteins | sample SagtaG_18_FD_104812 | JGI IMG/M metagenome (GOLD analysis project Ga0137379, IMG submission 104812) | Vadose zone soil microbial communities from Sagehorn Ranch, Mendocino, California, USA - Sage2_L_80_16 metaG | ecosystem: Environmental > Terrestrial > Soil > Vadose zone | place: USA...
CAAGCTCGGCGCGGCGCTTCTGATGCCTCGTGGCCTGGTCCAGCAGGAAGTCCGAGCGCAGGATCTGGATTTGGATGACAACGAAGCGATCGAAGTCTTGGCCAAGAAATTCCAGGTGAGCACCGTGGCAATGGGGAATCGCCTCCAGAACTTAAGAATGCTTGCATACGAGAATTGAGACAAAAGCCTGGTACCGTAGTTTTTCTTCTTTCGAAAAACCGTGGCGGTGCGGCAATTTCCCAATCTGCACATTGAGACATCGGGACCGATAATTACCCATCTGCACTTTGGGTCAACGGGACGGATGTTGTCCCACTAGCGCGGTGCCACATCGGCCTCTCCGAGGCTCCCTTCTTGATTCACAGCGAAAGACAAACTGGATGAGTGATTTGACCTTGGAATCACTCAACAGCGCCGAGCTAAAAGACATGCTCTGTCCAGCGTCTCACACGGGCTCAACGGCTCCGCAGAGTATCTGGCAGTCCGATGCGGTTAGTGTCGCTTTCAAGGTACCAAAAATGCCGCACTCATTCTCTCCACTCAATACGGTCTCCGGGCAGAAGCAGGATCTGTTGTGCGCCCTCTACGGTCCGCGTAATTTCAATGTTCGCGTAACGATCGAGACCAAGGCGGCGAATTACCTGAACCGATTCCAACGCTTCGGCTTGTTTTCGCTCGGGAAGACGAAAGAGCTGAGAAGCAAGCGACGTCCCGAATGCACTTGCGGTCCGGCGGCCATTTATCCAGATGATAGAGGAGAGACTGACCGACCCGGTTGGAAGATCAACGCAGACAGTCCCAGGCGAGCTAACGCACGCGACTGGGTCTCTTTTCCGAATAAGATCAGTGAGCAAGTCAAGTCGCGTGGCATCGGAAGCGCCAAGAAGAATCGGAGCAGACTCTGACTTTCCCTGTCTCTCCTCTGAAAACCCTTCTAAGAAAACTCGCAACATCGATGTCGGGGCAAATTGCTGATCCAAGGTTAGGAATTGCCGGTCTTCTGCCCCAAGCGAGGCCCTCTGTCCACCGTCCGGGCGATGGTTGAGCCTCAACCCGATTCCTCCACCGTGACGTGAGACAACGTCATAGTTCACAGTCAATATGCGAAGAGAGGTTCCCGATTCTGTATTGACCGAAGTTCCCGTCGACAAAACTTTCTGAATCCTAATCTCCATACCGGGTGCGAGGTTGACAAAGCGTTCCCCTCTATCCGAATACATAAAGATTGGCACCAGATTGGCGGGTAGCGGAATCCTCTCGGTAATTGCAGATCGTATGAATTGTGTGCTGAGACCGGAGGGGAAACATCCCTGGTCATGCATGCGAGCGAGTTCGCGGATGAATAGTCTCCACTGCGCATCAACGTCAGCTTGACCGCCGGCCGTATCCCATCCGGTGGCGCTCGGGCTCCTAACAACCCAGAACCTGTTATTCGAACTAGCGCCTGGTTGCAGCGAAAAGACGGCGCCTTGTATCGCGCAATCCTCACGCACTCGAATCTTCGCTGCAGACGTGCCAGCAGGGAGAGCGACAGTCACCGCCTGAAATTCCCCGGAATTGATGTTCTCCACGGCATTAGGTACGAGCATTGGGATGCCGCCCTTGTCATCAATACGGTACCCGTCCACAACCGAGACCTTGTGTTGCAGGCACCCTGAGCTGAACATCAGGGCGCACACTGCTGCCCTTGAAAGGATCGCTACAGGAGTGGTGTTGAACCATGTCCGGTTTTTCATCCGTTTTTATTGACCTCCCGTATGCCACCGGGCTGGCACGACGGCAGTAGACATCCTACTGAAATAAGGAGTAGAGTGTCTACGTCATGAGTAGAAAGCGCGAGTACGAGAACAGAGTGGAAGTATTGCAGGGAACGCTGGACATGCTCATTCTCAAGACGCTGCAGTGGGGCCCACAGCACGGATATGGCATCGTGCAGGCTCTTCGCGCAAATTCTGGAGAGATGCTGCAGATTGAGACTGGATCGTTATATCCCGCGCTGCATCGTCTGGAGCGCCAAGGTTGGGTCCGCTCCGATTGGAAGCAGACTGAGAGCAATCAGCGCGCAAAGTTTTACAGGATCACGGCAACAGGCAAGAAGCAACTCGCCGATGATCTGGGCCGATGGCAGCGGATTGTCCAGGCGGTGACATCGATCATAGATCGCGAACCGAAGGGCAATGAAATATGAAACCATTATTCGGATCATTTGGGCGTCGTAAAAGAGAGATCGCAGAAGAACTCGAGGCGCATCTCCGGATGGCGACGCAGGAGTTCACCGAACGTGGCATGAGACCTGAGGAAGCGCGAGTTTCTGCGATCCGCGAGTTCGGGAACGTTCCCCTCGTCGAAGATATCGCAACGGAGATGTGGGGATGGTTGTGGGTGGATCGTCTCTTGCAAGATATTCGCTATGCGTTCCGGCAGATGCGACGCTCTCCCGGATTCGCCTCAACTGTGATCGGTACTTTGGCTCTGGGCATCGGTGCGGCGGCGGCGATGTTTACCGTTGTCGACCATGTGCTGCTGCGCCCGCTCCCTTATCGCGATGCAGGCCGGCTGGTTGCTATTCAAGAGCACGGCACCAAGGACTCTGGCCGGTCGGGTGCTCCCTGGCTCGACATTGAGGAGTGGATGGCACGGAGCCGCTCGTTCGGCCAGATCGCTTTTTTCAACGGAATGGCGGGGCGCAATTTTCTCGAGGACAGCAACGGCGGCGGCATGCAAATCAACGCGGAGATGGTTAGTCCCAATCTGTTTGCCACGCTTGGCGTCAGCCCGTCTATCGGACGGGATTTTGTGGAGGAGCCGGATGGGTCCGCAGTGGGCAAGAATTCGGATACAGTGATTTTGAGTGATGCCGCATGGAAGGCAGCGTACGGCGGCGATCCGGGAATTCTGGGAAAGAACGTAAAGATCAATAACAAATCGTACCTTGTGGTCGGGGTGATGCCGCCGGGGATCGAGATTCCATTTGGTCCTTCGCTTCCACAGGTATGGGCTACTATCACGCTCGGCGACGAAGACAAAACACGTTACTACAATTCTCCAGACTACTCTGTGATCGCACGGCTCCGCCCCGGGGCCACCATCAAGACCGCGCAGGCGGAGATGACCACGATTCAGAAGGGCATCGCCCCCGCTTATACGGATGCGCGAGTTCGTCAAGAACGGTCCGATGCCGAAGTGAAATCCTATGCCGACTCGCTAGTGGCGGCCGACATTAGGAAGGCGCTCCTGGCCCTACTTGCCGCGGTTGGGGTACTGTGGCTGATCGCCAGCGTGAACGCCACGAACCTGCTGCTCGCGCGAGGTGCTGCGCGGCAGCGCGAAGTCGCGATGCGCGGCGCGCTAGGTGCGAGCCGATCTCGTATTCTGCAACAGCTCATAGTGGAAAGCCTGGTGCTGAGCGGCGCCGGTGCACTGCTGGGGACGGGCCTGGCGCTGGGTGCGCTGCGGCTTGTTAGCAATGTCAAACCTGCTCATCTAAACGTGGATCTTTCCGCCCATGTGAACTTCACGATTCTTGCGGTGTTGTGCGGGCTTACGCTCCTGACGGCACTGGTTTCTTCGGCGTGGCCTGCATTCCTCGCAGCCTGCGCTCCTATCGAGCCAGCCTTAAGGCAGGGGGGGCAGCAATCGGGAAGCGGGCGCCGGCAAAACCGCGTGCGAAGCATACTGGTTATCTGCGAAGTGGCGCTATCGCTCACGCTGCTGGTAGCCTGCGGTCTTTTGCTTCGCACGATTTACACGCTACGCCATGTGCCGCTTGGATATCGCACCGATCACATTCTGGTAGCACATCTGGCCACTCCTTCTTACCGCTATTCGAGCCGGAACATGATCGTCGACTTGTATCAACCGTTGCTCGATCGCGTGCAGCATTTACACGGCGTCGAGGCGGCGGGTTTCATGTCCGAAGTGCCTCTAGGACAGAGCTTCAGCATCAAGCTGACGCTGGCTATGAATGGCCAAAGCTCTATCGCGGTACTGAAACCGGTGAGTCCGGACATTCGTCGCATTTTCGGCTTCAAGATGGTCGCCGGGCGATTCTTCGACGATCAGGATACGGCGACTTCGGAACCAGTAGTTGTTGTGAACCTGGCCTATGCGCGGCTTCACTCGCCCAATCCGCACGCCCCCACCGCCATCGTTGGGCAGCGCTTCATGAATCTGCGCAAGAATACGCAGACAAAGATTATCGGAATCATTGACGACGAGCGCCAGGCGAAGATCGGAGAGCCCTCGCAGCCAGAGGTGGAAGTTTGCCTCCAGCAACTCTCACCGGACAGTGGCTTTTACCAACCATCTACAGTCGCCATGGATCTGGCCGTGCGCACCGAGCGTGCGCCCGACTCTATCATTCCAGAATTGCGCTCGATTCTAGGGCAGGCGAATCCGGATCTGTCGCACGCCACCTTCAACACCATGGAGCAGGTGGTGGAGGATTCGTTCGGGAGCCAGCGTCTGGCCGCGCATTTGCTGGAAATCTTCGGAGGGGTGGCGTTGTTGCTGTGCTTAGCGGGATTGTACGGGCTGCTGAGGTATACAGTGACGCAGCGAACACGCGAGATGGGCGTGCGCATTGCGCTCGGAGCGCAGCGGAGAGATGTCCTATGGCTAGTGATGCGACAGGCAGCCATTATGCTGCTGGTGGGCTTGACTCTTGGCGCTGCGCTGGCACTGCCATCGGCTCGGCTGATACAGAGTTTTCTGTACGGGGTTACCTCGCATGACGGGTGGACACTGGGATGCGCGGCAGCCCTGCTGCTGATAAGCGGGCTTAGTGCGGCCTATTTACCGGCACGAGGTGCGGCGAGCGTGGACCCAATTAAAGCCCTTCGCACCGAATAAATTCGCCGAGTCGCCGATTCATCGCAGCATCGTAATTGTCCATCGAGCATGCCGAGGCTCGCAGTTGGCGGGTCGAAGACCTTCCTAGGATGATCCGAAAGCAGAAATGAAAGGCATGACAATTGATGGCAGTCCCGCGCAAACGTTCTCCCTCCCTGACTCCGCTTGAACTCAGGATCATGCAGGCGCTCTGGGAGGTTGGTCCTGCAAGTGTAAAGGTTGTCCGGCAGGCGCTCCATCCCACATCTATCCTCGCTTATACATCAGTTCAAACCGTGCTGAACATTCTTCAACGAAAAGGAAAGACAGAGCGCACGCTGGAGGGGAGGGCTTACCTATATCGTGCTGTGGTCTCTCGGGAGAAAGTGACTGTTGCTATGCTGCAGGACATGATTCACCGGATGTTTGGCGGGTCGGCAGATCAACTTGTGGTGACTTTAATAGAGAGCAATCTCGCGGATCCGGCCCGCATCTGCGAATTAGCGCGTGAGTTTGCCGGCAAGAGGGCGAAATTTTGAGCGAGGCAATCGAGTGCTCGTCTTCTCTTCGAATTCGCTCCGGTTGCGAATCGCTTGTGGACCGTGTGATATGAAGGCGGCAGTGGGAGATTCGGAGAAGTCAGCGTGGAACCAGTTGGAAGTTGCGAATTGCCACTTTGGCGGCTCCCAACGACCTTTCTGGGGCGGGGAGGAAGAGAACCTTTATCTGGTCAAACTGCGGAAACTTCCCATCGGGTGGAATCGGAAATGTCAACACTTCATCAACGGGCGGTCGCTTTATCGAGAAGTGTTGAGGCTCGCTCGATTGAATCACCTTCACGCCCAACGTTTCGGCTTTGCCCTTTATCGGTGATGAGTTTGGAAGCGTTGAGTTAACAAGGCTCACTCCAAGCGAGATTCGCCCAGGGCTGGTGTCAGCATTTGTAATGGCAACTCGAATCTCCCGGCAACAGGATCGATCGATGGGCGTTCCAAGAGACTGGTGCGCCTCCATCATGATTGGGCGTCGGTCGGTGGAGTGGATGTTTGCCTCCGTAGCTTTTCCACGCACGACGTGCGGCCTCAAGCCGGGGTCGTGATTTGGTGCTTTGAAGTACCAATAAAGACCGTCGAATGGAATGACCAACGGTTGAAATTTTGTCCAAGGATTTACTGAAACGGCGTGAGATCGCGGAGGTATGATCTCTGTCTTCTTAGTTGGAGGAGGCAAGAGAATAATCCCGACGAAGCGGTCATCCCCATCAGTGGCAGCAGGTCTCGATTTGTGGACCGAGGTTTCCTGCATTACGGTTCCCGAACCAAGCAGCAGCGAGAACCCTTTGATCCACGGTCCACCATTCAAAAACGGTATGAGACTCACTGCGGTGACGAGGACAGCACCCAAATATTGCCCCAGGATGCGCTGCCTCAATAGGCCGATGTCGGTCGCCACTCTTCGGATCGTTTCCAAATGGACGTTGAGGCGCCATCCCAGCAGAAAGAAGGAAATCGTGAGGAGCGCGCACGTAAAGAAGATATGCCCCAATAGTAGGAAGACGACAGAGCACTCTAAAAGAAGAGCAAGCACCAAGGTGCTTCGCAGGGTCGTCTGATCCGGCGCTATGCCTTTGAAGATGGTCGCGGAGTACACCTGTGTTTGTGGCTCTTCGATTGGAAACAGAGCTCTCAAACAGAATGCAGCAGAGGTAGACATTCCCACGAGGATGATGAATGCCCACCACGAATGCTTGCTAAATAGCAGGCCTGTCGCGGGAAGGAACATTGAGATGCCGCAGGTCCCATAGGAGAGTATGACCGGATCGAATGAAGGCTTTGTCGAGAGGAAGGTCCAGGAAATCCAGAATATTGCCAAGCTGACGAGCGCGGCGAGCGAGACATAGGCTGCAGATCGGATTAAAAGGTTTAACCAGGAGAGATCGTGGATCGGGAGTAACGAACATGCCAAATACACCCCAACCGCCGACGGAAACAATCCTGCGAAGAGGAGTAGCCAGGCATAGCCAGAGTCTGAATTTCCTGCGTCATATAAGCCCAACGGCCTGCTCTCAGAATTAGGTTCTCTCCCGGAGCCTAGGAGATGCGCGAACGGATGAAATGATTGCGAATCAGTCATAGCGCAGTGCTTCTACAGGGTTAATTTGCGTCGCGCGACCTGCAGGCAGCAGACACGCCACAAAAGCGCAAAGTACAAACAGCAATGTCACGACGAACAGGCTCACAATTCCCACGTCGCCGCTGTGCATCCATCCACTCAAGGCTTTTCCGATAGAGAGGTCGATCGCCATTCCTATGACGATACCTGTCATGGCGCTCAGAAGAGATGGTCGAATAGCAGTCCATAGAATGCGAATTCTGGGTGCGCCGAGGGCCACTCGAATTCCAAATTCTGCGGTGCGTTGCATGACGCTGTACGACACAACACTGAAAAGTCCAATCAGAGCTAGAAGCAATGCCATCGCTGAAAAACATCCAAACAGAACGGAAAAGAGGCGCTGTCGGCTCCACTGCGAATCGTTGGCCAAAGCGTCTTCGAGAGTGTTCGTGCCTTTGGAGATTTGCTGGTCGGAACCGATGGAAGCAACTGTGGTTCGGAGTGCCTCCAAGTAAGCCAGCGGATTACCTTGCGTGCGGATATTGAACTGCGCATACGGGGGGAGAAGGGTGGTGTAGGGCACATAAACGGATGGTCGAACGGGACGGTCGAGCCCATCATTCGGGATATCGCCCACAACGCCGATTATGGTGCGCCAATCCGAACTAGCAGAGGAAGCGGATATCAGTGGCGCAGTGGAGACAAGATCGGGGATTCGAATCTGCAATCCAATCGGGTTGGCCTGAGATCCAAACTGTCGCGCAAACGTTTCATTTACCACCGCGACTCCGTCGCCGCGGAGATTCTCAGCATCGTCCCAGACCTGGCCGCCGAGCAATGGGACGCGCAGGGTCGAAAAATAGTTCCTTCCAACTGCGAGGATCTGTGAATTCTGTTCCTGCTCGAACGTTTTCCCGAGGATTTCAATTTTCCGTTCGCTCCCGCCATTAGGCGGACACACATCGATGCTTATGCCGACTGAAAGTACGCCCGGTACGGCTGCCATTTTCCGACGAATCTGCTCAAACCATGCAGCTCGGGCAGACCGCGATTCAATATTGCTCCACGCGGCCTTGTCGTTCCAATGGGCCATAATGCCGGCGTTTAGGACGTTGTGCGGATCGTATCCAAGGTGCACTTGCGTAACGCGAAGAAAGGCACCCATCGCTGTGGCTCCTGCGGCCATCAGCAAGAGGGTTAATGCAGTTTGCACGGCGATCAGCAGATGCACGCTACGAGTCGCTTTACCGCCCGCAATGGTGCGAGTCGCAGATTGTATGGTTGGAGCCAATCGCGGATGAGAGAGGCGCAAAGCCGGTGCAAGGCCAGAGAGAATGCCGCCAGTGAATGCCATGGTAATGCAAAACGCAAGGACCGGCAGGCTAATTCGGACCACGGATTCTGCTGGGAAGGTGTTGGGAGAAAGCTTCAAAGGCAACGCAGCGAACCACCATGAGGCGGCAACGCCGAGGATTGCACCGGCAAAGGAGATCACGAGAGCTTCTATTAATAGCTGACGAATAATCCGCCATCGGCTAGCTCCAAGAGCAGCGCGTAAAGACAGTTCTTGCTGCCGAGCAGTTCCTCGGGCAAGGAAAAGGATCGAGCAGTTGGCACAGCCAATGAGCAACACGAAGATCACACCGGCCAACAGAAGATAGAGCGTCCGGCCCGTTTTCTGTTCGTAAGGAACGACAATAGGCTGCAGTTGAAGGTGAAATTCCTTCGGGAAATGCTTCGGTGTCTCTTGGGCGAACTGATGAACAATTGCTCCAACGTCGGCATCGGCGGCCGCGAGGCTAATTCCGTGTTTGATCTTGATCCATGGCACATAGGCAGAGTCGGGCGACAGACTATGCGGGAAATAGAGATCACCGACGCCCAATGTGTCGTTGAAGGCAAAACTGCGAGGCATTACGCCAATGATCGTGTAAGTCTTACGATCGGCTTGAACAGTATGGCCAATAACGGAAGGATCACCGTGGAAGTAGTGCTGCCAGAAGCGATAATTGAGGACGACGACGGGCTGGCCTCCACCCTGGGCGTCGTGGAGCTCGATGTTGCGACCGAGTAGGGCTTGTACACCGAAGAAGGAATTGGCGTTTTCGGTCAGATAGATGGCGCGCACGTCCTCCGGCAGGTCATTCCCCGTGATTTCAGCATTTGCGCTGGAAAATCCAAGAAGGCTTTCTATGGAGTTCGCACGACCGAGCGCAAGGAACTGCGATCTGGTCATCGCGAACCAAGTGGGAACTTCGGGATTCTTTTCATTGATAACAACGGGGTTCGTGATGCGCTCGGAGTTCGCATAAGGAAACGGATGCAGGAGCACGGCATGGATGAGACTAAACATGGCGGTCGTAGCACCGATTCCAATTGCCAACGAAAGGATTGCAATGCTCGCGAAACCCGGATTGCGAAGGATCGCATGTAGTCCGTAGCGGATGTCACCGCTGATTTCGTCGAAGAGACGTAAGCCAATCGCGTCGCGATATTTCTCCTTTTGGGTATCTGCTCGTCCAAAGTTGGCCGTCGCCTGACGGTGCGCTTCTTCCTCGGACATGCCGCTTCGCATCAAATCGTTCGCGTATTCATCAATGTGGAATAGAGCTTCAGCTTCTATCTCATTGTTCGTGCGAGTACGGTGAACAATGGCTTTCCACCAGCAATGTAGGGTTCCGAAAGCGCTCATGCATCCTCCGGTTCGGTCCGCAGGATGTTGGCGACGACACCCGCCATATCGGTCCACTTTGCAGTCTCTTCCTTGAGTTGCTGCCGGCCGGATTTGGTAAGCCGATAGAATTTGGCCTTACGGTTGTTCTCTGATTCTCCCCACTCCCCAGTAATCCACCCCCGCCGTTCAAGGCGATAAATAGCCGTGTAAAACGAACCTTGCAGGATTTCCAGTCGTTCTCCCGAAATCTGCTGAATTCGAAGCAAAATTCCGTATCCGTGGAGCGGCCCCAGAGAAGTGGCCTTGAGAATAAGCATTTCCAATGCTCCCTGCGGCAGGTCTATCGTCTTTGCCAATTCGGTCTCCTATTCGCAATAGGAGAGTATACCCCTCTCTCCTATTTGGTCAAGGAGAGCCGCCCGTTCAACTGATGAGACTAGGCAGTCGTCAGAGCTAGCGGTGTTCAGATCCGCACTCTGAGGAGTTCGAACGAACATCCATTTGCGCCTGTTGTTGAGTTTTTCGCATCAATGTCGGAGAAAAAAGCCTTGGACAGATAAGAAGAACACGGCCATTATCGCGTCATCGGAGGTCACGATGACGTTTCCCCTTTCATCTCGCACTACTCAAATCCCAGGTCCTAGTCGCTTTCCGGTAATCGAATTCGAACCGCTTCTGGATGCGACCGAGGCGGCGGCTCTCCTGCGCATGCATCCCAACACACTCAGGATGAGGGCTCGTCTTGGCGAAATCCCAGGGCGACACATCGGCAAATACTGGCGCTTTCGCATCTCGGATTTGAACGATTGGGTGCGGCGCCAGGAGCGGAGCGGCAGCGGCGCGCGAACGCTCTGATGGCGAAATCTGCGCAGCCCCTCGCCGCTCTGTGCGGAGGTGGCCGCGAAGAGTGAGGCCGCAAATTGGCGCGCTTCCGGTGCCAGGGACTCAGATGGGCGACTTTGGCGCAGAGGGCGTCTGCCGTTTCGTATCCCGCTTTCTGCTCGGTCACTGCTTCGGGGCTAAACCGGCGCCCGGCGGCAGCTCGCTCTTCTGCTTCGATTGCATCGCCTGACGGTTACGGTATCCGCTCGAAATCTTGTTCGCCAAGTGCAGCGAAAGGATTTCTCCGGAGCCTCCGTAAATGCAGAGCTTCGGCCTTGGGAGCCGGGCCCCTCGCTGGCTTCGCTAGGCGTGACCCGAGCACGACGCGGGAATTCAACAAAACGGAGACAAGATCATGTACCAGAACAAAGTCAACCTCATCGGATTCCTCGGCGGCGACGCAGAAGTTCGCAATGCCAATAACCGCAGCCTCACCACAATCTCACTCGCGACCAAGTCCTCCTATAAGGACAAGAAGAGCGGCCAGTACGTCGCGCAGACCGAATGGCATCGCTGCGTCGTCTTCGGCAAGCTCGCCGAGTTTGCTGGAACGCTCACGAAGGGCGCTCATGTGCAGATCGAAGGCGAACTGCGCAGCCGCGAAATCGCAACTAAGAATACCGACTTCAAGCGGCGCATTTGGGAAATCCGCGTCGATTCCATCCTGAAGCTCGACCGGGCTGAGAAAGCGAGCGCGGAGGACCAGGATTCTGGGGAGGAACCGGCCGCTTAGGCCGGTCCTTCTCCACGTGAGGCATTCGCCATGAGCTTTGATTTGATCCTTCCATTCCTTCGGCCCATCGAGCCGCTCTTGCTGGACGAAAGCGTCAGCGAGATCATGGGCAATCCCGACGCGACCTGGTGGTACGAGCGTGACGGTATTGTCTCGCCGGAAGCCGGCGTTCGATTCGACGCAAGCAAACTTCGCACAGGACTCGAAGTCATCGCGAACCATCTCGGGAAGAAACTGGATGAAGACAATCCTCTCCTGCACGCCCAGCTGCCGGATGGGAGCCGTATCGCGGCGGTGATTCCCCCGGTTGTTCGACCTGCCCCAGCGCTCACAATTCGCAAATTCACGAGCCGCAGATTCACGATCGATGACCTGATCGCTCGCGGCACTTTAAGTGGCCCGCTTGCGGATTACTTAAGCCAGCAGATCCGGGGCGGCAAGACCATCCTTATTAGTGGCGGAACCGGGACCGGAAAGACCACTCTACTGAACATTCTTGCCCAGGCAATTCCGGCAGGAGAGCGGATCGTAGTCATCGAGGATACGGCTGAGCTGCGCATCCAGAAGCCGAACGTCCTGGCTGCCGAATGCCAAACCGATACCTTCAAGTCCCGCATCTCCTTCGACGATCTCCTGAAGTCGTCTCTACGCTGGCGTCCCGACCGGATCATCGTCGGCGAAGTCCGCGGAACCGAAGCACGGACGCTGCTCGATTCCTTCAATACAGGCCACGCCGGATCGCTTGCAACGATCCACGCAAACTCTGCCGAAAAGGCCCTCCATCGCTTCGCCAATCTCGTGATGCGCAGCCACGCCCAGAGCACATTCTCCGATACCGAAGCTGAGATCGGAGAGGCCGTCGATTTCGTGGTCCACATCGAGCGCAAGCCGGGTTCGAGAGTTGTCCGCGAAGTTCTGGCCATTCGCGGCTATGACCGTGACGCGAAGCGATTCCTGATCGAACCCGTGATGGAGGCCAACCATGCCGCATAGAGAACTGATCGATACCCGCATTGCCGCCGATTTCTTGGGCCTATCTTTCGCCTCAATTGAGACAATTGCGATCGTCCTTCGCCGCACATCACCGGCCACAATCGCCCAGAGGATTGTCACTGTGGAGCGAGCGCTTCAGCCTCGGTATCTGGGCTGGCTAGCGCATGAAAACGCGACCGGAGCGAACGTCTATTTTGCCGCGAATCCTCTGCTCTTCGCGAGCCGGAAACGGACCAAGGAGAGTGTCGCCGAAGTCCGGCATTTGTACCTTGATCTTGACACCGATGGGGAGGCGAAACTCGCAGCTCTGAGAACCTCGAATGTGGTCCCGATTCCGACCGCAATCGTTTCCACTTCACCCGGCAAATATCAGGTGCTTTGGCGGGTTGAAAGCATCCCCTTTGAGCAGCAGGAAAGCCTGCTCAAACTGCTAGCCATAACCTTCGGCGGAGACCCGGCTTGCACCGACTGCAACCGAGTCCTTCGGCTGCCCGGATTCCTCAACCAGAAGTACGTTCCGGCGCACCTTGTGACGGTCGAATATCCGACCTTATCACTGTCGCATTCGGAGGACTTCAATCTCCCTTATCCGATCCCTAGTCGAGAGCTTATCCGGGGGCCAATCGGACCCCTAAAGCCGATGGGAAAGCATTCCCATTCTGAGTCCGATTGGGCATGGATTCTCGAAGAATTAGCCCGCGGAAAGGACCCACTCAAGCTCACCCGAACGCTGGCCGAAAGACGCTCGGATAAGCCGAATCCGGTGTACTACGCCCAGCGAACTGTAGACGTTGCATCTGCCTGGCTTTGGCTGAAGGACGGCCTTCCCGTGGCGGATGTCGTCACCATGCTTCAGGTTCGTCGCTGCTTCCAGATTCCCGCCAAGCTTTGCTCTGCCCGCGCACATGAGATCGCGTTCACGGCGCAGCGCATGATCGCCCGCAAGAAGATCGCCTGATTTCAGGCACACCAAGGAGGTTCGTATATGCCGTTGATTGAAGTTACGCAAAGCCGATGCGTGAGCGCCACAATCCGCCTCGAATCGGCCACTGCAAGCCTGGTCGATCACTACGCCAGCTTTGTCCACGGATCGGCCGACGATGTCGTAGACAAAGCTCTCAACTATGTCTTCGCCAAGGACCGCGAGTTTCAGGACTATCTGAAGTCCTCGCGGTCGGCGAAAGTGGTGCCGTCTCTGCGCGTACGCAGACTCGGAAGTGGAGATGGCGTGGAGCCCGCGGCCAACGGAAAGGCGCCCGTCGTCGGGGTGGAGACGCGTCGTGAGCCGGTCCCAAAAGCTGCATCGGCACCCGAAGAATCCCGTTCGGTGCTGCGCACCGGCTGAATCTCGACACTCCACCCCTCGTAGGGCGCTGCAGAGCGCTCCAGGGCGCTCTAGAGCGCCTTGTTTGGATTCAACAACTTGCATTTTCCAGAGCGCTCCAGGGCGCTTTGGCGAAACAGATGTAAACGGAGGTCCGAATGACGGAAATCATTGTTGATACCAATCAGGACAATGGACGCGAGTTCCGCACCGTCACCGCAAGCACGAAGGTGACAGACCAGGAACTTACCCAACTCGAAAGTGCCGCGACTGCACGCGGCGTTCGGCTCGGCGAATGGATTCGGGACGTGCTCTTTCGCGAAGCGAAGCTGTCCGCCGATGTGCCAGACGCCGACCCGCCGATGGTCGAAATCGTCGGCCTGCAGATGTTTCTGACGCGAGTCTTGTCTGCCATTGCATCTGGCGAACGGATGAGCCGCGAGCAATGTCAGGAACTGATGCGCAACGTAAAAGCCAACAAGCATCGCGCCGCCCGCGATGCGATGGCGCAGTACAGAAAAGGTGGTGAGGAGGAGCATCATGGCTGAAGTCACTTGGGGCCGGAAAGAAACGATCATCTGGCCACCGCATAAACCCATCTACACACTTGGCGCGCTGTTTCTGGGGCTGATCGCGACCGGATTCTTCGTGTACTTCCGGTTCATCTTTGTGCTGTCCCCACTCCAGGAGTTCTACCTGCCGGCCTACATCAAAACCACAGCCACGGCATCGGTTCCGATTCACACAAAGTACCGGATGCTGCTCATGTCGGATGCGAAACGTCACGCCTGGTATGCGCGGGACGTCGATGTCGAATCCGGCTCGACACCACAACCGACGGGGAAGCCGATAACCCTCCAGTTGTCCGATTCCGCGCGGCGGAGGGGCATGGTCTTTCTGTATCGCAGCGGGCCGTTGATCCTGTCCGGCATGAGCGTTCAGCAATACTTGCGACAGCAGGTCTACGACGGCCAGACTCTTCTCGGCATGTTCGGAATTCAGCTTGTTCTGGGAGGGATCTTCTTCCTCCTTCAGCTCCCGTGGTCGATCCCGAAAGATATTCGCCGGTGGAAAGAAATGAAGTATGGCCGGCGTCTCAAAGGACCGGTTCTGGTCCCGCCGAAACAGTTCAACAGGGCGATCCATGGGACCGGAATCGGAATCAAGGTGGATCAAAGCCGGGATCTTTTACGTGTTCCTGAGCGCGCTGAGGACCAGCACTTCGAGATCATCGGAGACACCGGCAGCGGCAAGACCACGATCATCATGCAGATGCTTCGTCAGATCCAGGCGCGCAAGCATTCGGCGATCATCTACGACCCGGCGTGTGAGTTCATCGAACGCTTCTACTCGGAATCTCGGGGCGATGTCGTATTGAATCCGCTTGACCGCCGCTGCCCTTACTGGGGACCGTCCGAGGAGCTGGTCCGGCGTGCGGAAGCGCGGACGATTGCGGCCTCGCTTTTCCAGCCGACGAACGACAAAAAAGGCGAATTCTTCACTGAAAGTCCGCAGAAGATTTTTGCCCATCTGTTGCTCGATCTGCCGACACCGGAACAATTGGTTGACTGGATGTCGCATCCGCAAGAGATTGATCGGCGGGTCAAGGATACGGAATTGGCATCCCTGATCCATCCATCGGCTCCGCAGCAACGATCAGGCGTGCTTGCTTCGCTGAGCCTCGTTGCGGACAGCTTCCGCCTGCTTCCAAAGAAGGAGGATGCGCCGCCAGAGTGGACGGCGCGCGAGTGGTCGAAGGAGCGTAAAGGATGGATCTTCCTCACCTCCCAGCCTGCCGAGCGGGAAGCGCTGCGCCCGCTGCACAGCCTGTGGATCGACATGCTCGTTTTACGCTTGTTGAGCGCGCCAAAGCCGGAGCAGCATCCGGTGTGGTTTGTGCTCGACGAGCTCGCCAGCTTGCAGAAGCTTCCCCAGCTCCACACCGCCATTACGGAGAATCGCAAATCCCGGAATCCGATCGTCCTTGGATTCCAGGGTAAGGCGCAGCTTGAAGTGGTCTACGGCCACTTGGCCGAGGTCATGCTCTCGCAGCCTGCCACAAAAATCTTCCTCAAGACGACGGAGCCGATCGCAGCGGAATGGGTCAGCCGGGCCATCGGAAAGGTCGAGATCGAGCGCATGAAGGAGACGCATTTCGATGGATCGCGCTCTGGCAAGAACTTCTCGCTCGACCGGCAGACCGAACCGCTCGTGCTCGATTCAGAAATCAGCGGTTTGGAAAACCTTCATGCCTTCCTGAAGCACGGCAACTATGTCACGCGGTTCTCGTTCCCGGTGCAGGAATTGCCGGCTACGCAGCCGAAGTTCATCGAGCGGTTGAAGGATGACTTCATTGTGCGGAAGCCGAAGGACACGCCAGAAACCGCGGCCAGCGGACCACCTATACCGTCCGAGCCAGCCGCGCCGAATCCTGTGTCGGAAGATGGCCAGCGTCCGTTCATTGTGCACCAACGAAACGCAGCACTGGCGCCGTCAGAGCAGGAACAGGCGGTCCTTCCATTCAATACGGAGCTTTGAACCATGCTGACCATTTCGAAACCACTCTCGGCTGGCCAGGCGCAGAACTATCACGCCAAGGAATTTACGTCGAAAGAGCAGAATTACTGGTCACAGAAGGGGGAAATCCAGGGCGAATGGCAGGGCCATCTCGCTGGACGCCTTGGCCTCGCGGGAGCAGTCTCCGCCGCCGATTTTTCGCGGCTCAGCCAGGGCCAGAACCCGGAAACGGGAGAGCAACTGGTCCGACAACGTGCTTCCTATGAATATCAGGGTTCAGACGGAAAGGCAGTCAAAACGATGGAGCACCGCGCCGGGTGGGATGCGACATTCTCCGCGCCGAAGTCAGTCTCTTTGACTGCACTGGTGGGTGGGGATCATCAAGTGCGCGATGCTCATCGCGCGAGTGTTCGCGTTGCGCTGGAGCAGCTTGAGCATTACACACAGGCGAGGATCGGAGGCAATCACGCACCGGAGACGACAGCGAAGTTCATTGCCGCGAAGTTCGAACACGACACCGCCCGGCCCGTGGATGGCTACGTCGCGCCACAACTCCACACGCACGCCGTCATCTTCAACATGACTGAACGGGAAAGCGGCCAATATCGCGCATTGCAGCCACAAAGTCTGTTTGCCTCCCAGCAGTTCGCGACCGCCGTGTACCAATCGGAGCTGACCTACCGGCTTCGAGAGCTTGGCTACGAGATCACCGCTGGCCGAAGCGGAGCGCCCGAGATTAAGGGCTACACCCAGGAGTACCTCGACGCATCGAGTCCGCGCAGCCAGCAGATCCGAGAGTACCTGGAACGCACAGGCCGGACAGGTTCCGAGGCCGCCGAAATTGCAGCGCATTCAACGCGCGATCGTAAAGAAATTCATTCGTCCGCTGACATGATGGCGGCGCACCGCAAACTTGCAGCCGAGTTCGGCCATCAGGCTGAGGCCGTCGTCCGTGCCGCTCGTGAGCACCTTCAGCATGACGACAAACCGGTCCAGACCATTGACCGCGTCCGCGAATCGTTGACGTTTGCACGGGACAAGAACTTTGAGCGCGAGGCGGTTGTTGATGAGCGGGCGTTGATCCGGGATGGACTTCGCCGCGGCATGGGCGAGGTGACATACCCCCAGGTGCGCGCCAATCTCAATGCAAGGCTTTCTGCAGGCGAATTCCAACTGGTCGAGCGTCCCAACAACTCGCCGGCGCGGCAGTTCACAACGGCAAGGACCATAGAAGCGGAACACGAAATTCTCCGCAGGGTCGGAGATGGGCGCAACCAGGTGCAGCCTGTCGTTTCCCGTTCTCAAGCGATTGCTGTTGCCGATCAGCATTCCCATCTCAATCGAGCGCAGAAAAGTGTGGTGGAAGATGTTCTCAGTTCGCGGGACCGTGTTCAGGGAATTCAGGGATACGCCGGCACAGGAAAGACAACAACCCTGTCTGTCGTCCGTATCGCTGTTGAGGGTCAGGGCTACACGGTCGAGGGGCTTGCGCCGACCTCACGCGCCGCCCGGCAGCTCGGCGAAGCCGGTGTCGAAACCGGGACGCTACAGGCATTCCTGACTCGGGGAACCAATCGCGAGGCATCTGACAAGAAGCATTTCTACTTCGTCGACGAATCGAGCCTGGCAAGCACAAACCAGATGCGGGACTTCTTCGGCAGGCTCGGGCCACAGGACCGAGTGCTTCTGATAGGCGACACGCGGCAGCATCAAGGCGTCGAAGCAGGTCGTCCCTTTGAGCAATTGCAGCAGGCAGGAATGCGGACCGCGCATCTCGATGAAATTGTGCGGCAGAAAGATCCTGCACTCAAATCCGCCGTGGAGTCTCTTGCCAAAGGCGATGTCTCCGCTGCTTTAGGCTCGCTTCACAGCCAGGGACGGATTCGGGAAATCTACGACGCCGGCGAACGCATCCGCGAAATCGCCCGCAGCTACATCGAATCGCCTGAGAGGACCTTGGTCGTCTCCCCCGATAATGCTTCTCGCCGCGAGTTGAATCTTGTCGTGCGCGAAGAGCTAAAGTCGAAAGGAACGCTGGCTCAAGAGGACCACCAGTTCAAGGTTTTAATACAGCGCCAAGAAATGACGGGTGCCGAGCGCCGGTGGGCGAGTGGCTATGAAATCGGAGATGTCGTGCGGTACGCCCGCGGAAGCAAAGCGTCCGGCATCGAGGCTGGAACATACGGAACTGTCGTAGGCGCGAACCCCACAATGAACCTCCTTTCTGTGGAGCTGTCATCCGGCAATGTCGTTATGTATGATCCTCGCCGTCTGAACGGAGTGAACGTCTACCGGGAGGTGGCACACGAATTCTCCGCCGGAGACAGAATTCAGTTCACGGCACCCGACAAGTCGGTAGGCGTAGCCAACCGCGATCTCGCGATTGTCGAGTCAATCAAACCGGATGGACAGATTTCCGCGCGCCTCGACAATGGCCGCCAAATTGAGTTCGACGCCACAGTTCACCGGCACTTCGAGCACGGTTACGCTGTCACCAGTCATAGCTCACAGGGGCTCACGGCCGAGCGGGTACTCGTCAACGCCGATACAGGAGTGCATCCCGATCTGCTCAGTTCACGATTCGGATATGTCGCTGTCTCCCGTGCCAGCCACGAGGCGACAATCTTCACCGACGATGCAAACCGGCTCGGCCGCCGACTGGGGACTGAGGTTAGCAAAACTGCCGCTCTCGAATCGACCCTCTCGGTATCCGTGGGCCCAGGTCTCGGGATGGGCTGATCCGGTACCGCGAATTCGCCAGACAGTGCCTGACGAATTCCCTCAACACAGTTGCGAGAATTCGGATGGAATAAACGCCAACTTCTATATGAATAACTTGTTATTGATGCGGGATTTTGCGCTGTCAATATAGTTCCATGATGGAACTATATTGACATAAATTGCGAACCCGAATCGGCGAGGGCTGGGGCTAATTTTTCGCCTGATCGTAGGCGCTACGATTGAGTACCTCGATGCGTTCCGTCTGTTCTTTCTCGCCTGTCATACTAAAGGGCAGAGAGCCCACAGTCAGAAATGCGTGTACGACATAGCTACGACGCGTCCAAACAACATCGCTAGCAGTCATCTTGTCCGGTTTCCCATACTGCTTGGTTAGTTGGGAGAGATAAAGATTCCAATTCCAGTTCTGATGTGAATCGCCAATGATTCCGCCTGCGCCAACTGTTTCAATACTTGCCAGCTTGTCGTCTACGAAAGTAAAGTGCGCGTTGTCAAATTCGTCGCGTGGTCCTTTGCACTTATCGCCAAGACTCTGTGTCTCGAAACAGTGAATGACACCCGTGTATGGCAAGCCTGCGGGAATTTTGGTTTGAGGATGTTCCACGGCGGCGAACTGCGCGAACGATTCACCTAGCCTATGACCAAGGAAAGTGCCGGCATCGTGTTTGCAGCCTAAGGCGGCAGTAAATGCGATCACTAAAAGGGTACTGACACGGTTCTTCATTGATCCCGCCTTGCGACATCGAGAGCATCCGCTTGATTCTCATTCATCATGCCTCGCCCTGTCCTACGGATGCGCCGTCATCTCCGATCTTCCCTCGGGGCCGGGTGCGTCTCAGATCTCGCTTTTGAGACCTCATTCCATGACAGGCAGCCTAGTCTTCTTCTACCGAAGCAAAAAGCTGCTCAGGGAATGCATCTTCCTTTACCCTCGGAGTTTCACCCGCCTGCAACGCCTTAAGACGCATGGCCTCGCTCTCTCGGAACTGCTTTGCTTCCGGTGTCTTCAGGAACTCCACTTTAAGCCCCTGGGACTGAGCAAACTCAGATATCTCGTCTAGGCCGACGCTGAAGTATTCTTTCCGCGGATTGATGAGATTCAGCCGGCGATCAGCGAACTTTGCGTGAAGTGAGGTTTCGAGACCTGGAGCATCTTCAGAGAAGATCATCGCGTGAATGTCAAAGCCAAATGGGACTGCGGCCCCACTTAGTTCCTGAATACGGTCATCTGGTTCGAGTCTGCGCGTCATTCCGATCTTGAATACATTCTCACCAAAGGAGCCCAGGTTCGAAATCACATAGACGTGGCCCATCTTCGTGAGCTGCGCCATCGAAACAGCGCGGTCCTGCTTAGACTGGGCATCCGCCATCCTCTTCTCAAGGACTTGAATTTCGGTTTGAATTGCTTCAAGGTGTTCACCGGTAGCGTGTTGAAGAGCATCCCGAGCGGCTGCAATAGCTTTTTCAGCTTTTGCCTTTTCAATTGCAGCTTCTCGTTGGGCACGTTCAAAATCCCGTTGAGCACGCTCCTCTTCACGCATACGCTCCCGGTCTTCGCGCGATTTTTCCTTCTCCTCTTGTTTCTTCAACTCATACTCGTGGGTGAGGCGCAGTTCATCCAGGCAGAGCTTGAGATACGCTTCCGAAATCCTGGTTTGGACAACAACTCCTAGGGTATTTATCGCTTCGAATGATTTCTGGATTCGCTCAACCATCCGCGTCGCATTGTTCCAACTGACTCTCGCAACTGCCGAATCGCATTCCCCGTTGAACGCTCTGAGCATGATCTTCACTTGTTTCTTGATCATGCGCTTGCCCTCGGCAGCACTATTGTTGACGGTCCAATTTGTGGGAGAAGTGGCGGCTCGATCGTCCCTGATGCAGACCTTCTTTTCTTCGTAAACCTTGTCCAGAGCCGTCTTATAAGCCTCAGAAGTATCGAAGGAGAATTGGGGTTTATAGAGCCCAAATGACATATCTTCTGAGATTGCTTCGAGCATGGAAACCTCATGCTGAAGGCGGTCGTAGATCTCTTTAGCTTTGTTGTAAGCGAGCGTCAGATCGGTCGCTTTAGCCTTAGCCTTTCCAACTGCCTCGGCCGCATCTGCTCTCGCTTCCTCGATCTCGCGAGCACTATCGGCCTTTTGTTTCGAGGTCTCTTTCTTGATGCGGTCGGCTTCATCTTCGAGCGACAAAACCGGCTTGAATCGATTAACAATGGTTCGATACTTAAAACCGAAGAGAACTGCTGCGGCAACCGAACAAAGAGCAATACAAAGGAGTAAGACTTGCATACGATTACCTTTCGATTTTCATTTGTGCATCAATTCTAAGCCTATGTTTCGTGACAGAAGGGTATGGAGCGGTACCAAAGTAAGTGGACAATGATGAATCCTTATTGCCGAAACGCTCGCAATCTCGTATTCACCGTCTTTCTCAACATATTCGCGACCCAAAATGATGAAAAAGGGCCACTATTCCTTGCAAAGAGTCAGGCTACTGAATCGTGCCCGATTACTCAGTAACTCCAAGCCGAATTATCCAGTCCGGCTTTTACGCAAAGTCGACAGCTTTTCTTTGAGATTCGTCTTGGGAACGCCGATGAGGACCGCACGTGAATCATGAGTCTAACGGCGGCGAACGGGCACTCGAAAACGCAAGAAGAATCCAAGTGCCAACTGTTGTGAATTGGCGGGCTGCCGACTTATGTCGGCATTTCGTTCTTGAAAAGATTAGCCGAGAACGCAATCGGCGGGAGTCTCATTCTTGCGATGATCGCGCAATTTCAGACTGCCGTTGCACACACGTTGCATCGATATGTTTAGAAGCAAGCTGAGAGCTGTAGAGTACTCATGGTCCTGTTCATGGGCTGTTCTTACATTCCTTGCTTCTTGTCTCGACAGCGTCAACAGAATCGAACAGACGAATCGATGTATCCATCCCGCGAGCTGGATCGCCCAATTCTTCAGCCACAGCTATCGCTTGAGGCGGACATCGAACGGGTACGCGAGGGTCTCGACGATTCGATAATCGGCGGCCTGCCGATGAAACGGATTGAAGAGGCAATTCCATGTTTCAGGAACTAGAGCGCTCGGAACCCGGAGCAAAACGCTTTCATTCTTCTCCAACCAAGCTGTGCCAAGGTCGCGGGTTGTTTCGATTCGTATCCGCCAGTCTTCGGGCAGATCATCGATCCTGATTGACGGTACCTCTACATCCGGACCCTCGATCCGGAGAAGGATGAAGTCCGGAGGCACATCGTTGGCGCTGGTGTGAACGCAGACTTCGAGCAGCGCGGCAGCCGGTGTTTCGGCGAAGTAGACAATCGGGTGACCCGCGTAATGCCAGCGCCCTGCAGCCTTCAACCCGCCCACTCCGCTGAGATCGCGATGGCGGCTAATCCTCCAGAGAACCATCAGACGAACATGCCTTCGTCAATTTGGACGAGCAGTTCCTCGACGATCCGGCTACCTGTATCCGTAGTGAGTAGCGAGAGAGGCGCGCGATCGTCTAACCGGGCATGAGGCTTCCGTAGCCAGGCAAGTGCTCGCGCCCGGCTTCCGTAAACCGACTCCGCCAGCGACAGGACCCGGATCGCACGCAGTACGCGATCGGATTCCTCGACCGTCAGCTTTTCGCGCCGAGACCGGCGATGCTGGAGTGTGCGCTGCGGAATGATGAGCGCATCAATCTCTCCACGCTCAAGCCCGAGCGAGATCAGCCGCTTGATCACAGCCGGCGCGAGCTTCCCCTCAACAATTCGCAGGATTTCGGTTTCGCTGGCGGGTGCCTTTACGCCGAGCCATTCGCCAATCTGAATATTCGCGGCATTCATGTCGCATCCTCTTTCTACATTATGCCACATTATCCCTGGCAAACTGTAGGAAGGAACCTGAACCGGAACCGTAACATGATGTTCCGCAAAGACTAAGGAAACGGACTCACCCTGCTCTGAGGAAGCCCCTTCGAACCCATCTGCTCCTGCCCAGTAACGCCCCGTCCAGACACAGCAACGAGCACAAAGCAATGAAGAAGTTTGCCTAAATTTCTTCTTTCGTCCGAGTGCCCCCGCTTCAGGCGACGGTCTGGCAGAGGCGGGAAGAACCCGTCAAGGCTCTCCGCTGCGCTGCGATGAACGCATACAGAACGCGCGGCCTTGACCGAACCTTCCCGCCTCCGCCCGTTGCGAAGAGCCATGAAGCGGGGGCACTCAACAAAAGAAATTTTGGTTAGAGGGAGTGCTTCCCTTCGTGCAAGCAAATCGCCCACAGCGGGCACATGAGGAGCATCACCATGGCTAATACCAGCACCGCAACCATCTCCGCAAGCAATTCCGCAACCACCAACTACACCGCGCCGCACAGGAAAAATACGGCGCAGCAGAACCGCACCGACTCGCCATATCAGCAACGCACTAACCCGCGTGACAACCCGGCACAGCAACTCATCAAACAGGCGGTGGATTTTCTCATCGAGCAACTGAAGCAGGGCAAGAGCAAGACTCTGACCGCGTACCTTGCAGCGATGGCACGATTCCACAGCTACAGCTTTTCCAATATCCTCGCCATCGTCCATGCTCGCCCCGACGCCACGCGCGTTGCGGGCATCCGCACATGGAACGAGCTTGGCCGTTTCATCAACAAGGGAGAGAAAGGCATCCCCATCCTTGCACCCATAATAGGCAACAGAAAGCGGCGCGAGGAATCCGAGGATCAAACCGAGAAACCCGCGCCAGTGCTGATCGGATTCAGGAAAGTATTTGTCTTCGATTATCTCCAGACTCACGGCCTTGACCTTCCCGAACCGGCGACGGTCTCAGGCGAAGTGGGAGGCCATCTTGACCGGCTCATCGCATTCGTCCACCAGCAAGGCATCGAGCTTGAGTACAACGAGCGCATTGCCCCGGCGCTGGGTGTGAGCTACGGGGACAAGATCGCCTTGCTACCCGGACAGTCGAAGGCCGAAACTTTCAACACTTTAGTCCATGAGGTGAGCCACGAAATTCTTCACAAGTCAGAGCGGCGCACTATCACCACGAAGACCGTCCGCGAGACCGAGGCCGAAGCTGTGGCCTTTGTTGTGGGCCAGTCGGTAGGTCTGGAGATGGGAAGCGCCGCAAGTGACTATATCCAACTCTACGCGGGCGATGCCTCGCTGTTGGCGGAAAGCCTTGAAGTCATCCAGCGTACCTCCGGCGTCATTCTCGCCGCCCTTCGCACGACGGACACAGCGGAAGCCGAACAATTCGCAGCTGCCAGCTAGGCCACATCTTGAGCGGGTGTGCTCAGAACGCGCCCGCTCGTGCCTTCACTCTCGATAACCAATAGGAGAATTCCCGATGACTACCGCAATGCAAACGCAATCCGAATATCGCAACTTGCCGCTACTGAGCCTCACCGAATCGGCAGCCAACCCGCGCCGGACCTTCGAGGAAGCGGCGCTAAATGAGCTGGCAGAATCCATCCGCAGCCAGGGAGTACTTTCGCCCCTTCTAGTTCGGCCTAAAGGCCAGCATGGTTACGAAATCGTGGCCGGTGCCCGCCGCTACCGCGCAGCACAATTGGCCGGACTCGATTCTGTGCCCGTCCGCATCGTCGAAGTGACCGATACTCAAGCTGTCGAAATCAGCATCGTTGAAAATCTCCAACGGCGCGATGTCCACCCGCTTGACGAGGCGACCGGGTATGTCGCGTTACTGCACCTGGACTATTCAATCGAGCAAATCGCCGCCAAGTGCGGGAAAAATCCCGCATACGTGGCTGTCCGCGCCCGTCTCGCGCAGCTCGCTCCCGCAGCCATCGAAGCCTTCGCAAAAGATGAAATCGGCGTGGGTCATGCTCTGCTGCTGGCGAAGCTACCGCTCGAACAGCATGAGGAAGCCCTCGCTGCCTGCTATCAGGAGAGCTACGGCAATGGCAACAATCCGAAGCGTATTCTGTTGCCTGTCCGCCATCTCCAGCAGTGGATTGAGCACAACATCCTGCTGGAGCTTGCCGCCGCGCCATTCTCCAAAAACAACGCGCAGCTTGTCCCGGAAGCAGGCTCATGCGTTGAATGTCCCAAGCGCACCGGGCACAATGTGCTGCTTTTCGCGGACATGGGGTCAACCAATCCCGATTCGTGCTCCGATCCGAAATGCTATGCTCTCAAGCTGGAAATGCACGTAAAGCAGACCGTGGCAGCGAAGCCCAAGCTAGTACAGATCAGCACTGCTTACGGGCAACCGAAAGACGGGAGTCCAACTGTCCCGCGCAACAAGTACGTTGAAATCCGGCAGGACAAACCACAGAAGAAAGAACAGCACAACTGGCCGGAGTACAAAACATGCAAATACACCCGCGAAGCCATTGTCACGGAGGGTAGCGAGAAAGGCGAAATCCGCAAAATCTGCGCCAATCCCGAATGCTCGGTACATCACCCGAAGAAACAACAGCAGCGGAAACAGACTGATGCTGCCTATAAGGTCGAGCAAGAAAAGCGCCGACGCGAAGAGGTGCTAGCCCAGGCCACCGGGCTGCATGTCCTGAAAGCCATTGGCGACGCTGTGCCCGTCCGCCTGATGAAGCGTGACCTGCTCTTTGTCGCGGAGGGGTTGGCCGCAATGCTGGACGAACGGAAAGTCGCCGTACTCATCCGGCAACATGGCATCGGCAAACCGAAGGACGACGAGGCCCCGGCAAAGGCGATGGCGACGTTTCTCTCGAAAGCGGAGGAAAGCAAGCTCGGACGCGTCTTGGTGGAAACGATCATTCTCCTATCCATGCACAACCAGAGCGACACCGCGAGGGTCCTGCGCAATGCCGCTCAGACCTTCAGGGTGGATATCGACGCCATCTCCGCGAAGGTCAAGCAGGAGTTCGCAGCGAAGGAGAGGACCAAGACCGCCATAAAGGTTGCGCCCAAGCCGCAGACGAAGACCGCGAAGAAAAGAGCGGCATAACCATCAACCCAAAGGAACAGTCTAGCGGAGCTTGCAAACCACAGGCTCCGCATTTCTATGCGCCCGCCCGTCTTCCCGCCCGCATGCGAGGCTCCTGCCATCCAGCAGAAGCGCCATTATGTGCCCACCCGACGGGCAACCCGCAAGCTGAATGCGAAGACCATATGCAGGTGAAACTACTCAACTTGTTTACGTCCGTATCATCAAGGATTCTGATACATCGGGTCTTTGCAGTTTTGGTCTTCCGCAAACATGCTTGGTACACGCTCCAGTCCCCAGATTTTCTTTCCAGCCCGTCGTGGGTGTCGCCGGAACTCCTCGTTTCTGTCTGCAAAATACCGATCAATGGCTTCTGTAGCCACCACCAATGATGGGTAGTCGCTATTGTGGATGATGGCCCTGGCCATCCCGCTGAATACGGACTCAATTACATTCAGGAACTGCGCACCCGCCGGTAGTGGCATCGTCTTTACAATTGGACTAGCTTCAGAAGCGGCGAGCTGGTTAATCTTTTCGAGGTGCGCAGTAAGATCCTTCGAAACATGCCACGAGGCTGCGTCCCACGACAAGTAGATTGTGCTGTATCCGCTGTATTTGGACCGCAACACATTCGCCAGTTTGATCATTTCATCCGTGTTCTTCTTCCGGGAATAGAAATGGGTGACCTGGTTCTTCGATAACTCCAGCGCGGCGGTGAGGATCAACCATCCCTTCGACTTTTGCCACTGCGGTACAACATATTGCTGGCCCGGGGCAACGCGCTTGACTCCTCCCTTTTTCTTGATCGCAAACGGTCCGTATTCGTCAATCGAAAAAAATGCCTCGTCTGACTTGAGTACTGAAAGAGTTTTCTTGATCGCATCAACCTTCGCTCGATAGTCAGGATCGTTGCTGGTAAGGACCACCCGGGCCTGTCGCCATTTCCATCCGGCCTCCATAATAATTGTATGAATGATGTCACAACTTATTGAGTCGTTATATTCGTCGCACAATACGCTTCTGAGGTCGGCCATTCTCCAGGTGGTTCGATTGAAGCCATGCGTGGATGGCGGAGAATGCAGCAAAGTAAAGACTGCACTCTTGATGAATTCGTTGTTGGATTTCTTATCGCTTCGAGGCTTTCTCTCGAAAAGCTTGGGCGTACCGCCGTCTGTAAAGTTCTTCCAATAGCGGAATAGAGTGCGTGATGAAATCTGCAGAAAGGAAGAAATCGAGGCGGAGCTGATACCACGCGAATAGGCGAGCATGGCTATCGCTTTGTTCCGCTTTGGAAGATCTCCCTTGGTGGCTGCTGCCAGGAGGATCTTCACTTCCGCCGCTGAAATGTCGCTCAATTGACTGGTGAGGGTGTCGAGCGGAATGGAGCCTTGCTGCACACCCTGCATCCACTCAAGCACGCGTTCGTCGGAATCGCGAGCCCGCTGCGGATATTGAGAGAGGAGATAGGAAGCAGCTGCAGACAGTGATCCGTGCGTATTCTGCTCCTTATCCACGACGGAGGGGATAATTGCCTTTACGTTTTGTGATTGTTCCGGGCCGTCGGCGCAGGATTCAGTCCGCAGCCTGTTGTGAGACTTGTGGCGGGGAGGCGCATCTGGATTTGCTACTACGCGCGCGTCGTGCACGTATTCCTGGACCACGCTATAGCAACCAGAATATCCATACTCTTCGCGAAGTAATTTCAGTATTCTCATGGCAGTGCTCTGGAACTTCTTGGGGACAGCCGCTTCATCCTTTACGATCTGATCAATCGCGCCGATCCACGGACGTAGTGTGGGCCGCAAATGAGACTCCTGTTCTTGGGGAGCCAGCAGCAATCGCGGAGCCGGCGACGACAACGCCACGAGCATCTTCCGCACAGCCTTTCCAGAAAGTGTAATGCGCACATCGCCTTGGGTATTACGGGAACCTTTTTTAGATACCCGATTGCGAATTCTGCTTGTCTTCCAGTTGGATTTGAGCATTAACTGCCTCTTTCTAAGATGTGGGCGAGCGTCTTGTAGGACTTCCCGTGTCTCATGCGTAGCCATCATGGTCGAAGGAATAGTCTGGTTAGGACGACGATTCACTATGCAAATGACCTTCTTACCACAACTCAGGATTATGAACCCATGACGATCTCAAGCGACGGATTAGTTGGCACAATGACCATTCGGGAAGCTGCGGACCGTTGGGCAGACCCGCGAAGCGAGCAGTTGAAACACTGGGCTGAGAATTCGGGGGTTCCTCTTCAGGAATTGCACTCTTATCATGTCGCGATGTACCAACGGGACCGCGGCAAGGAGGCCACAGCCGCTCAAGTGGACGCGGAAATTGACGCGCTTCTTGCGCTCCTCAAGCAGATAGGTCTTGGCGAGGAGATCGAACACCGCTACCAGCCACTCGGTGAGGCAGGAGAACTTACGGAGGCAGATGTCAACGCTCTTCCAGAACCAGTTCGGAAGTATATAGACAAGCTTCGACGGGAGATTTCCCAGCTTCAGGCAGGGAAATCACGAATGGAGAATCAAATTCGAAAAACCAACTGGGGCCGAGCCAGGTAAGGTTCGCCAACCTCCTCGGGGTCATCGCTACGAGGAACCCGCGCCTTGTTTTGAATAATTTGCATTTAGGTGGTTAGGCATCTCTCGAAATACCTCAAACTTTCGAAATTACTATCGTTTCAAGAGTCGTGAGCGCGGCTCGGATGTCGTTATTGCTCTCTTTCACGATTCTCGCGAAGTTAGGTGGGGCGGCATCGGTGGTGCCACGCTCAGCTTCCCAAACTCGCTTGAGTAATGCTGTGGCATCTTTGGCGATACCGTAGCTCGCAAATTTGATTTCTCCGCAAAACGATCGGAACCGACGATCGAGTTTCTCAGCATCGGGGCAAGTGAAAACCCAAACGATGTCGGGCGCGCCGTCTCGGGCGTCCAACTTGGCAAGCAATGTGATCAGAGCGGCCTTGCTGACACCGTCAACGTCATCCACCAAAATGAGATGCCTTTTGTATCCCGGCGCAGGGAAACCCTGGCAGTCTGCCCACACGCGCTCGATGTCTTCACGCGTGGAGTTCGGGACAAGACGATGCAGCTCTGCCTGAATTTCCGATGCCAGTGCAAGAGCCATCGATGTTTTGCCCACACCGGTGGGACCAGTGAACAACCATGAAATCCGATACGGCTGGGCCGCAAACTTCTGCAGGATCGTTTTGGCCTTATCCAAACCGGCGAAAGCAGCGATCTTTCTGGGGCGGTATTTTTCACAGAGGCTTTGGGCCGGGGAATCTGTATTGGGTCGCAAAGGTTCGTCTGCAAATAGATCACGTGTGCCCATGAAGTCATCCTTCCTTTAAGAACCCAATCTAGCCATCAGGGAACTGAGCGAGCGGCAAATCATAGAAGGTACCGGTCATCCACCTGGCGGGTCTGGCCAAGTGCCGTGAGGGTTTGGAGAATCTCCTGAACACGGGTGCGGCTGGCTGGCTTGAAACCCGATGCAATTTGCTGCGGGGTTTGGAATGGGGTTGCGCGGAGTGCGTCCTTGATGACGCGAAATTGATCGGTGAGAGTGGCTGGCCATGGTTGCCTGCGTCGCGCGGCTCCCGGAGATTCGACGGGGACGAGGCCACCAAGTGTCTGCTGCATGGCCGGAGCGTTGGGCGCCTGGTATTCAGGACGAAGCCAGCGGACCACGCCGGAGGCTTCTTCAGTACTGCGCTCGGCGTTTAGAGCGACGACGTTTTCAAGAATCTGCTCGTTGCTCAGGCCAACGGGCCACCCGTATGCGGCGAGGACGGCCTCATCCAACTCCTCATGGATCTGTCGGAGAATTTCGATGAGGCCCATCTCGTAAGTTGCCTGATCTTCGGCTGCCAATTTCTCGTTGCCTCGGAGCTTTTCGAGAACGTTGTAAACTTCTGTGAGCGTTAGCGTGGGGTGAAGTTGCTGCTGGCGCTTGCGGTGCGCGTCAATGCGCTCAGCTATTTCGCCGATGGTCTGCTTCGCAGCCTCGAAACAGTCCGGGAAGGGAAATTTGTCGAAGCAACTTGATTTGACATATACCGGATCATTGCCGACGCCGAGATGCCCACCGCTAGCAAGTGCCCAACTCACATGAATACGACTAGAGAGCACTCCGAGAGAGAACCCGTCTGATAGAGCGATGTTCACGAGCTTGTTGTCAGGAAGAACACGAACATCTAAGAATACGAAAACACGATGCTTCGCTGTTTCGACGGTGGAAATATAGCGTGACAGCCCCTTCAGCGCAGGTCGAAACGCAGATCGGGGCTCCCCGAAAATCCACCACTTTTCGCTGTAGGAAGCGCGCCGATTGTGGTCGCGCTCGGATTTCACCAAGTCATAAACCCTCTGATAGACCTCTGGAAATTGCCTTTGAACCTGTTCGCTGCTTAGACCAAAGAGATCGATCACCATTACGTTTCGCGATGAGCCGGTGAGATCGCGACCATTCAGGTAGGGGCGAATGTGCTTTTCAAGCCCAGGAATGCGACCAAGACCGAGTGTTTTGGCTTGTTCTGGAGTCACGATGAATCCGGCTCCGTGCAAGGAAACACCTCGCGAGCAGATCCCTTCATTGGCGTTGAGAGGCATCGCGCTTGTCACGTCCGCGCCAATTTGAAGATCCGCGAAGATGCGCCCGGTTTCCTCCGTCAGTTCCACGTCGGTACCCTCTGCGCTTGTATTTCCTTCGTTCTTGACGCGATAAAGATGGCCGAGGTGTTCACCTCGTTCTCCCACGGTCATGGCAATGCGCACGGCCGCGTGATCGGTTGCCGTTTGTCCATCGCTGAGAGCGGACTTTAGCCATGGGTGATCGGGAATCGCGAAGATCAGTGAAAGGGGCGCCAGCTTTGCATCTGAAGCTGCGTTGAGGTTTTGTAAGACGACTTTGCGGTTGAAGACCTGGGGAAGGCTGTTGGTGGTGATGAATCCAAAGCGTCGAATCTTCGAGGCGCGGGCAAGCTCCGCGGCGCGCTGCCACCAATACATGACAAAGTCCGCGCTGTCGGGAACCAGGTCGTATGCCTTGCGCAGCGCCTTGACGTAGCCGTCGCCGAGCTCGGCGCGAATATCCTTGCCGCCGATGAAAGGCGGATTTCCAACGATGAAATCTGCTTCCGGCCACTTGGCTTGCTTCACATCGATGTATTCGTATACCGCGATGCGTCCTTCCTCATCGGGAATGTCCTGCCCAGTCGTGGGATGCTTCTTGGTAGTGACGCCATCCCATTGGGTTACAGCGTTTCCTTGCTTATCGAGCAACGGCACCTTTTTCTTCCACGTGAGGAGCGCGTCAGCTTCGACGATATTGTGAAAGTTGCTGATGACGGGGATGGGCGGCTGGGCGTCGCCACGGGTGCGGAAGTGCCATTGCAGATAGCCGATCCAGAGAACCAAGTCGGCCACGACGGCTGCGCGAGGGTTGAGTTCGAGGCCGAGGAGTTGATGCGGATCCACGGTGAGACCGGTATGTTCGAGTGACTGCTGTGTATCGCCAAGCGCATGAAGAGTTTCGAGCACTTCGCCTTCCAGGCGCTTCATGTGTTCGAGCGAGACATAAAGGAAATTACCCGAACCGCACGCGGGATCGAGGACGCGGGTGGAGCAAAGCTGGCGGTGAAAGGCACGCGCGGTTTCAATCGCTGCCTCCGTGTTGCCGGCATTGACTTGCTCGACGATTACTGCCTGGCTACTGCGCCAGTCGTCCCGAAGTGGCTCGACGAGCGTGGGAATTACAAGACGCTCGACATAGGCACGTGGCGTGTAATGCGCTCCGAGCGCATGGCGTTCATCGGCATCGAGTGCGCGTTCAAGCAGCGTGCCAAAGATGGCCGGTTCGACATCGCGCCAGCGCGAGTCGGCGGCCTCGATGAGCAGGCCGAGCTGATCGCGGGTGAGCGGCAGGGCTTTGGTGGATTCGAACAGCCCGCCATTGAACTTTAGGATGTGCGCCCGCAGAATTGGAGAAAAACCGCCCTCGTTCATGGTTTGCCAGAGAGCCTCAGCCATGGGGGGAAAATTGCCGACATCATCTCGGAGACTTTCAAGCAAATTCAGCCAGCTGCGCTCAGGAAGCAATTTCACGTCCTCCGCAAACGATGTAAAGATGCAGCGCGTGAGGAACTCCGCAACCTGCTTCGGACGATGATGAAGTTCGAGATTGCGTGCGAGAATGGCTAGTTTGCCGGCGACCTCGCGCGTAACTTTGGCCGTCTCGCGCGACGGGTCCTGGGAAAGCGGATCGAGCCAAACGGCACGAAGACGCTCCTTCATCTCTGCCTGCTCCAATTGTTCATGGAGAATGCGGAAGGTGCGGGGATCGGGGAAAGGCAGATACGCTTTGCCCGTCAGGGAAAAGTCAGCATAGAGTTCGATGGAGTGGCCGACATCGACGACCACGAGAAAGGGCGGCCAACCTTCCAAAACTGGCAATGCTTTCGCGTACCGTTCGGCCTGGCCGCGCGCTGCCAGCATTGCTTCATCCCAACCATGTGTTCCGCGGACGGCAGTACCGCGCTTCATTCGGCGGGGTTCCTTGGCGGAAGCCAGAGGCGGAGCAGAATTTGAAAGTGGATTGCTGCCCTGCTTGGCTTCAAGGACGAAGCAATTGCGCTTGTATAGGTCGATATAGTTTGTTGTCGAGGAGCCATCCAGGTTCTGGAAGTAAACGGCCTTGTCGATCACATAGGAGTTGGCATTCTCGTCCGCCTGGCTGGGGTCCGGGCGAGGCAGTTCCAGATAGTCGCACAGTTCGGAGAGAAACAACGCATAGTTGGCGCGCTCCGCAGCCGACGACTGTTGCCAACGAGTGATAAAGTGTCCAGCATTCAGTGGCAAGGCTCTTCCCATTCATTATCAGATAAGCGTATTTTATTCTTTCTGACCGGGATCATGCCCTGGCGATTGCCGTTTCACGCGGGAATGGCGAAGTGGTTGGACTATCTGCAATCAAGAAATCAGGAACTCAGCAATCAGCTCCTCTTGCGCTTTCAACCGCTGTTGTCGAGAAATCCTCTCGCGGAAATGCCAGTCGGTGGGGTGGAGTGACTTCATCCACGGGGCTCTTCCCTTCCAGAACTACGAAGTAACGTATCCAATCCTCAGCGTCGCTGCCAGTACGCCCCAGACAATAACGACGGGCTTCCACCGAACGAGAATCAGCATAGCGCAGCCTCCGGGGATGAAGAGCACCCTGCGCTTGATTCTAATTCTATCGCCAATCTCACGGTGCAGACATCGCGGAACCCGGCTGAATCAGCAAGGAGATCGGCGCCATCGCTGGGAGAGAGCAAATTATGTTGAACCAGTTTTGTACGGAATCTCGTTTTCCAGTTACGAATCCCGCACTTGGTTGAGTTGAGCTAGGGTATCGGCTTTTTCGGCGGTCTGCTCCCAATCGGCGGCGATTCGCCGTAGCATGGCGCACGTTCGAGGCCAAGAAACACTTGCTTCAGCCCATTGGCGATACTGATCAACAAAGGTTCGCTCCTCCGCACCACCTTCGTAGAGGTCCTTGCGAAAGACACCGCGCATATTGAAACGGGATACCGTGATTCCCCTTTCAATTTCATCCGAAGCGACTTCTTCAATCAGCCCTCGGATCGATCTGGTGGGCCAAGCTTCATCCCCGGAGTCTGCAGTGGCGAACGCAAGAATCTCACCAATTCTAAGGTCGGTGATTGCTGCTCTATCTGCCTCTCTTGCCAGTCTCCGAGCTTCCAAGACCCAACCCCGGAGAAACTCAATGTCTTCCTTTCCCGGTGAAAAGCCTGGTACGGACTTCATTGACTGCAGCATTCGGTACCCGAACTGGGCACGTAGGCGCTGGTCTTCGGTCACCTCTTTCGATACAAGAGAGGATGGAACGTATACGTCGCAGATAACTTCAACAAAGAACTTGGGTGAACTCTCGAGCATGCGATTCAGCGCAACTGGTTCCCCTTGGTGCTCAAGTAGCGGCAGGAATCGATATTCGATTGCTGCGAGTTCTTCGACGTTCGTATCATCCCGCTGCTGCAGTGTCGAGATCATGTGCAGGACCGAGAAGAGAGTGTGCTGCTGACGCCACTTTCTGTTGTTCGCTTCACCAACGAAGCCGCGAAGTATCTTAATGCAAAGATCCGTCGAGGCACGACTTTCCTCGTATGACAAAAGATCGATGCAAGCGCTAAAGCGGCCTACTGTCATATATTTATCAAGTGCATAAAGCGTGTCCTCGTCAGATACTTGCCTGTACGCTGGCTTTCGTCGCCAATACTCCAAGTCGATCGTTTCGCCCAGTGTTTCTACAAACGCCCAGGTTTCTCGCGAGTCGTTCCACCGGAGAAACAGGTTTGCTGCGCGCCCAGTGTCAAGGCTCGTCGCAATTTCGCCGATCCACGTATCCCAGTCCTTGCCGAAACGTTGATGAGCTCCTGCCGAGATTGCGAGGACGAAGTCCTCGTCTACTTCAGACTCTCTGGCGAGGGCGAGTTCGATACCTCGCTTCAGCACTTCCCGGTCCACTGCCGCCTCTGCGAACGCAAACCCAACCAAGTATGGTTGCTTTGCCCCCCTTGCTAATTGCATGACGGCCGTTACGCCGCGCTCCTGAAGAAGCTGATCAAGAGTTGCCGTGCGAATGCGACCTGCCTCTTCCACATAGTCCCCTCCCTCCCGTAGCCCGATCGTCGGAACCAGGTCTTCAAATTGCCAAAGGACACGGAGAATTGGGTCGTCTGGAGCAATCTCTTCGCAGAGCGCCTGCAATGGCTTCAATTCGTTTGATCGTATAGCCCAGCTCGTATTTGCGAACTCTTGATGTTTTCGAACGAGGCCACGGAGCTTCGACCAGAGCTCAAACGCGTCGTCTGGCGCAGACCTCTGCACCGCCGACCTGATTGCGGTCGCAATTATCTCTCGGTTGCATGGATCAAATTCGGGCAGGTGATCAACCAGATAAGTAAGTTGGCGAGCGTCAACTCCCGCGAGTTCTACGGCTATCCCAGCATACGCACGAAAGGCTGATTGAATGTCATCGTCGGTCGCCGGCTTGCTTGCAGCGTCGCCGAAGTCCCTCAGCCTCGGTTTTGGGGTATCTGAAGACACATCGTATAAAACGGGGAGCAACGACAAAGCGAGGTCCAGACCGACTTTCGGCCGAGCAACACAGAGGCTGCGAAGGACAGCGACTCTCTGCTCAACGGACGCATACGTATTTGGCCTCCATGCTAAGAAGATCGAACGCAAGCTTCGTAGGGGGCGATTTTGTGTTGCCCCACCGGGATCAACCTGTGCAAGCCTCATAAGGATTGAAGTGGCGGTCAGGAGATACTCGGGATTCCACGCGAGCATCTCAAGTGCCCAAAGTATGTAAGTGTGTGGACTCGTTTGGCTAAAGAAATGAGAATCCTTTGTGCCCCTGAAAATAATAGGTGCCCAAGTCTCGCTTTCGCCCTCAAGCACGTGCTCGAGGGCAGATGCCAAAGGGTGTGGGGCTGCCTCCATCAGCTTTGAGAACTCAGACTTCAGGCTGGCGAGGAGCCTGATATCCGTAGTGAGCCCCGGCATACCGGCAACTACGTTCTCCACGAAAAGCCCCGGGCTCGCACCAGCCGTCCTAAATCTCGCGGCTTCGTGGAGACCTGCGATTAGAAGCAGAGTTGTGCTTAAACCGCGCCTTAGCCATTCGGAATGCCGGAAATCGTCGCCCACGGTGGGTATTATTGGCTGCTGTTCATCAGGCACTTCGAGTGTCAGATCAATCTCAGAAAAGACTGTGACACAAGCGTTCCGAAGCCTTTGTTGATGTCCGTTACCGACCAACGCGCCGATCAACGTGAAGGCATCTTTCGGAGACCGAATGGTCCATACCGATCCATCCAAGTCGATAGGAGCATCTGGTATGGCCGACAGTCTGCGGGCATCGTCGTCCACCTCATCGTACGGTTTTGCACAAAGCGCGGCGATCACTGCCTGATCGTGCTCGTTCGACGCATCCCAGCCGCCCGCCAGTACTAGTGGGATCAACTCAGGAATGTCTCTCCAAGCCGGTGCCGCAAAGGTTGCACTTGCGTGCAGTCTGGAGAAAACCAAAACACTGCGACCACACGTACCTGCGAGATGGAAGGCCTCTCGTTCATCGATCCCCATTGCATGTAAGCCCCGTGCGAAGTTCCGCGTGTTCATGCGTTCAAGTACTTCGACGTTGGCGGCAATGTCATCGACGCCAAGGACCAGTGTAACTTGATTCGTCCTGGCAAGAGACGCGCCAACGCGACCCGCTGTAGTAAGAAGAATCAGATTGAAGTTACCTGAGGCAGGTAGTGCCTTTGCGCCATCCAAAGAGGCAACGAATAGAGTTCTTGATAACAAGAAGTCAGAGAGCTCACCTTCCGCGCGCATTATAGCGGCGGCTATGAACAGCGATGCTTCAATTGCAGAATCAGCCTTCCATTTGCTGAGGCCTGGGCGACCAACGCCAAAGCTCTCTACTAACTGCTTCGCCCTTTCCTCCCTTCCTGCTAGAAGCAGGTCCTCCTTGAGGGGAGGGTTTGTGTTCAAGCGGTACTCGTCCCAAAAATCGTGAATTGTCTGAACGCCGGCAGTGGGCATAAGCCCGAGCTTCCTAGCAAGAGGAATGGCTACGCCTGGGCAATCTTCCAGCCAATGCTCCAGCGAGTTTCCGTCGTAGAGCCGCACTTCTCGCCATCCGTATCCCGAGCGGTTTTTGATCCAGTCCTCAAGACCGGTATCCCAGATCCGGGGAGTGACAAAGACAAAGGCATGTTTCATGCGTTCCGCGTCAGACAGTTGCCCGGTTCGTTTTGTGAACTCGGCAGAGGCCTTTGTGGCATAATCTGCGCCCGCTCCGAGCTCCCAGATTGACCGTTTTTCGGGTACAAATGTCGTTGCTTCGGTCGTCTCGACAACTCCGTCCCAACCGTGTGTCTGAGACGCATTACTGCCGGGAAATCGGTAGTATTCCAAGCCGGGACATGAGGCGCGAACAAGTGACCTGACAAGATCGGGCAGATCAGCCCGCGCCCCGAGCAATTCGATTTCTGCCCACTGCTTCAAATGGGCGGCCGTCACTAGTTTCATGAGGCGCTCCAGGAATGAAATCTAATGCAATCATACTCTTATGCGCGATATGTAATATATGCTGGTTGGTCTTGACTCTAGGGACGCGAGTGACCCGACCGTCTTAAGCTGTAGTCCTATGTGCGGGCGGACCTTGTCATCTTGTCTTCTTCCTTCTCACGAAGCTCTGAGACGTTCCAATCAATCTCGTACTGTGTTGGGCCCAGTTCAAGTCTTCATGGTGCGATGGTATGTGGCCTGTGCGCGGACTCACTTTATAGAGGGAAACAGGGAGCCTGTCCTGCCCCTTGGGACATTTGCCCTTGAAGTATCCATCTCTCAATAGCGGAATAATCTCGTTATTGAGGTCGAGGTCATCTCCATCTCCACGGAATCCCCAGACACTTCTGTCAGCGACTTTGGCGATGAAGAAATGCATGGGGTGGCGAACTGTGGAATGCACTGAACACAACGCGAGAACGGAACCAATCTGGTAACTGTGCAATCGAACTCGATATTACAGATTCGTGGCGAGCACATCCATGGACGTCTTCTGTTCACGATGCCCTGGGAAAATTGATTCCCGCTACGTGCCGACGGTCTTGCGCAGATCTTTGAGGAGAACGAACAGGTGCAGAGGATCAGTGGGCGAAGGCATGAAATCGAATTGTTCGTAATATTGCCTCGCCTTATCATCCTTGGCGTGAACCGCTAGAGCGCGGATGCCGGCGATATCTGCCGCCTGCAGGGTGCGCAGAACGGCGTCGCGGAGAAGGGCGCGGCCGATGCCCTTCCCTTGCCAGTCTTTGTGAACAGCGAGACGGGCCAACAACATGATCGGAACAGGATGTCGTGCCAGACCTTTGCGGAGCCGTTCTGGTGCGTCGGCATATTCCACTTGGCCCGCTGCCAGGCTGTAATAACCAACCACTGCGTCGTTGACCAAGCCGACATAGGTTTGCGCGGCGCTCGCACCTTGATTTTGAAGAGCGTGTTTGGTGAGCCAGCCATTGAGGTCCGGTTGTCCGCAATTGAATGCATCGAGAACGTGGTCACGCCGGAGCTTTTCAATGCCGCGCGTTTCACTCACCGATCAGAACCCGAAGCGAAGAATCCCGGTTCTTCGAGAAGAGCTTTCAGCCGAGGCAATGATCGCGTGGGAGCATCGAGCGCAGCCTGAAACGTGGCCCATTTCTCCGCATCGAGCGCGAAGATGCGCCGCTCCGCAAGCGTCTCTTCGGCTCTTGAAAGCGCGCTCTCCATCACGAAATCGCTCATTGATCGATGCGAGGCGGACGCAGCAGCTTGGAGTTTGGCCTTTGCGGAACGCGAGACTCGCACATCCAGCTTCTCCGTGCGTCGTTCAGTGGACATGGTTTGTGTCGGCATGTCGGTTGTCCCCCAAACCCTACTTTAGATACATGTGATGACAATGTCAAGACAATCGAGATTGGATTGTGAATTTGAGGGCCGTTCCCCACATACCGGCCCTGCCCGCTCGGTTAGAAAAATTTGTGGCATTTTTGTGGCAAATAGCGCCAATTTGGCCTGTTTTGCCGACTTTACCGGCCTATAAGTCCTTTGCCGTCAATAAAACGCCCGTGGCACACCACCTTCACACGGTGGAAGTCGCAGGTTCGAATCCTGCAGCGCCCACCATCTAAGTAGCGTATAATCACGCACATATAGAAGAGCACGTCTCAGCACCGGCATCAATTGTTGGACTTTCAGCGTATCCCGGCCCGAATTGAGGGGTCGTGTGCGTGTTTATCCTCATGGCCAACCAGAGGAAACTCCAGCTCTATATAGTTAAAAAGAAGAAACTTATTCAATCGATCACGAACGTGCGTAGCCTTCTTCAGCATAAGTCGCGCACAATCTTCGATCACGGCATCGGAAGATGCCATCGTATGCTCGATCGCCAAGTATTCCATCGATTTCCCGCCA
>Ga0137379_10000401_pt1 | contig 38239 bp, 41 predicted proteins | sample SagtaG_18_FD_104812 | JGI IMG/M metagenome (GOLD analysis project Ga0137379, IMG submission 104812) | Vadose zone soil microbial communities from Sagehorn Ranch, Mendocino, California, USA - Sage2_L_80_16 metaG | ecosystem: Environmental > Terrestrial > Soil > Vadose zone | place: USA...
ATCACGCCGTCGAACGTCGGCTCCCTGGTGACCGACTCGGCCGGCAACTACGTCGGCGTGACCGACTACCGCGCCGCGTTCAAGAAGCTCTGGCTCGAAGGCTAGCGGTTGAGCGCAGGCCGGCCGGTACGCTGACGAGTACGTCCGCCGACGCGGATCAGGAGGTGCCGGGTGCTGGTCATCGCGATGGAGACGGGGTCCGCATCGGACGGGCGCATGCGTTGGGCCGGGCGGCGCCATGACGATGACAGGTCCGACGCGAGTTCCGGCGCCTCGTCTGCTGAGCTGTTCGACGCGGTCTTCCATGCGCTCCACGACGGCGAGCAGGTGGCGCTCGGGTTCGACTGCCCGCTCACCTCGCCGCTCTCGCGGGATCAGGGCGCGGCGGCCGGCCATGCCGACGCCGACGCGCTGGCCAAGCTGGCCGAGTCGGCTTCGACCCGGCCGGGGATCGCCGAGCTTGGGTACGTGCTGGGGGAGCTGGGCACCTGGCGGCCGTGGACGACGGTTAGCACGTCACTGTCGCGCTGGAAGGCGAACACGTCGATCCTGCTGTGGGAGGCGGTTCCGCCGGAGGGCTCGAGCGGGGTCGCGGTCGATGCGGCGGCCGATAGTTTCTTCCGGCAGTTTCGGACCGCCACCGAGGACGTGGCCCAAGCCGGCCCGGTGGTGAACCTGGCCGCCGCGGCCGCCCGCCGAGCCGGGCTGTTCGTCGATGCGTCCGAGCTGGCCCAGCCCACCGTCTCTATCACCGTAACCGGCGGCTGAGCGCGCCTGCTCACGGCTTCCGGCCGGTGAACGCGATCAGCCGCTGCAGGACCGTGGCGTCCGGCGCGGCGGCCACCTCGGCGGCGAAGCTGCGACCCCGCTTGTCGTCGGTGATGAGTTCCCGGGCGCGATCCAGCACGTAGGCCGCCACACCGGGCGAGACTTCGATGTCGCGCCCGGTCGCACGGGCGATATCCCAGCCGTGCACGAGCAGTTCCAGCGGGATGATCTCGACGGCCAGGCTGGCCGGCAGTTCGCTGCGTCCGACCGCGACCGAACCGTCGAGCCCTCGGCGCCGCCAGGCCGCAAGCGCCGCTTCGGCGGTCGCTGCCACCTTCTCCTCGAGCGTGCCCGCGGCAGGGCTATCGACCTGCTCTCCGGCGACCGAGGCCAGGAGCACCATGGACCGCACCATGTGCTGACCGACATCGCCGACGGTGTACTCGGCACACGGCGTCGGACCGGAGAGGTCGTCCTCGGTGAGCTGCCGCAGCACGGCCCGGCAGGCTGGCAGCGTGACCGCGGCGCAGTCGAAAGGTCCCATTGCTCAGCCGTGGACGTGAAGGGGCTTGCCGGCGAGCAGGAGGTGGGCTTCGCCAATGGCTTCGGACTGGGTGGGGTGGGGGTGGATGAGCCGAGCTACTTCGGCCGGGAGGGCTTCCCAGTTGTAGATGAGCTGGGCTTCGGCGATAAGTTCGCCGACGCGGTCGCCGACGATGTGGACGCCGAGGACCGGGCCGTCTTTGGCCGCGATGACCTTGACGGCGCCCTTGGTGCTGAGGATGGCGCTGCGGCCGTTGCCAGACAGGTCGTAGGTGACCGTGGTGATGTTGTCCGGGCCGTACTGGTCGGCTGCTTGCGTTTCGGTGTAGCCGACGGAGGCGACCTCCGGATGGCTGTACGTGATGCGGGGCACGCCGGGGTAGTCGATGGGCACCACGGGCAACCCGGCGAGGTGCTCGGCCACCAGGATACCTTCGGCGAAGCCGACGTGGGCCAGTTGCGGATGCGCTCCGTCGCTCGTGATGACGAGGTCGCCGACCGCGTATACGCCCCCGGCCGAGGTGCGGCAGTACTCATCGACGGTGACGAAGCCACGTTCGACGCGGACGCCCTGGTCTTCGTAGCCCAGTCCGGCCGACACGGGACCGCGGCCTACGGCGACCAGCAGCAGTTCGGCATCGAGCGTTTCACCGCCTCCCAGGTGGACTCGGATCCCGTCGTCGGTGGGTTCGGCGCGCTCGAACCTGGCGCCCAGCTTGAAGCGGATGCCGCGGCGGCGGAATTCCCGCTCCAGCAGCTTGGAGCTGGCCCCGTCCTCCAGCGGGACTAGGTGCGGCAATGCCTCGACGATGGTCACCTTGCTGCCGAACGAGGTCCACGCCGAGGCGAACTCGCAGCCGATCACCCCGCCTCCGAGCACGATCGCGGTGGCCGGCACCCGGTCCAGCTGGAGCGCGTGTTCGCTGGCGATGACCCGGTCCCCGTCCAGGTCCAGCCCCGGCAAGGTGCGCGAATACGAGCCGGTGGCGAGCACCAGGTTCGTCCCGGTGTAGGTGTCCGCGCCGACCTGCACCGTCCGCGGCCCGGCCAGCCGGCCCTCGCCCTCGACGACACCGATGCCGCGGCCCTTGATCAGCCCGGTCAGCCCCTTGTGGTTCTTCGCGATCACCGAGTCCTTGTACTTGTGGACCCCGGGCATGTCGATGCCCTCGAAGGTCGTCTTCACCCCGAACGCCGCGCTCTCCCGCGCCTGGTCGGCGATCTCCCCGGCGTGCAGCAGCGCCTTGGTCGGAATGCAGCCGCGATGCAGGCACGTCCCGCCTACCTTGTCCTTCTCCACGAGCACCACGGACTTGCCCAGCTCGGCAGCCCGCAGCGCAGTCGCATAGCCGCCACTGCCGCCGCCGAGAATCACCAGGTCGCACCGGTTGTCTGCCACGGGTACTCCTACTCACTCACGCTGGGTCAGCTGGTCTGAAGCCCGGTCATCCCGGGAAGGAGGCATCCGACGCGCCAGGAACAAGGTGCTGACCATGTCGCGCACCGTGTCGTATCCCGCCAGGAACTCCTCCTCGGCGCGGCCCGGTCCCAGGCGCCCGTCCCGCAGCGCCTCGAAGGCTTCGCGCATTCGCTGCAGCGCGGACTCCACGACGTCACGGTCGTCGGGGAAGTGGGTGCCGACCATGCTCAGTACGCTGCCGTTCCGCCATCGACGCTGTAGATCGCACCGGTGATGCCGGCCGCGGCGTCGGATGCGAGCAGGACCGCGACGGCGGCCACCTCTTCCACCGTGTTCGGGCGTTTGATGGCGGACTCGGCGGCGAACAGCGCCACCATCTCATCGAACGTGAGGCCCATCGCCTGCGCGGTCGCGGGGCCGTTGCGCTGGATGATGTCGGTGATGACCAGGCCTGGGCAGATGGCGTTCACGGTGACGCCCTGGGTGCCGACCTCCTTGGCGACCGCCTTGGTGAGCCCGTTGATGGCGTGCTTGGCGGCGACGTAGGCGGTGAGCACCGGCTTGCCGTGCTTGCCCTCGACCGAGGAGATGTTGATAATGCGTCCGGATTTCTGCGGCAGCATGTGGCGCAAGGCGGCGCGGGTGCCCCAGAAGGTGGAGTAGAGGTTCCACTTCATCACGAGGTCCCAGTCCTCGTCATAGAGGTCGACGAGCGGGGCGAGCCGCTCGGCCCCGCCGGCGTTGTTGACCATGATGTCGATGCGGCCGAAGTGCTCCACGGCTGCCTGGACGGTATGTTCGACACCTTCCCTGGTCGTAGCGTCACCTTGGCGAAAGCTCGCGCGGTCCTCGCCGAGTTCGCTCACCACCTGCTTGCCGCGGTCGGCGTTGCGGCCGCTGACGACAACCCGTGCGCCCTCGGCGAGAAAGGCCTCCGCGATCGCGCGGCCGATGCCTGCCGTGCCACCAGTGATCGCTGCGATCTTGCCGTCCAGCTGCATGACAACTCCTCAGATCAGGCGTGGGCGGGGACCAGGTCCCGTACGTAGCAGCCCGGCGCGTCGTCCAGCGGAGGGTGCTCTGCGCTTCCGAGTCGGCTCGGAGCGACCCTCGTCCCACCCGACTGTGCGATGACCCAGTCCGCCCAGTGGGTCCACCAGGTCCCGGCGTGCTTCTCCGCCGCGGCCAGCCACGCCTCCGGATCAGGGACCAGCTCGGCTCCGGTGTAGAAGCTTGCCTTCGGGTTGCCGGGCGGGTTGACCAGACTCTGGATATGCCCGGCGTTGCTGAGCACGAAGGTGCTCGGGCCGCCGAGCAGCTGCGTCGTGCTGTAGCAGCCGGTCCACGGCGTGAGATGGTCGGTCGTGCCGCCGGTGACGTAGGTGGGCACCGTGATCGTGCTCAGGTCAACCGGAGTGCCCAGGCACGTCAGCGCGCCCGGGGTGCACAGCGGGTTGTGCTCGAAGATGTCAAGGAACTGAGCGTGCAGGGCGGCAGGGAGGTTCGTCCCATCGGCGTTCCAGGCCAGGATGTCGAACGCCGGCGGCCGGTCGCCCATCAGGTAGTTGTTGACCCAGTACTTCCACACCAGATCGTCGGGCCGCATCCAGGTGAACACGTTGCCCATGTTCTGGGCGCTGATCACGCCGGTGCGCGCGGAGTTCCAGCGGGCCAGCGAGAGCAGCCTGGGCGCGGAGAACGCCTTAATCGGCACCTCCTGACCCCAGTCGAGGAGGGTCACGGCGTAACTCGCTGAGTGCACCGACTCGTCGCCGAGCGCGGCCAGGTGGTTGAGCGCCAGCGTCAGCAAGATGCCGCCCGCGCAGAAGCCGATCACGTCGATGTCCGGCGCTCCGGTGACCTCACGGGCCGCGTCGATGGCCGAGAGCACGCGCTTGGCGTACGTGTCCAGCGTCCAGCCGCCCTGTGCTCGCGTGGGGTTCCGCCAGCTCAGCATGAAGGTTTGCAGCCCTCGGCCGACCGAATACTCGACCAGGCTGCGACCGGGTCGCAGATCGAGGAAGTAGTAGCGGCCAATCGGCGGCGGAACGACCAGGACCGGGCGCGCCTGTACCCGATCGGTGCTGGGCCTGTACTGGATCAGCTCGGCGTGCGGGTCGCGGTCCACGATCGCCCCGGGCGTGATCGCGAGGTCGCGACCGACCTCGTAGGCGCTGCGGTCGACGGTGGATGGCATGCCACCGTTGTGCACGACGTCGCCGAGGAAGTTCTTCATTCCGCGTAGCAGGCTGCGGCCCCCGGTTTCGTACGCGCGCTTGATCGCGGCGGGGTTGCCGAGGAGGGTGTTCGTCGGCGCGGCAGCGCTCTCGAGGACATTGAGCAGGAAGCGCGCCGTGTTGGTGGATCGTCCCGTGCGGGCCAGGTTGCCGAGCGCCTCGTCCGCGAAGGCGCAGCTGAGCGTGTACGCCTGCCCCAGCATGCGGTAGTAGGGATGCTCAGCCCACGCTGGATCCTGGAATCGCCAGTCGTCGGGTGCCGGGCTCACCGGCATGCCACCTGACGTCACGCGGGTCTCCCGTCTGTCAAGCTTTCTGTAGTTTCACTCTAGTTTAGATCTGGGCTTGGACGAATGGGCGCGAACGCGTCAGCGGCCACTGAACGCGGGCGGGCGCTTCTCCCGGAACGCAAGGAGGGCCTCCGCCATGTCCTGGGTGCCGGCCGTCAGTGTCTGGTTGCGGTTCTCGAGTTCGACGGCGGCCTCGAGCGACGGGGCATCGACGTTGACCTGCACCATCTGCTTGGTCAACCGCACGCCCAGCGGGCTGTTCGCGGCGATCAGCTCCGCCGTGTCCAGCGCGCTGGCGAGCAGGTCCTCGGCCGGAACGACCCGGTTCACCAGCCCGATTCGTGCCGCCTCGTCGGCGTCTACCTGGCGGCCGGTCAGCAAGATCTCATAGGCGTGTCCCAGCCCCACGATGCGCGGCAGCATCCACGAACTTCCGCAGTCGCCGCCCGTGAGCCCGATCTTGATGAAGGCCGCGTTGAAGCGTGCCGTCGGCGCGGCGATCCTGAGATCGGCGGCCAGCGCCAGGGAGAAGCCGGCGCCTGCGGCCGGGCCGTTCACTGCGGCGATGACAGGCTTGGGCAGCCGCCGGAACGCGGTGATCGCCTTGGACCAGCGCTCCTGCCCCTCGAGAAACCTCGCCGCGGTCATGTCGGGCAGCGCCGCGGCGTCCGCAAGGTCCAAGCCGGCGCAGAATCCTCGGCCGGCGCCGGTGAGCACCAGCACCCGCACGCGATCGTCCTCGCCGATATCGGCTGCCAGCTGCGCAAGCTCGTCGAACATCTGGAAGGTGAGCGCGTTGAGCCGATCTGGACGGTTCAGCCTGGCGACCGCGATACCCGCTCGGGGGCGGTCAACCAGCAGCGTTTCGTAGGTCGCCATTGGCCTCCTCTGCCGCGCCGTGACAGCTGCGCTGCGTGCCGCGGATGCCGGTATCCGATTAGCTATATACCCGAGTTTCTTGACGTTGACCACAGTTCAGTCGAAGATCGATCCGTACACGGTAGTACGCCGCGCCAAGGAGGTGCCGTGGCCACGCCCCATCCCACTGAGCAAACTCTGATATCGCTAGTCGTCTGCGGCATGGTGCGAGGCACCCCGGACGAATCGTTGGCCGGGCTGGTCGAGAAGGGTCTCGCCTTGACCAAGGGGCCCATCACGATGCCGACGCCGGAAGGCACCGCCGCCGTCGCCAAGCTATTGCGCCTCCCGCCGGGCAGCCAGGAAGAGCAGGACCTCGACAAGCTCTTCGATGGCTTCCTGCCCGTCAATCGGCGGCTGCGTGACGTCTGCTCAGCCTGGCAGACCCGCCCGGACGGCATGCCTAACGACCACAGCGACGGCGCCTACGACGACACGATCCGGGACCGGCTCGACGAGGTTCACTCTGCCATCGGCCCGATCCTACGCCGGATGGCGGCGATTCAGCCGCGGCTGACCGGCTACCGCCCCCGCCTGCAGGAGGCGCTCGGCAAGTTCGACGAAGGGGAGTCGAGCTGGCTCGCGTCACCGTTGATGGACTCGTATCACACGGTCTGGATGCAGCTGCACCAGGAACTGATCTTGATGCTTGGCCTTACTCGCGCGGACGACGAAGCCCGCGAGGAGCGCCTCGTCAGCGGCCGGACATGACCACCGCGCAGCAGGACAGTGAGCGCGCGGCCGAACTCGCCGCGCTGCGCGAGGCGGTCCGTGACCTCATCGCGGGATCAGGCGGCATCGCGGCGGCTCGCCGACGGCTGGACGCCGGGCCCGGTTACGACGAGCAGGCATGGCGGCTGCTCGGAAGCGACATGGGCCTCGCGGGCCTGGGTATCGCCGAGGACCTCGGAGGCGCTGGCGGCGGCCTGGATGAGCTGACAGTGGTCGCAGAGGAGCTGGGGCGCTCGCTGCTGCCGGTCCCGTTCTTCTCCTCCACGGTCCTGGCCGGGCAGGTCCTGGCCCGCTGTCCGGACACCGCGGACGACGTGCTGGGCCGGCTCTTGGCCGGCCGCGAACTCGCCGCGTTCGTCGGCACCGACGCCGACGGATGCTGGCGGCCGGAGAGCTTGCCGGTCGAGGCGGAGGCGGGGGAATCGGGGTGGCGGCTGCGCGGGACCGCGGAGTTCGTGCTCGACGGCGCGAACGCCGCTCACCTGATCGTCGCCGCCAGGACCGCCTCCGGCTGTGACCTCTTCCTGGTCGCCGGCGACGGCGCGGGCGTCCAGCGGCGGGCGCTGCCGACGCTGGACCCGACTCGCGGGCAGGCGTCGGTCAGCTTCGACGGCGCGGCCGACACCGCGCTGACCACCGGTGGCGGCGGTGCCGGGGCAGTGGAGGCCGCGCTCAACGTCGCCCTGGTGGTACTGGCGGCCGAGCAGGTCGGCGGCGCGGCGGCGTGCCTTGACATGGCCGTCGAGTACGCGAAGATCCGCCACCAGTTCAGCCGTCCGGTCGGCAGCTTCCAGGCGATCAAGCACAAGCTCGCTGACCTGCTGCTACTCGTCGAGATGGGCCGCTCGGCCATTGACCGCGCGCTGCTGGTCGAGCAGGACCCGGCGCGGCTGGCCGAAGCCGCGGCGGTCGCGAAGATCTGGTGCAGCGACGCGTTCACCACCGTCACCACGGAGAACGTACACATCCACGGGGGTATCGGGTTCACCTGGGAGCATGACGCGCACCTCTACTTCCGCCGCGCCCGCGCGGACGAGGCACTGCTCGGCGACGCGGCGGTGCACCGCGAACGCCTGGCGACCCTGCTGAGCTGGTGAGGTGGAGGGAGCGTCGTGCGCAAAATTCAGCACGCGCTGAGCGGCGCGGTGTACGAGTGGGCCGAGGACGACATCGGCCCCGTGCTGGTTACGGACAAGCACGGGCGGCAGGGCCGGTTCGACCGTAATGGGCGCTGGGTGCTCGGTGAGCTTCGCGTCGCCGATCCCGAACTGTGCCGCTGGATCGAGAGCGGCGGACGCAAGCCGGGCGGTCCCGCGGCGCGGAGCCGGCGCTTCGAAACGGAGGAGACGTTCTCATGACCCCGCCGCGGACGCAGGCCGGGCGTACCGGGTTCGGCGGGAACGGCCCGAGCTACCAGGACCTCCTCGACCTCGACAGCAAGCCGGTACCGGCCTCGCTGCGAAGGGACGAGCCTGGCTACTTCGGGGAGGCGGACATCCCGGTCGGCCGCTATCTCTCGCGGGAATTCCACGAGCTCGAAAAGACCAGGCTCTGGAGCCGGGTGTGGCAGTTCGCCTGCCGCGAGGAGGTACTCGCGGAGGTCGGTGACACTGAGGTTTACGACATCTGCGACAGGTCGATCCTGCTGGTACGGGCGGCTCCCGGCCCGGATGGCATCAAGGCGTACTACAACGCGTGCCTGCACCGCGGCAGGACGCTGCGCGACGGGCGCGGCCACGTCAACGAACTGGAGTGCCCGTTCCACGGATTTTGCTGGTCGCTGAACGGGCGCCTCAAGCGCGTCCCGAGTGCCTGGGACTTCCCGCAGGTACGCCCCGGGCGGTTCCGGCTGCCCGAAGTGCGGGCCGGAGCCTGGGGCGGGTTCGTCTTCGTCAACCCCGATCCGGACTGCGAGCCGCTCGCGGATTTCCTCGGGGAGCTGCCGACGTTCTTCGAACGGTGGCCGCTGGAGGACCGGTACACACGGGTGCACGTGTCGAAGGTGCTCAAGGTGAACTGGAAGGTTGCCTAAGAGGCGTTCATGGAGTCCTTCCACGTCATCACGACCCACCCTCAGCTGCTGCCCGGGTTCGCCGACGCCAACAGCCAGTACGACGTGTTCGGCAACGTGTCGCGGGCCATCTCGGCCCGGGGCGTGCCGAGCCCCTACCTGAAGGCGGCCCTGGCCGGTGATCACCCGTGGGTGGCACGGCGCGGCTTCGCCGGGATGGTCGAGTACGGGTCCGCCAAGCCGCTGATCGCCGCGGTGGAGGGGTACGCTCTCGGCGGCGGCTTCGAGATAGTGCTCGCCTGCGATCTGGTGGTGGCGGCCGCGTCGGCCCGGTTCGGGCCGGCGAGCGAGGCGTTCGAGCGGCAGCGCCCCATCTCCGAAGCGATCCGGGCGTCGGCGGACGCGGCCGAGGGCGCGCGCGCCTTCGCGGAGAAGCGCAAGCCGGTCTGGCGCAACCGATAACGCGCCGGCAGCGACCTTGTGCTCGGCGGCCACTAACTGTAGCCTTCGTCAAGTAACGGCGCAGGTCCCGGTTAGGCGAGCAGCGAGGAACCCGGAAGGTAGACGGCGCGAAGATGTCTCAGCCCCAGGCAGGTGCATCCCCGGCGCACACGCGGTTCCAGGGCAAAGTCGCCTTTGTGACCGGTGGCGCCTCTGGTCTCGGCGCGGCGGCGGCAACGCGCTTCGCGAGCGAGGGCGCCAAGGTCGTCGTCGCGGACATCGACGAGGACGGCGCCCGCCGAGTCGCCGGCCGGCTGCCCGATGCGTTCGCCGTCACCGTCGACACCGCTGACGCCCCGTCGGTCGAGACGGCGGTCCGCCGCGCGGTCGAGCACTACGGCCGCATCGACGTGGTCTTCAACAACGCGGGCATCGCCGGCGCACAGCACCCGCTGCACGAGCTTCCCGTCGACGACTGGCGAAAGGTCCGCGGCATCAACGGCGACGGCATGTTCTACGTCATGAAGTACTGCATTGCCGAGATGCTCAAGACGGGCGGCGGGAGCATCGTCAACACCTCCTCGACCGCCGGCCTCACCGGACAGGCCAACATCTCGCCGTACACGTTCGCGAAGGCGGGGCTGGTCGGTCTCACCCGCAGCGCCGCGATCGAGTACGCCGCCCAGAACATTCGCGTCAACGCGATCGCGCCCACCGTGGTGTGGACTCCGCTGGTGGAGCGGTTCGCGCAGAACGCACCCGACCCGGTCGCGATGCGCGCGGCGATGGAGAACTACAACCCGATGCCGGGCATCCCGGTGGCGGAGGACATCGCCGCTGCCGTCGCGTTCCTGGCCTCCGATGAGGCGCGGTGGATCACCGGCCACACCCTTCCGGTCGACGGCGGCTACTGCGCTCAGTGATCCCGTGGGGTCTCAGCCGCTGCGCGGCAGCTTCGAGTACGGCAGGCCCTTGTCCACGCGCGGCTCCCGGGGCAGGCCCAGGACGCGCTCGCCGATGATGTTGCGCTGGATCTCGTCGGTCCCGCCCGCCAGCCGGTAGCCCGGCGCCCCGAGGACATGCTCGGTCCACGCGAAGCCGTCCGGCTCACCGGTATCGGCGGCGATCCGCGAGCCCAGCAGGGCGGTGGCCACCTCGCCGATGCGCATCAGGTTCGCCGATGCGACCAGCTTGCCGATGGACGCCGCGGGCCCCGGCGGGGCGCCGGCGGCGGCCGCCCGGGCGACGCGCTCGGTCGTGGCGGCCCGCAGCTGCGTCCGCACGTAGACGTCGGCCAGCTGCTGACGGACGAGCGGGTCGCCCGACTTGCCCAGCCTGGTGGCCAGCCGGAGCAGGTCCTCGAACGTGCCGCCCTTGCGGCGCTGCGCCTGGCCGCTGGCGGTGCGCTCGAAGCCGAGCGTCGCATTGGCGACCTTCCACCCCTCGCCGACCGGCCCGACCCGCATGTCGTCGCCGACCTGCACACCGGACAGGAAGACCTCGTTGAACGACGATGCCCCGCTCATCTGCCGGATCGGCCGGACCTCTACCCCGGGCGCATCCATCGCGATGAGGAACATCGTCAGCCCGGCCTGCTTGGCGACCTCCCGGTCGGTCCGGGCCAGCAGGAGGCCGTAGTCAGCGAAGCGGGCACCGGATGACCAGACCTTCTGCCCGTCGAGCAGCCATACCCCGTCCTGGCGCACCGCGCCTGTCGCCACCGCGGCGAGGTCGGAACCGGCTCCCGGCTCGCTGAACAGCTGGCAGCACAGCAGGTCGGAGCGCAGGAAGGCCCGGGCATACTTGGCCTGCTGCTCCGCGGTGCCGAAGGTCGCGATGGTCGGGCCCACGAGCCCTGTCGTGACGCTGATCAGCTCCGTCGACTGCGGCGTCTCGAACGCCTGCTCTTCCTCGGTGAAGGCCACGACGTACCGCGGCGACAGGCCGGCGCCGCCGAGTTCGGCGGCCAGCGCGATCGCGCCGTACCCGGCGTCATACCGCTGCTTGCGGTACACCCGGACCCTGTCGAGCAGCTCGCGCTCAGCCTCCTCCGTGATGTTCTGGAACACCGCGTAGTCCGCGGGACCCTCCGGCCGCTCGGACCGCCGCGGCAGCACCGAGGCCAGCCAGTCGCGGGCCGTCGCGCGCCATGTCTGCATGTCCGGTTCGCTCATCGGCGCACTCTCCCTACGCTGTCAGTACCGTGCACGCGCTGATGCCTGGCGCGCCGTAAACGTGCGTGAAACCCACTTGCGGCGGCCCGGCCACCTGGCGCGCGCCGGCCCGGCCTTGCAGCTGGAGAACGACGTCGGTGACCTGCCGCAGCCCGGAGGCGCCCACCGGCTCGCCGTTGGCCAGGCAGCCGCCGTCGGTGTTGATCGGCAGCCGGCCAGCCGGGGCGGTCTCGTTCAGGTCGAGCAGCTGCTGCTGCGCGCCGTCCTCGCACAGGCCGGTCTCGGCCATGTGGTAGATCTCTGCGCCCGCGTCGGTGTCCTGGAGCTGAGCGACCTGCACCTGTGCCGGGCTGATTCCCGCCGCCGCGAAGACCGCCCTCGCGGCGTCGACGCTCGGGCTCTGGCCGGCCTCCGGTGGCAGCCACGGCGCGAACACCTCGAACGACCCGAACCGCCGGGTCCGCTTGGCCACGGCCGCCAGGCGTACCGGCCGCTCGCACAGGTCCGCGGCGCGGTCGCCGCGCGCCAGGACCACCGCGGCGGCCCCCTCGCTCGGGGAGCAGATCATGTACTGGGTGAGCGGCGCGTTGATCACCCGGGAGCGCATGATCTCGTCCTCGCTGTGCGCCGTGCGCCGCCAGGCGTCCGGGTTGAGCTCACCGCACCGGAAGGCCTTCGCCGCGACCTGGGCGAGGAGCTGGTCCTTCAGCCCGTGAGCGTGCAGGTACCGGCGGTCCTTCATGGCGAAGAACTGGGTCGTGACCATCAGCCCGGTCTCGGCGTACCAGTTCGCGTGGCCGTAGTCCGCGGGGCTGGCCGCGAAGGCGCCGCGGGCGTGCTTGTCGAACCCGACGACGAGCGCGAGGTCGGTCTCGCCCGCGCGGATCGCGTTCGCGGCCGTGGCGAGCGCGACCCCCGCAGTCGCGCACCCGTTTCGGACGTTGACGAACGGCACGCCGGTCAGGCCGAGCACGCTGACCAGCGTGTCCGGCTTGCCGGAGACGTTGCTCCCCCCGACGGCGTAGCCGATGTCCGCCCAGCTCACGCCTGCGTCGGCGAGCGCGAGCCTGCTCGCCAGCGCACCCATCGCCATTCCGGTCAGGCCGGGGTCGTGCCGGCCGAAGGGATGCAGGCCCACCCCGACGATGCTGACCTCCGTGCGCGCGCCGCTCATGTGCTGTCTCCTCCGGGCTGGAACGCGTAGGTGACGACCGGCGGGCCGTCGGCACCTGGCCACAGGGGCAACAGCGTCAGCTGCATCGGCATGCCGATCCTGAACCCGGCGGGATCACCCAGGATTCTTGATTCGACGATCACGTCGCCGAGGTGGACGTAGCCGACGCCGTACGGCGTGAAGCCGGTTTCTGGCACGCGGTAGGGCGCCTTGGGCTCGAAGGCCTGCACGGTCCAGGTCCACAACGTCCCCCGGTCCGCGAGCTCGACGGGCGCCATGTCGGTTCCGGCGCACTTCGCGCAGCCCGTCTGCACAGGGAAGGTCACCGTGCCGCAGGTCGCGCAGCGGGAACCGGCCAGCCGCGGCGGGTCCAGAGAGGTGAATAGCATGGGGTCCACGGCGGTAAAGGTCACGACGGCGTCTCCTTCCCGTGCTGCCACCGAGGTTGCTCGCCGCCCTCGATGGCACGTCGGCGCAGGCTGATCGCGCGCCGGCCGATCGCCCAGCGGTGCACCTCGGAAGGCCCGTCGTAGATCCGGAACGGGCGCACCTCGCGGAAGTAACGGGAGAGCAGGACGTCGCCGGAGACGCCGAGCGCCCCGCAGATCTGCACCGCGCGGTCGACCACCCGGTTGACCGCCTCGGCGACGAACGTCTTGGCGATGGAGGATTCGGTCCCGCCGTTGGCGCCGCTGTCCAGGACGGCGGCGGTGTGCCGGATCAGCGCCCGGCTCGCCGCCATGTCGATCTCCGAGTCGGCCACGAGCTGCTGGACCATGCCGAGGTCCCCGAGCAGGCCGCCGAACGACCTGCGGGTGGCGGCCCAGTCGACGGCGATGCCGTGCGCCCGCCGCGCGAGACCCAGCCACCGCATGCAATGCGTCAGCCGGGCCGGCGCCAGCCTCACCTGGGCGTACTGGAAACCGCGGTCGACCTCGCCGAGGACGGATTCCGGCCCGACGACACAGCCGTCGAAGACGACCTCGCTGTGACCGCCGAACAGCCCCTCGTCGAGGGTGTCGATGTCCCGGACGACGCGCATGCCCGGGTTGCCGGCCTCGACAAGGAACATCGTCGCGCCGCCGCGCTGGCCAGGCGCGCCGCTGGTGCGGGCCATGCAGATCGCGAACCCCGCGCCGTGCGCACCGCTGATGAACCACTTCCGCCCGTCGATGCGCCATCCGCCATCGGCGTTCGTCGCGGTGGTTGACAGCATCGACGGGTCGGACCCGGCGCCGGGGGCCGGCTCGGTCATGGCGAAGCAGGACCGCGTCTCGCCGAGCGCCAGCGGGCGCAAGTACTTCTCCTTCTGCTCCTCGCTCGCCACGACCTCGAGCAGGTGCATGTTCCCCTCGTCGGGCGCCGAGCAGTTGAGCGCGAGCGGGCCGAGCAGCGAGTACCCCGCCTCCTCGAACACGACCGACTGGCCGCGCACGTCCAGCCCGCAGCCACCCCAGTCCTTGGGCACGTGCGGTGCGAGCAGGCCGGCCTGGCTGGCCTGCCGCTGCAGCGAGCGACGGAGCTCATCCGGCGCCGCGTGCACGGACCCGCCGACCTCCTCCTCGACGGGGATGACGACATCCGCGATGAAGTTCCGGGTCCGTCCGGCGAGTTCCTCGACCTCCGGTGGCACGGTGATGTCCATCTGAATTCCCCTTCGCCTTCAGGACGCGGCGGCGTCATCGCCGGAAAGGCGGACGAGCATCTTGCCCACGTTGGCGCCGGAGAGTAGCCCGATGAACGCGTCGACGGCGTTCTCCAGGCCGTCGACGACGGTTTGCCTCGATACGAGCTCCCCGGTCCGCAGCCAGTTCGCGACCTGCTTTTCGAACTCGGGGCGGAGATCCTCATGATCGCGCACGATGAAGCCGCGGATGCTCAGGCGCTTGAGCACGGCCTGGATCAGGTGGTGCACGCCGGGAGCCGAGGAGGTGTCCTCCATCGTGGAGATCATCCCGCAGAGGGCGACCCGGCCGCGCACCTTCAGCGCGTACAGGGCCGCGACCAGATGGTCGCCGCCGACGTTGTCGAAGTACAGGTCGATGCCGTCCGGCGCGGCCGCCGCCAGACCCTCCGCGAGGCCGGCCCGGTAGTCGATCCCCTCGTCGAAGCCCAGCTCGTCGACGAGGATGCGGGCCTTGTCCGCGCCGCCGGCACTCCCGATCACCCGGGACGCGCCGAGCAGCCGGGCGAACTGGCCCGCGGCGCTGCCCACCGCGCCGGCCGCGGCGGACACGAACACCACGTCGCCGTCGTGCATCTCGCCGGCCCGGCGGAGCCCGACGTAGGCGGTGAAGCCGGTCTGGCCCAGGACGCCGAGCCAGGTCGGCAACGGGGCGAGCACCGGGTCGACGATCGTGGCGGCCTGGGCGTCCACCACGGCGTAGTCGCGCCAGCCGAGGCGGTGCCGCACGAAGTCACCGGCCGCGAACCCGGCGGCGCGGCTCTCGATGACCCGCCCGATGGCCGATCCGTCGAGCGGGCCGCCGACCGAGAAGTTGCTGGTGTAGTGCTTCTCTGTCGGCTCCATCCGCCCGCGCATGGCCGGATCGACGCTCATGTAGGCGTTGCGGACCAGCAGCTGGCCGGGCCCGGGCTCGGCCAGCGGCTCCTCTTCCAGCCTGAAGTTCGCGGTCGTCGGGCGCCCCTCCGGGCGAGAGGCCAAGGTGACGATCCGCGTTGTCACCGGGATGGGTTCGGCCGCCACGGGCACCTCCTGATGCAACCGTCAACTCGGACCCTATACCGCGCCTGCCCGGCCCGGAAGGAGTAAGTGGACACGGATGCAAGTTACTGTTCGGTCTTGAACGCGCCGGTGATCGCCCACGCCAGGCACCGCCCCAGCACCGTGCGGAACTCCGGAACCTGCCAGCTGCCGAAGTCCCGGCGGCCGAGGTCGGCGATGCCGAGGTCCTGCACGTCGAAGCGGCCACGGCAGTGACCCAGCGTGAAGTAGCAGACGGTGCCGTGGCCGGCGCGCTTGAGGTAGAGCACGGGATGCGGCTCGTCGTCGGTCACGTGCCCCTCCTCGAAGCCGCGGCAGTCGCCGGTGAAGCGCGCGTGCAGCAGCACCTCCAAGGGCGGGTGCAGCTCGAGGACGTAGAGTTCGTCGCGCACCTCGAACGGCCGGATGTCGGCCACCAGCGGGTGCTCCGGCGCGGTGACGTGGACGGTGTACGGCGCGATGGGCGGGTGGCCAAGGAACTGGCCGCCGAGCAGCACCGCGACCTTCCCGAGCACCCGGGGTGTGGTGTAGACGCCAGCGCCGTCCGGCGGGTCGATCGCCGAATGAGTGCCGTGCAGGGCCAGCCACCGGCCTCCCCGCTCCACGAACGCGACCAGGGCGTCCTGCTGCTCCGGCGTGGGGCGCACGTCGCAGGTGTAGCTGACCAGCAGGTCCGCGCGCTCCAGCGCGTCGAGACAGCGGTAGTCCTCGAACACGCGGGTGCGGACCTGCTCCCAGTGGCCGAGCGCGCCGAGAAGCTCATGGCGTGCGAAGTCGAAGTCGTGCCACTTGCCGCCGCAGGCGAGGACGGCGTCCACCCGGCCCGCTGGTCCGGCCATCGCAGCCCCGCCGTCTAGAACTGGACGCGGCTGACGAAGCCGCCGTCGACGACGAGGTTCACGGCCGTGCAGAAGCTCGCGGCCGGGCTGGCCAGGAAGGTGACCGCGCGCGCGACCTCCTCCGCCCGGCCCAGGCGCCCGACCGGGATCCGGGCCCGGATCGATTCGTAGAACTCCGGGCGGGCCTCGTGCAGCTTGTCCCAGGCACCGCCGGGGAAGTCGACCGGCCCCGGGGAGACCGTGTTGACGCGGATGCCCTTCGGCGCCAGCGCGTGCCCGAGCCCGGACGCGTGCTCCAGGACGGCCGCCTTGAACGCCGCGTAGGAGTTCGCCGACGTCGGCGGCAAGGTGTCGAACGCCGAGGTCGTCCCGAGCACCACGACCGCCGCCGCGTCGGACTGCTCGAGGTGCGGGACGGCCGCCTCGACGAGCCGGACGAACGCGAGCAGGTCGGCCCGGAAGCTGACCTGCCACTGGTCGGGCCCCTTCAGGCCCCCGGCCGAGACGTTGGAAACGACGATGTCCAGCCCGGAAAGCTCTTGCGCCGCCGTCTCGACGAAGCCGGTGACGGCCTGCTCGTCCGACACGTCCACGGTCTGGACGTAGACCGTGGGGCCCCGCTCGCGCAGCTCCTTCGCGAAGGCTTCGAGCGGCTCCGCGCCGCGGGCGCACAGGGCGAGATCGCACCCTTCACGCGCGAGTTCGTCGGCGATGGCGCGTCCGATTCCCCGGCTGGCGCCGGTGACCAGCGCCTTGCGGCCGGTCAGGTGCAAGTCCATGGCTGCTTCCTCTCCTGTCAGCTCACTCCGGGCGGGACTATCTGCGTACGGTGCTCCGCCGCCCAGGCGTGGGCCTGCGCGGACGACACCCACGCCAGGGCGTTGCCGACCAGGCGACGGTAGGCGGGGCGCCCGAAGGTGTCCGGCCCGTCGCCGGGCTGGATGTAGACGACCGGGCTGCGTCCGGCGGGCTTGGCCCAGGCGATCAGGTCGCTGGGCGCCGGGTGCTGCCACGGCGGACCGTGACCCGGCGTGCCCAGCACCTCCTGGTAGGTCGCACGGAACGGGCCTGGAGGTGCGTCAGCACGCAGCAGGGGAACGACGTCGTCCCCGAACACCGGGCAGCAGTACAGCTCGTCATTCAGCATGAAGTCGTCGACACCTGCGCACACCGGGTGATGCCGGTCCACCACCCGCGCCGTGTACTCCGCGTACCGGAACCCCGAATCGGGCCACGGCTGACCGCGAAGCTCGGCCGGCGCGTAGTGGTAGCGGCCGCCGAGCACCTCGGCCCACCCCGGCCACGCGGGCCAGCCGGCGAGCGCGTGGTGGAGGAACACGAAGCCCTGTCCCGCGGTGAGAAGCTCGACCAGCCGCCGGGCGACGTCAGGTGCGGGCGGGATCGGCCGCGGGGCGGTACCGCGCCGCAGCGCCAGGCCAGGCAGGTCATGGCAGAGGAAAGCGTCGAACACGAGCCGGTGCTCGGGGCCGAGCCACCGCTGCGCGGCGGGCTGGGCGGCGTGGGCGAACACCCAGTCCCGTTCGGCGCAGATGTCGCCGAGCATGCCGGTGAACGCATACAGGTCCACGCGGTGACCCCCGGTGATGGCCAGCAGCCGCATCGAACCTGCCCATACTTTATAGAGACAGCCTAACGTTTACTTTATGGAGACAGCGTAGCGTTTCTCTCGTTCGGACAGTACGGTAAGTGACATGAGCAACCCAGCCGAGCAGGAAGCGGTGTCGGCGCTGCCGCCGGAGGTGCTCCACGACCTTCACCGGCGGATGGTGCGGATCCGGCTCTTCGAAGAGGAGGCCGGCAAGCTGATGGAAGGTGGCCGGATGCCCGGCTTCCTCCATCTGTACGTCGGGCAGGAGGCGTGCGCCGCCGGCGTGATGGCCACCCTTCGCCCGGACGACGTCATCACCTCCACGCACCGCGGCCACGGCCATGCCGTCGCCAAGGGCGCGGACCTGCGCTACATGTACGCCGAGCTGTTCGGCAAGACGACCGGTTACTGCAAGGGCCGCGGCGGCAGCATGCACATCAACGACCTGAGCATCGGGATGCTCGGCGCGAACGGCATCGTGGGCGGCGGCATCCCGCACGCCGTCGGCGCGGCGCTCGCGGCCGTCTACAAGGGGCAGGACTCGGTGGCGGTGCCGTTCTTCGGCGACGGCGCGACCAACATCGGGGCCTTCCACGAGTCCGCCAACCTGGCCGCCGTCATGCACCTGCCAGTGGTGTTCGTCTGCGAGAACAACGGCTACTCGGAGTTCACGCCGCAGGAGCGGCACATGCTCCTGAAGGACGTCGCCGACCGGGCGGCGGCGTACGGCATGCCGGGGGAGATCGTCGACGGCATGGACGCGGTCGCCGTCTACCTCGCCGCCCGGCGCCTCGTGGAGCGCGCCCGCGCCGGCGAGGGCCCGGCGCTGCTCGAGGCCAAGACCTACCGGTACTACGACCACCAGGGCGTCAAGGGCCTGCGCATCCCGTACCGCACGCAGGAGGAGATCGACTCCTGGATGGAGCGGGACGCGATCACCTCGCTCGAGGAGCGGATGGTCGCCGCGAAGGTGGCTACTGCCGCGGAGCTGGAGCAGGTCTGGTCCGATACGCGCGAGGAGATGGCCGCCGCGATCGCGTTCGGTGAACAGAGCCCTGATCCCGACCCTGCCGACCTGCTCGACAACGTCTACACCGTGTGAGGACGCCGGTGCGCGAGATCACCTACCTAAAGGCCTTCACCGAATCGCTCATGCAGCTGATGGCGGAGGACGACAACATCGTCGTCATCGGCGAGGACGTCGCCCACTACGGCGGCGTGTTCCACGCGTTCGACGGCTTGTGGAAAACCTACGGCGACAAGCGGGTCATCGACACCCCGATCTCCGAGATGGGATTCATCGGGATGGGCGTCGGCGCGGCGGCGCGCGGCCTGCGACCCGTCTGCGACCTGATGTTCTTCGACTTCATCGGCGTCTGTCTCGACCAGCTCTACAACCAGGCGGCGAAGCTGAAGTACATGTTCGGCGGCGACGTCACGGTGCCGCTCACGCTGACCACCGCCGGCGGCGCCGGCTTGTCCGCGGGCCCGCAGCACAGCCAGAGCCTGGAAGCCTGGCTTGCGCACGTGCCGGGACTTAAGGTGGTGCTGCCCTCGTCACCGTACGACGTGAAGGGGCTGATGGTGGCCGCCGTCCGCGATGACAACCCGACCGTGGTCATATTGAACAAGCGGATGTTCGGCACCAAGGGCCCGGTGCCCGAAGAGATCTACGTGATACCGCTCGGCCAGGCTGGCACCGTCCGTCCGGGTCGCGACGCGACGGTCATCGCGGTCGGGCGCATGGTGGCCGAGGCGATGACCGCGGCCACCGAGCTCGCCAAGTCCGGTGTCGAGGTCGAGGTGATCGACACCCGCACCGTGCAGCCGCTGGACAGCAAGACCATCCTGGATTCCGTCCGCCGGACCAACCGGGCCCTCGTCGTGCACGAGGCGGTCACCTTCGGCGGCATCGGAGCCGAGATCTCCTCGCAGATCCAGGAGGAGGCGTTCGACTACCTGGACGCGCCGGTCCTTCGCCTGGGAGCGCCGTTCTCGCCGGTCCCGTTCAGCCCGGTGCTCGAGCGCGCCTACATTCCGGACAGCAACCGGATCGCGGCCGGGGTTCGCCGGCTGCTCGAGCGCTCCGGAGGCTGACGTGGCAGTCGAGGTACTGCTGCCCAAGCTCGGGCTGACCATGGAGACCGGGCTGATCGAGGAGTGGCTCGTCCCGCCGGGCACGCCCGTCAAGCCCTTAGTCATGCTGCTGCCGCTGACCACCGACAAAGTCGACGTCGAGGTGGAGGCGGAGGCACCCGGCCTGTTCCACCCGGCCGTGGCGTCCGGCGTCGAGCTGCCGCCGGGCGCCCTGATCGGCTGGCTGCTGGAGGCCGGGGAGGAGGTGCCCTCCGCCGCCGCCAGCCTGGAGGCGCCGCCGCCACCGCACCTCCCGGCCGAGACCCAGACGCCGGTCGTCGGCGAACCCGGTGCGCTCACCCGCACCGGGCGGTTGTTCGCCTCGCCTAATGCCCGCCGGGTGGCCCGGGAGCGGGGCGTCGACGTCACGGCGCTGAACGGCACCGGCCCGGGTGGGCGCATCATCACCGCCGACGTGCTGGACGCGGCGGCGGCCGCGCCCGGCGGGCCCGGCCCCGCGCCCGCGGTCGTCTCCCCGCTCGTGCGGCGAGACGCCGCCGCCGCCGGCGTGGATCTCGGCACCGTGATACCGACCGGCCCGGGCGGGAAGGTACTCCGCTCCGATGTCCTGGCGGCGGCGGCCAAGCAGGCACCGCCCGCCGCGGCGGCCGCCGCCCAGGTCATCCCGCTTACCGGGATACGCGGCGTGATCGCGTCGCGGATGCACGCGAGCTTGCAGGAGATGGCGCAGCTCACCCTGGGCATCGAGGCCACAATGGATGCTGCGGTGGCGTTGCGGGCCCAGCTCAAGCAGCAGTGGCAGCAGGCCGGGATCCCGGTGCCCACGATCACCGACCTGATCGTCCGGGCGGCCGCGCTGGCCCTGCGTGAGCACCCGCGCCTCAATGCGTCGGTGCGCGACAACGCCATCCATGTCCATCCGGAGATCAACGTCGGCATCGCGGTCGCGCTCGAGGAAGGCCTGATGGTCCCGGTCGTCAAGCGAGCCGACCAGCTGCCGGTCTCCGCGATCGCCGCCGAGAGCCGTCGGCTCGCCCAGGGCGCCCGGACGGGCCGGCTCGCGCTGACCGACCTGGAGGGCGGCACCTTCACGGTGAGTACGCTCGGAAGTTACGGCATCGACTTCTTCACGCCGGTGATCACCCCCGGGCAGGTCGCGATCCTGGGCGTCGGCCGGCTGCGCGACTCGGTCCGGTGGGAGGGAACGGCGCCAGTTCGCACGCAGGTGCTGACGCTGAGCATCACCTTCGACCACCGGGCCGTCGACGGCGCACCAGCCGCCGACTACCTGCGGTCCGTTGTGTCCCGCCTCGCGAACCCGTTGTCCTTGCTCGCCTGACCGCACCTGCGCCGTCGACACCGGCGTCCGACCACAGGAGGAGACTCCGTGCGCGCATTGCAGCTGAAGAGCTTCCGATCCGACCCGGAGCTGGTGGACCTGCCCGAGCCGGAGCCGGGTCCCGGGCAGGTTGTCGTCAAGGTCGGCGGCGCGGGCGCCTGCCACTCGGACCTGCACGTGATGCGGGAGTTCGCCGAGGGGATGGCGCCATGGGGGCCGCCGTTCGTCATCGGGCACGAGGCGGCCGGCTGGGTCCACCAGGTGGGCGAGCACGTCCGCGGGCTGGAGCCCGGCGAGCCCGTGGCGGTGTACGGCCTGATCGGCTGCGGCCGGTGCAAGCCGTGCGCCGCCGGGGCCGAGAACTTCTGCGTCCATGGCATGGAGGGGCCTCCGGGCATCGGGTTCGGTGTGGACGGCGCCATGGCCGAGTACCTGCTCGTCGACGATCCGCGACGTCTGGTGCCCATCGGCGACCTTGACCCCGTGGACGCTGCTCCGCTGACCGACGCGGGGCTGACGCCGTACCGCGCCGTCAAGCGGGTGCTGCCTAAGTTGACTCCCGGCTCACACGCGGTAGTGATCGGTGCCGGCGGCCTGGGTCATCTCGCCATCCAGATCCTCGACGCGCTGACCCCGGCCACGGTGATCGCCGTGGACACGCGGGAGCCGGCGCTCACGCTCGCCACCGAGGTGGGCGCGGCCAGCACGGTGCTCGCTTCAGACGCCGCCGCCGCGGCGGTCATCGACGCGACGAACGGCGCCAAGGCGGAGGTCGTCCTCGATTTCGTCGGGGCGGCCTCGACGCTCGCGCTGGGCGCGGCGGTCGTCCGGGCCGGCGCGGACCTTATCGTGGTCGGCGCCGCGGCGGGGAACATCGGCTGGAACTTCTATGCCCTGCCGTACGAGGTCAACCTGACCACCTCCTTCTGGGGCACCCTGCCGGAACTGCACGAGGTGATCGCCCTGGCCCGGCAGGGGCTGATCAAGCCGCACGTCCAGCGCTTCGGCCTCAAGGAGGCCATGCACGCGTACGAACTGATGGAACAGGGCAAGCTCTCCGGCCGCGCCGTCATCGTGCCGTAGCCAGACCCTCCAAGGAGCAGCATGTCGTCGGGTGAGGCGCCCAGCGCCGCGATGTTGACGGTGTTCTCCGAACGCCGCAGCGATCTGGTGATCACGGCTCGCGAGATCCGCGCCGAGGGCGTCGTCTCGCTGACGCTAGCCGACCCGGGCGGAGCGCAGCTGCCCGCCTGGACGCCGGGTGCGCACATCGACCTGCTGCTCGGCGACACCGTCCGCCAGTACTCACTGTGCGGGCCCCCGGGCGACCAGCACACGTGGCGAATCGCGGTCCTGCTCGATGCGGGCGGCCGAGGCGGTTCGGTCAAAGTGCACCAGACGCTGAAGGCGGGGGACCAGATCGCGGTCCGGGGCCCGCGCAACCACTTCCCGCTGCACGCCGCGCCGCGTTACATCTTCATCGCCGGAGGTATCGGCATCACGCCGATCCTGCCGATGATGGCGGTCGCGACGGAGGCCGGATCGCAATGGCGGCTGTACTACGGGGGCCGCAGCCAGGCGTCGATGGCGTTCCTCGACGAGCTGGAGCCTTACGGCGAGCGGGTGGTCATCTGGCCCGACGACGAGCGGGGGCTGCTGCCGCTGGACGAGATCCTCGGCGACCCGGCCGACGGCATGCTGGTCTACTGCTGCGGGCCGGAAGGCCTGCTGGCCGCGACCGAGCAGCGCTGCGCGGCCTGGCCGGCCCGTGCCCTGCACCTCGAGCGGTTCACGGCCAAGCCGCAACCCGAGCCGGCCGCGGGCGGGCAGGCCGCGTTCGAGGTGGTGTGCCAGCGTTCCGGGCTGACGGTCACCGTGCCGCCGGGCACGTCGATCATCGACGCGCTCGACGAGCAGGGCGTGAGCGTATTGTCGTCCTGCCTGGAGGGCGTCTGCGGCACCTGCGAGACCGCGGTGCTGGAGGGCATCCCGGATCACCGCGACTCGCTGCTGTCGGAGGACGAGCGCGAAGCCAACGAATACATGATGGTGTGCGTCTCGCGGTCGAAGTCCGGCCGACTGGTGCTCGACCTGTGAAGCCCGGGAGGTTACGGTGACCGACGGCCGGTACTACCCGGCGGATCCGGCGGGATCGGGGAACTACCCGCTGAACTGCTGGTACGTGGTCGCGACGAGCGACGAGGTGGGCCGGTCGCTGCTCGGCCGGCACGTGCTTGGGCGCCGGCTGCTGCTGTTCCGGCGCCAGGACGGCCAGGTCGCGGCGCTCGACGACCGCTGCCCGCACCGCGCCGCGCCGCTGTCGATGGGCACGCTCGACGGGGACCAGGTCGTGTGCCGCTACCACGGCTTCACCTACGCCGCCGACGGCGAGTGCGTCCGCGTGCCGTCACAGCACAACGTGCCCTACGGCGCCCAGGTGCACAGCTACCCGGTCCATGAGCGGCCGCCGTTCGTGTGGGTGTGGCCGGGCCACCCGACGCGCAGCCGCGGCACCGAACCCCCCGACCTGCCCCCCCTGCGCGAGCCGGGCTGGGAGGTCCTGGGCGGGTCGCTGGAGATGGCGGTCAACTACATGCTGCTGCACGACAACGCGCTGGACCGCACGCACTTCCCGTTCGTCCACCCGCACCGGATCCACCGCGGGTACGTCGAGGACCCGCCCCCGCTCAACATCGAGGTGACCGAGACCACCGTCTCCTACTCCCGCACCTTCACCCCGGCCCCGCTGGCCGGCTGGCAGCACGAGGCCACCGGCCTGCCCGCGGACCGGGAGTACACCCAGCGCGAGACCGGCACGTTCGTCTCGCCCGCCCTGCACGTGGACGAGATGGACATCATCGGGCCCGATCCCGGCCAGCGCGTGTACCGGGGCGTGTTCATCCGCGCGTTCACGCCGGTGGATCCGGGCCGCACGCTGATCATCTGGCGCGGGGCGCGCAATTACGCCCAGGACGACGCGTCGGTGACCGAGCGGATGCGCGAGGTGTACGAGGGCACGATGACCGAGGACGAGCCGTTGCTGACGGCGATCCAGGCCACCACGGGCGGAAAGCCCGGGTACCGGGTCAGCGCGGCCGCCGACGCTGCGGCGATCCGCGCCTACCAGATCGTGGAGGCGCTGCTGGCCGAGGAGCGGGGCCGGGCCCCGGCCCGGTCGCCCGCGCTGCGCCGCGCCTGACCGCCGCCTTCAGTACGCGGCGGTCCCGCCGTCGACGTGCGTCAGCCACGGCATGTCTTCACTGCACATCGCACTTGCGCAGCATCAAACGGGGCCCGCCCATTCCGGCTACGTGATCATTGAGGATCACGCAGCCGGTCCACCAGCTCCGTCATCAGCCTCTGCGGCTCGTGGAGGACCTCCGCCGCCCGGCCGAGGAGCGCCTGCTCGACCAACTCCGCGAGAGCGTCGGGGAACACGACCGTCGCCTCTGCTTCCAGCCCGTCCAGCGATCGCTCGGCGACTTCCTGGGGGCTCGCCTTCGGGTGGGGCATCCGCTCGGCCATGTCGGTGTCCACGAAACCCGGGTGCGACGTGGTAACGACGACCCCGTCGCCGCGCAGCTCCTGGCGCAGGCCGAGCGCGAGCATCCTGGCCGCGGCCTTGCTCGCCCCGTAGACCGGCGAGCTCCGCGAGACCACCAGCCCGGTCAGCGAGTTGATGAACAGCACGCCGCCGCGCCGCTCGCGCAGCACCGGGGCCAGCTGGCGCAGCAGCGCCAGCGGCCCGAAGACGTTGACCTCGAAAGCCTCCCGGCAGACGGCCTCGTCAGTGCCGAGCACCGGGCCCGCCGGCGCCAGCCCGGCGTTGCTGACCAGGATGTCTACATCATGGCAGGACACCGCCGCCGCCCGCCGGTCCTCGTCGCTGGTCACGTCCAGCCGCACCGGCACGATCCGCTCGCCGTGGCGTTTGCGGGCATCGGCGAGAGACGCGGGGTCGCGGGCTCCGGCGTACACCTTCGCGGCGTCGCGAGCCAGCAGCGCGCTGACCAAAGCGGCGCCGATGCCGCGGTTGGCCCCGGTGACCAGCGCGGTCTTTCCGGCCAGTTTCATCAGTACGCGGCGGTCCCGCCGTCGACGTTGTACGCGGAGCCCGTGATGCCGGCGGCGACATCCGACGCGAGCAGGACGGCGACCGCAGCGACCTCCTCGATGGTGCTGATCCGCTTGAGCGCGGTCTCCTGGGCGAACTGGTCCACCATCTGATCGAACGTCAGGCCCATCTCCCTGGCGCTTTCCGGCCCGGTCGCGACGAGGACATCGGTCCACACCAGTCCCGGGCAGATCGCGTTGCAGGTGATGCCGGACGTGCCGTTCTCTTTCGCGATCGCCTTGGTCAGGCCGATCAGCGCGTGCTTGCAGGTCACGTACGCGGGGATCGCGGGCTTGCCGTGCTTGCCCTCGACCGAGGAGATGTTGATGATCCGCCCGGACTTCTGCGGGAGCATGTAGCCCAGCGCCTTGCGGCTGGCCCAGAACGCCGAGTACAGGTTCCACCTGACCGCGTAGTCCCAGTCCTCGTCGGCCAGGTTCGCCACCGGTGCGGTCTTAATCAGGCCGCCGGCGTTGTTGACGAGGATGTCGATCCGGCCGAACCTCTCGACGGCGCCGTCCACCACCGCGTCGACGTCCTCGCGGACGGTGACGTCACCCCGGATGAAGTGGCCCCGCTCGCCGGCGTTCATCTCCTTCAGCGCCCGCTGCCCCTTCTCGGCGTCCCGGCCGTTGATGACGACCTCGGCGCCCTCGGCGAGAAAGGCCTCGCCGATGCCACGCCCGATCCCGGTGCTCCCGCTGGTGATTACCGCCACCTTGCCGTCGAGCTTGCCCATGCGTGCCCTCCTTCGGACGAGGCAATGTTTACACGCACTTCAGTATCTGGTCAACGGCGCCCGAGCACCGGTCAGGCGGACTCCCCGCCGTCCACGATCAGCAACGCCCCGGTGATGAAGCTCGCCTCATCGGACAGCAGGAAGCAGACCGGCGCGGCGATCTCGTCCGGCTCGGCCACCCGCTTCTGCAGGTTGGCCTGGCCAAACATGACCGATCCCTGCTCGACGCTCCCGGCCCGCTCGATCATCAGCGGCTCGGTCATGCCGGTGCGCGTTCGCCCGGGCGCGACGGTGTTGACCCGGATCTCCGGCGCGACGTCGCGCGCCAGCTGCCGGGAGAAGGCGAGGATCGCGCCCTTGGCGGCGCCGTACGGCGCGTTGCCGGACTGAGCCTTCACCGCGGCGACGGACGCGACGTTCACGATGGCGCCGGCGGCGCGCTTGCGCATGATGGGCAGCACCTGGCGGCAGAACAAGAAGGTGCCGCCCACGTGCACCGTCATCATGCGCTGCCAGCGCTCGAACGACCATTCCTCGATCGGCCCGAACTCCGCGTGGCCGGCCGCGTTGAACAGGCAGTCGATCGACCCGAAATGCTGCGCCGCCGCCTCGACGCAGCGGCCCACCGCGTCTTCGGCGGAGACGTCGACGCCCAGGGCGATCGCGCCGTCGAGCTCGCCGGCCACCGCCTGCGCCCTCTCGTCGTCGCGGTCGACCACCGCCACCCGGCCGCCCTCCGCCGTGAACCGGCGCCCGACGGCAGCGCCGAGCCCTGACGCGCCGCCGGTCACGAGCAGGACCTTTCCGTCGAACCGCATCGCCTACCTCCTCCTCCAGGGGACGCCGCATCGACAGCTCAGGCTGTGGCCTGTCTGCCCGTTCGCTTACTTTCTGGCATGCTAGTACAAAAACTCCGCTGCCACTTAGATCGGAACCAGTCAGTTCAGCGGCCGACGACCGCGTATGTGGCCATCACCTGCTTCTCGGCCGCGATCCGGTCGCGCAGCAGTTCGCGTGCCCGGGCGACGAGATCCGCCGCCCCCGCTTCCTGCGCTGCCGCCAGCGCTTGCCCGAAAACCTGCCCCGCCCGTTCATAGCGGTCGGCGACCTCGGCGAGGTGCAAGCTTTCCGAAGGGCCCGTCTCAACCGCGGCCATCGCGGCGCGTAGCCTCTCGCTTGCGTGCCTGGCCGCAACCTCCGCGGCGTAGGCCATCAGGGAGGCGGTCTCCGCTCGCATCCAGGCGATCTCGTGCGCGGCGCGCACTGCGGCGTTACGCAGGACCGTCTCGGTCATGATGAGTCGCAACCGGAGGGTCTCGTCGGTGAGCGCGGGCAGGATTTCCTCCGTCAGCTCCCGGCAGCAGTCCATGATGAGCGCTTCGGTGGTCGGTCGGGTGATCATGGCAGGCGCTCCTCAGCTTAGCCGGTCGCAGATGGCCAGGAACATGTCGTACTGGTGGGAGATGGCGTTGACCAGGTACGACGCCAGGATGCCGGGCCGCGTGGGTGTTCCGATGGCCGCGGCGGCCGCCAGCAACTGCTCTAGCAGGGCCGCCATCCCGATGATGAGGAAGTAGTCGACCACCCGAGGGTTGACCTGCTCCTCGGTCAGCCCGGTGGCGGCTCGATAGCGGCTCAGGAACCGCTCCGGGTCGGCCCAGTACACGTTCGGCTCGAGCGGGATCTGCGTGTAGTAACCAAGATCCTCGCGCGGGTCACCGATATGCGCGAACTCCCAGTCGATGACCAGCGGCGGGCCGGACGGGCCGACCAGGACGTTTGATGGCTGGCAGTCACCGTGCACCAGCCCGAGGGGCGCCGGCGGTGGTTCGTGCGCCCGAGCCCACCGGGTGACGTACTGAAGGACGGGCGCGCTGCCAGGGTACTCCCCGGCGATGCGGTCGTAGTTGGCCAGTACGCTGTCGAGGTAGGCCAGCCAGTCCGGCGGATGCGGCATCCGGGCGGGCAGCCGGCCGAGCCGGGCTCCGTGGACGGCCGCGAAGGTGTCGACGAACAGGTCGGTCAGCGGGCGGACGTCGCCGGCCCGCGCCATCTCATCCTGCAGCGACCGCGCCGATGCGCAGTCCATCACGATGGCCTTCGAGCCCAGGTACTCGCCGGAGCTGTCGTACCAGCGCGCCGCCGGGGTCGACACCGACGTCGCCGCCGGCAGGGCCTGAAGCAGTTCCCACTCGGCGTCCCGGTCGCTGGCGAAGACGCCGCTGCCGGGCGGAGGGTCGCCGCGCAGGATGAACGTCTCCTCCGCCCCGTCGCGCCATCGCACCTGGGCCCTGGCGCTGATCCGGCTGTACCCGCCGGTGATGGCCTCACAAGCGACGACGCGGCCCCCGCGGGCCGGCTCGACGGCCGCGAGGAAGCGTTCGAACCGGGGACCCAGCGCGTCCATGGAAGCGGTGCCGATCTGTAAGAAGGTGACCAATGTGGCGTCGACGGTCTGCAGATGGTGCAGCTCATTGAGGGTGTGAATGACCCGCCTGCCGTCACCGGCCAGAACACGGCTCACGGAGGCGTGCGCGGGCCTGAAGAACATGTCCTGGCGCAGGCCCAGCAGATGACCAATGTACGCGTTGATGACTCCTCCGTGGCACACGATCGCCAGGTGCCGGCCCTTGTGCAGCGCCAGGATGCCCTCGACGACGGTGACCACGCGGTGCCGGAACTCCTCGCTGCTCTCGGAGAACGGCGACACGTCCCAGCGCAGTTCGCGGTTGAACCGCTCATGGACGCCGAGCCACATGACCGGGGGCAAGACGTCCTCCAGGCGGACGCCGTCGGGAACGTCGCGGTAGGTCTCGACCTCGCGCAGCTCGGGGTAGATGATGGGCTCCAGGCCGTGCGGGGCCGCCACCTCGCTGGCGGTTTCCGCGGCGCGGACGAGGTGGCTGCACAGCACCGCATCGACCGGCTCGGCGGCCAGCGCCGCACCGACCGTGGCCGCCTGCCGCCTTCCCACCTCGGACAGCGGCGGGTCCGTCCACAGCCCGGGAGTGAACGAGCCTGACGGCACCTCCTGCTTGCCGTGCCGGACGAAGGTCAGTGTGACCACACCGGGTTGCCCGGTCAGGAATGGCCGGTCGAGCGATGTCGGCGAGGGGGGAGAAGCCGGCGGTCGCCGCGGGGGTGAGGGGGTGGAGGGCGACGCCGGAAGTGGATGCGGCTGCATGTCCTGATCGTATGGGTCCGTGCTGTACCGCGTCCGGCCGAATCGTTCTAGCTGGGGTGTTGCCCTGCGGGGCACACCACATGAATAATCCAAGACGGGCTAGTTTCACCAGACTCGTTCCGCTAACTAGGAGGGGACATGGTCTACGTCCCGCACCGAGGAGACCTGCCGGCGAGGATCGGTCCGGGAGTGCCGCTGATACCTGACATCGGCCCCGCCGAGCTGGACTCGTCGGTGTACACCGACCCGGCCCGGTTCGAGCAGGAGCGCCGGAAGGTGCTCAACCGGAGCTGGCAGATCATCTGCCGCTCCAGCGAGATCCAGAAGACCGGCGATCATGTGGTCTGGGAGGGCCAGGGCGAGACCATCGTCGTCAGCCGCAGGCGCGACGGCGGCGTCAGCGGCTTCCACAATGTCTGCCAGCACCGCGGCGCCCGCATCGTTCCGAAGTCCGGCCAGGGCGCCCGCCGCTTCACCTGCCGCTGGCACAGCTGGAGCTACGACCTGGAAGGCACGCTCGTCGGCGTGCCGGACCGCGAGGATTTCGACGAGCGGCAGCTCAAGGACGCGTGCGCTCCGTCGGTCGAGTGCGCCGAATGGGGCGGCTGGGTCTGGGCGGTGCTCGCCGGACCGGGCGTGGCGCCGCCGCTCGCCGACTGGATCGGCGAGGAGATCCTGGGCGACCTCGGCGCCTACCGCATGGAAGACATGGTGCTGCACGACAAGCTGACGTGGGACCTTCAGGCGAACTGGAAGGTCGTCATCGACGGCTTCAACGAGAACTATCACGCCGCTCACCTGCACACGATCTCGCCGCAGGACGTCAAGGACGGCCGCTTCAGCACCTACTTCGTGTTCGGCCGCAACGGGATGATGGTCATCCCCTACAAGGGCGTACTCCCGGAGCTGATGAAGACCGCGGACCACCAGGGCCTGGCGATCTGCCACTACACGATCTTCCCGACCTCGGTGTTCAACAACAACCCGAACCACCTGCAGCTGTTCCGCGCGGTCCCGGTCGAGGTCGACCGCACCAGGTTCGAGACGTGGGAGCTCTGGTATCCCGACGGCGGCGACGAGTACCTGGAGAAGGTCGGCGCCCACTGGGAGCGGCTAAAGGGCGTCGTGGCCGAGGACGTGGAGATCTACCAGGAGTGGGCGGCCGCCCGCCGGTCCACCGCGTACACGCGCAACGTCTTTAACAACCGCGAATGCAAGATCACCCATTTCCACCGTGTCGTGCAGGACATGCTCGACGCCAGCGACTGACGGGCGTACTGATGGCTGCTCCACATTACGTAGCGGGAATCGATTTCAACCCGGCCGTGCGCCAGGACGCGTTCGACGTCATGGCGCGCCTCATCGAGCACTACCGCAACAAGTCGACGGACCAGGCGCCGGACCAGTGGCGGGAACCCGTCCGCAACTATCGCGATCCCGACCTGTGGAAACGCGAGATCCAGGGCATCTTCCGCAAGGTGCCGCTCCCGCTCGCCATGTCCTGCGAGCTGCCCGGTCCTGGCACCTACAAGGCGATCGATGTCGCCGGCACGCCGGTCCTGATCACCCGTGATGCGGTCGGCGCCGTGCACGCGATGATCAACGTCTGCCGGCACAGGGGTTCCGAGCTAGTCGCCGAGGGTACCGGGCGTGCTCACCGGCTGACCTGCCCCTATCACGCGTGGAGCTATGACCTGAAGGGCTGCCTGCTCGGCGTGTACGGCGAAGAGACCTACGGCGGGGTCGACCGCGACCGGATGAGCTTGTTCGCGCTGCCCGCTGCGGAGCGCGCCGGGCTGGTCTTCGTCTCACTGGACCGCGACGCCACGATCGACCTGGACGACTGGCTCGGCCCCGAGCTGATCACGCTGCTCGAGGCGATGGCGATGGACAGGTGCTTCCACTACTCCACGCGGACCCTGGACGGGCCCAACTGGAAGGTCGTCATCGACGGCTATCTAGAGGGCTACCACTTCGCGTCCCTGCACCGCACCACCGTCTTCCGGACCAACTTCTCCAACATGGCGGCCTTCGACGGCTGGGGACCGCACCAGCGCAACTCGTTCGCCCTGCGACCGATCGCCCATGCCGCCGACCTGCCGCGCGAGCAGTGGGATCCGGCCCTCTGCGTGGGCGCGATCTACTGGCTCTTCCCCGGCCTCGCCGTGGCCGGGGGGTGGCGCTCGCAGGTCGTCGTGTCGCTCGTGCTGCCCGGGACCAGCTGGGACTCATCGCATACCCAGCAGATCCTGGCCCTGCGGCACGAACCCCAGGACGACGACGAGCGCAAGGCGGCCGAGCACACGCGCGACTGGTTCCATGACGTCGTCATGGACGAGGACTACGCGACCGGCTACGGCGTCCAGCGCGGCCTGCAGGCCCTCGACGGCGAGGACTTCGTGTTCGGCCGGAACGAGCCGGGCGTCCAGCACTTCCATCGGATCCTGAAGGAGATGCTGCCATGAGCGGCGGCGGAGCGACAGATATCGAAGAAGAAGAACTGCCCATGCCGCAGGCCGGGGGCGCGCCGCTCCTGGACAAGAGGGTCGCCGTGATCACCGGCGGCACGCGGGGCATCGGCCGCGGCATCGCCGAGGCGTTCGCCGCTCAGGGCGCCGCCGTGGTGCTGGGCGGCAGGTCACCGGAGAAGGGCGAGCAGGCCCTCCACGAGATGGGCGTCGGCGATCGCGCCATGTTCGTGCCGTGTGATGTACGCCGCCGCGAGGATATCGATAACCTGATCGACCAGGCCGCCCAGCGGTACGGCAGCGCGGACATCATGGTGAACAACGCCGGCGGCAGCGACCGGTTCGCGCTTGTGCACGAGATGACCGACGAGGCCTGGCAGAACGCGCTCGACTTCAACCTGAACGCGGCGTTCTGGGGCAGCCGCCGCGCGCTGCGGTACATGCTCGATCGTCGCTGGGGGCGGATCATCAACATCTCCTCGGTCGAGGGCAAGCAGGGCAACAAGCCCGCGGTCAGCCACTACATCAGCAACAAGCACGCCATTAACGGCCTTACCAAGGCCGTGGCGTACGAGTACGGGACTCAGGGCATCACCTGCAACGCGATCTGCCCGGGCGCCATCGAGACGGACACCATGAAGGAGCTTGGACCGCAGGCGGCCGCGGGTGCGGGCATCACGTACCAGCAGTTTCTCGACAACTACGCGCAGGAGTCCGCCATCAAGCGGCTGAACACGGTCCAGGAAGTGGCCGCCATGGCCACCCTGCTCGCGAGCGAGCTCGGCGGCGGCATCACCGGCTCGCTCATCAACGTCGACGGCGGCACCTCGCAGTGGTGAGTCCCGCGGTAGACGGCACGGCCGTGTCGGACCTCAGGGTGCTCCAGGACCAGCAGAAGATCACCGAGATCTGCTACCGCTACGGCCTGGCCCTCGACAGCCGTGACTGGGCGGCGCTGGCCGCCTTGTTCACGCCGGAGGCCGACGCCTTTTACCTGGAGATGCCGCCAGCCCGCGGGTACCAGGCAATCGAGGACACCTGCCGCGCGGCGCTGACCCCGCTGTCGGCGACACAGCACCTGATCTCCAACGTCGTGGTCCGGGTCGACGGCGATCGCGCCGAATGCAGCTGCTACCTGCAGGCCCAGCACGTCAAGACCGGGACTGCGGGCGGCGACCACTACATCATCGCGGGCCGGTACGACGATCAGCTCGTCCGCACCACGAACGGCTGGCGTATCCGGGAACGGCGGCTTCAGGTCATGTGGACCGACGGCAATCCCGCCGTGGTCGGCGGCTGACTCACGCGCCGGGTGACCGACCTCACTCCCGCGGGGCCGCGTCGGGCGTGTCATGCCACATCTGCGTGCTGTCGAAGCCGATCCGGCCCTCCGGCACGACCTCCAGGATGACCCTGCGGGGCGAGTCCAGGTGCCGCACGAACGCCGCCTGCGCCTGCGGGTCGCCCGGCCGGACCGCTGCGGCCAGTGCCGGGTAGAACCAGCCGCTCGTGGCCTCGTCCTCGTGGATGACGCACTTTCCCTTGTAGGTCAGCGACTTTGATGTCTCGATACCCGAGCCGCGGGAGGTTACCACAATGCTCACCCGGGGATCGCGGCGCACGGCCGGCACCCGGGCGCGCTGGCTGCTGGCGGTGAGCCAGAAACGGCCGTCGCGGAAGACATAGTTCATGATGACGCCGAGCGGGTGCCCGGAGGAGTTGCTCCAGATGAACGTGCATTCGGTCTGCCTGGCGAGCAGGTCCGCCTCGCTGGCCTCGTCGAGCTGGTACGCCGTAACGTCCTCGTAATCGCGATCCGACATCGTGATGGTCTGTTCTCGTGGTTAGGGATGCGGGGGCAACTGCAGCGAGGTGAGCTCGAAGTACTCGGCCAGCCCGTGCTCGCCCAGCTCGCGGCCGACTCCGGACAGCCGGTAGCCGCCGAACGGCGCCCGCACGTTGAACCGGCCCCCGTTGACGGCCACCTGCCCGGTGCGCAGCCGGCGGGCCACGGCCAGCGCCCGTTCCTCGTCGCTGGACCACACGCCACCGGAGAGCCCGTAGTCGGAGTCGTTCGCGATCTGGACGGCCTCGTCGTCGCTGTCCGCGGGGATCACCACGAGAACCGGCCCGAAGATCTCCTCCCGGGCGATCACCATGTCGGGCGTGACGGCCGAGAAGACGGTGGGCCGGACGTAGAACCCGCGATCAAGACCCTGCGGGGGATCGGCACCGCCCGCGACGAGGGTCGCGCCCTCCGCGTTGCCTTGCTCGATGTATCCCCGGACGGTCCGTCGCTGGCCTGCGGTTACCATCGGGCCGAGGTCGGAGCCGGGGTCGAGCGGGTCGCCGACGCGCATGGCACCGACGAGGCCGGCCAGGCCTTCCGCTACGGCCGGCATCAGCTCGCGCGGCACGATCAGCCGGGTCAGCGCGGCGCAGGTCTGGCCGTTGTTGACGAAGCAGTTGCGGACGGCCACCGGCAGCGCCGCGGCGAGATCGGTATCGTCGAGGAGCAGGAAGGGCGACTTGCCGCCGAGCTCCAGCGTCACCCGCTTGACCGTCTGGGCCGCTGCCTGCGCGACCCGGATTCCGGCCTGCGTCGAGCCGGTGATGCTCACCATGTCGACGCCCGGGTGGCCGGCCAGCATCTCGCCGATCTCGCTGCCCGGCCCGCTGACGACGTTGACCGTGCCCGGCGGCAGGCCCAGCGCGTCGATGACCTCGGCCACGGTGAAGGCCGCCAGCGGCGCGGCGCCGGCCGGCTTGAGGATGGTGGCGCAGCCGGCCGCGAGTGCGGGAGCCAGCTTGGCCGCGAGCTGGTACAGCGGGTAGTTCCAGGGGGTGATGGCGGCGACGACGCCGGCCGGCTGCCGGATGATCAGGGAATTGCCGACGCGGGTCTGGTTGGGAAAGTCGACGACCATGTCGGCCATCGACCGGAACACGTCTACCGACAGGCCCACCTGCACCCGCCGCGACGTCATGATCGGCGTCCCTACCTCGCGGCTCATCATCTCGGCGAGTTGCTCACCGCGCGCTTCCAGCCCGTCGGCGATGGCCCGCAGCGCCGCGGCCCGCTCCAGCACGGACGTCTGCGACCACGCGGGAAACGCGGCCCGGGCCGCCCCGACCGCCCGCTCGACCTCGGGACCGCCGCCGCGCGGCACGCTGCCCATGACGTCCTCGGTCCGGCTGTCAACCACGTCGATGCGGCCGTCGGTCTCCGGCGCGACCCACCGACCGTCGATGTAGAGCTCTTTGCGAACCTCCACCGCGAACCTCCCGAGGCTGGCGCCGCGCGATAGGCCCGACGCTGTCTATATGACAGTATCTACACATCGCGTTCATAAAGTAAGCCGGAGGGCGAGATGGAGATCGGCCTGTGCCTGCCCCAGCTCGGCGGTCATGTCGACCGCACCGGCCTGCGCGCCTTCTGCGAGCGGGCGGAGGAGTTCGGCTACGGGAGCCTGTGGGTGCAAGAGCACATCTTCTATCCGCTGAACCCGGTCTCCGGTTACTCGGCGCGCCCGGGCCTGAAGGTCCCGGACGCCTACCGCAGCACCCTCGGCGCACTGGAGACGCTGGCCGCGGCGGCGGCCTGGACCTCCAGGCCGGTCGTCGGGACGAGCATCCTGGTGGCCGGGCTGCACCGGCCGGTCGCACTGGCGCAACAGCTGTCGACCATCGACGTGTTGTCGGAGGGTCGGCTGGTGGCAGGGTTCAGCGTCGGCTGGTCCGACGAGGAGCATCAGGTCATGGACGTCGATCCTCGCACCCGCGGCGCCCGTTGCGACGACCTCATCGACGCTCTGGTCGCGTGCTGGGGACCGGACCCGGTGCAGTTCGCTGGCCGGTTCTTCACCATCCCCGAGTCCGAGATCCGCCCCAAACCGGTGCAGCTGCCGCGGCCTCGGCTGCTCTCCGGAATGCGATCACCCGCCGGGCTGCGACGCACCGCGGAGAAGTTCGACATCTGGAACCCCGCGTCCGGCACGCTCGAGCAGCACCTGGAGATGTTCGGCACGCTCAAGGAGATGCGACCGGCCGGCCGCAAGCCGCTCGAGCTGTACCGTCGGCTGTTCACGACGCCGCCGGTCGAGGTCGCGAACCTCCGGGCGCTCGGCGTGGACGAGCTCTGCGGGGACGTCGCGCGGTCCCGGGAAGCGGGCGTCGGCGCGCTGATCATCGACACCAACTTCGACCCGGCGCTCGACACGCCACAGCGCTGGGCGCAGGTGCCGCGGATGCTCGCCCCGCTGCTCGACGCAGCCAGATAACCCTACCGGCCCCCGGTCAGCCTGGCCCTGCCGGAACCGGTGCGCCTCGATGGACATGGCCGCGCCGAGCGGCTCGCTGCGCGTCCACTCGTGAACGCACACCCGGTGGACGATGGCCCACCGCCCGTCGCGGCATTCATAGCGGTCGAGGTACCGGCCCCACCACGTGTCGAGCTGGCGGACGCCGTCGGCGGTGCGCAGCAGGTAGGTGACGTTGTAGACCTCGCCCGTCGCATGGGTGTCGTCGGCGACGTCGATCGCGTGGTTCAGGACGCAGTGCATCGTCGCGTCGTACCGGCGGTGCGACTCCACGACGCGGTGGCACAGGTCCGCGGCGGACCCCACGAAAACGCCGTGGTCGTCGGTGGCGTCGTCGTGGTAGGCGCTGCGCATCAGCTCGGCGTCCAGGCGGTCGACCCCGCGGCAGTAGCGCAGCGCTGCCTGCCGGATGGCCTCAGCGGCGGCAGCCCGGTCGCCGGGCTGCACCTAGCGCTCGGCCGGCATGTCGAGCACCCGGCTGATGCGGTGGTGGCTCGACGGCCGGGGCGCCGACACCCAGACGCACAGCTCCGGATCGGCCTCGAACAGCGTGCCTTCGACGTACCTGCCGTTGGGTGCGAACCGGCCCCACCGGGTGCCCATGATGACGCGGACGGTGCCGTCCCCGTTGTCCACGTAGAAGGCGTTCGGGTTGAGCGGATGCCTGATCGCGCCGGTCGGCGGGGTCACGGCATCGGCGTCGTCGGATACTGGCCGATCCATTGGGTCAGAAGGTCGTGCCGCCACGTGATCATGCCCTCCTGGAATCTCGACGCGGTGACGTACGGGCGCCGGGTCGTCTCCAGACCGCGTTGTACCGACTCCATGTTGAACGTGTCCTGCTCCATGACCAGGCCGAGCGTCTGCAACTCCGGCGCGTTCGTCCAGGGCTCGCCGAAGTCGAGATGCGTGATCGCCGCGACGGGCGGTTGCTCGCCCCGGTACGGCGTGAGGAACATCACCTCGAAGATCGACTCGTTGTGCCGGTCGCCGTTGGGCCGGAACCGGTACACGATCCGGTTGTACCCGCCCCAGGGGTGGAAGTTCGGGAACACCGCGTAATTCCAATGATCGACGAGTTCGGCGTCGCTGATGTCGTCCGCTTCCCCGCCGAGCACCTGGCGCCAGCGTTCCCGGCCCGCCTCGGCCATCGCGTCGCGCGCCGTGCTGCGCTGCGAGAACGGGATGGGCAGGTCCTCGCCCTCGCGAACGTCCAGCATGCGCTTGAGGATGTCCGCCTCGCTCGCCTCGCCGGGCATGTCCTCGATCGGGGTGCCGGACGGGCTGATCTGCCTGGAGTAGTTGCCGTACACGTCGACCGCGGCGTTGATGTCGCCGACGTAAGGCGCCGACTGGGGATGGGTCGCGCCCAGGTGCAGCCCCTCGTCGAACGCCTCTTGCGCGATCTTCCAGTTACACCGGATCTTCTTCGCCACGTGCGCCTGCAGGTACCGGTGCTCGAAGTCCCAGCGGGCAAAGTGGCCGGGGAGCGTGCCGAGGAACGCCTCGAACGGTTCGGCGTCCGGATCGGGGTTGATGAACACGAACCCGCCCCACACACCGACCCTGGCCTCCGGGAGCCGCCAGTCGTCGCGGTTCGCCTCGATCTCGGGGAACTCCGCGGGCGCCGGGGTGTACCTCAGGCTGCCGTCCAGGCGCCAGGTGAAGCCGTGGAAACTGCAGCGGAACTCACTGCACCGGCCGTCGTAGTCCTTGAGCGCCCGGCCGCGGTGCAGGCAGGCGTTGACGTACGCCTTGATGCCGTCGCGCGTGCGGACCACGATGTATGCGTCGCCGGCGATCTCGTAGACGACGTAGCTGCCGACCTCCGGGATGTTCTCCACGCGGCAGGCCATCTGCCAGACCTTGCGCCAGAGGTGCTTGCGCTCGAGTTCGTGCCACTCGCGGCTGATGTACCGTGACACCGGAATCTGCGTGCTGCGCGGCTCATACGCGACGCGCTCGCGCAGGTACTCCGGTGGCGGATGCGGGTCGTCCAAGACAAGGTCGTACCAGAGGGTTGTCCGCTTAGCATGCTCCTCCACGCGATACGCGGTCGTCATGGGCAGGCCTCCGTCGCGGGACTTACTTGAGACGG
>Ga0137379_10000405_pt1 | contig 38052 bp, 47 predicted proteins | sample SagtaG_18_FD_104812 | JGI IMG/M metagenome (GOLD analysis project Ga0137379, IMG submission 104812) | Vadose zone soil microbial communities from Sagehorn Ranch, Mendocino, California, USA - Sage2_L_80_16 metaG | ecosystem: Environmental > Terrestrial > Soil > Vadose zone | place: USA...
AACATTTGCAAGCCGCTGCGTTCGCTGCGAATGGTATTGCCAATCATTCGTCATCATCACGAGCACTGGGATGGGAGCGGCTATCCGGATCATCTCGTCGGTGATCAGATCCCACTGCTTGCGCGCATTCTCCAGGTAGTAGACGTTTACGATGCGCTCCGCACCGAGCGTCCGTACAAGGCTGCACATACACATCAGCAAGCGCGTGAAACGATGCATTCCGAAGCGCAGCAAGGTCTTTGGGATGAATCGATCATCGGCGAATTCTTTGCTATGCTTGCTTTACGCGAGGATGCAGCTTGAACTAAGTTGTTTTGCCAGGCTGCTACTTGCAACTACATTCCAATCTGAGTGCGTCTAACTAGAAATGTCAGTGCAATATTCCATCATCCTGCCCGCGTACAACGAAAGCGTGCGCATCCGTCCGGGGCTCGAAAAAGCGCTGGCTTTCGTGCGCGAACAGCGCTGGAGTGTAGAAATCATCGTCATCAACGACGGCTCCCGGGACGACACTGCCGACATCGTGAAGCAGGTAATGGTGAATGCGCCCGAACTCCGCTTGCTGGAAAACCCAGGCAATCGCGGCAAGGGTTACAGCGTTCGCAATGGAATGCTGAATGCGCACGGCGACATTCTAATGTTCAGCGATGCTGATTTTTCGTCGCCGATTTACGAGTCGCTCAAACTGATCAGGGCCATTGAAAATGGCGCGGACGTAGCTTTTGGTTCACGCTGGTTGCTGGCGGAAACCCAGACGCGCCGCCAATCATTGATGCGTCAGTTTGTCGGACGCGCCTACAACCTGTTGCTGCGGCTCCTGCTTGGACTGCCTTACAAGGATACGCAGTGTGGTTTCAAGGCGTTCACCCGCAAGGCCGCCGAGGTAATCTTTACCCGTCAGCAGATCGAAAGATGGGGCTTCGATCCCGAACTGCTTTTCATCGCCCGAAGGTTTGGATTGAAGATGACTGAGGTTGCAGTGGAGTGGGCGAACGATGACCGCTCGAAGATCAATCCACTCATTGACGGCACGAAAATGTTTTATGAGTTGCTGACGATTCGGTTGAATGCAATTGCGGGCCACTATGCCCGCCCCAAGTTTCAGTTCCTGGCGCCTACGCCTGGAACCGTGCTCGCGGAGAGCAAGCCTCGAGCCTAGGGCTACGAGGCTGCCGCCCGGCGGGTGATTGGTTGCCGCGCCGGCACTGCAGTGGGCTTGTCCAGCAGAACCACGCGTACTTCTCCCGCCGTGCTTATTTCCAAGCCCATCGTAGCTGCACATTTCTCGCAGAGCCAGAAATGTTCGATTGGATAGGTCTTACTGCACATTGAGGCAAGCTTCGCGTTAGGTTTCCCAGCCACCGGACTCCTCCGGTTGGCCTCGCTGAAATCGATTCGAAACAGCCGTCCCTGTCCCAAGTATTGGAAAGTGGCGGAGCATTTTGAGTTGAAACACTTCGATAGCATAGAGGCCCTCGCTCTGCCGCAAGCGCGACAAATAAATGGAGCAGATAGACTACGCAGGAGCTGCACACCGCTTGATTCATAAGTTAGATGCGAGTGGCGCGGCTCAAGATGGCAGTACTGTAGCAATTTGTGAACTGGTTTCGCGGGAAATCGCGAGGCTATTCAGTAGAGTACGAATCCATTAGAGGACTCCAAGCAAGGGGTTCCTTTTTGGAAGTGCTTCAAATCGCTTTTGGTGGGCCTGGTAGGATTCGAACCTACAACCAAAGGATTATGAGTAGTCGAGGCAGGCGATCCTAGATGTACGGTTCATGCCATATTTTCCTACCACTTACAAACACTCAAGCCCGCACGGAAGCGTTTTGGCACGGTATCGAAACGAAGCACTTTAGCTCGCATGGGACCAAGGCGTACGGCACACTTATGGCACACCTCCGGCGGGAGCTTTTGGCCCTATTGGGGTATGGCGTTACGTTCGGCCAGAGTGGAGTGAGGTTTGGCGGTACATCTCGCGCTACATCAGAGAATCGCAACAGGCGAGACGTAATTGCCCAAGGCAAGGCGTGCAAACCGAAGCCCCTATTGTGTCAAAAGCCTAGTAATTGGAAAATCAACAACTTACAGGCTATCCAGGACGGCCCAAGTCGTTGATAATCTGCCTCGTCTACGCTGATAGCGGAACGATGGCGCACTCTCCCGGCAGCGGGTGGAACAAATATGAATGCACAAATTGCCCATAAACTGTGTCATATAGAATACTTCTCGGTAAACTTCTCATGTGTGGAGCAATTATATGTGTGCCGATGAGGGCTTGAGTTCGTTTGCGGCAACTTCAAATATCATTGAACTTAGGCATCTCCGGTGTTTCCTAGCAATTGCTTCCGAGATGCATTTCACTCACGCAGCCGACCACCTACACGTTGGCCAGTCATCCCTTAGCCGCACAATGAAGCAACTGGAGGAAGAGCTGGGATTCGCTGTCTTCGAGCGCGCCGGACGATCTGTTCGTCTGACAGCTGCCGGGAAGGTATTATCAGAACAGGCCACAAGAGTCTTAGAGACTTTTGATGACGCTGTCGCTGTCACACGGCGGGTCGCGTACGGCACCGTTGGCATTCTTAATGTTGGGATCATCCAGGGTATAGTTGAGGGCCCATTACGGGAATTCCTTCTTCAGTTCAGAAAGGACTACCCTACACAGGAATTGGTCTATCATGATCGCCCACTTACAGAGCTAATTGATTCAGTCGATTCTGGCGAAATGGATGTCGCATTCTACCTCACTGACGCGGACCGAACAGGGCGCGGACACAAGTTATTCGACCCAGAGCAGATATACGTTGCTGTCCCAAGCGAGCATCCACTCGCGAAGGAGCCTGTCGTTACTTACTCGATGTTGGAGGATGAAACACTACTCATCTCTGAATCAAGCATAACTGGCGAAGAGTTAGCGCAGTTTAGGTTGAAATTCCTGGAAAATGACATAAATTGTCACACGAGAGTTGTAACTAACTATTCTGTTGCGATTAGCTTGGTTTCTTTGGGCGTAGGCGTACTTCTCGTCTGGGGGCAGCGGGTAAACCCGGTCATTGGGGTGACGTATGTGCCTATGCCGCAAACGTGTCTAGGCCAGGTCGCTGCTTACTGGATTGCCAAGAATCGGAATCCGGCGATGTCTTTGTTCGCCCCTTATCTCGAATCAAAGATCAAGGTAACTCAAAGCTAGATGTTTAGTCCCGAAGTTTGACGGCGCATTCCATTCACGAGAGTGGAGGTGACCTGCGTTACAGGTTTTGCACCGGGGTATCACCACGACAGAGCCGATCTGCTGAACCATTACGACTATCGCATCTCGAAACTCACTTTCGTTCATCTCGTAGAGCGTGCCGATATACGGGCCGTTGGCCAACGGTCAGATCGTGCGGATTGACCGTCCATCAAAAAAACCACGGTTCATCGCAATTACTACGACACGCAGTGTACACGTACTGTAATCCTCCTCCTCAGCAAGCGTGTCGGGATGACCGTGTAGGCGCGCGCTGATGTGATCGGCATTCTCTCTTCTTGTGGTGCGGTGCGAAGCCCCGCACTCAGGAAGCGGAGAGCATGGAAGCTATCGCTGAACCTGTTTCACCCCCCAAACAAAAACAAGGGTCGATACCGCACGATTGCGAAGAGGCGCAGCGTCGTCGAAGAGACACTCGCCGCGGCGTTTCGGTTTCAGCGATTGCGCGGGCTCACGGCGTAAACGCGAACCAGGTGTTTGGGGGCGGAAAATGTATGAGGGTGGGCTCCTCCCGGACGCAAACGCGCGACGTCGGCGGAGGGCCAAAACGTGCGGAGAACACAGGCCTCTCATCCGCATCACCGGTGCGGTTGACGCTGCAGTGCTGCGCACGATTCTGGAGTCGGTGCGCGCATGATTTCACTACCGGCGAACACGCGAATCTGGATCGTGGCCAAGCATCGGGTGAGTCGGTTGCTTGTGTTGCAGGTAGGCATGGGATAAACGCGAACCAAGTGTTTACCTGTGGCAAGCTGTATCAGCGCGGTCCGCTCTTGCCATTGAGGGGCGAAGCCACACCGACGAAGGCGCGGTTGTTGCCGGTGGCGGTTGTGCACAACGCCTTTGATGTTGCGGAAGAGGACGGGGGCGGTCGGGAGATGTTGCTGGTGCGTGCCGTGCTTGAGTCGAGTCGACCGATGCTGGTAGATGCGGATGAACTGATTGCACAATATTTCCGCTACGCTTTGTGCGATTCCAACTTTCAGTTTCTCGGGTTTGCCACGCATGGCTCCGTTATAAATCGTCGTTCAGTGGAATTGCAGCTTGCATGCCTGTCGTCTGAGGCGAAGCTTCGCGGGCATCATCCGAAAACTGCCGGAGACAAGCTCTCCGGCATTCTTCCAGCCTGCGCAATTGAAAGCGTCCAGACGACGGATCCACGCCTTTAACTCCTCATTCAGACTCATTCCTGCAGCGGATCAGTTCGATCCCTTCTTTGAATTGTTCTCTTCGTCAATATCGCATTAAAGTGCTTACATCTTAATCAAATAAGTCTTCTTGAAAGAGCTTAAATATGGCGGCGACAACAAAGCACCTCTATAAGCGCCTTGCGGAGAGGTTCGACAAAACCAGCTTTGGCATACCAAGGTGGTTGGGTATCGAGAGAATCCTACTCAAGCGGCTGTTTTCAGAAGTTGACGCACAGACGTTCCTCGGCATGGAGCCGGCCCGTTGGTATACGCCTGTCCAATTCTGCGAATTCAATGGCGGTGCCGTCGAAGTCGCCGCGGAAAAGCTGGAAAGCATGGCCAAACGTGCCTTGCTCTACCGGCGCCATCGCGATGGAGTGACCGAATACCGGCACCCGGCCTTTGCATTTGGATTCATGGAATTTCAGGCGGAAAATCCAAAGTTCCCCTATTTCATCTGGAGTCTAATGTCGTTCTTGAGTGGGGGAGCGAAACTCACGAACAAGTTCATGCCTTTCTATCGAACGATTCCGATCAGGTCCGAACTTGTAAACGGTTCCAAGGTACTGCCGTACGACGACCTTGACGCTCTGCTTGACCGCCACACTCGCTTCGCGATCGCGAGGTGTATGTGCCGCGAAAATCTGAGTGACCCTGAAAAATGCAAACATCCGCGTGGCACCTGCACGATGACGGACGACATGGCCGACTTCTTTGTGGAAAACGGGATGGGGCGCTCGGCTACACGCGAAGAGGTTGCCGCTATGCTCAGAAGTGGAGAGAAGGATGGCCGTATCATTCAGGTCACAAATTCTCAGAATGCTGAGAATATTTGCAGCTGTTGTAAATGCGCATGCGGCCTGTTCCAGCTGCTAAAACTGGGTGGTCCGGGAGTCAAGCAGTGGTCCAATCATCACGTTGTCCATGACGATTCACTATGTACATTGTGCGGCGATTGCATTTCGAGATGTAACGTCAGTGCGATTTCCAAGAAAGATGGCAAGCTCGTCACCGACCTGGAAAGGTGCCTCGGCTGCGGCCTCTGTGCGGCAGCGTGTCCAAGGAAGGCCAGATCGCTCGCGCGCAAGCCGGATGCACAACTCTACGAACCGCCCGTAACGATGGAAGCTGCCCAGGAGAAGTGGGCGTCGATGCGCATGGCTGACCAACGAAAAAGAAAGTCCTGAAGTTACCGCAGACGCATGGTATGTGACATAGCTCCCTGCAAGGAGAGCTCCCTTATAAGGCGCTTAATCAATGGAAATCACAGGGTAAGCATTACTAAGTAGGTTGTAAGCATTACAAACTATGTCGGAGATTAAATACAAAAATGTCACTTAAAAACAATGTACTAATTCTTGCCGTCTGTATCCTGAGTACCGCACTCTTTGCTCTGGAACCGACTGACATAAGTACTGCTTCAAATTCCGAAGCAGTAGAATCACCGGAAATCTCTAACGATTCTCCGATTCCGGATGCCGTGATCAAGCTCGGTATCCTTCACGCTAAGTATAGCTCGCTGTCGCCGAAAGACTGGATCGATACGCCTTTCCCTTCGCCAGGCGATACCGTCGATGGAGAGGCATTAGGGGTACGCGAAAAACTTGCGAAACACAACATTGGTTATACATGGTTGAACTGCTCAACCTCTGCCTACAATCTTCGGGATGCCCCGATGGCCGGCTACCATGGGCCAGCGAACTTTGATGGCCAGAGGTTTCAACTCTTCAACGGAGAAAGACCAACCGCCAGTACTGTGCAGTATCTGTTTATGACCTACAACGTTCCATCGAAGGAACTGCAATTCGTATGGGTTCCTGGCACACTGCAGACCAGTTGGAATCAGTTAGGGCCTGAGAGGCCGATGGCTGTTACCAACGGCGGACTATACGTCCACAAGGGTTTCAACAATGAGAAGCTAGGAATTGAATTTGGCTATCTGATGAACGACATCGCGTTCTACGAGAGCTACATCGCGGGCAATCTGGCGGGAGGCACACTAGGCCTGGACGCCCCAATTCCGTATGAGGTTGGCCAGAACAGATCGGGACTGGTAACCCCTTCGCTGAGACTGCGCTACCAAGCGACTCCGAACACCTACTTCAAAGTTGCCTTCCAGAGAAGTGTATCGCCTGGCGGAGAGCTTCAGGAGCGAAAAGATAACAGCGAGGGTACACGCTTCCTCAACGGTGATGCAAAACTGCTGACGATTAGCGAAATTGGATATAGGCGGGAAGCTGCGCCTCTGGTGAATAAGATTTTTGTGCGCGCTGATGGATGGTTCAACCATACCAAATACACAGACTTCCGGACCATCGGTCTCCCCTATCTTGCGGCACATAATAATAAGAGTGGACTGACTGACAACAACTGGGCGTGGTCGTTGGCGGGAGACTTGCAGATCAAGCAGACCAATAAGTATGTTCCGTTCCAGGGATGGTATGCCGGTGCAACCGCGCAGTACGCACCTCCACAACAAAATGCCTATACCCAGTACTACGACACCCGGCTGTATAACCTGGGTCCGTTCAAGTCTCGGCCGTTCGATATGTTCATGGTTGTCGTCAACCACACCGTTTTCAGCCAAATTGCCATGAAGTCGTTCGAATCATATGCGCCGCTACGCCAACTTTACGGTAATGCGTATGTGGACTCGATCAATCCCCAGTTTGGCTATAACTACTTCGGCGACCAGACCACATTTAACGTTGGATACAGCATCAGAACCCGCCCAGGCGTGTGGATTGATCCTGCCATTACCTATTCGCGGCATCCGACGTTTGCTCCCAGAATCAATAGCAGCCCAATCTTGGCGAGACTTGGAGTAAGCATGTTCTTTTAGCGAATAGGCGACTCAATAAGTAAGCAGTCGGCAAGCGCGTAGAGCAACTCCCCTGGTGAGGAGCGCAGTTCGCTGCTCCTCCGCCAGACAGAAGTGTCGATTCGTAGTCAATCAGGAGAATGGAATAATGGACAAAAAGATGTTTCTGTCCCGACGCAAGTTTTTCAAGGGCGCAGGCGGAATGGGTGCGGCCGCATTGCTCTCCTCGGCCGTCACGACGCTGGCCTCCGTCACTACAGCGGAAGCGGCCACCCCAGACATGTCGGAAAACGTCAAAGCGATTCCTCCGGTAAGGCCTCCAGCTAAATGGGATCACGAAGCTGATGTAGTGGTGATAGGAACAGGTTGTTCGGGCGCTGCGGCGACAGTGTCTGCACTTGAGCACGGTGCCAAGGTAATTACGATTGAAAAAACAGCCATCTGGGGCGGCCACTCGCAGTATTCGATGATTTTCGCGGGCACGGGCGAAGATCCCAAGAAGGTAATGGACCCAAACAACAACCTTTACATGACGGCCTTTCACACCCGTGCCAGGAACGTATTGTTGGACAGTATTATCGCCAAGAGAATGTACGGCAGCGATGGCGAACTGGTTCCCTCCGGACCCAACGATAACGACAGCACAATCAAGTGGCTGGTCAACATGGGTGTAAAACATACCGACCAGTTCACATTGATTCCGAACAAATTACTCTTGGCCCCGATTGACCCTGACTTCAAGCCTGCAGAGCCGACAGAATTCGAGAAAAGCATTTCGGCAATGCTCAACAATATGTACGGTTCTACCCAGGCAATGACACAGAACTGGTACTCGTGGTTCCCTTACAACGCCAGGGCGTACCCATATGCGACCCAGAAACGTGCCATGGAACTGGGCGCGAAGGTCATGTATTCGGCCAAGGTAGTCGCGTTGGTAAAAAGTGGCGATGCGATCGTTGGTGTGAAAGTACAAAAGGAAGATGGAACGGTAATCTTCATCAAAGCTCCGTCCGTTGTATTGTGCACAGGCGGTTACATGGCAAATCGCGACATGATCAAGCACTACTGGGACGCTCGCAGGGTTCAGGACATTAACCGCTACTGTGGCTTGTCAAGCGCCACCGGCGACGGCATAAGAATGGCGCAAGGCCTAGGAGCGGCGGTAAACAGTCTTGACGAAGAAGGTGAGATTTGGGACGGCGGAGCACAAGATCCGACCCTTCCAAACGGTCCGCGATCCTTTTACTCTGCAGCGAATCAATTATCGCGACAGGCCACGCTGACGGTCAACAAGTCGGGTAAGAGGTTCTTTAACGAGAGCGCGGTTCTGGGAACTGAGTTCTTCTATCGCGCGAAGCAGAAAAACAGCCAACAAGATGCGACCTGCTTCACCATCTTCGACTCCACAATGATCACACCTGAGGCCATCGTCGAGAAGTTCTTCCCTATATTGTGCGAGTTCCCGTGCCCTTGGTTTAAGAAGGACTTCAAAAGACAGCTAGCCGCTGGGATCATCCAGAAGGCAGACACGATCGGGGAACTTGCGAATTTGATGGGAGTAGATATTGCAACGTTTGGGAACACGGTTAAGAGGTACAACGGGTTCTGTGCTGCAACAGATGCAGCGAACGGTGTTACTGGAGATACGGATTTCTATAAGTCGGCGAACAGCATGTTCCCAATCGAAAAGCCACCTTTCTACTTTGTGAAAGGCGTAGGCGGGTCCATTATTTCAACGCACGGCGGTCTGGAAGTTGATGCTGACAGCATGCAGGTTGTTACCACAGAGCGTAAGCCCATTAACGGGTTGTACGCAGCCGGTGAGCTGCTTGCTTTTGAAGCTGGTGTCGCTGCCGGAACGACGTCCGGGCGGTACGCGGGCGAGTTGGCGGCGAAGAAGGCCCTGGGTCAGGTTTAGCTTTCCTGAACGTCGACTTGGACCGCTACATATCGAAAGAGAAGGAGGCAAGTTCTATGTATAAGAAAGTGCTGTTAGGTGCGGCAATGTTATCCCTTACGTTCGTGTGTGCTGCCGTTGCCTCGGATTCAACTACGATCCAGAAGACAACTCCGAAGTCGGCAACAACGCAGCGAACGCCGACTGCTTCACCCAAAAGTTGGTTAGGTTGCCGCGCCTGTCATGCTGCACCAACCTGGCGGCCGTTGCCGGAAAGCCACGCAAGCCTTACCGAGGGGCCAGCGCAGTGCCTGTCCTGTCATAGCAGAAGTGGGAACGTCTATTCGCCAGGACCGCCATACATTCCCCACGTGCTGGGTGAGGTCGGCGGTTCGTAAATAGCGGATGGGAGTGAACTGGCATTTTAATTCAAAACAAATCGCGGCAACCGCCTGACGATTGATAACCAGCAGTACGGAGAGGAAACGACATGATACAGAAGCTTTGTGTGAGTGCACTTGTCTTCGCAGTTTTAATTCTTCCTGGTTCGACGCTACGAGCGCAGCAAATTACCCCGGCGCAGCAGGCTGCCGTCGGAACCTGGGACTTCGGGGACGGTGGCATAGTTGAAACGTACGTAAAGGATGGCGCGCTCTACGGCAAGCTGATCCACACCAACAGCAAAGTCGACAACAACAGCGTCTGCAAGAAGTGCGATGGCGAGCTCAAGAACAAGCCGTTTATTGGCATGGTAAACATCTACGGATTCAAACCGGAGGGCACAACAGAAGTCTGGGGCGGCGGTCGCTTTGTTGACATTACGACCGGTCTTGTTGCTCAGGGGAAGATCAAAGCGGAGAACGGCGGCGCGACCTTGAATGTAAGAGGATATTTCGGAAGTCCACTGCTTGGCCAGACCGTTATCTGGAAGCGGATCAAGTAGAGAGAGGAAGGTTTCTTTGGCGCGGCTGAGTAGTTGTGCTGAGTGTCTTTGAACGAGAGTTCGCGGACACTCAGCCATGTTATATGTCACTGGTATCCACCCGAAGCTCGTGCAGCAAGTGTGGTCGCTGAATATTCGGGGGTGATGCGAGTATGCAATCAGTTATGGGATGCGAGTGGTCAGATATAGCAGGAGCAGCGCAACCTGTATGTTTCCCAGTTGAACGAGATGTTCGGCAAGAATGCCGCTATGTTCATTTCGTACACGACTTGGCAGCCGCCGTGCTGTCCAGTGCGGAGTAGCAGTCCTCATCTCTAGGGCGGGCGACAGTGGAGAAGGGAATATCCGAAGCGTATGCATGAACTTGCTCTGATCCAATCTGTTGTTGAATCCGTTGTAAACGTTGCCGTGGCAAATCAAGCGAAGAGTGTTGTCTCTGTCACGCTAAGAATCGGCGTAATGAGGGATTTTGTGGACGCACTCGCGGAACAGTACTTCGGGTATTGCGCTGCTGGCACAATCGCCAAAGGCGCGAAACTCGTGATCCTCAAAGCGTGTGTTTCGGTTCAGTGCACGGAATGCAGTCACTTACGTGAGGCCACAAGGGCCGAGGTTATGGAATCTGGCGAATTCCTTTGTCTGAACTGCGGGAGCCGAGAACTCCAACTAATTTCGGGGGATGAATTCATGATCGAGAGCGTTGGCGTTCTTGGGTGAGTATACGTTGGAAACTACGTCTCTCGCACAGCTGTGCGAAGAAAGACTAGATAGGGTGATCTCGTGGAAGAAGTACGTTACATCGATCTTAAACAGACAATTCTTTCAAAGAACCGGGATCTCGCCTTCGAGATTCGCAAGGATCTAGCAGCGCGGGGAACCTTCATGCTTAACCTCATGTCCTCTCCAGGAGCTGGAAAAACCACGCTTATTCTTGATCTGATCCGGCGCTTGAAGCAGAAAGTGAAGATAGGAGTTATTGAAGGGGACGTTGAATCTCAAGTGGACGCTGACAGAATCCATGCTGAGGGAGTTCCCGCTGTCCAGTTGCGTACCGGCGGGTCCTGCCATCTAGACTCGGCAATGATTAAGGTTGCGGTGGAAGCTCTAAATCAGGAACAACTGAATCTGGTGATAGTCGAGAACATTGGAAACCTGATTTGCACGGCCGAGTTTGATCTGGGGGCAAACCTTCAGGTCATGATCCTCAGTGTTCCTGAGGGAGACGATAAGGTCATCAAGTATCCAAATATGTTCAGAGTCAGTGACGTCCTGATCGTGAGCAAGATCGACTATTTGCAAATGTCTGACTTCGATATGGTAGCGCTGATGGAGCGGGTAAAGAGGTTAAATCCGAATATCCGGGTTTTCCGAGTATCGGCGAAGACGGGAGAAGGAATGGATGAGTTGTGTACATGGGTTGCGTTGAAGGTGTTGGCGGTCAACCGTAGTCTTGCCGGGCCGGGGCCTGTTGGTCCGGGGAAGGTTCCCGTTTGATCAGTTACTTTCCTGCTAGCTACTTAGGAAGATCACCGTGGCTGCAGGGGATCAAGAAGGTGGCAAGAGTGCGAAGAGTCGGCAAGGTAACCGGGAAGACGGTGGACTTCAGGAATATCTTCTAACGTTCAAGGTCACATATCTTAAGGATGTTGTGTCTACCCGTGTTTTACGAGAACGCGTGACACGTAATCATTGTACACAATCTCTCGAGCTGAACCTCCATTACTTCATGGTGCTCGATGGGTGGCATGGCACGCTTTACTTCAGCGGGCTGTGTGTTGTCGGCGAAGGAGACCACCTGATTGCCGGGGGCGAAAGTCTCCGGCGTTTTATGAATATCTGTGGAAGCAAAATCAGGGTGTGGTGAAGCTTCGCCGGTTTATTTTCGATCAAGGGTTAAGGGTGAAGTGACGCTACGCGTAAAAGCGGGCTGGGAGGTGTCACCTCGAGAAAGGGTATGGAAGAGGTACCGATGACAATCGTACTTGTTGCAGTGACGTTCATCCTTTGCATTGTTATTCGACTGATCCGAGATCTCGTTCGGTCTAAGAGCAAATCTGCAGTGACATTCTCCGGGGCAGAACGAGAGGCAGCAGAGAGCAAGGCCAAACTCATTCAAAAGAGCTAGAGCAAATCTGATAAGACGCAGCATTAGAGGAAGAATGGTGTCCTTTTACTTACGTTTACGCTATCTGTGGCCGCGGATGATGTTGTGTCTTGCGCTCGTTCTGTGTGACGTTGTGTTTATGTCGCCACACAGCAGGGTATTGGCGGCGGGGCCAGGGCCTGAGAATTCCGATTGTCTGGCTTGCCACTGCGACAAGCAGCTGACTGCAAAGCAAGGTGGCAAAGTCGTATCTCGCTATATTGAGGAGAAGAGGTTTAAGGCCTCGATACACGGATCGCTGTCGTGTACTTCCTGCCATGCGGACCTTGAGGGGAAAGAACTCCCTCATGATGCACCGCTGAAGAAAGTAAATTGCGGAATCTGCCACTCCGAGGAGCAGGCGCTGCACGCAAAGTCTTTGCATGGGCGAGCCCTGGCACGTGGAGACTCATTGGCGCCGCGCTGCTCAAGTTGCCATGGAGAGCACGACATTGTGGCGGTAAAGAGCAAGAACTCACCAGTGGCTCCCCTAGTTGTGCCGTTGCTTTGCGGCAAGTGCCATCGGGAAGGTTCACCAGTTCAGAAGAATGGAAAGATCACGGAGCACAACATCCTGGAGAACTACTCGGAGAGTATCCACGGTGAAGCTCTGCTGAAAAAGGGACTTGTCGTAGCGGCAAATTGCGCATCTTGTCATACGGCACATAGCGTCCTGCCGCCGTCTGATCCAGCTTCTTCAATCGCGAGAGGCAACATTGCGGCAACATGCTCAAAGTGCCATTCGGAGATCGAACAGGTCCACCGCAAGACGATCAATGGCAAGTTATGGGAGAAGGAAGCCCACGTACTGCCGGCCTGCGTGGACTGCCATCAGCCGCACAAGGTGCGCAAGGTGTATTACGAGCAGGGGATGGCAGATGCCGACTGCATGCGCTGTCACGAAAACGAGAAGCTGAAGAGCCACGACCGCCGTTCGATGTACGTTCGCGCCGACGATGTTGCCACCTCGCGTCACTCGCGGGTTGCCTGCAGCCAGTGCCACTCGGATGTGAATGCGTCACGGGTACGTCCGTGCGAAGCCATTACGCAAAAGGTTGACTGTTCGAAGTGCCATGACGCGGTTGGACAGCAGTTCCTGCGCAGCAAACATGGCGAGTCGTTTGCGGCAAACAAGCCGGACCCGAATGCCCCGAGCTGCAAGGAGTGCCATGGCTCGCACAAGGTTCTGGGCAAACACGACCCTGCGTCGCCCTCTTATCCGACCAATGTTCCGACGCTGTGCGCGCGCTGCCATCGCGAAGGCGAGAAAGCCGCACTGCGCTATTCCGGCACGCAGCACCAGATCACGTCGCAATACTCCGAGAGCATTCACGGTAAAGGTTTGCTTGAGAGTGGACTGACGGTGACCGCGACGTGTACCAACTGCCACACGGCGCATGGTGTATTGCCAGCATCGGATGCGCAATCGAGCGTAAATTCGAAGAATCTGAGCAGCACCTGTGGTCAATGCCATCGCGGGATAGAGATGCAGTTTACGAACAGCGTGCACTCGGCGACGGTGACGAAGACAGACAAGCAACTGCCGGTCTGTAGCGATTGTCACACCGCGCATGGCATTGTTCGAGCGGATGGCGACAGCTTCCGGTTGAAGATCATGGGCCGTTGTGGCCGCTGTCACGAAGATGTGGCGAAGAGCTACTTCGAGACTTATCACGGAAAGGTCTCGCAACTGGGAAACTCCAAGACGGCCCAGTGCTACGACTGTCATGGCGCACACGACATTCTGAATGTGAATGATCCGAACTCGCATCTGAGCCGGCAGAACGTGGTGAAGACCTGTCAAAAGTGCCATGCCGGCGCGGGCCGCCGTTTTGCGGGATACCTGACACACGCCACGCATCATGATCCAAAGAAGTATCCCTACCTGTTTGTGGCCTTTTGGGGCATGACGGCGCTGCTGGTCGGCACCTTCACGGTCTTTGGGGCGCACACGATTCTCTGGATTCCACGCGCCTTCCAGATGCGGCGCGAGATACGGGAAGAGGAAGCAAGGGAAGCAGAAGCAGAGAAGAATAAGGAGCGGGATCATGAGTAGTCAGAAAACGGTGTTGCAGGTTCAGAAGTCATCCCGCACAAGAGACAATCGGGAGTACGTGCGCTTTTCCGTAAAGTGCCGTGTTTTGCATGCCTGCATGGTCGTCAGCTTTATCAGCCTGGCTGTCACCGGCATGGCTCTGAAATTCTCCTACGCCTTCTGGGCTGTGCTGATCGCAAAGGCACTGGGTGGATTCCAGGCTGCGGGGATCATCCATCGCGCCGCAGCCGTACTGATGTTCGGCATCTTCTTCGTCCATCTGCACGATCTCTATCTGCTGAAAAAGAACAAGTACGGCTCCTGGAGGAATCTCCTGTTCGGTGCCAACTCCATGATCCCGAATGCTACGGATGGAAGGCAGGCTTTCGCGACCATCAAGTGGTTTCTTGGAATGGGGCCGAAACCTGAGTACGGACGTTGGACTTACTGGGAGAAGTTTGACTACTTCGCGGTGTTCTGGGGAATCTTCATTATCGGTTCGACCGGACTTACCTTGTGGTTTCCAGTGCTCTTTACTCGTTTCTTGCCCGGTGCATTCCTGAACATTGCCACCATTATTCATAGCGACGAGGCACTGCTCGCAGTGGGGTTCATTTTCACGATCCACTTCTTCAACACGCATCTTCGCCCCGAGAAGTTTCCAATGGACACGACAGTCTTCACTGGGCACATGAAACTGGCGGAGTTGAAGCGTGATAAACAGCTGGAATACCGGACGCTCATTGCTGCGGGAACCTTGGAAGAGAACTTAGCCGAGCCGCAACCTACCATTGTCGTGAGAGCCATCCGGCTCTTTGCCTGGGTGGCGCTCATGATCGGCACCGTGCTGATCGTATCGATTGCTTACGCAATGATCTTTGTGTATCGGTAAAGCAATCCGCCGACGGGTACACGAAGGAAGAAAGGAGTGGCCATGACCAACGAACAACCGCTCAGGAGTGGGCTCACTGGCAGCACTCCGCGGGATTTGCGCGGCTTCCTGGATCTCTTGCAGGCGGAAGGGCGCGTCTTGAACATCGATGATGCTACATTGCCCGAACCTGACGTCGCGGCCTATTGCAAGGCAGCATCTGGTAACCATGGTTCCTCTCATTCACTGTTATTCAAGAATGTCGTCGGCTATAAAGGAATGCGTCTTGCCGTCAACCTGCTGGCATCGTGGGCAAACTGTGCTGTCATGGCCGGTTTACCATCGGGCACTCCGGTGTCCGAACTAGTCATCGAGTTATGTGACAGATCGACAAGGAGCGCTCCTCAACACGAACTGCTTAAGAATCCGCCGGGTTACGAGTGCATGGAATCCACAAACGTTGACTTGTACAAGATTCTTCCTTTGTTCCGGGTTCATCCCCTGGATGGCGGATTCTACTTGCACAAGACGTGCGTTGTCTCACCCGATTTCAATACCCCACTGAAGCCAGGAAGATTCAAGTGCGGAGCCTACTCGGTACAAGTGCAGGGGCGCGATAAGCTAGGAATCCATCTTTCTAGCACTGACAACTTGGGTATCCATCTTCGAACTGCGGAAAGACTGAATCGTCCTCTTCCGGTTGCGGTGTGCCTGGGCGTACCTCCTCTTTGTTCGTTGGTAGCGTCCATGGGGGGTGGGTATGAAACGTCGGAGTATGACTTAGTGTCCACGCTTTCTGGTACCCCGATTGAGCTGGCTCAATGCCTGACATCAGAGTTAGTCGTTCCTGCCTTCTCGGAAATTGTACTGGAAGGGTATATACAGCCGCGGCTACGAAGCCCGTTAGGACCTGTTACAGGTGATCGGGGAAGAGTATCGAAAATCAGCAATCAGCCCCAAATCAAAGTGACGGCGATTGCTCACCGCAAGGATCCGGTCCTTGACAACGCTTATCCCGGGGTCAAATGGACGGAGCGAGACTGCGTTGCAGGAATCGCCGCCGCATTGCGAATCAATAAGTACGGAAGAGAGACTCTCGTGCAGGTAGCCCGCTCCGGCACACGCGCGGAGAACATGTACCTCCAAATGGCCTTTTCGAATCTCTTCACGGGAGACGTGAAATCAGAGGAAAGTGTAGAGGAGACAGATCCCGAATGTGTTGAGCAGGATGTCTACCTTGAGAGAATCGAAGAGTTGCGAAGGAGATCGTCACAATGTCACAAACCCTTGCCGGTCCATACGAGCCGATAGCGGCGGATGAGTACAACAACGTGAAGATGATCTGTCTGCGGTGTTCCGGTGCTGAAGTGAATACAGAATGCGCGCCAGACGGAAGTGACGCATGGCGGATCTATTCCTGCCGACGATGCAATTTCAGTTGGCGCTCGATTGAGGATGTGAATTCGATACTTCGCACTTCGGGAAGGACGCCAAGCCGCCTTCGAGAAGAGCAGATAGCAAAGCTGCCAGTTCCAGTTCCAATGCCGCAGGAAGAAGCTTAGAGGATTGGATGCATGTGTATACGAGTTAGTCTCAATCCCGATGATTCCGGGGCAGCCAGACTGTGTCTGCACAGGCGGAGTGCGATAAGAGCAGCTAACGCGAAAGGAGGCTCACGATGAATAGGGAAATGTTCCTTGCGCAGGCCCTTATTCTAGTCTTCTGCGCTCAGGCTTTATCGCAAACCGGAGGCACTAAAAAGAGACGGTCGCTTCCCTACGAGTACGGTCGCGTCGTCATCAACAATTACTCAGATAAAGCCGATCTTGCGCCCGTCGTCTTCGAACACTGGATTCACCGCGCCAAATTCACCTGTAGAGTGTGTCACGTCGACGTTGGCTTTGCCATGAAAGCCGGAGCAACTGGCATCCGTGCCGGGGACAATGAACGCGGCTATTACTGTGGCACCTGCCACAACGGAAAGACCAACGACAACGGCAAAGTGGTCTTTCAAGCCTGCACAAAAAGTTCAACCTTCGAAGATTCCAAGCGCTGCGATCGATGCCATTCGCTCAATAAGAAGGTCACCAGCGATCTCGATTTTTTCAAGTTCAGTGAGCCGCTTCCCAAGGGGCGCTTCGGTAATGGTCTCGATTGGGAGAAAGCAGAAGAGTTGGGGCTCATCAGGCCAGCGAGCTTTCTTGATGGCGTATCCGTTCGACCTTCGTCTCTATCCGTGCAGAAGGATTTTGATCTGATCCCCAAGGTAGAAGGAATGCCCGACATCGTTTTCTCCCACACAAAGCACACAGTCTGGAACGGATGTGAACTCTGCCACCCCGATATCTTCATGGGAGTCAAGCGGGGCAACGCAAAGTACTCGATGGTTGACAACTTTCAGGGCAGGTCTTGCGGTGTCTGCCACACCACGGTCGCGTTTCCATTAACCGATTGTCAGCGCTGCCACTCCAAGCCGGTCCAGCCATGAGCCAAGGCATTGAAAGAAAAATGAAAAGAAATGAGTGCGGGCTTCTCCTGGTCACGCTGATGTGCGGGGTTATGTTCTCGGGGATAAATGCATTCGCCCAGATCTATCTGCCCGCGCCGCCCCCGCAGCCGCCCTCCGACTACGGCAAAGTGATTCTGGCCAAGCACGCGTCCACGGGCCCGGGAGCTGTAGTGTTCGACCATTGGCTTCACCGGTCAAAATTCACCTGCCGTCTCTGCCACGTGGATATCGGTTTTGCCATGCAGGCTCAGGTCACGGGCGTCACTGCGAATACCAACCGCGAAGGCTTCCATTGCGGGGCTTGCCATGATGGAAAACGAATTGTCGGGGGAAAAATAATCTTTGCCTCCTGCTTCGACTCCAAACGTGACAAGGGTTGCGACCGCTGCCATTCCCTAGGCAAAGCGGGCGTACGAAGCTACGAGTACACGGCGTTTACTGCAAAGCTTCCGAAGGGTATTTACGGCGTCGATTGGGAGGCAGTGGAAAGGACTGGCATTATCAAGCCCGTCGATTTTCTGGAAGGTTTGTCCATCAAAAAGGCTCCGCTTCACAGTAGAGAAGACTTTTCCGTCAAAGCAGGTTACTCGTGGGTTCATCCGATTGGTTTCTCTCATGAGAAGCATGTTGTCTGGAACGGCTGCGAGGTCTGCCATCCTGACATTTTTCCAACTACCAAGAAAGGGACGATCCACTACTCAATGTTTCTGAATATCGAAGGCCGGTTCTGCGGAGCCTGCCACGGGAAAGTTGCTTTCCCGCTTAATAACTGTCAACGGTGCCACTCCGCAGGACCGATGTGGGCTCAATAGTTGTATCCGCATTCAAGCAGGACAATTGCGACTATGCCAAAGTCAGTGTGCTCGCATTCTACAGAAAGAAAGGTGACATAGCAGTGAACACCCTACCCACCGTTGGACACTCCGCCCGCCAGGAGCGCAGCGAACGCACGCGCATGCGACTGATCGACGTGGCTGCGGAAATGTTTGCGGCTGTGGGCTACGAGGCGGCGAGCACCAGAACGATCGCAAAGCGAGCAGGAACAAACGTAGTGTCAATATCCTATTACTTCTGCAACAAACGCGGCTTGCATCAAGCTGTCGCCGAACACATTGGAAAGAATATTGCCGAGCGCCTTCGGCCGACGTGCCAACGCGCCCGGCAAGCGTTACAGAGTATGTCCTTAACCCACGACATGATGGTCCCGATGTTTGCATGCTTTATGGTCGAGTTCGCTCAGCTTCTCATGAGTGAAGACATTTCTTCCTCGTGGTTTCGATTTGTTTGCCGAGAACAGTTGTTCGCGACCGACGCATTCGAGGCAATTCACGAGAGTACTCTTCCGTTTCTTAAACTCGCCGGTGAATTCATCGCCAAATTAACTGACCGCCCAACTGCTTCGCTCGAAACCAGAATTCAGCTGTTGGCCGTCATCTCAATGCTAAAGTTCGCCCGAACTGATCGTGCCACTGTAGCGCGAGTGTTGGGGAGAAGTGATCTCGATCAAGAATCGTTGCAGATTGTTATACAAGTGCTGCGCCGTAACATTGAGGCGATGTTCGCGTCTGCTGCCTGTGCACGAAGCGGTGTATAGATCTTTGAAGCAAAACCACCAATACTACGGAGGCGTTATGTTTGAGGGACTGCTGCAACCGATGCATCTGATTCTGATTGTGTTCATTGCCTTGCTTATATTTGGCCCAAGCAAGATATCAGGGCTCGGCAAGGGATTTGGCGAAGGAATCAGGAATTTCAAAAGCGCTGTAAGAGATGGCGAAACCATCTCGGCCGAACCTGCCGATAAAACGTAGGTCGGCATCTCTGCGGAACCTGCCAAGGCAAAGTCATCTTCCCGTCCAACAACTGTGTGGACTTTCTCAAATGGGAGATTAGCAACCGATCAGGTGTGCCCAAAGGAGGTTTCAGCTTTCAGCCGTATCGCTCACGTTGAAGCAGATGCAAGCCTAATGGAGGTACTGGACAGATGCGGTACCCGCGGTTGGATATGGAGGGATTAACTGCCATTGTGGCCTTGGCAGAGACTGGTGACTTCGTGAAAGCTGGCCAACTCTTGAGCATTGGGCCAAGCGCAGTGATGAAACGTCTTTCCAAAGCTGAAGGTGAGCTGCAAACGAAGTTGTTTCAGAGGACACAGGAAAAGTTGGTTCTGACCGAGGACGGAAGAATCTTCTCTGCAGAAGCACAGCGCGCCATCGAGCATGCCGTGCTGGCCGAGGAGCAGGTCCGGTCAGCCAAAAGCATCAAAGGGCGTCACCTGCGAATTGGACGTTCTACGCACCTTCCCTCCCGTTTGCTCGTCGCTCTGGCGCGTCTGACCAGCGAGGATATTCCGGGCATAACTGTCGAACAGACCAGCGGTCTTGACCGCGAGATCGAAATTGCCGTCGAAAGCGGAATACTACACGCAGGAGTTGGACTCTTCCCGGTGAGCCGGCCACATCTCTCGACACTCAAGTTGATTGAGGAGCCGGTTATGCTGTGCATTCCGCCAGGGCATTTATTAGCAACAAAGGCAGAGATACACCCGGAGGACTTGGAACGGCAACCTGTTGTCGCGGTCGGGCGAAACGAACTTCCTGCTCTTCATGAAGAGATTGCTGAGTTCTACCGGGGATTCGGCTTCGAGCTTGACGTAGTTGCGGATGCCTATACAGTGACGGAGGCTCTCTGCCTTGTGGAACAGCGCATTGGAGTCTGTTTTCTGTCTCGCTCTGCTGCGTCATTAAACCGCGGCATCATCTCCAAGCCGCTGTCGTCCAGAATCCTGACGCGCAAGAGCGGCGTTTTCGTCCACGAAGACAATCAACACCCGCTCATCCGAAGCTTCATTTCTTTGATCAGCGAAAGAATCCAGGTACGCCTATGACTGGTGTTTGGTTTCCCAGTTTGCAAAGAAGTACCGAAGGGGTTTCTGGTAAAGCTCAGCCAGCTGTAGAAGTTCTAGCAGATCGACTCTACGTTCTCCGGTTTCGCATTTGGAAAGAAACGAGTGCGCCCTGCCGATGCGGGTTGAGACTTCCCGTTGCGTTAACCCCGCTTCGCTCCTAGCCTCGATAAGCCGCTGCAGGATATCATTGTAGATATCCTGCAAATCCGCGGTATGAGCCCTTTTGGAGCGGCGGGCTTCAGCCTGGGGGCGCTTTCTCACACACCCAGTTTGGGTGTATTTTATTAAATCCCCTAATAAGGGGCGCGAGGACGAAAATGAAGCACCCGACGTTCGAGTTTCCGGAAGCAAAGGGCAAGACAATCGAAGAGGTGGTGGTCTTTGACGACCCCGAAAACGGGCGAGAAATCCTCCTTCGATTCACCGACGAAACGGTTCTGTCGGTAGTGTTGGAGACTTCCACGGTCGTGACGGGCAAGCTCTGTTGCAATCGCGCCGGTGCGATGCAGACGGTTTGCGAGCGTGGTGATTCTGTGCCAGCAGCGGCTTGCGAGATTAAATCCTGAGATTCATCTCGGCATTTTGAGCATTTGCCGAACACAGCGCCGTCCCTGTTCGCGGTGGATGTACACGATGAGATCAATGCCCAGGCGAACATCTTCCTTGATTGCATCCAAGGTCAGACCGTTGCTGCCGCGCATTACCAAGGTAGCCAGACGGTGAATGGCCTCCTCGGCACTGCTGGCGTGAATAGTGGCTAGCGTGCCCCGGTGACCGGTGTTGGTTGCATCGAGCAACGTGCGCGCCTCTGCCCCGCGAACCTCCCCAACAATGATGCGATCGGGCCGATGGCGAAGCACAGCCTTCAGCAAGTCATCGAATGTTACCTGGTTGCAATGCGTGTCGGTTTGCGACTCGGCGGAGACGATATGCGGCTTGCGGATGTGAAGCTCCGCGGTGTCTTCAATAATGAGTATCCGGTCTTCCTCTGAAATTGCGTCAGCAAGCACGTTCAGGAGTGTGGTCTTTCCACTTCCCGTTCCTCCCGCAATCAGAATGTTCTGCCCACCGCGGACCGCTTCGGTAAGAGTCACTGCCTCAGCCGCCGTTAGCATCTCGCGCTCAAGCAGATCCTGAAGCCCAAAGTTCCGTGAGGTGAACTTACGGATAGTGACCACGGGACGTGGATTGACCACCGGAGGAATCATGGCAGCCATGCGGCTGCCGTCGGGCAGGCGGAGATTCATGATCGGCGAGTCGACGTCGAGCTTCTTGCCGAAGCGATTAGCAATGACTTCAAGGGCGGTCTGTAATGCACCCTCTTCAAAATGGATGCCCGGCAACGACTGAATTTGCCCGTCCTCCTCGATCCAAACAGAGGAATCCGGATTCACCATGATCTCGGAGATCGTCTCGGCTTCGAGAAGGTGTTTGATCGGTTTCAGAAACTGGATGATGACCTCGAAACTCATGCGGGTATCTTTTCTGGATCGAAGCCGATCCGCTCTTGTTCAAACCACGTCATCATGACGGGCAGGAAGTCGAGCTTCAGATAGCAATAAGTAGGTGGCTGCGGGCTGATGCCGTCGAAGGCGACGACAATCGACTGCGCGTTTTTCAGATCAAAGAAGACGTTCTCATCGAAGAGCGGCTCCTTGTGCTTCTGGTACTGCTTGGAGGCGGACACCGATCCTTTGCTTGACGAGGTACGTCCACTGAGCCAGCCCACGTTGGCATTCGATCCGGATTCAGAGACGGTGTAGCTGACGCGGGTCTTGTCGGCCTTGCCGCAAAGCTCGGAGGCATAACGGGCGGTGTCCGGATCGGTTGTCGTCAGAAATACCTTGGTACGGAATGCCTGTAGCAGGGTATTGACGCCTTCATTTGGTAGAGCATCTTTGAGGCTGGAGATACTCTGGGTTGCCACCAGAGGAATGCATAGAGGCTGACGGGAGATAGACAGGAAGCGCTCGTCGCCGGACGGATTGTCACCACCGACGGTGGCGAAGTTCTGGTACTCATCACAGATGAAGACGGTCGGACGGAAGTGCCGCTCCGGATGCTCGTCCATCTCCGGAATGCGAAGCAGAACGGCGCGTTGATAATCCACTTTCATGAGAGTGCCAATGATCTTGGCGAGTGCGGGATTCAACGCAGTCGGGAAATTCAGGCCGACCACCTTGCCCGATTCGATTAGCTTATCAAACGGTGGCAGAACCACCGCGCGGGGATCGGACAAAGATGGCTTGCCTTCATAGAGCTCCTTTGGTGGACAGAAGACCTTGCGGACCTTGGCGTCGGTCTCGAACAGCGAGAGAAAGATGGCGACGCCCTGAACAATCGAAGTCTTGGTCTCCGAGCGGAAGAACTTCCAATGCTCCCAGTACCAGTAGTGGACGCTCTCCCACGCTCCACGTTTTGTTGGATCGCCGGGCCTACGTGTATATAAGGATGCAGTGGCACTGGTTCGGTGGAGCAGAGCGTCTTCCAACTCTTCCGTCCAGCGCGCAATGTACTGGCCCTGCCTCTCATGCCATGAGAAACGAAATGGAACAAAGACGGATTCGTACTTGAGATACTCCGCCTTTGATAACCCTATGAACGAAGTCTTGGTATAACGTTGCCCTGTCTCGATCAGCATCTGCTCCAATGTTCCTGAACTGATCACGGTGCGGAAGATGTCGAGCATCGTGACATAGCCATCGCGAACCCGGTGCAGCATGATGGCATAGCGAACGAGGTCGGTGTAGGACTGCTGCCAGAATGGCTCCTTACCTTTGCCCCAGATGGCAACGATGACAGAGGCGATGTTGAACGCCTGGGCATATGCGTCGGCATCGTTGTGGAGCGGGTTGTAGCGAATGTCGCCGTCGAGCGAGACCTCGACATAGTCCTCACCTCGTCCGCACTCGTGTAATATTCTGCGAACCTGGCGGCAAAGGTCACCTTTGACTTCGAGCACCACGCCTGACAATCTACGTGCCGCATCGTGCGCGCGATACGCGAAGAGCTGCCCCATCGCCGGGAGGACAACGGCTCTTGTCTTGCCTGAGCCGATGGCTCCGACCACACAGATTCCGGTATACAGGCCACGTTCAGGAATAGAGAGCCATCGTGGAGCAGGAGACGGTTTGGTATTCAACTGGTGATGAAGCTCGCCGAGAACCAACTCCAGAGATTCGCGTTGCAGCGGATCGGAATACGGTGGCAGCGGTCCCGCGGCCGGATTCCTCTCCGGAGCATAGAAATGGACATAGGCCAGCGAGAACAGGATGGAGAGCACCATGAATGGTGTGCTGTACAGGAATAGGCTGTAGCTCCACGCCACTCCATGAAAGATCGCCGGACGCTCCAACGCCAGTAAGCGTAGGAGCGGATCTGCATACTGTAACGGATACAAGGTCTCGAGAACGATGCCGCACGCAGCACTCATTCCGAGTGAGAGCAATACTCGATGCTCGATTAGCCGCTCGGTAACCCGCTCGAGGAATCTCATTGCGTATACGCCTCCGTTACACCTTGGCTCCCGGCGCAAGTGTCTCTGTAATTGGTGTGGAGAGCTGCTCCGGGAAGTTCTTCGAAGTGTTCTCAGTGGTCTTCCGGTTCGCACTCGCCGAAAGCGAAAGAGCGCGCTCTCCTCTCGTGAAGAGCGGCTGCTCTGGACCTTGCTCTGTTTTGAATCTCTGGAAGTCTTCCGACTGCATGAGCGCAAAACGCAGCAATTCGTTGATCACGTAGTGTTGTTCGTTATTGGTCCAGTCAGCCATCAGTGCGATGTCGTCAGCAATGGTCTGGTCAATATACGTCTGGAGTTTGGCGCGCTTGACGCGGCTGATACCATGTTCAATCTTCAGCTTGCTCATCTATCTCTCCTTAGCGTTCTTGCTGTTACAGCCGCCTCGAATGCTGATCTCTGGGAGTTGTGTTATGCATCCATCAGCGATTCAAAAGCGGATTAGTTATGTATTCGTCACCGATACGGACCTTGTACAACACGTCACGTGGGCGGGAGCGACTAGCGCGGCACGGCCGCGCGGCAACTGCGCAGCAGTGGGGTCGCTCCCGCCCACGTATTGCCCAGTCTTTTGCTTGCTGTTCTGCTATCCGCTTCGAATTGCATCGGTTACCTCCTCTTCCGCGCCTTCAACTGCGAACCCTCTCGGAACCCCTGGCCTCACTTCTTCGTAGTGTGGGGTAGGGATACCGAAACAACAGCGTGGTGAATCTCGCTCGGAGTGCCGCACCTGGAAGTGCAACGATTAGGCGGTTGTTATCCTCGAACAACCCAGCATTGGTAGGAACAACCTCATCGAACCGTTTCCAGAATGCATGCTTGGCGTCAGCAAAGTTGAATTCCGAAACCGCAACATAGATGACCTCGAAGTTCCCAATTGCTCGCAGTAGTTGTTCGGTAGCTGAGAGGAAGCGAAGGAATTTCTCAATGGTCAGCAGCCCATCGTCGATGAATGCAAAGCGCACTGGCGACTGACGAGGATGATCTGGATCGGCGAGCGAGACTGGATAGGCGAGCAACGGAAGCAGACGACCATCACCGTCGGTGAAGAGCTCCAGTGGAATGTGTCGATTGGTTGCGAAGAAACGGATCCGATCCTCAGCTGATTCAAGGAAATGGTCGTTCTCGTTTTCAAGTACGTAGTCGAGCGTCATGAGTCGGGCGCGCACCTCGGCGTCGCCCTTTCTGCGCCGAAGCTGCGACTCCGGGTTGCCAACCAGCCGGTAGATGGAGCGCGAGCAGAGGTGGTAGACGTGCCAGCCCTGCTTATAGTCCAGGAATGCGATGTGGCCGGCGATGCGCGCCTTCTCCAAAAACCGCATGACGATCGAACCTCTATTGCGGTCGATGAAGTAGTCGAACTGGCGGCGGAGGAAGTAGCCGGAGTGCGCGGCCACAAGATACAGAAACGAGGCTTCGCGTTTGGTGTAGCCGAGAGATTGAAACGCGACGATGGAATCGACAGTCATGCTCACAGCTCCAAGATGTTTTCCATGAGGTAGTGATCGTCTTCGACCTTGGCGGTCAGGGTTGCGCGGTCGGATGCGGATGCGTAAACGCGAAAACCGGCTTGCGCTTTGGCACGGAGATGGCCGGGGCGGTAGGCGGCGGTCAAGACTTCAATGTCCTCGTGACCGCTTCCACCTTGGGCGAGGTCATACTCGATGCGGGCGTCAGGTATCTGGATTCCGTCGTTCACGTAGGGGAGCTCGAAGCGTTGCGCGACCTCCTGCTTGATCGCGCTCATGTCCCGCTCGGGCTCAGCGCGACGCGCAGCATGAATAGACTTCTGCACCTCCGACTTCAGCTCGAAGTCCAGCTTCACAAGCAGATTGGTTCCGCCCTTCAACTCGATGCGCGCAACCTCCTTCTGCCACGCCCGGTAAATCTGCGTGTCGTGCTCCACCTCTCGCGGCTTCACCAAGCCGGCGTAAATCTTCTGATCGCGAGGCAAATCTCCAGTCATGCGAGTGAGCGATTGCCCGGCACGGGTAAGGGTGACGACTTCAATCCGTTCGACTCTGCCGCCGCGTCCATCGCGGCGGGCATTGACGGTATCAACACTTACCAGTCCTTTCTCTTTTAAGAAGGCCAGGTCACGTTCCATGCGGGAGCGGCGTCCGCCGTAGACAGTCTCAGCAAGATCGCGCGTGGCGACCACACGGAAACGGCCGACTTCGGTAAGGACCTTCTGTTCTTCCTCGCGAAAGGACAGGCCGATAGCTTGCGGCGGGATGGATTGCCTGCGCGGGCGCTGGTCCGTCGGGCGGTCATCCGGTATCGCGTGCCGCTTGTCCTTTGGTGGCGCGGGTTCGCGCAGGCGATTGCGCGGGGCGTGCGGCACCGTGTGACGGTCGGTAGCTATGGCGGCAAGTGCCTCGCGATAACGCTCAACTGGCGACGGTTCGAGCGGTTGCTCAGAACTTCGCTCACCGGTCGCCCGCCGGCGCGGAATCTCATCTGGGATTTCAAGACGCATTACTCTTTCTCCTTGCGCTCGGCCGAGTCCTCGCTCTCAAAGTCGAGTGCGGTCTGTGAGGCTACCCTTGGCTGTTCCTTCAACTGTCCCTGAATGGTGGTGATGTCGTACTCGGAGACATCTCCGAAGGACTCCATCTGGCGTTGCGCCGCCTCCCGGGCGGCACGAACTCGGGCGACGTGATCAAAGGAATGATCCATGTAGTTTTCTTCGTCGTCTGCGTCGGAGAGTGGTTTACGGTATCCCTCAGTTTCGGGAATTCCAGTTGTGTTCTGTTTACTCTTCGCCGAACTGCGAGGTGATTTCTTCTGAGAGTTCCGAGTGTCCACTGTGAATCTCCTGGTCAAGGTGTCTGAGTTTGCGGCCTGTGTCACGGAGAAAGAACTTGCGCTCAATCCATATGGCGAGGCCGAGGATATTGGCGAATAACATTGCGCAGTACAGCGCGATGCTCTTCAGGTAGCTGTGGAGAATCAGACTGCGCCAGGGTGTGAGAAAGCGCAGCTCGCCACTGAGCCAGACGATCAGCGCGAGGAAGATCAACGTGGCGACGAAGACGGCATTGGACAGCATCGGACTCCTCCCTACCAGTAGCAACGCAGCAAGAGTGAAGGCGGGGAGTTGGTGCCTCCCCGCCGGGCAGGTTGCGATGCCAGTCACGCGGCATCATCCTCGGGTGTGGGCTCAGAGCCGGATGCGGCCGGGCGGTCGAGCTTGCGGACCACGCTGGCGCGGATTTCCCAGCTGCGGCGTTTCGTGTTCTTGCCGCTCGCTGCCTCGGCTTCGTAGGTGGAGCTGCGCAGCTCGCCTTCGACTTCGGCGTAGTCGCCTCTCTTGAGCAGCTTCGCGATCTCGGCGGATTGTCCGAACGAGGCGATGTGGTGCCACTCGGTGTGCGAGACCCACTCGCCAGACTGCTTGTCCTTGTAGCTGGACTTGGTGGCCAGTGAGAAGACGGTGAACTGGTTGCCGCTGGCGGTTGACTTGCTTTCAGCGTCTTTACCAAGGAAGCCCTTGAGCCGGATGTTGTTTTCGTAGAGTGCCATGATCATTTCCTCCGTTTGGTTTGGCCCGAATCTCACTCGGGACACCCATTGCGAAGCTCAGCGAGTGTGCCCCGCTCCCAAGGGCAAGGGCCGCTTTGGGGGAAGGAGCCGCAAGAAATCTCGCCCGTCACGGACGAAGCCGCGTGCCATACGCGCGGGAGATTTGTTGTGGAAGGAACCGGAAAAGCAGAGGCGCGCAGCTCCCGCCGGGCGCGGGATCAGCACCGAGCGGGTGACCGAGGTAATGGCAGGACAACACCTGGAGGAATGGCGCTCGGAAAGCGGAGCATCCCAGCCAGGCTCCGGTGAAGACGCAGATCGGACTACCGCCAACGCATTCATCGTCAGTTTCCGAATGCCTGGTCCTCGTGGACGTAGCTGATGACGAGGCCAAGAGGATTGGTGAGCAGCATCTCGTTCGGAACCTCGTCGCGGAAGCCGTAAACGACGTTTGCCGTCCAGCGCTCGCGCCGCTGCTCCTGCTGGTCGCCCAACGAGCGGAAGACCTTTTCAAATTCCACGTGCGCGCGATACGGAGCCTGCCGGGTGTCCTCCAGCACGACGGCTTTGATCTCGATGTCCACGTTCGGTGCGCTGGGATCGAGCAGGAAGTTCTCCAGAGTCTTCGCCTTGTTCACACGAGAAAGCGTCGCGCTTTGCAGGTCGTTCGAGAAGAAGTTCAGCGACTCGGAGAAGTCACGGTGTAGCGTCGAATGGTTTCTGCCGTAGTACAGCTCGGTCCAGCGGGCAAGGTAGTACTTGCCGACGCGCTCGACGGGAACCTTGGAGAAGTCGGCGTAGTTCATCACTTGTCCACGCCCGGCATCGGTGATCGAGATGACGAGCGGTTTAAGACGCAGCGCCGCGGTCTGCGCCCTATATAAAAGGAAGAGCGAGACGCACGCCACGACGGCCAGCACCAGAATCGCGACCTTCAGATAGGTGTTGGTGACAACCTGCTCGGCGTAGAGTTCCAGGAACTTGTGCCCGGCCTCAGTAATCGGAAATGGTTCGCGTGTCATCATTATTTACCCCAGAGGATTGACCCAGGAGCCGGAGCGGCCACCGAAAATCGAGGCCGTCAGTTCCGGGATTTTTACAAGGCCGAGAATGCAGATGGCGAGAGTCACAAACAACGCCGGCAGGATGGTGAAGGCATTGGAAAGGGTGATCGGCCCGATTACACCGAGCATCGCCAGCAGCACCTTGGCAAAGATGAAGATGAAGGCGCTGGCGATGACCTGGTAGAAGCTGAAGCCGATGAACGCCTTGAACCATCCCCAGAAAAGCCAATCCATCTTCGGAACGATGAAGAATGGAATGAAGATGGGACCGGTGAGCACACACACAGCGGCAGCGACGTATCCGTAGGCAACCACGGCGAACGCAACGCCCTCCATTGCTGCCAGTGCAACGGCGATGACGATGAAGGTCAGCTCTTCGTGAAAGCTGAAGACTCCGGGCGGCGAACCGAGCTGCTGTTCGGCGTTAGTGACGGCATCGGCGATGGTCTGCGTCTGGTTCGACTCGATCTGCGCCGACAGATGCAAAGCCTCCTGGGTGATGAGGTCGCTGAAGCTGTAACTGGTGCCAGGAATCGGCGAGGAATAGTAGGTCAGCATCCCCAGACCGAAGGCGATCATCAGGATCAGGTCGGCAAACTTGGCAAAGTGAAAGCCGCCGCCGTGCCCCTGGGCAGCGGACAGAGCGGACTTCACGCCGAACCAGACGATCAGGATGACCGCCAGCCCACGGAACATATTCAGTCCCGTGGACTCGATAGAGGCGCTATTGGCGTTCAAGAGCTGCGAGATCGCCTGCGCAAGAAACGTGAATGGATTCTGTCCCATCGCTTACCTTCCACTGATGCTGAGCGAAATGCTATGTACGGAATTGCTCACGCCGTTCGCGACCTTCTGCGTCACCATAGGGAAGTTTTGCTGGAAGTAGATCGCGTTGTTGATGGCCCGGTTCTGCGCGTCGATCTGCTGCTTCTGCACGATGAGCTGTTGTTGCACGGAAGCGGAAAGTATCTGGTTAGTGTCCTGCTGCGAATGAATCTGAAGCAGCGTGGCCGAGTTGATCTTGCCGAGCAGGGCGTTCGAGGTCTGCTGGTTGGGATCGGTGGAGTAGGTGTCCGACTCCAGGTTGGCGAGCTTCTGTGAGAACACCTCGGAGTTCGACCGGATGGTTCCCAGCGTGGAGAGCGTGCTGGTGGTCGTGCCTTGCGTCAGCTCCGAGGTCGCGTACTGATTGGCAATCAACGCCTGGGTGGCGGAATCGAGCGAAGAATAGGTGCCCGCAGGATACCGCTGCACCTGCACAACGGCGCTGTTGTACGCCTGTGACGCCTGCGTGGGGCTGCCGATGTTCAGCGCATTCACCCACGCAGCGGTGTTGCCGTAGCTGTTCGGAGCCGAGAGGTTCGTCCATTGCGCGAAGTCCGACTTGTAACGCGTTGCGAGGTTCTGCGGCATCCGGGACATCTGGTAGGCAAGGTTGTAAGTGGTGATGATCTGGTCCCGTGTCTGCAAGGCAGTCGTGTACGTCTGCTGCAGCTGATGAAACTCGTTCAGCGCGTTGGCGTAGTTGGTGGGATCGAAGACCGTCCACTGCGCATGTGCGGCCGGTGTTCCGAGCAGCGTCGCTGTGAAGAAAATGAGACAAAGAATCTTCGGTGACTTCATCGTGTTCTCCTATGCCGCCCTTAATCAGCGGCGAGTTTGTGGATTGGTGTGAGCGAGCGAGTCGCGGAGTTGCTGTTCGCCATTGACCCTGGGCTTGTACGGGGATGGCTTCGGCGGCTGCGGTGCGTCACAGCCTGCCATCGCTAACGCAAGACAAACGAAGATCGGCAGCAAAGTGGCGCGCATTAGATGTCACCTGGAATCGTGTGATTCTCGTATGCCGGCAGCAGCATGTCCTGGGTGATGTAGATCTTGATGCGATGGCCTTCACGAATCGTGATCGTCGGCGGAATGTTGATGAACTTGTCGAGCACGTTCGCGCTCGACTGCGAGAGGCTGGAAGCGACGCCGGATTTATAAGCTTCACTGCCAGAGATGTTGTATCCGGCATTGTTGTTTGTGGCCTCGGCTGCGCCAGAGATAATCCCCAGCGCGATGGACGTACCGAATATCTGGAGGTAGTGGCTGTTGGTCTTGTCTTTCAGGCCGGTATCTCCGATCTGGTCGAGACCGTGGAACTGGTCGAGATCAACGGAGTAGCCATCAGGCATCAGCAACCGGTGGAAAGTAACGGCCAGCCGCTTCTGGCCGAAATTCGAGACCCTCTGCACATCGCCGAGGATGAAGGTTCCCTCGGGGATCAACACGTGCTGGCGGTCCCGGCTATAGACAGGATTTGTCACCATCACCTTCACTGGCCCGGCGAATTCGCCGTCGAGGCGATTCGTGAGTACCGTGTCAATGATCGTGCCCTCAAAGACCACATAGGGCTGGCCATGGGCAGAATTAACGTTCACCTCCGGTGCGCGCTTGTTTCCAGAAGGGAGCGGAGCAGAAGCCTGCGGCGACGAGCTGGCTGAGCGAGCAGCTAACGCACTACCGGATTCGGCCTGGTCCGACGCTGGGCGTGTGGTGCCCACATCGGCAGAGACGAGATTCGATACGAAGCGGGACCTGAAGGCCAGCTCCCGTTCCGCATCCTTCACCGGGTCGCGGGGCGGCTCTGCTGGCGGCAGAGGCGACTGCGTGGCAGGAGCCGTTGCATCGCCGGACGGTGTGGAGGACGCGTTGCTGCCAGGCACGGCAACATTGCCTCCGGCCTTTTGTGCCCGCTGGACCTGGCGCTGATCGGCGCTCAAGTCTTGTTCCAGCTCGCGTATCTTGCGCTGGTTGGCATCAGTGGACACCACCATCGGCGCCTGCACCGCGCTCTTCGGAGCGGGACTGGCATGATTCTTCGAGAACATCACCGCCAACAGGATGAGGACGGCGAGTCCGGCGATGACGTATCCTTGCGCCTGCTTCGGCACAACCCCCTCTGGCAGGCTGCGCTTGTCGTGCACCGCCGGTGGGGCCTGTGGCGTCTGGATTTCGGGTGTTTGCCTTTCTTCTGGCATCGGTGCCACCTACAATCCCTTCCGCTGGAATTCCAGCCGGTGCTTGCCGATCTCGAGATACCCATGATCGACAACCGTCCGAATCACGTAGGTGCCATCCTTCAACTGAAAGGTGACGAGGTCGGGCTTTCCGTCCTTCAGCTCATAGACAGCGAACTTCTCCGAAGCCGTGGACTTGATGTAGGTGAACCGGTCGTCGTGGTAGATGGCCGAAACCTCGAACGGCTTGTCATTGTGGAAGGCGTAGTCGAACTTCAATGCCTGCGTCGGATAGTCCGAGCGGAACTGTTCGACAGCCTGTGCCGCGTGGTTCTGCGCAATTTGCGCCTGGGCACGCGCGGCATCGACTTCACTTGCCGACACCAGCTTGCTGCTGCCATTGGCGGCGGCGAGCGAGGACGGATCGGACGGTTCGATGACGACCTTCAGGTCGGGGTCGGCCGCTTCGACATCGTCGAGGGTGAATGAATAGACCGTACCCTTGTCGGTAATCAGGTTGAGGTTGGAGTGGATGCCTTCCTTCGCCGGATGCAGGAAGCAGTAGTTGCCCACGGCGTCGATAATCCAGAAGTCCTTGTCGCCGGTAGCGACCTCCAGAATCTTCTCCGTCGCCGGAAGCTGGATGAGCGTGGTGTAGCGCATTTTCGCGCGCACACCCACGATGTCGTTGGCGTGGTATTTGACGATGCGGGCTGACTGCTGACCGTGTGCGACGGTCGCAACCAAGCCCAGTACCAGCGGAATGATGGGCAAGCATTTCATCGATTCACCTCGTTTTTGGTTGGGTTGGGGAAGTCCTGGGCCAGACGCAGCAGTCCCTGCTCCGGTCCAAAGCGGGCGAAATACTCCTGCTTGCGCAGGTTGTCGCGAGAGTTGTTGGTGGCGATCCAGTACGTCAGGGCATCAACTTCCAGAACCAACTTCTTGGTTCCCTGGGGTTGCATCAGCAGCAGCTCGCGCTTGGGAACCAGCGATTCCAGTAGCTCAAGCTGGGTGTCGTTCAACCGGAAGGTCTCGCCGTACAGCCTGCGGTCGATGTTCGGGTTCGACAGGAAAATCTTCGTCGGGCACGACTCGTTGACGATGTGCAGCATGTCCGAGGCGGCCAATTCCACGACCGACTGCGTGGCAAGAATCATGGCCGCGTTCTTTTTGCGCCAAGTCTTTTCCGCACGCGTAATCCAGTCGCGAATCGTCTTGTTCTTAAGAAAGATCCAGGCTTCGTCGATCACGAAGACCTTGAAGGTTGCGATATTCGCGGGCTTCTCGATCTCCGACGAGGCGCGCTGTAGGACGTAGAAGAGCAGCGGCTCCAGCACATCGGGATACTCCGACCAGCCGTCGAAGTTGAATGTCTCGAAGCGTGAGAACGTGAGCGTGTCTTCGACGTTGTCGAACAGATGCCCGAACTGGCCAGCCTGGGTCCATCGGTGCAAACGCTCTCCGAGCGGTCCGAGGATGGATGCGAAGTTGGTGAGCGTCCGGATCTCGGCGGGCAGTTTGTAGGCGCGCTCGATGGCCGCGAACATCGCCTTCTCGTCCGCCGTGGTCAACTCGTAGCGGCCACCGGCTTCAATCAGCACGCGCAGGAACAGGTACAGAAAATTCAGGTTTTCGTGCGTTGGCTCCAAAGAGAACGGATTGATGGTGAAACCGGGATTCTTCAATCCGACATTCAAGTACGTCCCGCCGAAGACCCGCGTCAGCATTTCATAGCTGCCACCAAGATCGAAGATGAAAGTCAATGGGTCATACTTCTGAAGCGACTGAAGGGTGAAAGACAGACAGAAACTCTTGCCCGACCCCGTTGCACCAAGCAGTAACGTGTGGGCCACGTCGCCTGAATGCAAGTTCAGATAGTAGGGCGTACCGTGCGTGCTCTCCAGCACCGCGAGATACTCGCGTTCGAGATGTGGATTCCACTGTGAGCCTCCATTGACCGTGAACAAGAGCGACAGGTCGGCATAATTCGAATTCAGTGCCCACTGTTTGCGGAGATTGAACTGCCGGTTGCCCGGCACGGTGGCAAAGAAAGCGTTCAGCAGGTTGTAGCGCTCTTCATAGAGAAGGCCATCGTGCTGGGTAAAGAGCTTTTGAAACTCTGCGACTGCATGCTCCACTTTCAGGCGGTCCTCGTCGTAGATCACGACTGAGAGCGTGAACTCGCCGAAGCTCTTGCCCTCCATGCCCAGTGCGGTCAGCGCGCTGCCAAGTTCCGCGATGGCAGCCTCTTTGGAGTCATCCACCAGTTCGTCATGCGGGCCGGTGTTCTGTCGGTCCTGGAGATTCGAGACAAAGCTAGTCTTCGAATTGTGGTGGTGACGGCGACGGCTGGCGATTTCCTTGCGGGCCTTCGCGTTATCGACCGGGTGCCACTCGGTGACCACATGGAAGTTCGCCGGTACGTCGAGCAGCCCCTTCAACAACAAGGGTCGCGTTTCGCTGGGCAGCTCTTTCAAGGTGAGGACGCGGACATAGGCGTCGTCCATACGCAGGAAGCCGCGATGCGCCTCCAGCTCCGAATCGCAGACTTGCCAGTCGAGATGGCGGGCGCCGCTGAGCGGCGCCGCCTCGATTTTGAAGGGGCGGAAGTTGACGAGACGCTGGACAAGCCGGAAGGTCTTCTCCGCCCCTAGCAGCTCGACCTCGGTGAGGTCATTGAGCTGCCCACTCAAACTCTGTACTTTCTGCCCTAAGCGCACCCGGTCGCGCTCAATCTGCTCATACACGAGCGTGCGTTCCTTGCCGCTCGAAAACAGCGCGTACAAGTCGCGAAGCGACGCGCCAGGATGCTTTGGCAACTGAGCCAGCGCACGCAGCAAGCCTGCCTTGGCATAGCTGCCGTCGATCATGATCACCCAGAAGATCTCAATCGAGTACAAGCGTTCAGCCGTGGACTGAAGGAACTCGTGACGCTGTCCCACGGTGGCGCGCACCAGCGGGTTTTCGTACTCGGCGTGTGGAATCTCCGGATGGTTGCGTTTGAATAGAATCTGATACAGCCGGGTCGTATCATCGAGCGAGCGGAAAGCCGCCTCCAGCCGCTTGACCGCATAGTCGCATCCGGCATGGTCGAGGCTTTCGTCGTCGATACCGCCGACACGCAGCGCACAGCCAAGATCGCCTGATTTCGTCAGAAAGCAGTGCTCATCCCAGAAGCCGTACAGGTTGATCTGCGCGGCGAACGATCCGGCTCCCTTCCAATCTTTCGTAATATTGCTAGTCCTGAACACGGCGGCTCCTGATCGTGATGAACGCTGGCTCCCACTTCAAGGGGTCGTAACGCCTGCGGAATTTGCTGGAGTTGAAAAGGACGCGGAGAATCTCGATATCGTGCTTGGTGGCAATGCGTGCAATCATCACGCCCACGATGAAGAGCACGACGCCGCCAAGAAGCGAGTGCATCAGAGAGAAGACGGACCCGCCTGAGATAAGAGCGACAAAGAACAGCCGCCGTTCCGCGCCCAGGATGGTCAGCGGGCGGTTCATCGCCTTGTACACCTTGTTCTGCCGTGAACCGCCCTCTGCCATGACGTCTTCTTTCTGCTCGAAGTGGTTTGTTGGTTGATCCCGTAGGTGAACCAGCAATTACGGAAAGAGCCAAGCCATGAAGTTGACGGCTCCGATGGCCATACCCACGCCGAAGACGATCCCGGCAAGCATTCGCTTGGACTGGCCCTCGCCGTAGGCGAACATCAGCCCGCCAACCACGATGGCGACCAGCGACAATCCGGTGGCAATGGTTCCGGTAAAGGCCGTTTTGAGGACATTGACCGCATTGTCCCAGGGGTCGCTGCCGGTCGCCTGCGCATAGACCGGCAAGGCGGAGAGCAGGATCAGTGACGGGAGCGACAGCCTTCGGGCATTCCGGAGGCGAGGTGTTTTCAATGAGAGACTTGTGAGCATATGACTCCTCTGCTTTTAGGGTTTTCGGGGAGCTACCGCTCCCGGCTGAATGTCAGAAGCGACGATAGGGCAGGAGCAAACTTGGCGGACGGAATGTTTTTCCGCGAAAAGCCAAAACTTTCCGAGCTACGAATCAGAGATACTGGCGTAATGCGCGGCGCAGCCGTGCCAGTCCGTCGGGAGGGGCAATCACGGCCTTCCGCCGCGGACGTCCGAAAAGTTGGGCGGCGGATGTTTGATTCCAACGTTTTCGGTAGTGGATTCAGCTTCCGGACGTCCGCTTACCCGATCTTTCTGGGTTTATTCGCTCACGCCCAGCACACGCTGGAAGCCTTCCTCATCCATTCCAACGGTGACCAGCACGATCACGTTGCGGACTTCATCGCTCCAGCTTCGCTGCAGCTAAACGCCATCCAGGTACACTTACACAAAGTGCTTTTCGATCGGATGCTGCCGCCACTCACCGATCAGCGCATAGATGTTCTGATACAACTCGCTCATCGTTGAGAGTGATACCCGGGTTCCCCGCAGTGCCTTGGGGATGTCCTCGCCCCGCCGCATGCTTACTCCCGCCAAGAACGTTTCCACCAGCGCCTCTCCCACTCTCGAGTCGCGCCGCTTGTAGCGCGCTAAGAAGTCCATAGTTACCTCCAACGGGACTGCTTCGAGGAATATGGTGGGCGCGGAAGTGCGCGAGATTACGAGGCTCTGTCCTTGCGTGGAGGATCAGTATCCTCGGATGAACCTTCTTCGCGCGAATGCATTAACATCTCGACAGTCAACGACCTACTTCGGAGAGTGCTCCAATCGGATCGCTTTTTCTGATTTGGGTAGACGGGCTGCGCTTGGCATGATCTGGGGACCCTACGCGGGGCAGGAAGCCTGCAAGAGCATGGATTCGTCCGCATGGTTCTTCTTGTGTCTGGATCAAAGTATAATTCTTCAGCGATTGCTCACAATGAGGTCCCATGAAGAGAGAAGATCTGCATCTATTTGGGATGCTTGAATTCCGTCCAACTGAAGGCAAGATCTACTGCGAGGACGAGCGCATGCTCGTCTGGACCGCGTCCTCTTTCGGAGCACTTCAGAAACTGCTATTGGAGCATCTCGGCGTTGATGAAGCGAGAAAGATATTAGGCCAATTCGGTTACCAGCATGGTTTTCACAGTTATCTGACCTCCGAACAGCTGTTCGGAAAAGTGGACTCGGGCAGTTCCATCGCCACACGCTTCCACGAGGTCGTGGGATTCGGTAAGTATGTGAACACACACGCCACCGAGCCGCCCGCATTTCACTTCGAATCCAACTATCTGGGCTCGGTTGAGGCTGAGCAGTATAAGACGAATTTTGGAAAAAGCGAGGTCCCAGTTTGCTGGTGGGCGATCGCGTTTGCCAGCGGTTATTGCAGCGCACGCTTTGGGGTTGAGGCCTACTACAAAGAGATAAGATGTGCCGCTCAAGGCCACTCAGAGTGCGAGGTTTTAGGACAGGACGCCGAGCGATGGGGAGATGAGGCACAGGGCCTTCGGGCGGACTATGGCTTCGCCGATGCGAGTGCTGCGAGGGAATTCAGGGAACAGCAGTATGAACTCCACCGTCAATGGCATATTCAGCGAACGAAGGTACGGGGCCTAACCAGAGGATCCGTCCGGACGGTCGAAGAGAACTCGCTTCGGCAAAGGGTTGCGGACCTAGCGGACGAGAGCAGTTTCATCATTCGCGAGGAGGCAATGTGGGAGGCGCTTGAACACGCAATGTGCATTGCGAAATTGAACTCTCCCGTTCTTGTCCACGGTGAAACGGGAACAGGCAAGGAGTTCGTGGCCAACCTAATTCACACCCAAAGTGCAAGAAGTAACAAGCCGATGATATCTATAAACTGCGCCGCGCTTACTGAGACTCTGCTTGAATCGGAGCTATTTGGACATGTTCGCGGAGCTTTCACCGGCGCAGTCACTGACAAAGTGGGACTTTTTGAACAGGCTTCCAGTGGAACATTGTTCTTGGACGAGATAGGCGAGATGCCATTGAGTATCCAGGCAAAGCTGCTAAGAGTTCTGGAGAATGGAGAAATGCGGAGGGTTGGAAGCACTCAGCTGATACGGGTGAGTCCCCGAATACTTGCTGCTTCGCATCGCGATCTGCAGAACCTGGCAGCCTCAGGAGAATTCCGACAGGACCTCTACTTTCGGTTAAATTCCTTCGTTATCGAGCTCCCTGCGCTTCGCGAGCGCCGGGACAGCATACCCGCGATCGTGCAGCGTTTCATGCAACAGGTGTCCAGTAGTTTCAACAAGCCCATTGAGGCCATTTCCCCGGAGGCACTGTCACAGCTTATTGCGTACAGTTGGCCAGGGAATGTGCGCGAACTCAAGCATGCCATCGAAAGAGCTGTGGTGGTTGCGCGAGGAAAGGTCATTACCTCCTTGGATCTTCCCCCCGAAATCACGAAG
>Ga0137379_10000411_pt1 | contig 37698 bp, 56 predicted proteins | sample SagtaG_18_FD_104812 | JGI IMG/M metagenome (GOLD analysis project Ga0137379, IMG submission 104812) | Vadose zone soil microbial communities from Sagehorn Ranch, Mendocino, California, USA - Sage2_L_80_16 metaG | ecosystem: Environmental > Terrestrial > Soil > Vadose zone | place: USA...
ACGGAGCAGCAAGTTTTAAATCTGGTGGAAAGCCTGAAACGTTTTGGGCAAGTTCGTGGTATTGTTGTGCAGGGAAAAGAAGACGGTACTTTCGTGACGGTGGCTGGTCATGGTATTACGAAAGCTGCCAGGAGACTTGGCTGGAAAGAGATTAAGGCTGAGATTCTTCCTAATTCCTGGTCTGAAAGTTCTATAAATGGCTACTTGCTGGCTGACAACTATCATTCACAGCATGCACGTGATGATGAATACTTGCTGGCTGAACTTTTTCAGGAACAGGTTGATGCAGGATTTGATCTGGCTTCACTTGGTAGTTCTGAAAGAGATTTACGTCAACTCTTTGCGATTGTGCAGAATCAGCACGAATCAGATTTCTTGCAGCCATTTCTCAAGACACAGGAAGAGAAACGTGAAGATCGTCTGGAAGAAAAAGAGAAACTTCGTTCGGCACACGACTATCCTATCGCTCAATCATATAGTGGAACGGAAACCTATTCAGTAACCGTTCCTCCTATGAATACAATCACGCACACTGGAAGTGTTCCTGAAATATCCTATACCGGTCCTGCAACAATGCAACCATCATTCCCTTCTTTTGCACCTCCGCAAACAGAGCAGTTTTTCCCCATGACCTATTCTTTTACATCTGAGCAGAGAAAAACAGTACTTTCCTGTGTTAGCCAGGTAAAAGAAGTGCATACTATCACTTCTTCTGCTGAAGCATTGGCAAAGATTTGCGAGGAGTGGAGCAATGCTCGGTAGACGACATAAAACCAGTGATAAAGATTTCTGGAAAACTTTCTATGATATTGAATCAATCATTTCAAAAGAGAGTTTAGAGTTACTTTCCGAAAAAGCTGTTCAGAATATTCAACAGGTAACACGAGGGATGAAAACTGCCTTTGCCTGGAGTGGTGGAAAAGATTCTCTGGTCCTGGCGCATTTGATGCAACGCGCTCATGTTTCGACAACTGGACTCCTTGGTATCACAACAGGATTGGAATATCCATTGATGGATACCTGGTATGAGCAGAATGTTCCAGAGGGTGTAGAGATTGTTCGTGCTCCCTATACCTTGCGTTGGTTAGCTGCACATCAGAATTATATTTTTACACTTTCTCCACCGCATCCACCAGCCTTGACTGGCTTTTGGGCAGAGAAAGTGTGGTTGCACCCACAAAATGAGTACTGTGAAAAACATGGAAAAGACATGCTCATTTTAGGAAGAAGAATGGCTGATGGGAACTTCTGCGGTCCGAAAGATTCCAGAGGACTGTACGAATCAAAAGGTGTGTTTCGATTCTTGCCTATTGTCGATTGGACACAAGAGGAAACCATAGCCTATCTCTATTATCATCATTTGGAACTTCCACCTATCTATAAATCTATTCATGGTTTTAAAGTAGGAACTCACCCGTGGCCTGCCAGGCAAAGTATTGTGGATGTAGAAGATGGATGGGCACAGGTCTATGAATGCGCTCCTTCAATTGTAGAGGAAGCTTCTCGTTATATTGAAGCTGCAAGAAACTATCTGGATAATCCGGTACCAGTAAAGAGTAGAAATCTCCATGTGTGGGCTGGTCGAGTATTGGGGAATGCTGCATGAGTACTGCCTTAGCCATTATGGCACATCCAGACGATGCAGAAGTGCTTGCCGGGGGATTGTTGTCTTTCTGGGTAGAAGAAGGGTACGAGATTTATTTTGTGATTTGTACTGATGGTGGGAGTGGTGGTGTCTGGAGTGCTCAGGACGTAGGAGAAAAAGCACGAAAACACATCATAGAAACACGTAAGATTGAGCAGGATGTAGCAGGGAGTATTTTAGGTGTGAAAGGTGTGACGTATTTGGATTATCCTGATGGGTTACTGGAACCATCTCTGGAACTACGGAAAGATATTGTCACAGCAATACGCCTATACCGACCAGAACGAATCATCTGTCCATCTTCAGAATTGAATTGGAACACTGCTTTCCTCTTCAATCATCCTGATCATCTGGCATGTGGAAAAGCGGTACTTTCTGCTTTCTACCCTTCATCTGGCAATGCCTGGGATTTTCCTGATTTGCTAGAGGAAGGATTGAAACCGCATACCGTAGCAGAGTTGTATATTGCCAATGCCCCTTTTCCTAACTGGTATTTTCATCTGTCTGAAGAGCGTATGAAACAAAAAGAATCTGCCATCATGGCACATCTGAGTCAGTTTGAACAGAAACCAGAGTTTGTTAACCAGGTAACTACCTGTTACGCTGAAGAGTATCATAAGGTGGTGAGATGGGAATAAAAGATAAATATTTTGATACTCCAGAAGAAGCTATAAAATACATCACGTCACGTCCACCTCGGACCTACTTTGCTAATTCTTCTGAAAAAACAGTTCTTGACCTGGCATATGAACGTATCTATCGAGCATATGAACTATTCGACACCATTGCCGTAGGATTTAGCGGGGGGAAGGACTCGACAGCCTGTTTTAATCTCACGCTAAAAGTTGCACAAGACTTGAACAAATTACCGCTTCACGTCTTTTTTTGGGATGAGGAAGCAATTCCCTACCAAACAGAAAACTACGTGCGCCGTGTTGCAAAAATACCAGAAATACGTTTTCGTTGGTTCTGTCTTCCAGTAAAACATAGAAATGCATGTTCTCGAAATTATCCCTACTGGTCGCCGTGGGACCCGGCCTGTCAAGAATTATGGGTACGTTCAATGCCACCTGAAGCTACTACCTATCTCAAAGGATTTCCCATGGGTGGAGAACCAGGGGACCGTTTAAGTATTCCTGATTCAGATGGACTGCTCTACCCTCCCGGAGAGTTTGGCAATGTTGGTTTAATTATGGGGATTCGAGCACAGGAAAGTATGATCCGTCGTAGTGCAGTACTCCGAAGAAAAGAAGAAAACTACATTATGACCACCAATAACAATAAGACCAATCCAGGCAATGTATTCAAGGTCTATCCTATCTACGATTGGACTGATAATGATGTCTGGACAGCTCCAGTAAAGCTTGGATGGGACTACAACGAAGCATATGATGTTTTGACACAAGCAGGTATAGATCCACATAACCAACGGTGTTCCCCCGCCTTTGGTGAAGAACCAATGGAAGGATTTGACAGGTTTAAAACCTGTTTTCCTGAAATATGGGGAAAAATGACCATGCGTGTTCCTGGTGCCAATGCTGCTGTAAGATATGCCAAGACTGAATTGTGGGGATATAATGAGCCAATTCAAAAACCAGATGGAGTAAGCTGGCAAGAGCATATCGCACAACTTATCGAGAAATTTCCAGAAGATGAACGCTGGCATGTGGCATCCAATATTCGTATGCTAATCAATCGGCATTATGGCAAAACAACTGATCCTATTCTCCCATATACTGCACATCCACTCACTGGTATGTCCTGGAAATATCTGGCAAGTATGGCCGTACGGGGGGACTTCAAGGAACGTAGAAGGTTCGGAGTTGCCAATAAAATCGCGAAATCAGAAGAGAAATATCTGAATCGGTGGGAAAAATATTGCCAGGAACGAGAGAAAGAAGGACTCTAAATGTTATCCTATAAACTTCCAGAATCAAGAATACAGGGAAAAGAAGCACAGCCTGTAAATATAGTAGAATGGATACATAGGGATAATCTTCATGCAAATAATTATTTCCATGTTTAGATGAACTAAAAAGAATACTTTAATATGGGTAGTTGAATATACCATATTAGAGGAAACTGTTGTGAATGAATTTGATTTAAAGATAGCTTGGCTTGCTGGTTTATGGGATGGAGAAGGAAGTATAGGAATTAGTGGAACCAAGGATCGTATGGCTGCTAATGCTCAAATGTGTATGACTTGTGAGAGGACTATTAAAACAGCTATAGATACTATGAAAGAGTTAGGTATTCGTGCTATTGGGTATACTTATCAGGAGAGAGATACTGTTAAACATAGGGATGCTTGCTATATTCGTGTGAATCGCATGAATGATATAAGAATTTTAGCTTCCGAAATGGTAAAGTACTCCGTGACAAAGTTAGAACATTGGAAGATTATATCAGAGTTTGTTACTTCTCGTCTAGAACATGCTAGATTGGATGATGGTGGTAGGGTTATTACTGGAGGGGTGACTGTTGGAAAAACAAGTTGGAAACCATACACAGAAAGAGAAAGAAACTTACAAATCAGGATTTCAGAAATTAATGCTAGAGGCCCGTCTGGTAGGCAAAGACGCACAACCAGTGAATACGGTAGAATGGATACATAGAGATATATTACATGGTAACAGCTATAACCCGAACGTCGTAGCACCTATTGAGATGCATCTGCTTAAGATATCTATTCTTGAAGATGGGTGGACACAACCGATTGTGATTCGAGAACCTGAGCTATCCGTGATTTTACCTTGTGGACATGCCATTTTCATCGATAAGAAAAAGAAGAGTATAGTAAATAATCAAATAAAGGAATTAAATCAATGGTTACCCATACTCTTCCAAAAATCGAAGTTGTCGCTTACACTGCTGGACTCATCGACGGAGAGGGTAGTATCTACTTTTCAGAAAACAGGAAACATCCAAATGGGGGTTACTTCAGGGTTGCAGTTAGCCAATCAGGCAACAATCACGGAGACGAACTATGCGAATGGCTCAGGGATTCATGGGATATTGGACATTTCAGAAGGCAAGACACATCATTTGGAGAATGCTGGCACTGGCATGTTGACAGAATCAATGACATCAGACTCCTTCTTACAACCTGTTTGCCCTATCTGCGTGTTAAGCGCAAACGGGCAGAGGAGGCTCTGGCATTCTTGGAAACTTGGACAGGGGGAAAATCCAAGGGAAACTGGACTTCTGCTGAAGACGCTGTGCTCCTCGAACATTGGAGAGAGCAGGATAAACGAATTGCAGAAATTCTCAACAACGGGAGAACCGAACAGGCTATTATGTGGAGAAGGCGCGTTGTGTTCAAATTGTCTAAACCTCGCGGAGGTTTCTGAAATTATTGATGGCTACCATCGCTGGACCTGCTCTGCTGATCCACTGGTTTATGCCATGACCGATGGGTATGTTCCGATTGTCCGTCTTGTTGGAATTGATAAAGACCACCAGATTATGTCTACGATACGCCATAATCGTGCTACAGGAACACATACGGTACTACGTATGGCTGATATTGTGCGAAGCCTGATTGACGATGAGAAATGTTCGGTTACTGAAGTAATGAATCGACTTCAGATGGACAGCGAAGAAGTCGAGCGTCTGTATGATCGTGGTGGTATTCGAAAAATTGCCGCAAAAGATGATTTTAATACAGGTTGGGTACCGGGGGATATAAAAAGTGACAGCTTTCAATAAAGACAAACATAAAAGAATATTCGATCTCCTTGCCTGGGAACCAATGTATGACGAACAAGGAAACTTGTTGGAGGGTATACGGGGGAAGACTGGTGCAACTGAAATAGGCAGTGATGGAGAAGAGATTGGTATAGATCTGATTGAGATGCAGCCTGGAAGTGCTTTTCCATTGCATACTCATGATGGTGACCATATTCTTTATGCGTTATCAGGATGTGGCACAGTTTCCATTGATGGAGATATTCATAATTTCAGAGAAGGAACAAGCTTCTATATCGAGGCAAAGTACCCCCATAATGTGGGAACCTATCCAAATGAAGTGGAACCATTTGTGGTGCTGGCAATGGGGCATCCAAAAAAGCATGTATCAGCCTTAGATCGTATGCATATTGTGGAAGAGATGTAAATGAAAGATTATGTTTTCCATTATGATTGGGTAACAAACGTTGCTCCTGTGTGGAAAAAACATCTTTCTCATGTAGCAGGACTTCCAGGGCTACGATTTTTAGAGATAGGGTCCTACGAGGGAAGGTCAGCAGTCTGGTTTCTTGAAAACATCTTGACACATCCTAGTTCCACTATCGTGTGCATAGATAAGTTCTTTGATGGTGCTGCTCCTGAGATAGAGCAGAGTTTTCACTATAACATACAGGAAACTGGAAAGAGTAACCAGGTATTTTTTCAGAAGGGACTTTCAAGAGATATTTTGCCATTTCATATACGCGATTCTTTTGATTGTATCTACATTGATGGGTCACATGCTGGACGGGAAGTCATTGAGGACGCTGTTTTCTCATTTCTTTTATTGAAAGAGGAAGGCACACTCATTTTTGATGATTATAAATGGGATCTCGCTGAAGACACCCCCCGTCTAGCTATCAACTCTTTCTTAAAAATTTACAGGGGAAAGTACTTTCTGCTACATAAAGGATATCAGGTATTAGTGAGGAAACTCTAATATGGAAGAAACATATATTTTTCGAGAAGACTGGTTTACAAGAAATATCCCCATATGGGAAAAGTATTTGTCTTCCTATAAGGGGAAAGCAGATATCCAGTTCTTAGAAATTGGATCATTTGAAGGGCGATCAGCAGTATGGCTCTTAGAAAATGTACTTACTCATGAGACAGCAAGACTCACCTGCATTGATCCATTTATAGAGAAACCGTTCTTTCGAGATATTCCACTCTATAAAGACGGAGAAGAACATTTTCGACACAATATCCAGTTATCAGGGGTATCACATAAGGTGCTTCTAAAAAAGGGATTTTCTCAGGACCTTCTTCCTTTGGAAAAACCCTATTCGTTTGATTGTATTTATGTTGACGGGGCACACTATAAAAAGGCAGTGCTAGAGGATACGGTTCTTTCCTTCTTGCTCCTAAAGCAGGGTGGAATACTGATTCTCGATGATTATCTCTGGAAATTTAATAAAGATAGACCAAAGCCTGCTATTGATGTTTTTCTGAAAATGTATGAAGGCTACTATGAACTACTCCACAAGGATCATCAAGTGATCTTGAAAAAGATCAAGGACTGACTGTCAACCGTACATGAGGAGGTTATGTGGTGGAAGAATTAACTCGTCAGCGCCGTCAAGGTCAGACCATGACCGATGAAGAACGGAAAAGGGCACAGGCATTGTTTCTGGAATCATTTCGTAATAATGCCAATGTGAGATTAGCTTCGTCAAAGGCAGGAATACACAGAAGTTTATTCTATGTATGGTTGGAGAAAGACGCTGAATTTTCTCTTGAGTATAAAAGTGCTGAACTTGATGCCAATGATGTTGTCCGGGCTGCAATATATCAAAGGGCTGTTATGGGTGTCGAAGAGCCTGTTGTTGCCATGGGGAAAGTCATGTATGACAAGGAAGGCCACATGATTATGGTGAAACGTTATAGTGATGCACTCTTAATGAGACTTGCATCGGCCCGTATGCCTGAATTTCGTAATGATCAGAAAGTGGAGCATAGTGGTTCTATTGATATCAATGGTGCCAGGGAATCACTCCTTGGAAAATTAGCAGTACGTGTTAAACCATCTGGAGAAGCAGAATAGTGTATCCACTCTATATTCCCAGTAAAGGACGGTCAACGACTGCCACAACTCCACGATTGTGTGAACGTTCTCATGTTTCCTATATCCTTGTAGTTGAGCAGCAGGAATATGTTGCATACCAGAAATATTTTCCTGCTGCTCAAGAAATTCTGGTATTGCCAGAAAGTAATCAGGGTTTATGGTTTGCTCGTAACTGGATACTACAGTATGAACAGCAACATGGTGGAACATGGCATTGGGAATTAGACGATGATATTCGCTCGTTTTGGATACAAGATGCATCACATATACTCAAGAACACTGTTCTGGTATTAGAGCAGGCCGAAAAAGTTTGCCATGATCCACGTGTCGCACAAATTGGAATCTCTCGGAAGGCACGAAAATTTCCAAAGGTTCCCTATGTAGAAAACGATGCCTGCTATACCGTTGTCTGCAATCACACATCGAGAATACTTGAAGTGGGTCAGTATCGTCCTGGCGTACCTGAAGACACTGATATGTGTTTACAGCTTCTCACCAATGGATGGAAAACATTGCGTTGGGAGCACTATTCATTCGACTCTCCGTTTAACGGACAAGGAGAAGGTGGATTGCATGATGATTATGCCAATAAGAAAGATTCCATCTGGGCAGAAAACATGGTGAAATTGTGGGGTCCTGAACTATGCCATGTGGTTACTACTCCAGCAAAGCGAAAACGTGCAAATATTCGATGGGAGTATTTTTCTCATGTATCCGATCTACATAGTAAGTAAGGGAAGAGCGGAAACAATATCCACTCCAAAAGTGTTGGATACTGTAGGTATTCCTTATACCTTTGTTCTTGAGCAACAAGAATATGAAGCATATCGCCACCACTTTCCACAGTCTCCCGTGGTGGTCTTGCCGGAATCACACAAGGGCATTGCATATGTGAGAAATTGGCTTCTTCAGTATGCAGCACAGCAAGGGCATACGTGGTACTGGATGATGGATGATGATATTCGAGGATTCTGGAAAGTGGAGCGGGGGGAGTATGTTCCTGCTGATGCAACAGTATTACTTGGTGCTGAAAAAGCCACGACCTGGGAAAATATCGTTCAGGTTTCTTTATGCACGAAATGGAAATCTGGACCAGCTAGAAAAGATCAGTATGTTTTAAATACGGACTGTTCTCGCGTCGTGTGTCAGCAAGCACAAATACTTTCGAAGTTTGCTGAATACTGCCCGGACCTTCCCCTATTTTCTGATGCGGATTTCACATTGCAGGCTCTTCATCGTGGATATCAAACAGTGACCTGGCAAACATATGCGCAGTATACCTATTTCTGTGGTTCGAACAAGGGTGGATTGCATGAGACATATCGATCAGAAGATTTGCTTTTGTGGGCAGAGAAACTTCGTAGCCGTTGGGGAAAAGATATTGTGAAGATCAGGAAAAATAATGTTGGGAAACTTCGGCCGGACGTTCAGTGGAATTATTTTTCGGAAGGAGTAAAACGTGTATCCGGTATACATCCCAAGTAAAGGACGTGCGGAAACGGCTACTACTCCAAAGCTTCTTGAACAGGTAAATATTCCATACACTCTAGTTGTGGAACAGCAAGAAGCAAGAGACTATATAAAACATTTTCCAAATGCTCGTGTGACGGTACTGAATGAAAGTCATCGAGGAATTGCTTATGCAAGAAATGCTATCCTTGAGTATGCGCGTTCAGATCATCCTGGTTGGTATTGGATGATTGACGACGACATTAAGCAGTTTTACAGACTACAGGACACTATATTTTTGAACGATACTGCACGAGTACTGGAAGATGTTGAAAAACTAGTAAATCAACATCAACGTCTTGCACAGGCAACGATTGGAAGAAAGAACCGTACAAAACAGAAACTTCCACTTTGTTGGAATGTAAGTTGTTGTGGATGTGTTTGTAACCATGCCGACCGGGTTGGAACCTATCGAGAACATGTGCAAGAAGATACGGATATGAGTCTCCAGGTGGTGAGTGCTGGATATATGACAGTGCAATTCAATCACATTGTGCTCTCTACTCCATTACGTGGTCAAAATACGGGGGGGTTGCAGGAAGCGTATGCCAGAAAAGATCCGCTTGAATGGTCCCAAAATCTTGTAAATATCTGGGGTTCTGCTATTTGTCGCATAAAAAAGACGAAAAGTGCTGTCAAAGTCCATGTGAACTGGGATTATTTTCCTAGCCCGTTGGAGAAATAAAATATGATACCGCTCTATATTCCGACAAAAGGAAGATGGGACACTGCAACAACTCCAGCATTACTTGGATCATATCCATATATTCTGGTGGTGGAAAAACAGGAAGAGCGGAATTATCGGGAAATTTTTCCTTCCACGGAAATTCTTGTGCTACCGGAATCTAACCAGGGTATAGCCTATGCCAGAAATTATATCAATCAACAAGAGTCCGAATGGTATTGGATGCTGGATGACGATCTTACCGGTTTGTATCGAAAAGGGGTTACTGGGAAATACAAGAAAGCAGACGGGTCTATTCTTCATGAGATGGAAAAATATCTCAATAATCAGATAGCACAGATGGGCCTGGTACTCCCCCGGTGGAAAGTTAGTCAAGATCTTTCGTGGAATAAAACATGTGGATGCATTGTCTGCAATCATGCAGGAAAACTAAGAGAGATTGGAGTTTCTTATAGACAAGGTGTTCCTGTCGATACAGATATGACACTGCAAATTTTAACTTCAGGCTATCGTACATTACGTCTTTCCAATTATGCCTTTACTATTCCACCACATGGAAGTAATAAAGGCGGTCTGTATGAAGTATATGCAAGTGGCGAAAAGAATCAGTGGCTTCTCAACTTTCAACAATACTGGGGAAAAGAACTGGTTACTTTAAAAAGAGGAAAACAAGGAAAGATGTCTGCAAGAGTACATCTTGAAATGTTTATGGTAGAAAGTTAGTCAGTTAGACTACCGTACATGCGCAAGTCAGAGTACACGGTTCTATACGAAAGACAATGATCATCGCTGAACAATGTTAGGGGAATGCGGATTATCTGTTTATCTACCGTTCCAGGTTATTCTGTTGAGAAATGTAAAACCAAAGATGAATACTACGGTTTTTGTTTTTGGAAAATTTTATCAGGCGAACACATATGTATGCATAATCCAGCGCTACAGAGCGCTCCAGCGCTAAATGGAAAAAAATTGTAGCCAACATTTTCTAGGAAAAAGGTGTAGCGGAAGATGGTAGTGACTGCGGAACAATTTCAAAATTATAGAACATTTGCCAATCTTTCAAAAGAAGAGAAATATCAGTTCATTGAAGGATTGAACGATGAAGAATCTCTGCAACTGAAATTCACCTGGGAAGCATGGGCACGTGACAAACAACTAGAACCACCTGGCGATTGGTGGAGTACCTGGCTCATACTTGCAGGCAGAGGATTCGGAAAATCGAGAACTGGCGCAGAATGGATTAGAAAACAGGTAGAAGCAGGAAGATACGGTAGAATTGCCATAGTTGGAAGAACAGCAGCAGATGTAAGAGATGTCATGCTGTATGGTGAGTCTGGGCTAGTTACAAATAGCCCTCCCTGGTTTATGCCGAAACATGAGGGAACACGTAGAAGACTCGTATGGCCGAACGGCGCTATTGCCACAACGTATAGTGCCGAGGAACCTAATTCAATGCGCGGACCGCAGCACGACGCTGCCTGGTGTCTGGTAGGACATACTCTTGTCCTGATGTCTGACGGAACAGAAAAACCAATAGCAGAAATTCGTGTAGGAGATTACGTTCAAACCAGGTTAGGAGCCAAACGAGTAACCGGAAGCTCATTAATGGAAAAGAATACTAAGGTGTACCTACTACGTACCATGGACGGAAGAAATCTAGTAGGAACAGCCTCTCATAAGGTTTGGGAGACTGAAAAGGGGTTTATTCCCTTAGCATCTTTTTCAGAAGGAATGAACGTATGTGTGACGCATGCATCGAATTGGACGGCTACATCTGGCATAAACGTGCCAGCAGAGACTACTACGAAAGACGCATCTTGTTGCACCGTTATGTTTGGGAACAAACGTACGGAAAAATACCAGAAGGATATCATATCCATCACAGAAATGAAGATAAGACGGATAACCGACTGGAAAATTTGGAATTGCTTACACATGGGGAACACAGTTCTCTGCACTATTCAAGACTGGCTCCCTATAAAGAAAAAGCCTGGGCTAACGCTAAGAAATCAATGGATGAGAATAAGCACTTACGTATGCAGCGTGTCCTCACTTGTACCTATTGTGAGAAGGCATTCCATAGCCCTTCGGCCCACCCGACTAGTTTCTGTTCATCGGCCTGCGTTGAGGCTTACAGGTCAGGGGCTTTCAGGGGGGAGGTTAGGTTGTGCGAGTACTGCGGTGAGGAATATACAGCTACGAAGAGAGCACAGTTATACTGCTCGAAAAAGTGTAACGGGAGAGCTTCCGCACAGAGAGCCGGACAACTCGTGGTTCAATCAATCACCTGTGATTACTGCCAAAAAGTGTTTGAGTCGAAGAGAGCAAATGCTCGGTTCTGCTGTGATGGTTGCGCCAAAGCTTTCCACGCAACCAATCGTTACCGTAAAAAGATTAAAGAAAACTTATGATGTCTACGATATAACAGTTGAGGATGCCCATGAGTTTTTTGCAAATGGCATCCTCGTTCATAACTGTGACGAAATATGTTTAACTGCGGGTTCCCAGGTGCTTACTTCGGAAGGTGAAAAACCGATTGAAGGTATTGTACCTGGGGATCTTATTTTAACTAGGGTGGGTTTTAAAAGGGCGACTACAGCAGGGTGTACAAGTAAAAACTCCACTGTATCCCTTCTCCAGCTTTCTACTGGAAGATCTATTATGGGTACCGCGTCTCATCCAATATGGGTCCAGGGAAAAGGATTCTCTCCATTGGGAACTCTCCGGCCTGGGGATATTTTAATAGATGAGCAGAGTTCTGAAGTTTCCTGTGTTTCAGTAGCGAAACTTCATAATAAAATGGCAGTCTTTAACTTGGAGGTAGAGGACTGCCATGAGTATTTTGCAAACGGAATACTTACGCATAACTGTGCGTGGCGCACCTCAGATTCGCTAGATCAGCTTTTGCTCGGCCTCCGTCTCGGACCTCATCCACGTGTCATACTCACTACCACCCCCCGTCCAACGAAAGAGATCAAACAACTTGTCAAAATGAGTACGACCTATGTCACCAATGGGACTACTTATGAAAATCGTGATAATCTTGCCCAGATGTTCTTTGATCAAGTTATTCGTAAGTTCGAAAACAGTCGCCTTGGACGCCAAGAACTACTAGCTCAATTATTGGATGATGCAGAAGGGGCATTATGGAAACGTGAAGCCATGATTGAGCAGTATCGTGTTGTGAAAGCTCCAGATCTGGTACGTGTAGTGGTTGGTGTGGACCCGGCAACAACATCTGAAGAAGATTCTGATGAGACTGGTATTGTTGTGGCAGGTCGTGGTGCTGATGGTCACTTGTATATTCTCGATGATCTTTCATTACGTGGCAGTCCTCAAGAATGGGCTACACAGGCTGTTACTGCTTACTACAAATATCAGGCTGATCGCATTATTGGAGAATCTAACCAGGGTGGAGATATGGTAGAGAATACGATCAGGATGGTTGACAGATATGTGGCCTACAAGAAGGTTCATAGTAAGCGGGGGAAGTACGCTCGTGCTGAACCAGTTGCCGCATTGTATGAACAGGGGAGAGGTCATCATGTTGGCATGTTCCCTGAACTTGAGGATCAACTTTGTTCGTGGGAACAAGGTGTAGCAGAGTCGCCGGATCGTCTAGATGCTCTTGTTCATGCTGCAACTGAACTCATGTTAGAAGGATATAGTGGAGATGGTGGTGTAATCACCATGTCTTCACTCAATATTCCGGGTGACGAGTTCAACCCATTCTGGTAAAAATATTGCACAGTTTATATAAAAATATGGCAAATTACACTATTTTTGGTACTGTTATACGAGAAGTGGCCTTAGAGGGTTTACATGGGTCAATACACCTATGGGGTCATGAAAAGTCCAGAACAGCGTCCTAGAGCGATTATGAGCATTTTGGGAGTTACAGGTGTAAAATGACCTGTCTGAAATAGGGTATTTTAGAGTGAATGTGTGAAAATGTGGGAAATATCGAAAAGAGGCTACACTTATTTGTGTAATTGTAGTGAGAGTGTAATTGTTAGCAGACAAAAAAAACTCCCCTGTAACCAGGGGAGCGAATTAGCGTAGCTAGGGGTACTAGTTGAATTTTGCGATGACGTATTCGGCCAGTTCTGGGCTTATTTTGTGTATACCTTGTATGCGCCTGTTGCGGAACGATTGTTTGAAATCTTTAAGAATGTCGTATACTTTTTGCGAAAATAGCAACATGACTTTTTCTTTTGCTACCTGGTCAAGCGTCGAAAGCTTGTTGACAATCACAGAATTTGGTGCATCGAGAAAAATGTCAGCAATGGCATTTTCGTCTGAACCTGCTTTTTTAAGAAGTTTCGAAACTCTTCTTTCTTCTGATGTCATGATTTTTTGTCCTTTCTTGAACAACCAGCGAACTAAAATTTATTTATCTTGTATGAATACTATAGCATACTTTTACAGTTTTGTCAATCATATTTTCGTGAGTTTTCACGCTACTTTAAAACCTCATGAACGCTGTTCTACCAGGGTATTTCCCATACTCCGTAGCACACTTTTCGAACAGTTCGTATTCCTATTATTTCTCCGAGTTGTACCTGGCCGAAGAATAGTCCGAATGGATCTTCATAGATGTTCCCGACTGTCATACTTGGCAAGAAAATGGTATGCGTTCTGTCGAGATAGATGGTTTGTGTTACTTCTCTCATGGTGTGATAGTTCCTTTCTATTCGGCTATTTCCCAATCGCGATGATCGAGCAGAACAACATCCTTGTTTCCGTACTGGCCGATCGTTATTCCATATTTCGAAATGACGTTTGTGATAGTTACACCGCTATAGAGTGGATGCCTTTTCTCGTTGACGATCTGCTGGTTTTCTCTGTCTTCCTGCTTGAACTTGTTCCATGTAATGAGAATGGTCAGAATCTTCAGAGCTGCCTCCTTGTCAGTTCTATCTTCAGAAAGGATACCCACCCAGTTCTCACGGGGGAGGTTGGCGAGTTGGATAATTTTGTAGGCTGCTTCTCTAGTGAGATTTTTCATGATACTTATTTTCCTTTCTTAGCGAACCAGTTCCCATGTTCCATCTTCACAGAGATACACGCCTTCTTCAGCGTGAATACCGATGGTCATTCCGTGAAGTGTAATAATATCAGTCACCCATCCATCCTTGTCGAGAAGACGGTCGTTGTACATGATCGTCTGAACACCTTTCCAATCTGGAAGTTTTTCCCCCTGGAGAATAAGAGTGATAATCTTCAGAGCAGCTTCAGTGTTGAATTGCTTCAAGTATTCGAAACGCTTTGCCTCATCCATGGATCTGGCACGAACAGCATGGAAACGGAGCAAGTTAAAGGTTTTTATGGTCTGCATGTTTTGAATTACCTTTCTTATTTGAGGCCGCTATTTTCCATAAGCATTTCGAATACACGGACAACCGTCTCGTGGCCGAATGTATCCAGGTCTTTAAGATGTGCAAATGCCTGTTCTGGAGTGGACCACTTGAGATTGCGGAATGTATACCTGGCACAGAACTCGATCCACACTTTGTTAGCAAATTCTTCGTTGGTTGACTTGAGAGCCTTCATAATCTCAACATGGTCCTGGTCAGGTGGTACTGCTTCGAATTTCTCCACGACAAGCTTTTTAACAATTGGAAGTATGTTTGCGGATGCATCTGGAAAGTCCTGTTCCCACATGCTAACGCTTCGACCAATCTCCGGCCATGATTGGCTAACAATTTCTTGTGCTCTTTTCTGCTCATCTGAAATGTTCTTTTTGCTTCTCATCTTTTTGAAATACCTTTCTTGCTTGACTGTTTTGTATGTATCTTGTAAGTCAATCATAACATATTTTTACAAATTTGTCAAGCAATATTCCACTGGATTTACAGGCTTTGGAAAAACTCGTTTAGTGCAGGCCCAGGTGGGAAATGACCTCGTCGCAAAAGGTGGCACCACAGAATTGTTCCAATTCGCGATAGATGCGCAGACGTTTGGAATACATGGAAAGGCCTTGAAATTCACCGCTCGTTCTGAAGATGCTGGCTATATTGGAAACGGAATTGCAATGGCTCCCTGCATTGAGAATGGTCGAATAGATGGTTTCCCTGGAAAGAGACAGACGTTCAACGAATTGCTTTTTCATGACTGTATCGTTCCTTTCTGCAACATCTCCATAACTCTTACAGCCTGTTTTCTTGGCATGTATATAATCGCGTTGAGAGCCTCTTCTGGCTTAAAGCTTTTGAGGATGTTGGTATATACACGCCTGGCATTCAACTCGTCAATAAGGCGTTCTGCAAGCTCTGAGGAAACCTGGTCGATCAGACACATTTTGGAGACTCTGTTAGTGAATGGAACATCTTCTAACAGATTCACCAGGTATCCCCAGAGTCTCTTGGCGAGGTCTTTATCCTCTGTCTGTTCAGTTTCAAGGAGCATTTTCGCCTTCTTGCTAAAGGTCAAGCTGAAAAATTTTTCGGTGATCTTTTGCTGTTCTGTCTTTTCCATGACTTCATCTCCCTTATCTTTCTATTCTCCAGACATTATTCTCGACATGGATAACGTTGTGATGCTGTGCCATACAGTAGACCTCTCCGAACATGACAGTTCCCTTTTTAGTGATGGCGAAAACATGTTGTCCTGCATTGCCTTTTCCATCTATCGGATCAACAATGATTTGCTCTCTTCGATCATCGGCATCGTTTTGATGGCCTTCCAGGATGATAGCGAATATTCTCAGACCCATTTTATCCATACCGGACAGCCTCTCGATCAATTCCTCTTGTGGCAGGTCCCGGTATTCCATAACCATGCAAGCAATGATTTGTGCTTCGCTTGTCAGGTGCTTTGGAATGTTTGGATAATTGTTGGACATAGTAGATTTCCTTTCTCTTTGCAACGGGGGGAAGTACCACACCTCCCCCGTCATATCATTAAATATCGAATACCCAGGTGTCATCTGAGAACAGTACAACGGCTACAAAGGATATTCCTTCAGGCCAGATTTCCAGATCGGATGGTTTTGTTACGACAATTTTGGCATTTCCACACGGACGACCACGATAGTTTTCCCAGATGTGAACAACTTCTACATTGTCTTGATAGATGGTACGATGCTTATCGAGAATGGTCTGATGTAGCTTGGTTTTTGACATGGTCCTGGTTCCTTTCTGGAAGATTAAGCGTAAAACTGAATACCGAGAAGATCTGCAACTATGTGACCATAATTGAGATTGGCACTACCCTTGTACATTCTCCTCAGGTAGGAAGCCTGTTCGCTTTCCGGGTCATTCATGAAGAAGTAGTTGTTGGACAACTGGATAGCATGATTGATAGCGGCCTCTTCACGCATCTTGTGATGTTGCTCGGCAAGTCTACTGGCCTCTTCATAGGTCATGGATGTTGGTGTGATCATGGTGTGATACCTTTCTTTTACTTGACTGTATTTGTTTTTCTTGTTACGTCAAGTATAGCATATTTTACTATAATTGTCAAGCAAATATTCATGAAATATGCAGGTGCGAAAAAATCTTTTTATTTCACCCCAAAAAGAAGAAATATTACTGTCTGGAATCCGTTCCAATTCTTTCGGCGGAAAGAGAAGCGACTGCTTAATGTATCGATGATTTCATGGGAAAATGTTGGGTGTACTTTCTGTATTTCAACCAGCATGGAAATACGCTTGAGAACGTTCACTCTTTCCAGTTCTGGGATCATCTCTTTGAGTAAGTATGGAGCAACTTCGGCTGCAAGCATTGGATCGGTCTTTTCCAGCTTTAGCAGATCTTTTGCAATAGTAGCGTATGATTCTGCCAGCCAGATGCAGGAAATATCTTCCGCATCTGGATTGGAATTTTGTGAACGCAGCATGATTTTCTTCTTTCTAGGCAACCAGTCTCCATACACAGCCATACATATGGAAAACGTGCTGGTCCTGAAACTGACCGATCTCCGAATCTCCATATACTCGAATATTCGTAATAGCGGAACAAATCGAGTACAGACCTCCATGAACACCTTGAATAATCTGGATTTTCTGATCTGTCCGAGACTCTCCATTGAGCAGCAGGTTGAGTACCTCATCGGATTCATCAATAGTCATTCTGTCCTGGTTCTTCATGATTTCTGCTGCTCTTTTGGCAATTTTCTGTTGTTTCGTAAGTGGCAGGACTCTTTCTTGAATCATGGTTTTCTCCTACTACCGGATTTTCCAGTAGTTGTCTCGAACATGCACAACATTGTAGTATTTTCCACCAAGATAACATTGTCCGGTAGTTGGATCATCCAGATGTGTTACTCCACTAATCTTGTAGATCAGAACGTGGTCGAAGAAGAATTTTCCGTTGGTTCGGAGTACTACCTGGCGAATACGGCAATGGTCAAGCGCATCTTGAACAGCAAGAGCAAGATCCCTGTTACGAAGAACCAATGCTCGAAGCCTGACAATCTGATCGGCATAGGGAAGTGGAGAAACCACTTCCAACATTTCGCGAACTTCTTTTGTGGTGACCATGATTATTTCCTTAAACTAGACGATTTTCCAGTAACTTCCACGGATATGGATAACCGCATACGCAATGTCGAAAGCATGAATCGTACCGTACGTAACACCTGCTCTATTCGTACCGATGTGATAGACCAGAAACCGATCTTTGGATGGTTCCTTGAACAATCTTCCGTCCTTAGAAACCATTTGACTGACCATACAAACCAGCAACTCTTTTCGAACCTGTACAACAAGTTCCGGCTGACGAAACGCGACCTGGTTGAATACAGCCTCTCGATCACTTTGTGTGAGGAGAACTACTGTTTCCAGCAGTTCCCTGATCTCGAAACACTTTACAGGCATACTAGTTCTCCTTTAGATGGCCTTCCAGCAACCTGGTGCCCAACAGATAACGGGAACTTTTACGGCTCTGGTGAGGAAGAATACCCCAACAGTTTGGCTGTCTCCACGTACCGTTACTTTTTCCACAGGATAATGGGAATACAGTCTGGAACCGACCATAATGGTCTGGTTTATAAGTGTGTCGATAGGTTGTGGCTTTGTGGTTCTTGTGATCATGATAATTTTCCTTTTCTTTTGAAACTACTGAACTTGTGCGGATATCTGGTTACGAATACGCAGGATGTCCGTACATCTCGCTGCATACTTTGGGTTGGTCAGAGCCACCTGATAGAGTATCTCCTTTTGATCGTCATTGGAGAGGTCTTCCAGGTTGTGGATAAATTGTGCAAGCTGTACTTCTGCCAGGATTCTGGTTTGCTGAGTGACCATGAGTATGTCTCCTTACTTTTTGATGGATAATCGAACAGAAATAACGAGATATTCGATAGTGGTTGGAACCTGCTGGCAAGATAGAGCTGATCGACAGAGAGAAAACAATACATTTAAGGAGGTGCCAGTGGGAGATGCGATGGCCCCTATGTATACGAATGCGTAGGCTAGTCTGGTGATGTCATCGTACATGTTTGAAACCTTTCTTTGGAGAACCGTTTTTGTTTTCTTGACCTATGAATAGTATAATATATTTTGACACTTTTGTCAATGTATTTTCCGTGAAATACGACAAGTTTTAAAAACTCGTGAAAAACGGGCAAGGTGGTGGTGGATGCGTAGAAGAACGAGGTATCAGGCACAAAAGGAATCACGAAGCATTTCTCCTCGTGAAAAAGATTTAGAGGACCTGCTTCGTAGAACTGAACAGATGTTGATGGAGGCCAGGACAACTGCTCGTGGGCAAATGTCCAAGTCGGTTGCCTGGGATGAATCAGAATCACTTGGCATCCCTTCACAGGCGAAGCGCATCAATAATATGAGTGAAAGAGAGTACAAGGATACTCTCTGTCGAGCTTACATTAATATGCCATGGATTGCTGCCTGCATTGATGCCAGGATTCTGAGGTTGATCAGTGGAACATGGGAACTGGCACCGACTGTAGATAACCCGGATCAAAAAGCCTATGATCAGATTATGGGACTCTTGACTTATATCAATGATGATGAAGACCTGATGCAGTACTTGTATTCGTATGGTTTGGACATGATGATCTACGGAGAGGCGTACACTGAAATTGTCTGCGGGGGGAAGGGGAAGCCATCGGATATTCCTACGGCGTTACACAAGGTTGATTGCCAGACCATGACCTTCGATCTTGATGAAACAGGCAATGTGAAAACGTACAAGCAGATACTCCAACATCAGAAAGAGCCAATTGTTTTTGAGCCAGATCAGATTATGAGATGCTGGTTCCCTAGTCCTGAAAGTAATAAGAAGGCATTATCTCCAATTGCCAAATTAGTGAATACGGCCATGTTGTACGAGCAAATGATGGAATGGGCGAGAAATTACTTCAAAAAAGGTGCTCGACCTCCATTTTCATTCGAACATCCTGGAGATCGTCGGCATGCAGAAGAGTTCCTCATATGGATCAAGGAAAACTTTACTGGCAGACAGAATGCTCATGTGCCCTTGATCACGTTTGATGGCGTCAAGATGGTCTATGCTCCACCTGGTCCAGTAGATATGGATTTTCTAAAAGGATTGGAGTGGTGCAGACAGGAAACCATGTCTTCGATGCAAACACCACCTGCCAATATTGCAGTCATCGAGTCTGGAAATCTTGGCAGTGGTTCAGGATTTTCACAGCAAACGAGCTTTATCCATAATGCTGTGCGACCACTGGAACGGTTCATTCTTGAAAAGTTTAACTACTCCATCATCAACAAGAAGTTCAATACGACCCATTGGAAGCTTGTACTCCATTATGCCAGCTATATGGAAGAGGCCGATCTGGCAAAGCTCGAAGATATGCGAATACATAATGGCACCAGTACTCCAAATGAAGCTCGTAAGGCTATGGATAGAAACCCGTATGAAAAATATGGTGATATTCCAGCCTTTGTCCTTGGTAGAGAAGTAGTGCCGTTGGATCGTCTTGACCTCATTTCCAGCGAACAAACTCAGACTGTGAATCTTGGCATTGAGTTGCAAAAGGTACAGCTTGATAAACTAAAGAGTGCCCCAAGTGGCGAGATACTTGCTCTGCCTTCTACCACAACGCCACCGAGTCCTTCAGATGTTCCTCAAGGAATAAGTAAGGAAGAATAGAAAGGGAATAACACTATGAGCTATACACAGGTTTCAATCTGTCCAATATGTGGAGCACCGATCTATACTGAGTCACCGTGGAGCGACACCTTCCCCCCGCCAACTATCCGATCATGCAGTTGTTTTAGAGATCCATTGCAGACAAATGCACAAAAATTACGTGATGAAGGAAGGGAAAAGTACGGTGGAAAATTTTCTGCACGTGTGTCATAAATGTGAAAAATATTGTCTTCCATCTGGGTATAGCCAGCAGATAGTATCCGAGTATCTGAAAGGAAAATTTTGTACCTGCTCTAAAGAGCTGAATCTTGAAGATGTACTTTGTGAAGTAGCGTGGATTTTGAAGAGGGGAAATGATGGAAACACCGAAAGTCAGTTTGTTTGAGCATGTGTTTCATACGCATAGTCCAAAGGATGTAAACAAACTTCTTGAGGAACAATCGACACTGGGTCAGAGAGTTTCTGATGTTGTTGCATCAGGCATGGGAAGTTGGGTATTCATTATCGTGCAGACGACAATCATTGTCCTGTGGCTCCTGGCAAATGCATGGTTGCTCCGTCAATATCCATTTGACCCATATCCCTTCATTTTATTAAATCTCCTGTTCTCAACACAAGGAGCATACGCTGCACCAATCATTATGCAAAGTCAGAACAGACAGGCCCAGAAAGATCGACTTGTAGCTGAGAATGATTTTAAGACAGATACAACCAATGCAGACTATATCAAGCAGATCATCTTACATCTGAACCAGCAAGATGAGGAATCGTTGAAACAAACAGCCATTATTGCCGAAATAGCAAAGAAGTTGGAAAACCGCACAAATATAGAACAAAACACCTAATATTTGCACGATACCTGTAAATTTTAGTGAAAATATACAAAAAGTACGCGCTCCAGAATGACCTGGAGATGGCCTTACAAGGTTTGAATGGGTCAATATATGGGTAGAGTCTATGGGGTATTAAAGGTCATTCTGGGGTCGTTACAAGCATGTATGCCTGTTCAACGAGGGTAAAAGTGGGTGTTTTGGGGTCATTTAGGGGACAAACAGTGGTTTGCTGGTCAATAATGAGTGTAATTATATAATATGTGTAAATTAGCACAGGTGTTCTTGCTGGCGAAAGACGGTGTGGAAAAGTGTTCAAAAGAAGGTAGTACAGACGTACTACCTGGTTAGAATTAGCAACTTTGTTCTACTGTAACACCTACGGGAACAAAGTTAGGGCGACCAGTTTGCTGATCAACATGTACGGTTCCGAAGAAGTGGGCGGTGATGACGCCCTGGTCTTTGATGGTGTTCAGCATAGCTATAAGTAGAACAGGCACACTATTTTTATAAGAGATGTACTTGATTGCGCAGTCCTGGTTGCGATCTACGAAGGTGTAGCCGTACTCGTTCTTAACAGTCGAAAGGCCCAGTTCAGTTGTTCGATCTGCAACAATGCTGATCCTGTTCCGTTCGACCAGGCATCCATCAATAAGTTGTTGTGGTGCTCCAAGCTCTTTAAGCCTGGTAGCACCACTGGTATCGACAAAGGGAGATAATGGGAACAGAACCTTGACTGCTTTGAAACTCTTGCGTCGATCCATGATTGGTTCCTTTAATTTTTGTGGTAAAACTGGTTGGCTCTACAGTGGAGCAATGTCGAGGTGCCAATCGTGTAGGTACACCAGACCACGATTACGAATAATGTCTATGCCTGTTCCATCTGGTAAGTCAATCGTGTGTGGGTACACACATTCTTTCGGTAATACGACAACTTGTTTGCCGTGGTTACCAGGTATGATCGTTCCGAATTGACGAATGTCCTGCTCCAGACAGGCATCGATGGCATCGACAACCAGGACAGAAATTAACGAGGTGGAATTTTGTGGGGTGATCATGGTACGGTTCCTTTCTTTGGCACAGGCTGGTACAAGATTTGTACCAGCCTGGTTGTAAACTAACAACGATTAAGGTCAACTGCCCACTTGTTGTTTGATGGATCAATGGCCCACACAGGAACTTTTTCGTAACGTTGCATTGCGGCTGGAGCATTAGGATCATCGGCAACGAGGGCATACCCACAAGAATACCCAAGGGCATCTTTGAAAATATTGACTACTTGAACGTTTTCTGCATAGATAGCATTGGCATCGAAATTGAGGACTGTTTGATTGTTGAACATTGTTGTTACCCTTCTTTTGCTTGACTGTTTTGTTTTCTTAACCTACAAATATAGTAACATATTTTTATATATTTGTCAAGCTAAAGCACCTGCTTTATACAGCTTAGTAGTACTAATTTTTATAGCCAATAAGTACTAACCTAAAATAGTGCGTACTGTTTTAAAATAGTACAAAGATTCTAAAACAGGGTCATTTTTATACCAGCACTGTAAAATTTTGTGGTCTTATACAAATAGTACGTGCTCTACGATGGTCGAGAAATGGCCTTACGAGATCTACATGGGTCAATATACTTACGAGCTTGTACAGGGCCTTCTTCGTCATCTCAGCGTTACTGTAGGCATAACGAATGTGTAGATTGACGCAAACCAGGGGATTTTGGGGTACAATGATGGGAAAACTACAGTTTACATGTGCGTATATAGTGTAATTCTATATCACATAGAATTAAGGCATAGTGTTCTGGCTTATTTTAAAGGAAAAAACCTATGGTGCCACATTTGTCAAACCTAACCAGGCTGGTCCTGCACGAGCTATTGGTTCAAGCACTACACGAAACACATAATGCCCACGATCTGGTATGGTTCAACGCAACCAGGTACGATACAACAAATGTTTTAGAAGAAGTTAACCAGATAATTACATGGTTAGGTCGAGAACAGGACGGGGGAAATACTGTTACACCTGTACTATGTACTACAAGTGGTAAGATACTTGCCAAGTATGACGGTAACAACGTGTACTTATGGTGTAGACAACACAAACAATGGGAAGAGCGATCACTTGAAGAGATGTATAAAAAGCACCAACAACAAACACAGTAAAACAATTGTGTTTGCGTGTACAACACTACAATACAAGTGTATAACATATACTATGCTATAACAACACACCACACCCATACCGAACTGTAATTTACGTAAAACGGGCATCGACATATATTGTACTGTAACTTTATATATTCCACCATTTTTAGCAAAGTCCAAATTTTTGGGAAATACTTCACAAATAAAAAGGGGTATCCCTTCTTTTTCAGTTGTACTATGTGGTAGGATATCCCCTTCAATACTAAGCGCTTACAAATTGTTCAAATCTTTTTCTAAATGACTCAACCGGTTTACTTACGTTATGGTCATACCAATCTGGTTCATAGTGGTAGTAGTCAAACTCGTTATTACAACGAACACCCGGCCTTGTCAATCTTGGAGATAATCTGTACACAGGTTCTCCCCATGTTTTATATTGCCAGGACCTTTTAAAGTATATGTCCTCTGTCTCTTCGTACCGATCAATAACAAGCTGTATATACTCATCAGGTCTTAGTACGTGGTCCCTGTTGGCACAAAAGGTCTTTGCCTGGAACTCATCCCCCCGTTTATTTATAAGGGTGACATAAATGACTTCTGGTTCGTGTATGGTTTGACGTTCTGAAGGACGATAGTCATATTCTTTCACCGCGATACCACGCTCTTTGACTACGGATATATCTATCACTCTATACTACCTTCTCTTCTAAAAATTTCCTCTAATTCACCAGCAAATTGGCACTCAAATTGACGAAAAGCTTTTTCACCAGGAGTATCTTGCTCGTACAGTGGGTCTTTTTTCAGGTGTGCAATATATGCTTCTTCCCAACCTTCAGCAATTTCTCCTTTATCTTGCATCCTCAAACGAATTCTTAATTCAAAGGCAGTGTTAGAACAAGCGCTGCACTCTCCGTGTTCCTCTGGAGTAGTATTAGCTATTTGCATCTTGTTCTCCAGGTCGTTTTCCCGATTCTTTAATTTTCGGAGAAATGGTTCCAATGCTGATCGTGGTGTCATTTCTTGCTTCTCTCTATCTTTTCAACAAGATACATAGATATATCTAAGTCAAACATTTTATCGCTTTCTTCAAGGGCCTTTAGAGCACCCTTCACACAATGGTAGTCGTCTCCACAAAATCTACAAAACATATAGGTGATATCATCAAGGGACTTGTGTAATTCCTCGATAGTCTTCATCTCTTCTGGTGTCATCGGTCTTTTACCTCGTATCCTAATAGTCGTAGTGCATCGATACATATAACAATTTGTGGTGTCTCTGCAAATGTATGAACTCTTGGTTCTCCTCCTGAGAAATGACCAAAGCATGTGCCAGTATCAGTTCGTGTAAGGATAAAATTTGTATTTATCCGATCTACAATATCCCAGGCAGCATCCATATGCGTGGTATAATGAGGTAGCCAGTATGGAACAGACCTCTTATCCTTGTGTGGCAAAGGAGAAACATTTCCTTCAGGCCATACCTCTTCTTCCTTGATATACCAGACCGTGTCCCCAGACGATACTTCAGTGGTAGACAGCTTATCGGGAAGTAGCCACAATTCACCTTTTTCAAGATGCTCGATCCATTTCCAACCCATCACCTTTTCAGCAATTATGGCATTTCTTTGAAGATCGGTCAGGATATTCCATTCAATTATTTGCATGTGCCTATTCCTTAATCTCTTGTTCTTCTCGTAAAATCAGTATAGTGGTGTTTTTCCAGAAGTCGAAGAAATTGCTCCGGTGTTGTTCTATGATTTGGCAATTGGGGGTCGGAAAACAATTCAGAACATGCTATCAGAATGCTTCTACTCCATAAGTCGCATTCAAACTGCGGTACAACAGCATATCCCAGATCATACCATCGTATATACATATCTCCGCAATTCTCATCTTGTGGATAGGGAACACCTCTTCCGTTATAGATGCCGAAAGTGATCTCATCTACCAGGTTTGGCATACCCTTTCGAGAAGCAAGCGCTTCTTTCCCATTAAATTGTCCAAGTAAATGCTTGTATCCTTTTGTTGGCATTATCGTTCCCTCTTTGTGCTATCGACAAACCCACATCTTTCCAGGGTTGCACAAAATTCGAAAACACTACAGTCGTTTAGTTTTCCCATCTCTTCAATAAGTTTTGTATTTTCTGCAAGCATTGCCCAACCTTCATCGTAACAATGAAGCTGTGGACCAAACTTGTCCCAGGTCACAAACGCTTCACCTGTAGTTCCACCACTTTCTGAATAGTGTCCAAATGAAACTTGATCAGTAATTTTCTTAGGACTCTCCTCTATTTCCCTTTTTCCATAAAAAGCCTCGGAAAGCACACTGTAACCTTTAATCATCGAAATTCTCCATATCTTTCAGTGCTATATTCAACTTTTCACAGAGCCATTGTAATGAGGCCCTTCCCCCGTCACTACGTAAAAAGGCACGTGCGTATTCACGTTCATGGTCATGACCTGAAAAATGGAGCAAACCTGTATTTTTATCGTAATAGAATGCTCGAAGTAAACCACCTTTATAACTAAGCTTTTTTGCATTCTCTATTTCCTGCTCGTTTTTTGGACGAATACCGACTATTCTAGGAGGAATATCCCATGTCCCCAGGTGCTCCAACAAATCTTTTTGATAAGTTGATAGGTCTTCCTGGCTACATTCGTGATTTTTAGGTGTCCAAAACTTTCCGCATCGTGAACAGACCCACATACCGTTACTCCTTTCTCCAACACGTATTTCCAAGGTACTGTTTCTCAGTCTTTACCCATCCATTCTTCTCCAACATCGCAATAGCAAGATATTTTAGTTTCGTACTCAGAACAAGAGCCTCCCCCCGTTGACTCTTTCCCATCTGACCGTACTTCGACTGCTTTCCAATAAATGTATTCATCGCATACTAATCTTTGTATCCTACTTTCATAAATTGGATAGTTGAATAGATCTGGTCTTTTTCGAGCCTGGCATTATAGCAGTATTTACCAGGATCGGAGAAGTCCTGATAAGCAAACATTTCACCACTTTGAAGTTGTTCCATAGTGGCACCAGAAAAAGTTACAAGCATTATGCACACCGCTCTTTCCTATAGATTGCCCAAACAGTACCGGCCATATTGAAATCAATATACCCATGACTGGTAAGCAGCAATAGAATATTTTCCTTCTCTTCCACTTCAGATGGAACAACATGAGGATGGTTGTTGGTGGCAATGCCTAAATTCTCGAACCATCTCTCATCATTTGTAATAGAATACCCAATAGCACCTTCTTCTGGAATCATTGGCTCGATCAATCTCCACAATGCCTCTATCGGAGTATTACCACGGGGGGTAAACACCGCTCCATTCTTGTTTTGAAATCCTGAGCAACTGGTAATATACAGTCGATTATTCTTCTTTTCCAGTAAGTCACGAGCTACTGCCCAATCCTTGACTTGATTCGAGAATTTTCTTCCATCAACCGGGACAAACCGATCACCCTTTGCCCATAACTTGACCAAAGCCACAATCTGGTCAATTTCGTGATCGCTAAACTGGTACACAGAAAACGTATATGTCATCTCTTTCCCCCAACACAGTATTTTATTGAATTAATAACAGTATAATATATTTTAGCAGTTTTGTCAAGTGGTTTCCGCAGACATTTCTCTTGTCTTGAAAATACACGTGATAGAGAATTATAGGAGATATAGACAAAGAAAGGACGTATTTTATGTGAAATTACCGTGTTTTCAGTGAAAAACACCTGTCTTACACAAGAAAAATACCCTCAATTGCGCTAGAATGACCATCAGCACCAGGCTATTTCCACCTATGTATTTGTATGTCTAGAAGCGCTAAAGGTCTTTCTCAGCCATCGTAGAGCACGTACTTTTTGTATATTTTTATAAAATTTTACATAAAAACTGTAAATAGTAGGCACTTTGTTCTAGCATTTGACGTTTCTGTTATACTTCCTTATGGATGTTGGGTATTATCGTTCACGATAAACCTTCCGACAAGATAGTAGTGACGGAAATCACCCCTATCAGAAGAGCTATGCTGAACGTAGCTCTTTTTTTCACGTATTGTGTTTTTATTGAATGTTGTGCTATACTATGAATAGCTGCCCTTGCCGGACGTTAGAAACGTTCGGCATTTTTTATTGGGGGATGTGTAGTGGTGGATACGCAAGTAGAACTGGCAGGACAAGACAGAACACTTGTCGCCTACTACCCCCCGTTTGAATTTTCAAATCAAATAGCCTTACCTGGTGAAATTCCATCGGAGCAACTGCATCTTTCTCTCCTGATTTTGGAACCTGATTTTGATTTTTCTGCAAACTACCAATTACTCCATGCTTTACTTACCACATTTGCTGCTACTTGTCCAGGTCTATCAGGAACTATTTCTGGTGTTGGAAGATTTACTCCACAGGATACATTCTATGCTTCGGTAGATGTTCATCATTTACATAAAGCGCATGATCAGTTAATGAAGATGATGATCGAGCAAGGATTTCCAGTAAGTAAGCTGCACCCCTATATTCCACATATAACCCTTGCTTATCTCAATCCTTCCGATCCTACGCCTGAACAGGTGGTTCCAAATCTTTCTTTCAGTATTACAAGTATTTTTCTCGTGCATGGAACTGAGAAATATGAATATCAACTTACTGGAATAGCTTCTCCTATAGAAATGTGTGGAGAGGAGGAATGTATGGATTTAGACAATCTTGAACCTGAGTTATTCGAGTATCTGACAAAAGATCAACGAGATGCTATAGACGATTCGGATTTTGCATGGCCGGAACAGAAAAAATATCCTATCAATACACAGGCACATCTGGATGCTGCTGCAAAACTTATTGGTCGCGCACCTGAAGGTGTCCAGGACAAAATTAAGAGGAACGCTATCCGTATTGCAAAGCGAAAAGGGCTGACTCTTCCAGATAGCTGGAATAATGAACCTGCATCAGAAACAACTACTGTTGTCAGTACAAAAGGTCCTGCTAACGAGAAATTCCAACCTTTGCCACGCATTGCTCAATTAAAAGTACGGTTTTTGAGTGATGGTGCTATTTCTCGTAACGGAAGGCAGTATCCAGTGGAAACAGTACAACGCCTGGTCAATTCTGGATATCAGCAACTTTTGGCGGGGGATATTATCAATTCGTATATCTGTCATAGTGTTGCTGATGAAGATAATCCTCTGGTAGTGAGTGGAAAAGCCACAAAGATCTGGCATGAAGGAGAGGGTGCATATGCTCTTTTCGACATTCCAGACACAACAACCGGGCGCGATATGGTTTCACTTCTTTCTGGAGGATACATCCCCCCGACTATGAGCCTACGTGCTGCTAACGCAGAGATGCAGGTAGTAAAAGGGAAAGGCGTTCCTCAAGTAGTTGGAAAAGATATCCAATTACTCGGTATTGACTTTACGGCTCGTCCAGGGATCGAAGACGCACGAATCCAGGATTTGGTCCTGGAAAATGCGAAAGACAAGGGCGTATTTCTGGATAGCTTTTATATAGAACAATTATCACTTGTTGAAAATACTGATACTCTTTCACATGAAGCAGCACTTCCAAATGTGGTGGTTAATCTGAATGTGAATGGAGAAGCAATTGGTCAGTATGTAAAGGAGGCACTTATGGAGCAAACTCCTCAGAATACAAATCCTGCTTCAGAAGCAGCAAAAATCAGTATCGAGGAATTGCACCCAAATACGGTACTTACTCCCCTGGTTTCTGGCAATTCTGTAGGTGTAAGCGATGATCCACCCGGATCACAATACACAAAGAACTATCCTCAAATACAGGCAGGTCCTCCAGCCGGATTAACTGACATTGGAGCACTAGCTTCTGGACCACCAGAAGGTCTTACCAGTGCTGGCAGAGCTATGGCAAAAGAAACTCACGACCATATTGCAACTGCTCTTGGCATGGGTTGTGCTCCACAAACAACGGAAATTGGTCGTAAGTTCAATAAAGTAGCTGAAAACCATCTGGTTGCAGTCCACGATATGCATGCTAGAAATCTTGGATATGATTGCATTGGTTCCTATCAACAGATGCAAGAACCAAATAATGTTCCAGGCGATGATCAACTCACTATTCCAAATGACGACAAAATGGAATCAGTGTTGCCAGTAAAACAGGAGATAAAGCAGATGAGTGTTGAAGATGCTTTGGCACTTCTCAAGCAGAATAACTACAATGTTACTGCCCCAAAGACTGAAGTAGAAAAAATTCAGGAAGTACTTGAAGCAAAACTTGAGGAACAGCGTAAACAGTTCGAAACACAAACAAAACAGCTTCAAGAAGATCAGCAGAAAAAACTAGAAGAAATTACGAAAATGCTTGTGGCGCAACAGCCTGCGGCGCAAAGAAAAAGCCTGGTAGAAAATACAACCAACGAACAGCAACCACTCAATACTCCACGTGCCAGGCGTTCGCATCTCCAGGAGCAGCTTATGAGAGCTGACTGGCAGGAACTTGCTGATCGTTCGGCTCCCTATCCTGAAGGTATTACGGCTGAAGCCATTCTTCGCCATTTCGGGCAATTGATGATTATGCAGTATAACGAAAAATATGGAACTGGCAGTATTTCCCCTGCCTACAGTTAATAATTATTTTTTCTAGGTCTAGAAAAAATAATTATTAACTAGAAGGAGTATAGTGAAACAGTCTTTAACTATCGACACCACGCTTGTCATAAGCACTCAAAGAGGAAAACAATCGATTAGACTTCCTTTGATTACACACGGCATGAGTAGGTCTGATATTATCGGTTGTATGACTCCCTGGTTCTATTCCAGAGCCTTCTTGAGGAACCAATGGAATAACATGGTCATAATGGAGTTTTTGATCTGGAAAGATTTCTTTCACGCAGATATAGCACCACGGCCCATGTTCTTCCAAGATTTTTCGATAGTTGACTGGTCCAGTTTTTACTCCAAGTTTTGCTGCCAAACGTTTCCTATAATATCCAGCATACAATTCTGGATTCTCTTTTCTATGCTTTCGATGCATAGCATTGATATGCTCTGGATCATTAGGATGTGTTCTGTAATAGTTTTTACCGTATTCAGAAATGTGCTCTCGATATTCGGGATCTGTAGCGAGACGATTTTGACGCCGTTCTCTGTTCTGAACAACAAAAGTGTTATTGTATGCCCTTCTCTGTTCGAGGTTTGCAATGTAGCATGCGTGGTGGCGTTCATTGATTCTGTCCCTAGTTCTATCCGCAATGACTTTCTTTCTTTGACGCTCATGCTCCCTACAGTAGGTGGCATATCCATCTTTGATTCCAGCACTCTTGTTGAATTTTTCCACTGGTTTTTCTTCATTACAGTCTGGGCAAAATTTGTTGAGCAGAAACAATGGTTGTTGCACAATATTTTCAGATCTTTTTTGAAGATTTTTCAGACCTATACGGGCATTTTCACATTTTCTGCATATGGTTCTAATGCCTCGTTTAGTGTCACTTCTTCCAGGGAAAAATTTAATAGTAGCAGAGAAAGGTTTCCCACATGCACTACAGTTTTGCATGTTGCTAGGACCTTCTTCTTGAAGGTCGCTAACGATTTCCATAATGAATATTACTCCTTGTCAGTAAATCAAACTATATGCAATAAATTTAAATATATTATAACACACAATACGGGCACAGTAAACAATGTGTCCTTAAAAGGTGTTATAATATAAGTGCGGTGGTTAAGTGGTTTAGGAGGACTTTAGCATGCCAGCTAGTACTATGGCAGAACTTCGGGAGGCATACTCTCAGAATGCAGCATACAATCAGCTCATGCCGGTTATTATCGACAGAGCACTACTTGAGGCTTCAAGAAAGTGGAGTCCATTAGCACGTGCATTACCTCGTAAAACGTGGGGAACTCTCACGTACATCTTTAATCAACGAACAATGCTTCCTGCTGCACAGCATACGACAAAAAACCCGACGAGTGGACAGGTTGGATATAGCCAATCAACTTTTGTGCAATCAACCTTTGATGTAAAACACACTGAAGTCGATTTGAGCATTGCCAAGTTGGACCAGCAAGTGGCAGTAGTCAATGGGTCTGTCTATGACCTGGAACTTGCGGCTGCTGGCGAGTCGATGAAACGTCTTGAAGATGTAACACATGTCTGGGGCAATGCGAATGCAACTTTAGCTACAAAACGTCCACAATGGAATGGCCTGGATCAGCAAATCGCGCAGAACAGTACCAACAGGCAAGATGGTGCAAACCAACTTGTATCGTTGTCTACTCTTGATAACTTGATTGATGCCGTACGTCCTGCTGCTGCTCAAGAACTTGGTGACGATTACTTTTTCTTGATGCCAAGTATTATGCAAACACGTATCAGTTCTTTGCTCGTCAATCAACAGCGTTTTAATAAGGATTTCACGAAAATCTTTGCAATTGATGACTACGGAGATCTGGACGCGGCACCAGCTAGAAATTATATGGACGCGGGTTTAGAAGTGGCAACCTACAGAAATGTCCCGTTAATCTTCTCATCTTTTATGGAATCATTTGGTACCATGTCTGTTGTTACTGCTTCAAATACTGGTTCTGGTGCTGTTCTTACGAATGGAACCTACTACTATCAGATCGAAGCCGTTTCAAGATATGGTGTCACTTATGCATCTGCTGAAGTTTCTGCAACTACTACAGGAACTCAGAAAATCAATTTAAGCTGGACAACTCCAACAATCACAGACTTATATGGCAATAGTGTTGATGTGCTTTCGTATCGCATCTATCGTGGAACAGTTTCCGGTGGTGAATCTCTCTACGCAGTCCTTTCCGCTTATGATACCAGTGATGCAGCCGTACAAACCTGGGACGACACTGGAGCTATTAGTGTTCCTACATCAGGTGCAACCTTTACCAACATTTTTACTACGGTCAATACAAATGTAGGTGCTACTCAGGCTGCTCCAGACGGATTGACTTTCCCTCGCTATGTAGCAGTATCAGGACAGAAGCCAGCTTCTATCTACCTATGCCCACGCAACCCTGATTTCGCGGTTGTGCCTGTTTTAAATGAAATGACACCAGTCATGTTAGCTCCGATTTTGGCTCGTAGTTCTCAGTTTGCACTCATTGCAGACCTGTGCCTTGCCTTACGTGCCGGGGCATTTGCTGCAAAAGTAGATCGTATTCGAGCTGCATAGGGAGCATAAAATGGGTGTGTTGATTTACAGTGATAAAGAGGATATCCATATTGGTCTTCCTCCTGTACTTGTCACTGGAATACAGGAACACTATCGCGGTTATAAAGCAAAAGGCCATTATATCCATGTAGAAAGTGCAAATGGTGATCTGGTCTATCACGATGTGCAACAAATCCTGAAATTACAGGGGTTTCGTCTTGCTGAACCAGATGAGCAAAATGACTATTTTGCCGCTAAAAAACACCATGTTCTTACTGAAACATCTGGAGAAGAAGCGCTTCAGAATGAAGAACCAAAACGCACGTATCGTAAACGTGGGTAGGAGGCACAACTATTCCTTTACTGTATGCAACTCCACAAGAAGTACTTAATCATCCTTTGGGAATAACACTAGCTACACAGCTTGCTGCTCTTCCTACTGGAACACTTGACAGGCTGCTATTTGTTGCCTCACAGCGTTGCAATAATTTCTGTAATAGAAGATTGCAGGCCCCACAGGCAACGACAGTAGCTTCTCCAGGTATTTCAGCAGGAGAGAAGATTATTCCCGTTGTTAGTACTCTTGGTACTGACAATAAAGATGAGTATGCGGTGTGGATAGGTGTTGGAGGAAGTAATCAGGAAATGGTAGACATAGTGGCAGGGGGAGTTAGTCCTGCACTTCCACTTGTATTCCCGTATCCTGGAACATTTCAGCTCACAACACCTTGTATATACAATCATACAGTAGGGGAACCTGTTGTTGTTGTCTACCATGAAGTAAGAAGAACCATGTCTCAGTCGGGAGAGGATATTTACGAACAGGTTGTTACACAGCAAGCGCAGATTGCTTCGGCTCATGCCGGTGGTTCGGGGGATGGTACTGGGTTTCTTAGTGCTGACCGAACAAAAATGCATTGGTGCTGGCAATATCCTCTTGTTCAGATGGTAGACATGGAACATGCCTATCCCTACACAAGCGAATATACCAAAGTAGATATTCCAAGTCTTCTCTTAGAACCAGCTCTGTCCAGAATACGATTTCCGGTAGGGAGTTTTATTCTAACAAATGGATTGCTTCGATATCACTACATAGCAGGATACCAGTATCCTAGCGATCAAATGAAAGAAGCAACAATCTGGTATCTCAGGGATACTTTACAAGCTTTCATCAATCCATATGCTGTTTTTAGTCAATCGCTAGGGAAAAGAAGTTACACGTTTGGAAGTGGTTCAAAATCTCCATCAACAAATCAGGCTGAATGTATGCTTAGTGATTATGTGAGGTAAAAGAAGATGGCAGGAACTCAACAAGCAATAGATCAGAATTATCGACCAATCAGTGGTTCAGCAGTATTGTATGACCCGGTGAGCACTCAGTTTGTTGCTCAACAATCTGGTACAACTGCAACAGGTACCGATGGCACTGTCTATGCTCCAAAGGTTATGGCAGGCATCGCTACGGCAACAGGGGGTTCAACACCCTACCATTTGGTATCTGCTGCTTCGGCAAATAATACGAATGTAAAAAGTAGTGCTGGAAGTATCTATGGTTACTCGATTAGCAATACTACAGCTTCCACTACTGAATTTGTCAAACTCTATAATAAAGCAACCGCGCCTGTAGCCGGTACCGATACGCCCATCTGGACAATTCAAGTGGCTGGTTCGACAACCGTTACAGCCTACTTTTCAGTGCCGATTGGTTGCAGTGCAGGTGTCGGCCTTGCGACAGTAACAACTGCTGCTGATGCTGGCAGTACTGGTGTGGCTTCTGGCGATTTAATTATCAACCTCATTTACAAATAGACGAGGTAATTTGCTATGAGTAGTGGACAAGCACCAGTAGATCTCAATGGAAAACCAGCATTGTCTGCCTATGACCCAACGGGTCATCAAATTGTGGCAATTGAAGCAGTAGGCATCACTACTGATAGTACCACTGGAATAGCACATGGAACATTAAATGTGAATGCTAGCATGAATGCTTCCAGCCTGTCTATTAATGACCCAACTGTGACGACACAGAAGATGTCAGTAGATGCCTCTGGCAATGCTTCTGTCAAAGTAGGGACAAATTTTTCCGCTACTGCAACACTCTCAAACGTAGCAAGCTCTGCATCAACAACCCAAATACTTGCTGCAAATTCTAGTAGAAGAGGCATGATGATTTATAACGACTCAACCTCAGTGCTTTATCTTTCTTTTGCAGCAACCGCAAGCACTTCTTCGTACAGTTTACAGCTTGCAGCGAATAGCTTTTATGAAATGCCAGTACCAATCTATACTGGTGTGATTTCTGGTATATGGGCATCGGCTAATGGATTTACGCGGGTTACAGAACTCATCTAGAAAGGAGGTAAGGTATGCCAATTTCTACGCAAACAATGCAAACGGTAGGAGTAACAACACTTCCCGCATTATCGAGTGGGACCAATGTGATTGGTCATGTGGTTGTTGATAGCGCCGGAGCTGTAAGTATCACAAGTTTACCAACTCTGCCTTCTGGTAGCAATGTCATTGGGCACGTCATTGTAGACAATTCTGGTACGAAACTTTTAGATGCGGCAGGAACAAACCTGGGGAAAGTTGGCACTGCTGGTGATCTCCTTGTTTCGGTAACAAATCCCAATGCGGCATTAGCCGGAATATACGCGACCGTCAACGTTTTTGGTTCGCAAAATGTTTCAATAGACCCTTCGATCTGGTTTGGCGATACGTTTGAAGGGAGTGTTGTTGATGTAACAAATAGATGGACAAGCGCAGGAACCGTTCCACCCACACAAGCAACAGGCTTACTCTCTGTCAATCCTGGTTCTACTGCAAACGCCACATCTGTGCTTTCAACTCAGCCAACATTTCCGGCATTAACTTCTGCTGTTGCCGCTACAACTATTACATTTGAATCAGGGACGACTGCTCTAGGAAATCATCGGTTTTTTGGTTTCGGAACAGCTTCAGGAGTAGGAACAGCAGCAGCACCGTTACAAGATGCTATTGGATTTGAAGTTGATGTTTCTGGAGTGCTTAGAGCAAGTGTCTATGCCTCTGGTTCTCGTGTTTTTACACAAAGTCTCACGATGTCAACGGATGGATTACCACATCGCTATGTTGTTATCGTGCGCGGAGATATTGCATTCTGGTTTAAAGATACATTTGATATCCCACTTGCTAGCTCCTCACTTGGTACCGCAGCTCAAACACTCCCAATGCGCTATGCAAGTTTGAACAGTGCTTCGGTGACGGGAACGCCTACGCTTGTTGCTACTGGCGCTGTTGTTATCGATCAAGCCAGGAATGCACAAGGAATTGCTGACGGAACGTATCCGTGGCGAAGAGCACTTGTTGATGCATCCGGCAATATTGCCATAAAAGGTGGGTATGCAGAACAATCTGGGCTGATCGCGTCTGCACTTAATGCCGATCTTGTTGCCAGTACTGATGTTTCCGCCTATAAGTGGTGGAGTCTCCACTACACAGCAGTAGCAACTGGTGGAGTACTTACTTTTCAAGGTTCCAACGATAATATCAACTTTGTGACTATTCAATCATACCCTATTAGCAGTAGTGCTGCACCAACTACGACACAAAATGCGGTAGGAATCTATTACGGCATTTGCTCATTCCGCTATATCCGTGTCAGACAAACTTCATGGACAAGTGGATCTTCTACTGGTGTATTAGAACTCTACACGGCAACAGCAGATTATCCTACAACAACTGGACCTGTATCACAGTCCGGTACGTGGACTGTGATGCCAGGAAACACCGTAAATACATCCCCCTGGTTTGCAAACTCAGTAGGCACAACGGGGGGAACGACCAGTTTTCACCTTATTAGTGCGGCTACTACCAATGCTACAGCAGTCAAAGCAAGTGCTGGTCAGGTGTATGGATATGATATCTATAATTCCAACGCTGCCGCGAGATTTGTAAAGCTCTATAACAAGGCAACAGCTCCAACTGTTGGAACGGATACTCCAGTAAGAACGATTGGCATTCCAGCAGCAGGAAGAGCATCCGAAACATTTTCCAATGGTATCAATTTTGCGACAGGTATCGGCCTTGCTACGACAACAGGCATTACTGATGCCGACACCGGAACGGTTACTCTCTCTGATTTAGCTATAAATCTGGACTACAAGTAGAGGAGGGGAATCATGGCTACAGATCACGCTATTACGATTGCTTCAGAAAATAATGCGCCAAATCCTACAGGGATAGCACTTGACCCTGACCAGGATAATCCAACTTCAGACAATCCCTGGACATGCCCATATGTCTGTACTGTTCCTGAACACACGGATACCGTGGTAGTTATCTGGAATGGGGGAGCATTTTCTCTTCCTGATGATGAAGCAAATGATCCAAATTTTGGTACGGTCAACATTACCTATGATCCACCACTTGTATGAGCAAAGATGTCTACGTGAATGTACAAAGAGTAGGTGCTTCAACACCTGCTATCAATAATGTGTATATGCAGTTGGACAACCTGCCTATAGCTGACATGCTCTACTATGAGGGAGTTGCTCCAGTTGAGCGTTTTGAAGCATATACATTATGGACGTATGATATACGTCAAACTGACATTTTGATTGACACAACACAGAGAGATGTTGTGACTGGCACATCTTATCATTATCGCGTCATTAGTATTCCAGAAACTTTTCCAGATCAACACATGGAATTAGAGTGTGACCTTATTCGTGGGGGAGTGTAGTGGCAGTAGAAATCGCGGTAGGTTTTTCCTGGTTAGAAAGTACTCTTGCTGGAGATTCTGTATTACGAGGATTGGTACCAGGAGGAGTATGGCAAACATTTGCCTTACCAGGAACTACCCCCCCGTATATTCTTTTGAAATATCAGT
>Ga0137379_10000429_pt1 | contig 37016 bp, 30 predicted proteins | sample SagtaG_18_FD_104812 | JGI IMG/M metagenome (GOLD analysis project Ga0137379, IMG submission 104812) | Vadose zone soil microbial communities from Sagehorn Ranch, Mendocino, California, USA - Sage2_L_80_16 metaG | ecosystem: Environmental > Terrestrial > Soil > Vadose zone | place: USA...
AGGGCTCAGGGACGTCGCGTGTTTTCTCGCGCTTCGAGTTGGCGGGCATTTCCTCAGGGGCTAAAGCCCCTTCCTCTGCCGGCCGTCTCATGTACGGCCTAAAGCCCGTACCCTCGACTTCGGGGAGGTCGTGGAGCATGAGCCGGTCGAGGCACGAGAGGAAGGCGGTGAGGGTTTTGCCGGTGCCGGTTGGGGCAAGGATGAGGGCGCTCTCGCGACGGGCGATGACCGGCCAGCCCAGGCGCTGCGGGGCAGTGGGGGCGTCGAAGACGGCCTTGAACCACTCGGCGGTAACAGGGTGGAAGCAGGCGAAGGGGTCACCACCCGGGCAACCTGGACCGGTCGAAGGGGACCCCTGGCGGACTTCGGGAACCGGGTTGGTTGGGGGGCGGGGCATTTCGACTTCGACTCAGCATAGCGCGAGAGACCGGCGAAGAGGAAGCGAAAGAAACAGAAATGGCCACCCGGCTGCGCTTACTTTCGCTGACACGTTTTTGGGAGTTGAGAGCGAATGAGCGGCAAGCCGCGGGTTGGCGATTTTGCCAGTGTGGATGGAAGGGCACAGATATGGGGTGCAGGCTGCAAATCGAGGTGGGATTTGTGTGCGTAGAATTACGCGACTTTTTGGGAGAATTGAGGAAAACGAAATTCCAGAAAGCGTGAGCCTGATCACGGGAAGGCCGACGGCTCGGGCTGAAAGCGAGGGACGGGCAGGATGGACGCGGGAAAGCGAGAAAAATTGAGGCGAGAGTTGGATGAAGCGGTATTGGGGTTGAGAGTTGCGCGCACGGGGAACCGTGGCGTGACGAGCTGGGTGCGGTCGTTGAGGCTCGCCCTTGAGGTGACGGCGGAGCAACTCGCGGGTAAGTTGGGCGTTCAACGGCGCGAAGTTTATCGACTGGAAACATCGGAGATGCAAGGAGTGATAGGGCTGGGGCGGCTGAAATCGGCCGCCGAGGCGTTGGGTTGCGAACTGGTGTACGGGATGGTTCCGCGCCAAGGGACGCTGGAAGAATTGGCGGCCGAGGTGAAGGAGGCGCAGCGGCAGGCGATGCGCGAAAAGCGCCGGCTGAAAAGGTTGGCCAAAGATGGGCCCGTGAGCGGCACAAAGGAGCTGCGAAAGGCGGCCCGGAAGATATTGCACAAGCTTGGCCTGTGGGTGCGCTATAAACGGCCTGTATTCACCTCTGGGTGGAAGGTGGAGGACCTCGCTCGGGAGGAGGATGACAGAGTGAACTAGCAGCTTCGACTCGGCCGAACGTATCGCGGAAGAGTGCAGAAGAGGAAACGTCCAGCTTCCGAGTTCCGTTATTGCGCGTGGAACTCACTCACGATTTCGATTGGGCCAACAATGTGGCGGTTGAACTCGGCTAGTTCTTTGGCCGGGATCCAGAACTCGCGATGCACTCGTGCGCCGGCGATCTGGACTGGGAACTGCGCGAGGTAATCAGTCTCAACCTCAAAGCGCAGAACATAACCGGTGCCACCGTCACGGGTATTCCAATCGCGGGCAATCTGCACAGCATACCTTTGTTCGAGAACAGGATAGAAAATGGGCTGCGCGGGCAGGCGAGGCGGAAAGGCGCGGCAATCACTTGCGCGGATTAGCGCGAGTTCCTTTTCACCTGTGGGACGGTAGAGGACAGTGGTCAGCATACTTGAAAATCTTCCTCTCACTACATTAAAGGTATTTGCACGTTGTGACGGTTCTCAAAGTCGCACATCGGGCAGAGAGATGGGAGCGGGACGGGGCTAAGATTCTGTTCCAGGGGATTCTGTTCGAGGGGATCTTGTTCGGGGAGAAGCCGTGCGGGAACATCTGGCTACGCTGCTCGATGACTTTCGGCGATTTGATCGCGAGATTGCGGTGGTGCATTACAGGGGCAATCGGCGGCGGGCGACGACGTATGGGGAGTTGGCGCGGCTGGCGGGGCGATTTGCGGCGCTGCTTGAGGCGCGGGGGATTGGGCTGGGGGATCGCGTGCTGTTGTGGGGGGAGAATGGCGCGGAGTGGATTGCAGCGTTTTATGGTTGCGTGCTGCGCGGGGTGATCGTGGTTCCGCTGGACGCGTTTGGGAGCGCGGAGTTTGCGGGGCGGGTGGCGAAGGATGTTAGGCCGAAGCTGGTTGTCGGGGATGGGGTGCTGGTTAGGAAACTCGCACTCGAGGTGGGATCCTCGTCTCCCACCCTTTCCGCAAAGAACCTCGGAAAGGATGGGGCACCCATTTCAGAGGCGACTGACGCTTCGCTTCCCAGGTCTGAGAATCCAGACCTCCACCCCAGCGACCACCCAGAGGGTTCCCGCCTATCGCTGGGGACCCCGGACCTCCACCCCAGCGACCACCCCGCCCAAAGGGCATCCGGTTCCCGCCTGTCGCCGGGGACCCCGACGGTTCAGGGATCAGAAATACCGACGCTGGCGTTTGAGGAGTGGGGCGATTCCCTGCCCGTGCGTGAGGCTGGGCCGGTGGCGGGGTTGGGGCGCGAGACGCCGCTGCAGATTTTGTTTACATCGGGAACGACGGGCGATCCCAAGGGGATTGTGCATACGCATGGTAATGTGCTGGCGAGCGTGGAGCCGATTGAGCAGGCGATGCGGGGATACCTGCGCTATGAGAGGGTATTTCACCCGTTACGATTTTTGCATACGCTGCCGCTGAGCCACGTGTTTGGGCAGGCGATGGGGCTTTGGATTCCTCCCATGCTTGCGGCGGAGGTGCACTTTGAAAGCAGGCTGGTGGCGCCGCGGCTGATGGAGACGATCAAGCGCGAGCGGATCTCGGTGCTGGCGGCGGTGCCGCGTGTGCTGGCGCTCGTGAAGACTCACCTGGAAGCGAGCAGGCCGGGGCTGGTGGCGCGAGTGGCTGCTGCGAAGGAGATGAATGCGTGGAAGCGCTGGTGGGTATTCAGAGATGTGCATCGCGCGTTTGGGTTGAAGTTCTGGGCGGTGATCTCGGGGGGCGGGGCGCTGCCGGGGGCGCTTGAGCAGTTCTGGAATGCGCTGGGGTTTGTAGTGGTGCAGGGATATGGGATGACAGAGACGACAGCGCTGATCACGCTGAATCATCCGTTTCACGTGGCTCGGGGAACGATTGGAAAGCCGCTGCCGGGGCGCGAGGTGAAGCTGGGGCCGGACGGCGAGGTAATGGTGCGGGGACCGATGATTTCCAGCTCGATGTGGAGCGGAGGAGAGCTAAGGCGGCGCGAAGACGAGTGGCTGGCGACGGGAGACCTGGCAGAGACGCAGGAAACGGGCGAGCTGCGATTCCTGGGTCGTAAGAGCGAAACGATTGTGACGGCGGCCGGGATGAATGTTCATCCCGAAGATCTGGAGGCAGAGCTCGAGGAGCAACCGGAGATTGCGGCGTGCGCGGTGGTTGGGGTGGAGACGGCGAGCGGGACGGAGGCGTGTGCGGTGCTTGCTGTACGGGGGAACGAGGCGCAGGCGGCGGAGGCGGTGGAACGAGCGAATGGGAGGCTGGCGGAGTTTCAGAGAGTGCGAAGGTGGATGGTTTGGCCGGAGCCGGATTTGCCGAGGACATCGACGGGGAAAGTGAAGCGGGGGGTAGTTGCAGATTGGGTGCGGAGAACGCATGCGGTCGAGAGTGGAGAGGCGGTTGTTGCGGACTCGGGCGGTGGGGATTGGCTGCTGGGGCTGGTTACGGAGATTGCCGGAGAGAGGCCGGCGGAAGCGGGGGACGGAGCCCGTCTGAGCGAGGATTTTCATCTGGACAGCCTGGGGCGAGTGCAACTTGCTGCGGCGCTGGAAGAGCGGTTGGCCGATGCGCCTGCGGAAGGGGCGGTGGATGGAGCGCGAACGCTGGGAGATCTGCGGAGGCTGGTAAAGGCAGGGACTAGGGAAGAGGGACTAGGGACTAGGGACGTAGGGACTCGGGACGAGGGACACGGGAGGTCGCAATCTCCCGGGCTTGCGACAGTGGCAGGTCGCACGGATGGGGCAGCAGCAGGTCAAGGTTTGTCCGACTCTGCCAATGCGGAAGCGGGGTACGCCGATGAAACAGAGATCGATGGCCGCTCTGCCAGGCACGCGGAAAAGTCAGAGTATGTTTATCCGCGGTGGCCGTGGTGGGGAGTGGTGCAGTGGGTGCGTGAGGCGTTTCTTGAGTTGGCAGCGCAGCCTTTAGTGTGTGCGCTGGCCAAACCTCGAGTGGTGGGTCACCGAATGTTCAGCGGCGGGGAGCCAATGCTGATCGTGTGCAATCACGTGACGGCGTATGACGGGGCTCTGGTGCAGTACGCGCTGCCGGGGCGGATGCGAAGGAGAATGGCGGCGGCGATGTCGGGGGAGATGCTGGAGGATTTCAGGCATTTTCGGAATCCTGAGCGAAGGCCCGGCGAGAGGGGGTTCCTGCTGTTTGGGCCGCTTGCGTATTGGCTGTTGACGGCGCTTTACAACGTGTTTCCGCTGCCGCGAAGAAGGGGTTTTCAACGGAGCTTTGCGCACGCGGGGGAGGCGCTGGACCGGGGGTACAACGTGCTTGTCTTTCCAGAGGGGACGAGGTCTGCGGAGGGGAAGTTAGGGCGGTTTCGGCCAGGGATTGGGCTGCTGGTGAAGCAGTCGCAGGTTGAAGTGCTGCCGATGGCAATCTTGGGGCTGGGGGAATTGAAGATGGGGAAGCGAGGGTGGTTTCGGTCGGGAACGATTGAGGTGCGAGTCGGCAAGCCGTTGCGATTTGGGCCCGAAGAGACGGAGGCAACGGTCACAGCACGGCTGCAGGCGGAGGTAGAGGAGTTAATAGACCACCCCAGCGACTAAGACCTGTCGCCGGGGACCCCGGACGCCACCCCAGCAACTAAGACCTGTCGCCGGGGACCCCGGACACCACCCCAGCAACTAAGACCTGTCGCCGGGGACCCCGGACACCACCCCAGCGACAAAGACCTGTCGCCGGGGACCCCGGACCGAAGCAGGCGCGGGACCGGAGACTAGGGACTAGGGACTAGGGACTAGGGACTAGGGAGTGAGGCTGGTTGGAGAGAGAGGAGCTTCGGAAGGGAGATCGCGGTAAAAATCGCTCGGAGAGCCGAGGTGGCCGTGGCAGCGGGCGAACATTTCGAGGCCCAGGGGTGTGGGGGTAACGTTCGCATCTTCCGTCCACGTGAAGTACTTTGATTTGACTCTTTGTTCGATCAGGCCCAGGTCAAATAACTGAGTGATGTTCCGATCGATCCTCATCAAGTCATGCGCATCTGCGATCTCGATCAGCTGATCGGAGGTGAACGCGAGCTGGCTTGCGGTCACCGATCCGTCTTTGGCGATGATTTTGTTGGCTCTTGTGCATGCGGCGTCGAAGAGTCGACTATGCATTGTTGCGAGCTGGCTCAGGGTTTCAACATACGCCATCGTTGAGGTATCCGCTTCTCCCGCCCTGCATGCGGATGCGAGAAGTCCGGCCCATAGTCGCTGAGTCAATGGCGAGTCTGACCACGAACCGTTTTCGGTGATGCGCAAGGCGACGTTGCCGGGCGCGCGCATCGAGTCAGCATTCGGATCGGAGGCAAGGATTTCTTCGGCGTGAAGGGCGATCTCGATTGAGTTCCTGATACGAAGGTTGCTCAATCCCTCACGAAACAGCAAATCGAGTTCACCCGATGCAGAGGGGCAGATTCGTTTCAGAAATGCGACGGCCCTGGCGACTCGAAACTCATTGAGAATTTCCTCAGGCTCGGGGTGTTCCGCTTTCCAAAGCCACAGTTCCATTCCGGGTGGCAGCACGAATGCCAGGCCAACGCCATCGTCGCCATATCGCACGGTCTTGGCCTGGACCACGACTTCATGGTCGAGGGCCTCTTTCGGCTGATCTTCGCAGGTCAATTTAATGGTGCTCACTTCGCCTTGAGGCCAGCGTTCTTTTGTGAGGATGTAGATTCCGGTCGCGCTGATGTCTTTGACATTGTCCAGCTCAGAACCCGGACCGGCACTGTGAAGCGCTTCGAGCCCCGGTACGTTTCGGCGCACGGCCCTGGGCTTAAGGCCCTCGGCAAATGCCTTCTCGAACCAGCTTTTCAGGGATCGCATCCGCCCTCCGGGGTCTCAAAAGGAGCTTTGAAGTTCAGCCTTGCCCAAAGTAATCTTAGTGTTCCTCGCGTGGAGATACTCAGCTTTCCACCGAGGGAACATTGTTTCTGAGTGCATCGTACTCCCGCAATTCCCACTAAGTAATGGCGATCTGATTACCTAAGGCCCAGTTCTCCCGAATGATTACCAGAAAGGTTCGAACGGTCCGGTCAGGGATCGGAGACCAGGGGTCTGAGATCCTGGCTCAGGCGACGGCGATTGGCTCCGGGTTGGCGTCGGGACACGGCCCGTAATACTCCTGGGCGGCTCCTCGATGTGCATTGCAACGGGCATAGAGATCGAGACCGAGCCTTGTGGGGGTGAGGTTGGCGTCGTCCATCAGCGAGAAGAAACTTGACTTGTCTCGCTTCACGAGCAATCCCAGTTCCGACAAATGTTCCATGTCGCGATCGATTTTGATGAGGTCGCTTGAGCCGACGATCTGGATCATTTCTTCGGCGGTGCAGATTTGGGAGTGCGCGCCGAGGGCACCGTGTTCCGATTGAAAAGTCGTTGCGCGAGCACATGCCGCGGAGAAGATGCGGGCATGAACGGGTGTGAGCTGACTGAGCAGATCAATGAACACCATGTTGAATTGGTCTTCGGCCGCGATGGAGCAGGAGGTCGCAAGAAGGCCGGCCCAGTATTGTTGAATGCGCTCGGTCTCAGCCCACGAGCCATCTTCAAGGATGCGCAGTACCAGGCGGGGATGAGCGCGCATCTTTCGCGTGCCGGGCTCAAAAACGAGCATCTCTTCAGCGTGCAACGCGATCTCAACGGCGCTGTCGAGACGATAGTTGCTCAGGCGCTCCCGAAGCAGCAGTCTCAGCTCTTTTGTGGCCGAGGGGCAAATGCGACGCAGAAATGCGACGGCAGCCGCAGTGCGGAACTCTCTCAGGATGTCTTCCGGCTCGGTTTGCTCTTCGACGGTTTTGAGAGGGCTCTGCCAGAGACGCAGATCCGCGCCGTTGGGCAGTACGAAAGAGACGCCGACGCCATTCTTATCTCGCCGGACAGCCTTTGCCTGAACCGAGAAGCGATGCTCCGGTGTTCTAGCCAGAGGGCCCTTTCTTTGCAGCGTCAGGGAGACCACTTCCCCTGGAGCCCAGTGCTGCTGAGTAAGGATGTAAGCGCCGGTTTCGCTGATGTTGGAGACATTGTTCTCTTTGGGAGTCGAGCCATCCCAATGGTAGGCGGCGAGCGAGGGAGCGGAACGCCGCTCGGCTCTTTCGCGATAAGAAAAAGAAGGCTTGCGCAACCAGCTGCTCAATGCACTCAATGTAGGCCCCCGATGTAAGAGACTTTTTCGAACTGGTCTCACCGCCGAGAGCCGGGCTTCTTTGTATATCAAGTGGGCCGGATTTGGGCGTTGAAAACCTTTACTCGGCCAGATTTTATCGATTGTCTATTCCACCTTTTGTGTCTCACATCACAGATGAATGGTTACAGCGAATCATGCCAGTGTGATTGGAGGGAAACGCGGAAGTTCAGGGCCTTCCAGTTAGGGCCTGTTGCCAGCAAAATAACGACGGAGCGGACATCCAGATTCGTGAGGCTGTCGCGCGGTGAGCGAGGGCTGGGATTACGTTTATGAAGCCGGTCGCGGAGAATCGGCTTCGCGAAATCCTCTGCACGCTATGGCTCCGCGCCAATCGCGGGAGTTACTGGGGAAGCGAGGCCGTAGAAACTATGCGTTCCCCGTTGGCCGTTGCAGCGCGCGTACAGTTCGAGGCCCAGGCTTGTGGGCATGATCTTGGCATCCGCGATGGGCGAAAAGAATGCGGCCTTCTCTCTTTTTCCAATCAGGCCGAGATCGGCCATGTGGTCAAGATCGCGGTCAATGCGGATGAGATCGTGCGAGCCCGCGATTCTCATCAAGTCGGCGGCGTTGCAGGCGATCGGTCGCGAAGATATGCGTCCTGGTCCGGTGATGATCTTGGGGGCCTTGGTGGCGGCTCCAGCGAGGACGCGAACGTGAACGGAGTTGAGTTGGCTCATCAAGTCAACGTAGGGGAGGCTTGATTCATCGGGTGTTCCCACGACGGAAGAGGACGCCATCAGGCCGGCCCAGAACTGCAGGATAAACGGGTCTTCGGACCAGGAGCCGTTCTCGATGATGCGCATGGCGATCCTGGGCGAAACCCGCATTTTGTCGGCGTCGGCTGCGGACTCGAGCACTTTTTCAGCGCGGAGCGCAATCTCAATAGCGTGTTCGAGACGGTAATTACTCAGTTCCTCGTGCAGCAGTTTTGTAATGTCATGCGCTGAGGGAGGGCAGATGCGAGACAGGAATGCTATGGCATGAGCGACTTTGAACTCGCGCAGAATGTCCTCGGGCTCAGTCTGCTCAGCGGCGCTCTTGAGGGGACTTTGCCAAAGGCGGAGATCGGCGCCTTCGGGCAGAACGAACGAGACCGCGACGCCGTGCTCGTCCCAACGGACGGCCCTGGCCTTTATTGAGATGCGATGTTCAGGGGATCGTTCGAACGGGCCACTTCTCTGCAAAGTAAGGGAGATCATTTCGCCAGCTTCCCAGCGCTCGTGAGTGAGCAGGTAGGCACCGGTGGAACTGATGTCCCTGATCGGGTCCTGGTGAGGGATGGAGCCGTTCCAATGGTAAGCCGCGAGGGCGGGTGCGGAACGGCGTTCAGCCCGTTGATACCTCTGGGACGACGTTGAATCGAATCGCCTGGTGAATGAGCTCATAGAACCCCCGAGAGACACAGATCCGAGTGATTGGCCGGCCAATGGGTGGGATAAACCGAGGCCGGATGCGAGCTTTCGTTCCCAATTCCAACGACGGGCTCTGCACACCGAATAATCTTACTCTCGGAAATACCACTTTGGTTGTAGGGATTGGCGTTACTTTGGGAACTTCTGGGTGGCTTTTCGGTGTGGACAATTGGGGGGTGAACTGGCTCGCTGGGCGGTGCAGGCGATTTCAAACCCTGGACCGGTACACCCGAACGACGCAAGAGCCTCTCCGATCCCCTTCCAATTGAATACTCAACGCGATTCAGATGGCCGGGCGGGGGCGGAAGTAGCAGGTGCCGCCCGCGAGGATGGGGATCCAGAGGGATGGGTCGGCGGGCTGCTCAGCAGAACCGAGGAAGAGAAACCCATCGGGGGCGAGAAGGCCGTGTACGGTGGCGAGCAAAGTGCGGCGCGTGTCTTGTGAAAAGTAAAGCATGACGTTACGCAGGAAGACTATGTCGAACCGATCGCGGTCTGGGCTGAAGGGCAACCTCGATGCGCAGAGATTGGCCTCACGGAAGTTGCACATCTGCAGGATCTCGGGCTTGACGATCCAGTCCTCACCGATGCGATCAAAGTGGCGAAGGATACATCGTGCAGGCAGGCCGCGGTTCATTTCGATGCGATGGTAGCGGCCTTGGCGAGCGCGATGCACGACCTCGGCGCAGAAGTCTGTGCCTTCGATGCGGATATTCCATCCGGCGAGCTGCGGGAAGTGTTCGCGGATGAGCATGGCGGTCGAGTAGGCTTCCTGGCCGGTGGAACAGGCGGCGCTCCAGAAGTGAAGGGCACGGGTGGCGCGGCGGGCTTCAAAGAGCTTGGGAATCAAATCGGTGCGCAGCAATTCAAAGGGGCGGCTATCGCGGAAGAAGCTGGTTTCGTTGATGGTCATCGCTTCGGCTACGGCGCGTTCGAGACGAGGATCTTTGCGATGGCGAAGTGTCTGGACCAGTTCGTCGAGATCAGCCATACCTTGCCGCTGGAGCAGACCCGTGAGACGAGTTTTAAATAGGTAGTCGCGCGAGGGCTCAAGCACGTTCTGCGACTGGGAGAAGACGAGTTGGCGAAGGTAGCCGTAGTCGACGACTTGGGCAGTGGACAAAGCTATACCCCGGATTTCTCAAATTCACGAGCTTCGATGGAAGTGCGGGAGGAGAGGCGCAGAATCTCCGGGGCGATAGCGTTGAGCGGGAGCACGCGATGAGCGAGTCCGGCATTGGCGACGGCGGCGGGCATGCCCCAGACGGCGCTTGTTGCCTGGTCTTGCGCGAGGACGGAGCCGCCTTGCGTGTGAACGACGCGGGCGCCGGCGAGGCCGTCGGATCCCATTCCGGTGAGCACGACGGCGAGAACGCCTGAGCCGTAGACGGCAGCCGCGGAGCGAAACAGAACATCGACGGCGGGACGGCAATGGTTCTCTGGCTCGGCCTGGGTGAGATGCAGCGTGGGCGTGAGTCGAGGAGCACGCGCGCGAAGGACTTCCATGTGCCAGTTGCCACGTGCGAAGTAGATGTGACCGGGCTGCACGAAGTCGCCTTCCGCACCTTCGCCGACGCGGAGACGGCAGGAGTGGTCAAGGCGCGCTGCGAGGAGGCCGGTGAAAAGCTCAGGCATGTGCTGCACGACCAGCACGGGGAGGGGAAAGGTCGCGGGCAGTGCGGGGAGAAGGATGTCGAGCGCGGCGGGTCCGCCAGTAGAAACACCGATGAGGAGGACCGTCGGAGCAGATGAAATCAATGGAAGCCGGGCGTGTTTGGCGAGGGGCGTGCCGAGCGTCATGGGCGGAAGCGAGTCAGACAGGGCGAGGCGTGCAGTGGCGAGGGCGCGAATCTTTGGAATCAGATCGTGGGCGAGCGTTTGGATTGCGGCTTCGCGGCTGGCTTGTCCTGAGGGCTTGGCGATGTAATCGGAAGCGCCGCCGGCGAGGGCCTCGATGGTGACTCTAGCTCCGCGTTGGGTGAGCGAACTGCACATGATGACCGGCATGCGGTGGTCACGGGAGCGGAGCATCTTGAGAGTGACGAGGCCGTCCATTTTCGGCATTTCGACGTCGAGCAGCACGAGGTCGGGGCACAGGGTCTCGATGGCAATCAGAGCTTCTTCGCCATCGGAAGCTGTCCCGGCCACTTCGAGCTCGGATTCGGCGCCGATGACGGTCCGCAGGAGGCTGCGCATGACTGCGGAGTCGTCGACGATGAGGATGCGAGTGCGGCGCAGGGTCGCCATCGATTACTCCTCTTCCAGACCGAGCATGATCAGTTTTTCATTGAGGGCATCTTCATCGAAGGGCTTCATGAGGTATTCGTCGGCACCGGCTTCGATGGCGCGTGAGATGAATTCATTCTCACCCTCAGTGGTGACCATCATGACTTTGACGTCAGCGAAGCCCCTGGCGCGGAGATTGGCAAGCATCTCGAGTCCGTTCATGACGGGCATGTTCCAATCGACGAGGGCGAGGTCAAAGACTTTGCCGGAGTTGAATTGATCGAGGCCGGCCTGGCCGTCGCAAGCTTCTTCGCATTGAATTCCCTTCTCTTCGAGCAGACCCCGCAGGAAGCCGCGAACAAAGCGTGAGTCGTCGACAATGAGTGCTCGCATATTCTTCTCCGTCGGGTTATGCTGCCCGAACCGCGCTGATGCGCGATGGGTCGAGGCGCTCGGGATCGAGCAGCACAAGCAGTCTGTCTTTGAGCTTGTAGGCGCCTGTGAAGAGCATTTTTCTGTTGTCATCGAGCGTGGATGGGTTTGGCTCGTAGTCTGCAGCCGAGAGGGTGAGGACCTCGCCAACGGAATCGACGAGCACTCCGAAGCAACCGCCGGAGCTCTCGAGAACGAGGATGTCCTGGGGACGGTCGAGCAAAGGCAGGTTTAGCAGCTGACGCAGGCTGACGGTGGTGAGTACATCGCCGCGATAGTGGACGAGACCTCCGACAAAATCCGGGGCGAGCAGAGCCGACGATTTCAAGGATGTGGCTGATTGGGACGCCGAACAGCGTGCCGTCGATGCGAACGGAGCAGAGCTCGACGAGTGAAGCGGCGGAATTGTTGGAGCGGCGCGATTGGTTGGATGAGGTGCTCATGGAAGCGCCTCCTCGAACTGGATGAATTCTTCAGAGACAGGGGAAGCAACGGAAAGAGTTTTCACACTGCCGAGGTCCACGACGTCAGTGATGCGTTCCTTGAGCAAGGTGACGCCGGCTGTGCGCTGGTGTGTGCCTGCCGCGAAGAGATCGCCGCCGGCGGCGACGTCGAGCACATGCGAAACGGCGATGCCGACATGATGATCGCCTTTGCGGCAGACAACGACGACGATCTGCGTAGATGGATTATCGGCTGCGACCGCGAGTATGCCGCCAGAGTCTTCGACAGGAAGAAGCTGCCCCTCGAAGTTGAGTACGGGGCGCCGCCCGAGATATTCCATGCTCGAGAGGGGGAGCTGCTCAATACGGAGGACATTGTCGAGCGAAATCGCGGCGCGATGTCCGGCTACATCGACAAGCAGGTATTCCATCGACTTGGCGGTGTTGGGAGAAAGATCTGCGTCGGGGAGGATGGTTGTCTCCTGCTCATCGGCGACGGAGATGCCGGCCTTGAGAGCAATGGCTCCGGGATCGAGGATCAGCGCGAGACTGCCGCTGCCAAGCACGGTTGCGCCGGAATAGAGAGCGATGTTCTTGAGCGCGGCGTTGAGCGGCTTGACGACGATTTCCTCGGGATCGGCAAGCCCGTCGACAACGAGGCCAAAGCGGCGGCCTTCGGCATCGAGGATGGCGATGAAGCTGCCTTCATCGGTGACGCGTTTGGGCTCGCGGGTGGGAACGAGGAGACGATCGAGAAAGACGAGAGGCAGCAGCTTTCCGCGAAGGCGATAGAGCGGCGCGTCTTCGATCCACTCAATAGTGGTGGTGGCTTTGGCCGGCGACACGTGAACGAGTTCGGAGAGCGCGCTCTGGGGCAGGGCGAAGCTCTGGCCCACGCTGCGCACGATGAGTGCGGGGATGATGGCGAGGGTTAACGGAATGCGCATGCGGAGCACAGTGCCTTTGCCCGGACGCGAATCGAGTTCGACTTTGCCGCCGATTTTTTCGACGTTGGTGCGGACTACGTCCATGCCCACGCCGCGTCCGCTTACGTTGGTGACAGCGGAGGCGGTGGAAAAGCCCGGAAGGAACACGAGCTGAAAAAGTTCTCGATCGCAAAATTGCGCGGCGCGCTCGGAGGAGACGAGGCCGCGTTCGATGGCCTTGTCGCGGACCTTTGCGACGGAGATGCCGGCTCCATCGTCGGAGACTTCGATGATGACGTGGCTTCCCTCCTGCGTGGCGCGCAGTTTGAGGGCGCCTTCGGGGTCCTTACCGGCGGCCATGCGGACTTCGGGGGTTTCAATGCCGTGGTCCAGGGCATTGCGCACGGCGTGGGTAAGGGGATCTTTGATCGCTTCGAGCAGGCTTTTGTCGAGCTCGGTTTCCTGACCTTCCATCTCGAGGCGCACGCGGCGATGGAGGGATTGCGAGAGGTCGCGCACCATGCGCGGAATCTTGGAGAAGACGTTGGAGACGGGCTGCATGCGCGCCTTCATGACGGACTCGCGCAGGTCGACGGTGACCATATCGAGACGGCGGGAGAGGAGCCTTAGGTTGGGATCGCCAGCGGTGGCCTGGAGAACCTGATTGCGGGTGAGAACAAGCTCGCCGACAAGATTCATCATGCGATTGAGCAGGGTTACGTCGACGCGGAGGGTGCTTTCGGCTGCATACCCAGAAGGTGCGCGGGGGGATTTTGGCTCGTCGGCGCGGGCGGTGAGATGCACGGGCTCAATCGGCGCGACGGTTGCCGGCGTGGGCGGCCCGGACGCTGGTGGAGCGGGCGCGGCCTTCGCTGGTTCCGAGGCTGGACGCTCGATTGTGCCTGGAGCGGGCGACGACGGCGGAGCCGCGACAAGGGAAGCAGAAGACGTGGCGGAGGCGCGGGCACGAGCCGGCCTTCTTCGCGAAGGCTGCTTCGGAGCTTGGGCTGAAGTTGGGACTGGCGCTGCGGTGGCAGCCGAGGCTGGAGATGGGGATTGCAATTCCTCGAGGCGGTGTATGAGATCGGTGTCGGCGTCCTCGCCTTCGTTGTCGACAGCCTCGATGGACCTGAGAATGGAGCGAAGGCCATCGAGAAGTTGGAGCAGGCCGGTAATGATGGAGGCATTGGCAGCGAGTTTGCCGTCGCGCAGCAGCCCGAGAAGGTTTTCGCCTGCGTGAGCAAGCTTCTCAAGGCGCTTGTAGCCGAGGAAGCCTGTCGTGCCTTTAATCGTGTGCACGGAGCGAAAGATCTCGGCAAGCAGTGCGGAATCGCCCGGACGCTGCTCGAGGTCGGTGAGGCAGCGCTCCATGCGGTCAAGCCCTTCCTGGCTCTCGATCAGGAACTCCCTTGTCAATTCATCCATCACTGCTGTTCTCTGACCCGGCCGGGATGAGAAACCGGTACGGGAAGCACTTGAGAGGTTTATCGGTTGGACGGGTGGAGACTTGAGACCACTCCACGGACGAAGACCAGTCCGTGGGGACCCCGGGGTGCGATTGTCAGGGATCAGGGGTTAGGGAACAAGGGACAGGCATTGGTCTGGCGGGAATGTACAGGGAAAGGCAAATGGATTAGCCTCTAGGTTCATGAATTCTGCGGATGAAAATGTTGCGCGCTCTGAGGAAACTCTCGACGCGGGGCTTCGCACGCTGATGGATCGGGCGCGCGAGGTGGCGGCGCGCTCGTATTCGCCTTATTCAGGGTTCAGAGTGGGCGCGGCGTTGCGGCTGACGAATGGCGAAGTGGTGACTGGGACGAACGTCGAGAACGTAAGCTACGGGCTCACGATTTGCGCAGAGCGCTCGGCACTGGTGCGCGCGGTGGCTGAATTTGGGCCGGACATTCGCGTTGAGGCGGTAGCTATCGCGAATCTGAATGGCGCGGCGAGTCCGCCGTGCGGTGCCTGCAGGCAGGTGTTGGCGGAGTTCATCTCGCCGGATGCGCCTGTGGTATTTCCGTTGGCGAATGGAACTCGAGTCATGCCCTTCTCTCAATTGCTGCCTCTAGCGTTTGAGATGGATTTGAAGTAGGCGCTCAGATCAGTTCGATCGAGACGCGGCGACCGACCAGCGCCGCGGCACGTTGAAGGCTCGACAGCGTAATGTCGCTCCTGGGATCGAGCAAGCGGTCAATTTGAGTGCGGCTCGTTTTGAGCATCAAAGCCATTTTGCTCTTGGAGATTCTTCGCTTCTTCATGGCCCCAGCGAGCTGCCATGCAACTACTTCTTTGACGGCTTGCGCTTGTGCCTCTTCAAAGATCCCTTCCACTTTAAGAAAATCGTCGATGCTCGAACCGATGTGCTTCTTGCTCATTGCGTAAGCTCCTTCCGGCGCTTCCGCGCCGTTGCCAGATCTTCATCTGGAGTGGCGCGCGTCTTCTTGATGAATCCGTGTAGAGCTACAAGATAGCCGCGACACAGGCAAATCAGCACACGCGCAGTTCGTTTGGTTGGCAAGTCAGTTCGAATCTCCCAGAGGCCGTTTCCCAGCGGCCGGCACAATGGCATTCCAATCGGCCATCGCCATTGCGCACGCAATAAATCTTTTCCTATCGCCTGCCGTTCCGCTTCAGGAAGTCTCTTGAGCCATTCGCGCACTGGCTCTATTCCTGAGTCAGAACGATAAAAGACAAGCGGAGTTTTCTGCGGTTGCGGATCTTCTTGCATCCTGAGCCTTACGGTATCTAGTGTACCTTAAAAAGTACACCACCGTAAAGAGTCGACATCATGTAGTAGCAGCGGTTGCGATAATGTCATCTGTTCAACGAATTGAGGTCTGACTCTATATGTCCGCAAAGGCCGCCGCTCCTCCGCTCCACATGGTCGATCTCATTCTCAAAAAGCGTAACCGCGGGGCTCTCGATGTGCGCGAGATTGGATTCATTGTGGCGGGGGCGGCGAACGAGTCGATTCCGCCGGAGCAGCTCTCGGCTTGGTTGATGGCAGCGTGGTTGAACGGGCTATCGCTCGATGAGACGCGTGCGCTGGTGGTGGCGATGCGCGACTCGGGCGAGAAGTTTGATCCGTCACGGCTGGGCAAGGTCGCCGTAGACAAGCACTCGACGGGCGGCGTGGGGGACAAAACGAGTTTCCTTGTCGCCCCGCTGGCGGCGGCATGCGGGCTGGCGGTTCCGATGATCAGCGGGCGAGCGCTGGGGCATACGGGCGGGACGCTGGACAAGCTGGAATCGATTCCCGGATTTCGGACGGCTCTGACGCTGAAGGAATTCGAAACTGTGCTTGGGAAGTGTGGGGCGTCGATCATCAGCCAGACTCCGACCGTGGTTCCCGCAGATCGCGTGCTTTACGCATTGCGTGACCGCACCGGAACGGTGGAGAACCCGGGACTGATTTGTGCGTCCATATTGAGCAAGAAGCTGGCGGCGGGACTGGACGCGCTGGTACTGGATGTGAAGACCGGATCTGGATCCTTCTTGCGGAAGCGCGCGGAGTCGGAGTACCTGGCGGCGTTGATGGTGGCAACGGCGGAGGCTGCGGGGACGCGCACCGTAGCGCTGATGACCGATATGGGTCAACCGTTGGGACGCACGGCCGGCAACTGGATTGAACTAGCCGAGTGCGTGGAACTGATGCGCGGCGAACTGCCGCCGGAGAGCGAAGACTTGCGCGAGCTATCGATGCGGCTGGCGGGATGGATGATACATCTGGGCGGAAAAACGGAGACCGCCGAAATGGGATACTGGGCCGCAGCGGGCGCGCTGGCGGATGGCTCGGCGCTGAAGGTTTTTCTCGAAATGGTGAAGGCGCAGGGGGGCGATGCTGGAGTTTTCGACGATCTGAAGGGATTTCACAGGCCTGGAGCGACGCAGGTTTTGGAGGCGTGGCAGAGCGGATACGTGGCGGAGATGGATACGACGGCTCTGGGTTGGGCCGTGCAGCGGTTGGGTGCGGGACGAGAGCGAGCGGAAGAGCCTGTTGATCCGCATGCTGGAGTTGAGTTTCATGTAAAGCGCGGAGGGCGCCTGGAAAGGGGACAGCCCGTTGCGACGCTTTATGCGACCAGGCGTGATCTGTTGGCGGAACCGGCAGCGCTGATCAAGAAGGCGATCACGTTTGCTGGGGCGCCTTCGGATGAAGTTGTGCCGCTCGTGAGCCACATCTTCACTAAGGAAAACGCAGAAGCATATTTGCGAGAGACAGCGCCCAACTCCTAGCTTCTAGACCGCTAGCCGTTTCGATTCTCAATTTGGCGTGAACTGTTAGCCTGTTGATACAGAAACGGACAGGAGTTTACTGCTTGCCAGTCTGCTAGAGGAACATGCAGGGCTGAAGGATAAAACTGACCGGAATCCGCTAATTGAAGGAGCGACGAATTGGCAAGATTTACGGGGGTGCTGGGGATATTGGCGGTGCTGCTGGCGGCGTGGCTGGGCTCAACGGATCGAAGGCGGATTCGCTGGCGGACGGTGGCGTGGGGATTGAGCCTGCAAGTCATCTTTGCGTTTGTTGTGCTGCGTTTTAACTTTGGGCAGAGGGCGATGGCGTGGGCCGGCGATGTGGTGAATCACATGCTGGGCGCGACGGCCGCGGGCACCAAGGTTTTGTTTGGGGCGTTGGGCACGCCCAATACTTCGCTGGGTTCGATCTTTGCATTTCAGGTGCTGCCGACGATCATTTTCATTTCGGCCTTTTTTGCAGTGCTCTATCACATTGGGGTGATGCAGATTATTATTCGCGCGCTGGCCTGGGTGATGCTGAAGACGATGCGCATCTCCGGCGCGGAGAGTATGAATGTCGCGGCGTCCATTTTCATGGGCCAGACAGAGGCACCACTGACGATTCGGCCCTTTCTATCGAAGGCTACGCGAAGCGAACTGATGACCATTATGACCAGCGGCATGGCGCATGTTTCCGGCGGAATTATGGCCATGTACATCTCGCAGGGAATTGAAGCGCGGCACTTGCTGTCGGCTGTAATTATGACTTCACCGGGCACGATTCTGATGGCGAAGATGCTGGTTCCGGAGACGGAGGTTCCGGCGACCGAGGGACGGGTGGTCATTCCCAAGGACGAAGAGCACAAGGACGAGAATCTGATTGGAGCGATTGCGAGAGGCACGATTGACGGCGGCAAGCTGGCGTTGAACGTCGCCATTATGCTGATCAGTTTTCTGGCGCTGGTGGCGCTGCTCGACAGCCTGCTTGGGTGGGTGCACATGCACAACGGGCTGCACTGGATTCCGGGGAGCCTGGGGCAGATTCTCGGGTTTGTGTTTGCGCCGGTGGCGTGGCTGATTGGAGTTCCGTGGCAGGATTGCAGGGCGATTGGCAACCTGCTGGGAACACGGATGGCGTTGAACGAGGTGATTGCCTATATCGCGTTGGGCGCGCAGAAGGCAGCGTTGGCACCGCGTTCGTTTACAATTGCGACGTTTGCGCTTTGCGGATTTGCGAACCTGGGATCGATTGGGATGCAGATCGGCGGGATCGGCGCACTGGTTCCGGAGCGGCGCAACGACCTGGCGCGGCTGGGTATCCGCGCGATGTTGGCGGGGACGATGGCAAATTTGATTTCGGCGTCGATTGCGGGAATGTTCCTGGGATAATACGACGCCGGAAGCAAATGGTCATTCAGGCAACGTTCTTTGACCCGTTGCGCTTCAAATCAGGAAGCCTACGGGCAAAGAAGATCCGTCTCGCTTGAAATTCGGCAATGTTTTGTTACCCAGAATACTGGTAAAAGTCATTCCAAATTGTGAAGGATTTTGTGACCTCGGGCGGCATACACCATGGCCCATAGATCGCTGTCCCCGCCGACTCGCCGTGCCCGCAATCTGTGGCATGACGCTCCACTCTGGATGCATGCTGTGGTGGTCGCGACGGCCGCCCTGCTTGCCGCGGGCACGGTGTTCGTCAGCTCGAACTGGCCGTATCGGCACCGCAAAATCAAGGCGATGCTGGAAGACGTTCTCTCCAGCCAGGTCACGATCTTGCATTATCACCGTACTTACTTTCCTCATCCCGGCTTTATGGCGACCGGCATCACCATGCGGCGCAAGTCCGCGCCCGACCTTCCGCCGCTGGGATCCGTCGAAGCGATGTTTGTGGAAGGCAGCTGGGTTGATCTGCTGATGTTGCGCCAGCGGGTGCAACGGGTGGAAATCACAGGCTTGCACATCGTGGTGCCGCCGCTCGGGAGCCGTGAAAATCACGAGGATTTTCCACCCGGGAGCAGTTCGGATTTTGATGGGCCAACTACCCGGATCGATCGCCTGGTTGTTCACAATGGGCTGCTCGATATCATGCGCGCAGATGGAAACCGATTCTCGTTCCCCATTGCTCAACTGGAGATTCGCAACCTGCATCATGGTGAAGCGATGACGTATGCAGTTGACATGCACAACGCCAATCCGACGGGCCGCATCCGAGCCCACGGTGGAATCGGGCCAATGAATCCGAAGGATCTGAGCGCGACTCCTGTGTCGGGCGACTTCGCGTTCTCCTCTGTCAATCTGCATGACGTGGGCGACATTGGCGGGAATCTCGATTCCACAGGTCACTTCAAAGGGGTGCTGGGAGCCATCGAAGCGGATGCCAGTTCCACCACGCCCAACTTTACCGTGGAGCGCGGAAAGCCCTCGTTGGTGCTGGGAACCATTCAATGCACGATCAACGGCTCCAACGGCGACTTGAACATTCACCCGATCGAGATTAAGACCGGTCATACGCTCATTCATGCCGTCGGCGATATAGCGGGTTCGCCAAAGATCACAAATCTCGACATCGCCGTAATGCAAGGGCGCGCAGAGGACGTTTTGCGACCGTTTATCCACGAGGATGTTCCAGTTGCGGGGCCTGTGCGGCTTCACGGCCATGCCTTTGTAGCGCCTTCTGGGAGCGGAGAAAGGTTCCTGCATCGTCTCCACGTGGACGGAGTTTTCGATGTGCCGTCGGAGCGAGTTTTAGACAGGAAAACCGAGCAGAGCCTCTCTGAGTTTAGCCAGCGAGCGCAAAGCGACAAAACGAAAGCCCTGGCCGCTAACACGAATGCGAATACGAATGCGAATACGAATGAACAGTCCTCAGGTTCGACAACCGATGTGCTCTCATCTCTCAAAGGACCTGCGACCATTCGCGATGGCATTGCTTCCACTCAGCACCTGACTTTTCAGGTTGCCGGCGCCGAGGCCAATCTCAAAGGCACATTCAGTTTTCACGATAAGACGGTGCATCTCACCGGCGATCTAAAAATGGATAAAGACATCTCGCATACCACGACTGGGTTCAAGTCATGGCTGCTCAAGCCGCTCGCTCCCTTCTTCAAGAAGGAGCACGCGGGCACCGTGGTGCCAATCGCAGTAACCGGGGGCCCGGGGCATTATAAGGTGAACCAGAACCTTACGCATCAAAAATGAAGAGCGGCATCCCCGACGAGACGGCATGTGGTCCAAACGCGCAGTGGCACCTATTTGCTTTGGCTGAGAAGCTCCAATTCAGCCTGCTGTAACGAGATGTTTTCAGGGAGTTGCTTGAAATTTGACTTCAGATCGTCCTCATCTATGGCGATGGTTTTGAAGAACAGCGCATGTCCCTGCATGTGAACGTGGGTTTCGGTAATCTGCCATTCCTTCTCGCCGATTTCGCGTCGTTCAACATCGAAGGAGCCGCCAGACTTGAGTTCGCCGAGCAAGCCACCTGCGAATTTCACATCACGGATGAGGCGTCCTTTGAGGCTAGCGATACGATGTTGCGCGCTGTCGACGACAAGATCGCCTTCCGCCGCGGAGAAGACGCGAGCCTCCAAATTTGGAGGGCGAAACTGCGGGTTGGGCTTGAAGTGCAGGATCGTCTTGCTTCCCTCCTCACCAGTCTCGGCCCAAATAAACGCATCTGGGAGAAGGCGGAGCAATTCGATCGCCTTGTCATCGTCATGCTGGTCGCTTTTGCGCTGCTTAGCCTGGGCTCGCGCATCTTTTAAAAAGCTGTCCATCTCATTGCTCTGTTGCGATTCGTTGAGGGACCGGCCGTTTCGTTTAAGCACACGCTTGACAGCGGCGCTCTGAGTGTCGGCAACCCACTGCTCAACGGTGCGCTTTGGCTCGCGTTCGGACTCGTAGTAAATCCAGTGCGTGTGATCGTTCCGGTCCTCTGCAATTTCTGTTTGGACCGCTTGTTGCACGATTTGCCTGGGACTCTGCGCGCGAATTGCGGCGGGTTGCGCGATCAAGAACATACAGATCAGATGCAGGGCCCGGCGCACGATCTTACCTCCGTTGAGCGCTGATCGGAAAGCGCGTCCCACGCTCTGGCTAGCTTCTCCCGGGTCAGCACCTGCAGCGAGGAGAGTTGCCCGGCCTCCTCAGCGTTGCGTATGTTTGGATGCGATAGAAGGATGACGAGAGGTTCGCGCGCGGGTTGTCGGATGGCAACTTGATGAGCAGATTGCAGTTGCGAATGAATCCGGCACAAGCTTAGAGGTGCGCAGCGCGCATTCGGCGGAGCCGATAAAGAACCGTCAATGCGGTGACACTGCCGCAGGTCAAGAGGCTGGCCGCCATGCCTACGACGATCGACATGTCGTGTTGGTATATGCCGTGCACAATGCCGATGGCCTGAAGCAAACTGAACCCGCCGAAGGTGATCAGCGAGATGCCTTCATCGGTCTTCTTGCGCCAAACGGCTAAGACTTGCGGCACGAAGAGCAATGCGTTGCCAATCAGGCCGAGACCAAAGATTACGGCGACTATGTCTTTCATTCAGCGGTTTTCCCCTGGAATCTTTGGGCGTTGCGTTCTTTGGCTTTGGCGGCTTCTTGCTCGCGGGTTCTTGAAGGTGAATTGGTTTCGAGCGAGGCGAGCAGGCGGGTGGAGATCGCAGCAATTTCTTCGACTGCGGAGTTGAAGGCGATTTCGTTTGCCTTTGATGTTTTCTTTCGCTGCGCAACCGAAGAGCTGTTCGCGGGGACCCCGTAGTTGAACCCGCTGATCTTTCTGACGAACTGCAGAGAGGCGGCGCGGATCTCCTCGTCAGTTACAGGGGGATCGAAGTTAAAAAGAATTTTGATGTTGCGGCACATCGCGGTTAACCTCCGATGAATTGAGCGCGCCATGGCGAGTCCTCTTTCTTGCTCGCGACGAACATGAACCGTGCCGGGCGACCTTGTAGAATCGCAGGAACGGATTCATCGGTGCAAACATGAGCTACTTCGATGATGTGACAGAGGCCGCTAATTTTCTACGAGGCAAGCTGGGCAACCGGCGGCCACATCTAGGAATTGTGCTTGGTTCGGGGTTGGGAGCGGTGGCGGACGCCGTCCACGACCCCGTGATCGTACCGTATGACAAGATTCCGCATTTTCCCAAGTCGACAGTGGAAGGACACTCGGGACGGATTGTAGCCGGCTTGCTGGGCGGCGCGCAGGTGATCGTGATGCAGGGACGAGTGCACTTTTACGAGGGCTACTCGCTCAAGCAGATTACGTTTCCGATGCGGGTGCTGGGTTCGCTGGGCATCAAGGCGGTGGTGCTGACGAATGCCGCGGGCGGTATTGCAGAGGGCTATCGGGTGGGACAGCTGGTGCTGATTGCGGATCACATCAACATGATGGGATGGAATCCGCTGGTGGGGCCGAATGAGCCGCGGCTCGGACTGAAGCGCGCAGGGGCTGGACAACGTTTTTTTGACATGACGGAGGCCTATTCGAAGCGGCTGCGCACCATTGCGGCGCAGGCGGCGGAGCAAGATGGGATGACGCTGGATGAGGGCGTTTACCTGGCAGTAAGCGGGCCGAGCTTTGAAACGCCGGCGGAGATTCGGGCATTTCGCAGCATGGGCGCTACGCTGGTGGGTATGTCGACGGTGCCGGAGACCATTGTGGCTCGGCACATGGGAATCGAGGTGCTTGGCATCTCGTGCGTGACCAACCTGGCCGCAGGTTTGAGTTCGGCGCCCCTGAGTCACAGCGAGGTGTTTGAAGCGGGGCGTCAGGTGGAACGGAAGCTCTCGGGCCTGCTGGAGAGATTGGCGATGTGGATCGCGTCCTTGGTGGATTCTGAGGCGTGAGCGATGGGGCACGTGACGAGGAGGAGTCGACGGCTCTCTTTCCGTTCCCGGTGCTGGTGCCTGGGATAGCAGGAGCATCGGGATCAGGCACCCCGCGTTTATTTGCTGGACTTATGTACGGGCTAAAAGGCCGTACCCTTCACCGAATCGAGTTTTTCCGCACCGTGTAAAGATCACCCCATCGACGAAGACCTGTCGCTGGGGACCCCGATCCGTCGTGCCCTTTCAAAAAAAAAATAAAAGATCATCAGTGTGGCGGAGACCACTCGATAACGAAAACCGCGGATTCCAAAAGCAAAAACTCCCACCTTGGATGAGGGTAGATGCGTCGAAAGTGGGGCATCGCTTTGTCCCAAAGTGGAGCTACGCTCGTGGCTAATGAAGGATTTGGTTCTTTCATTGAAGTTTCACGCAACATCTAATCTTCTTTTGTTTTCGTACCGATAACGTGGGGATGACGATGAGCAAATCAATCAGGGCGATGCGGCAGAAAGCTGAAGGGTGGATGCGGACGGGCATCTCACCGCGACGGCTGGCGTTGACGCTCGCATTGGGATTTGCGATCGGATGCATTCCCGTGGTGGGGATTCCGACGGCAGTTTGTCTGGTTGTAGCCCTGGGGCTGAGGCTGAATATGCCGGCGATCCAGGCGGCCAACTATGCAGCAATGCCGTTGCAGGTGGCACTGATTTTTCCATTCTTGCGGCTCGGTGGATGGATGTTTGCATCGGGAGCGCGGCCTGCAATGACGGCGGGAGCGATGCTGCACGATTCGCCTCTGAAGCTCATTTGGGCCTCGGGGAGCCTGGCGGGCCAGGCAATCGCAGCGTGGTTGGTGATTGCGGTGCCGATGGTGGCGCTGCTGACGCTGGTTCTTACGGCGGTGCTGCGCCGGGTGCCGGTGCTGGCGGCTGAAGCAGGAGACTGACCATCAGAGGTCAGTCATCAGTTCCCAGTTTTCAGCGATCGGTCATTCCCAATGAAATTGAAAGCGCATGTGCCGGGGCCGGCTTGCGTCGCAGAGAGCCGAGCTATTTCCCCGTGTAGGGGTCAGGGACTGGAATGGCGCTGTCATGCCAGGCGGTATAGATCATGTCGCGAAGCATGCTGGCGCCCGCGGCAAGACGCTCGGCAGTAAAGTCGCGTGATTCGGGGGTGCCCTTTTCGACAAATCCGCCTGTCTTTTCCAACTGATAAACCTTTTCGACGTACGTGGCTGTTTGGCGGAGATAGGCGACGTAGTTGGCGAAGATGTCGCCCGCTAGAGCGTGCGCAGGCGTCATTTTAGCCTGGACTTCGGGAGCATGGAGATTGGCGGCGACGAAGGGTCCTTCGAACTGCCAGTGGATCTTATGGGCAGTGGTGTATCCATTGGGGTTAGGGCCGACCCAGCCATCGTATTGGATAGTGGTGTGCAGAGGCTGTGAGGCGTCGCCAACGTAGTGGCCGAGCCACCCTGCGTAAAAGATCGCAGCTTGCTCGACCGCGTGGGAATCCCGATGCTCGGCGGAGAGGCGCCTGTACTCGCGAAGCGCGGCTTTTAGGCGCTCCCAGACCTCGGTGGCTTCCCAGGGCTGGAGGCCCACTTTTTCGGGTCTCTGGCCGGAGGCAAGGACGCTGGCTTCAAAATCGAGACGACGTCGTGGCAGGGGGCCAAGAGCATCGGCCGGTTCGAGGTCAATGAAGTGCTCTGGCGCCTGCGCCGCATTGAGTTCAGGCTCGGCCGGAGAACGCCAACGATCGGGCTCGGGGCCGAGGTATTCAATTTCGTCGATGGCGGCGTCGGAGCGCAGGAATGAGGGTATGTCCGCGGGCAGGGTTGTGACGGCCAAACGGTTGATAAGCCTGTGACCTTCGTTACCCCAGGCGCGCGCGGATTCTGGTGGGAGAAGGACTACCAAAAGGACAATTAAGACAGGTAAGACAGGCACGAAGGGGACACAGCGCGGAAGTATGCGGAACATGGAGCCAGTATACGGCTGCACAGATAAGGAACTGCGACGTTGGCCGCTCATCGGATGTACCGGATTCCTGGATCTTCCGGCGGTGCCGTTGTGGGTTCAATCCGGCGCTGGCTCAGCAACTTAAACTTGAAAACCCACCCCAAACTGTGGGAGGGTGCAAGATAAGCCTTATTGTGCAGGTAGTGTGCCCCGGCGCCAAGACGCACATTGACTGGGACAGACGAGGTCACGCGGATGTATTCTCGCTGAAACAGTGCGAGATTTGTGGGGCGGGTTTTGAGTGCATTCTGCCTCAGATTGGCATGTGCGATTTGTAAGCCTGTCGTGCGGCGGAAATGTACCAGCGGTGAAGACGCGGCATTTTGAATTAGAAGCCGGCGCTCACCAATTCGGACGCGGGAGCGCGGCAACGGGATGAGTACACGCGAAGCGAGGCAGTCGAAGCAAGGGAGAGAAAACCATTCTCCCCCGCTGTGGTCTTCGCTGTCTTTGCTTGCCCTGGCGATGGCGGCAGGAGGAATCACCACGCGTCTGGAAGCGGGGCCACGGTTTGACTGGCTGCTGCTGGTGACAGCGATGGCCTTGACCGCCGCCGTAGCCATGCGGCTGTTGGCCGATAACTCGGCCGAGCGAGAGGCTGCGGCGCGCTACGCGGGCGATCCCCTGAAGGACATTCTGGATTCAGCCGGCACGATGGTGCTTTCCATCGGGTTGGATGGAAAGCTGACTTATGTGAATCCAACCGGCGAGCGCCTGCTCGGCTACCACGCGGCAGAGCTGGTGAATCAGGAGACGACGAAGGATCTGCTTGCGCCTGGCGAGGACGAGCGCCTGGTGTCTGAAGTGCGACGGCTGTACGGAATCCAGAAGACCACGGAGAACAGCGAAGATGGCGGACTGGAGACCTACGCACAGGTTGTGCAGTCGCTGGCGCCGAGCCAGGTGCCGAGTTTCGAGACTCACTTGCGGCGGAAGGACGGGTCGCTGTTCCCAGTCCGGCTTCACATTTCAACTCTGCGAAATCGCGCCGGCGTACCAACCGGACTGGTTGCGGTGGCGCTGGATCAGTCGATCACGGCGGCACAGGGCGAGGGGATGCGTATACCGCGGGACCGCTACCGCGACTTGTTTGAGAACTCGAGCGAGATGATTGCGACGCTCGATATGGCGGGCAAATTTCTCTATGCCAATCCGGCATGGAGACGCACCTTCAAACTGGATCGGAATGCGTCGCTGGAGAGCGAGTCATTTGGGGATGGGTTTGGGCTGAGTTGCCGTGAAGAGGCCGCGGCTCTGCTGAAGAAAGCTCTGGATGGAGTAACAGTCGATCGCGCTCCGCTGCGAAGCGAGACGGCGGACGGACGGGTGCTTGACCTGGAGATGAGTCTTCATCAGCGGCGGCGCGCGGGCAAGCCGCTGGCGGTTCAATGCCTACTGCATGACGTGACGCAGCAGAAGCAACGCGAACATCGGCTGGCACTGCAACTGGTAGTGAGCCAGATTGTGGGCGAGAACGTTTCAGCGGAGATTGCGACCAAGAGAGTATTGGAAGCGCTTTGCATCTCGCAGGGCTGGGACGTGGCGGTGAAGTGGGAAGTGAACCCCGAGGAGAATCGGCTGGAATTCAGCACGGCCTGGGGTGTGCAAGGCAAAGAGGCCGAGGCACTGATTCAAGAGAGCATGGGGATTACGCTGACTGCGGGCGGCAGCCTGCCGGGACGCGCCTGGAAGGAAGGCCGGCTGGTGTGGGCAGCGGATTTATCTGCGCTGCCGACGGGGTCGCGGGTGCAGGCGGCGATTCGAAGCAAGATGACTTCCGGCTGGGCGGCGCCGGTTCAGGTGGGAAACAATGCGCTGGCGGTGCTGGAGTTCTATTGCCGCATGAGGCTCCGCGAAGACCGCGAAACAACGGCGGCGATGGAGACGGTGGCGGGCTCGCTGGGCCAGATGCTGGCGCGGACGCGGGAACGAGAGCGCGCGGAGGAACTGAGCCGGCAGCAGGAGATTCTGCTGGGATCGGTGGCAGACGGCATTTGCGGCGTCGATCGGAACGGGCTGGTGCGTTTTGCAAATCCCGCGGCAGCGCGCCTGCTGGGGGCACGTCCGGCGAATTTGATTGGAAAACCGGTTCATCAACTGGTGCACGGTGCGGCGCCGGCTGACAAAAAATGCGCTGAGGATTGTCCCCTGCGCCGGGCGTCGGGGCAGCGGAAGTCCGTGACCGGCGAGGGCACCATTTTTCGGACGAATGGCACGGGGTTCCCTGCTGAGTTCTTTCTGAATCCGATTTTGGATCAGGGAAGATTTTCGGGATCGGTACTGAGCTTCCGCGACATCAGCCAGCGGTATGCGCTGGACCGGATGAAGGATGAATTCGTTTCGACGGTCAGCCACGAGTTGCGCACTCCGCTGACATCAATTCGTGGAGCACTGGGTCTGCTTTCTTCGGGCATGCTGGGCGCCATCAACGAAAAAGCGGCCAATCTGTTGCGCATTGCCCTGAGCAACTCTGAGCGTCTGGTGCGGCTGATTAACGACATTCTCGATCTGGAGCGCACCCAAAGTGGACGCGAGCCGCTGGCATTTCGCCCGGTGCAATTGGGTGAGATTGTGCGGCAAGCCATTGACGGGATGCAGCCTGTTGCGGATGAGGCGGGCGTGCTGCTGATTCACGACAAGACGCAGGTGGAGATCACGGCAGACGCGGACCGTTTGCTGCAGGTGGTGACGAACCTTCTGTCGAATGCGGTGAAATTCTCGCCTCCGAATTCGGCTGTGTCGGTCATGCTGCGCTCGGGTGCAAGTGGCGTAACGTTGTCTGTAATCGACCAGGGGCGTGGCATTCCCGCCGACAAGCTGGAAGTCATCTTCGGACGATTCCAGCAGGTGGACGCTTCAGACTCGAGGCAGAAGGGTGGCAGCGGACTCGGACTCGCAATTTGCCGGGCGATTGTTTTGCAGCACACTGGACGCATCTGGGCGGAACGCAATCCGGTTCGAGGTTCGACGTTCAGGGTCTTTTTGCCTTACCAGCCAGCGGCGGTGAAGAAAGAAGCTGGGGATCTGAGTCCGGAGACTCATGGAGCTGTATTGGTCGCTGATACAAATGGAACGACGAGGCCATTGATTGCCGATCAACTAGCGCGATTTGGATATCGGCTGGTGGAAGCGACAACGGTGGATCAAGCGGTGGCAGTGGCGCACGATGGCGTGTCTGCAATCGTGCTGGACACGACGCTGGACGGAAGCAATGGCTGGGAGGTTCTGCCGATGTTGCGGCGCGAAGAACCCGAGGCACACACACCCGTGCTGCTGGTGGGTGTAGCGAGTCCGCAAACCACGTCCGAAGAGCATACCAAGGGAGACAGGCTCTTTCCGCGGCCCTCTGACGATGCGATGCTCACCGAACTGGCCAAGGCGCTTTGCGTGCCGGGCGAGGCGATGCGGGTTTTGATCGTAGAAGACGACATGGATCTTGGTCAGGTAATTGCGGAGATCTTTACACGCGAAACGATCAAGGTGAAGGTCGCGCACACGCGCCAAGCTGCGCTGGATGAATATATGGCGCTCCAGCCGCACATGGTAGTGCTTGATATCGGGCTTCCCGATGGCGATGGATATAACGTGGTGGACTGGCTGCGGCAACATGAAGATCTTGGCCGGATACCACTGGTGGCGTATTCCGCACACGGCTTGACGCAGGCGGAGCGCATGCAATTGGTGCTGGGACTTACACATTTTCTGGTGAAGGCAAGCGTTGAGCCGGAGCAACTTGAAACTCTAGTTTTGACGATGCTGCGGAGTTCGCTGGAAGTTGAGGAGTCTGTGCCCGAGGTTTCAGCGAGCTAGGCCGAACAGGATTCTTTCTGGGCGGCCGCAGCCGATGCGGACCGCTGAGTCGAGGCAGAACGTAAATGGAGCCGCCACGGCGTTGCGGCAACTGGGGAGTTGAACAATGCACCGCATCCTTATCATTGATGACGAAGATGACATCCGCGAAGTAGCCGCACTTAGCCTCGAGACCGTGGCAGGGTGGGAAGTGATGGTTGCGAATTCTGGAGCGCAGGGACTTGTACGAGCGTCGGCGTATCAGCCCGACGCCATTCTGCTCGACGTGATGATGCCGGGAATGGACGGTCCCACTACGTTCCGCGAACTGCGCAAGAATCCGGCAACGGCGCATATCCCAGTGCTTTTACTTACCGCGAAAGTGCAGGCCAGCGACCGGCTTCGGTTTGCCGATCTGGGTGTGGAGGCGGTGCTTGTGAAGCCGTTTGATCCGCTTACTCTTTCTGACCAGGTCGCCAGTATTCTGGGTTGGAGCTGAGGTACTCTTCGGTGGGAAATCTTTCAAGTCCGGCTTTTGCCGAGGCGATGAATCGCCTCTGGGTGAAGTTCCTGCCGCAGATGGAAGAGCGGGTGGGCACGCTTGAGGCGGCGGCTGCGAGCCTTGCCGCGGGTACACTCTCTGCGGCCCAGCGGGAAGAGGCAAGCTCAGAGGCGCATAAACTTGCGGGCGTACTCGGCACTTTTGGCTTGCAGGAAGGCACTGTGCTGGCACACGAGGCGGAGGCTACTTATTTGGTGGACCCGCAGACGGACCCTGCCGTGGTTGCGCGTCTGGCAGAGATCGCAGCTCAACTGCGAGTGATGCTCGCGGGTCGAAACGATCCGTCCAGCAACTAAGGCTCAAAGACCCCCTCAGCGATTACACTTTGCAAAGGTGATTGGCCAGGAACCATCTTCGCGTCAGCTTGACCTCAGCTTTGAGGCGCCAGAGAATGCGCGCCGCATTTGGCCGGTGCGCGTGCTGGTGGAGCAAGTGCGCGCGCAGGTGGAAGAGGAATACGGAGACATCTGGGTAGAGGGCGAGATCTCAAACTGCCGCCCTGCGCCATCGGGCCATTTGTACTTCACACTGAAAGACGCAGAAGCGCAATTGCCGGTTGTGCTGTTCCGGCGTCAAGCGATGCTGTTGCGGTTCCAGCCTGAGGATGGGCTGCATGTTCTGGTGCGCGGAAGGGTGAGCGTGTATGGTCAGCGAGGGCAACTGCAACTGGTCGGTGAGACGATAGAGCCGGTCGGAGCCGGCTCTCTGCAACTGGCGTATGAGCAGTTGAAGGAGCGACTCAAGTCCGAGGGGTTATTCGATGCGGATCGGAAGCGGCCGCTTCCGGAGTTTCCGCGAACAGTGGGGATCGTCACATCACCGACGGGCGCGGTGATTCGCGATTTTCTGAACATAGCAGGCCGACGTCATTCGGGACTGAACGTGCTGCTCTTCCCGGCTTCGGTGCAAGGCGAATCCGCGGCAGCTGAGGTGGAAGCTGCGTTGGCGCAAGCAAACGCGTGCGGGCTGGTGGACGTGATTGTAGTGGCTCGCGGGGGTGGTTCGCTCGAAGATCTGAGCGCTTTCAATAGCGAACGGCTGGCGCGCGCGATTGTGGCCTCGCGACTGCCGGTGGTTTCGGCAATCGGTCACGAGACGGACTTTACGATTGCGGACTTTGTGGCGGATCTGCGTGCGCCGACGCCGTCAGCGGCGGCAGAACTGATAACAGAAGCGCAGCACCGGATCGCGGAGCGTGTCGCCAACCATGTAAATCGGTTAGAGCGTGCGGCGCGGTTTCAACTGTTGCACGCGCGGCAACAGCTTGACAGTGCGACGGTGGATCGCGCGGAATGGCGCGTGATATCGATGTTGCACCGGCTAGATCAAAGGCTGGACGATTTTGGTTTCAACATGGAGGCAGCGGTCAGCGAGCAGTTGCGCGAGCGACAGCGTGAAGTGGCTGATTTAGCGGCGGCCGTGCTGCAGCATGATCCGCGGCAATTACTCGGTCGGACTCGGGAGCGGTTGAACTCACGAGGCAATCGACTCGATCGCAGCCTTGAGAGAACACTGCGAGAAACGGCTGCACGGCTAAGTTCCCTGGATGCGCAGTTGCATTCTTTGTCGCCATTGGCGGTACTGGAGCGAGGCTACGCATTGGTGCTTGGAGCGAACGGAGCGTTGATACGGTCGAGTAAGCAGGTTGCTACCGGCGATCGGGTAACGACACGGCTCAGCGATGGCGAATTCACCAGCCAAGTTGAAAAGACCGTCAGGAAGAAACCGAGCAAGAAGTAAAACATGACTAGAGCAACTGCACGCAGACTTTTTGGGACAGATGGCATTCGCGGAATCGCGGGTGAAGCTCCGCTTGATACGACTACTGTTTTCGCCACTGGCCTGGCGATCGGGCACTCCCTGCGCGAGAAGACCGCGCCCGCTGTGCTCTTGGGCCGCGATACGCGCGAGTCGAGCAACTGGATCGCGGCGATGTTGGCGGCAGGCTTGCGCGACGCAGGTGTGCGGGTTGAGAGTGCGGGAATTGTGCCGACGCCGGCGGTGGCGTTTCTGGCGAGAACGCATGGGTTTAGCGCAGGCGTGGTGATCAGCGCCTCGCATAATCCGTGGCGTGACAATGGCATCAAGCTTTTTGGTGGCGACGGATTCAAGTTGCCGGATGCGGTGGAGTCGGCGATTGGAGCCGAGATTCGAAGGCACGCGGTAGATGCCGTGCCGCCTCAAGCTGACTCTCTGCCGCCTGTTGAAGACAACCATGCGCTGCAAGAGGACTACATACGGTTCCTGATCGAATGCGTGCCGGAGCTGAGACTCAACGGGCTGCGCATCGTGGCCGATTGCGCAAATGGAGCGGCGTCAGCAGTTGCGCCGGAACTTTTTGCGCGGTTGGGCGGTGAGATTCCATTGAAGTTTACGCTGCTGAATATTTTGCCGGACGGGCGCAATATCAACGACAGTTGCGGAGCATTGCATCCTGAGTGGGTGGCGAAAGAGGCCGAGGCTCGTGGAGCAGCGTTGGGCCTCACCTTTGATGGGGATGCGGATCGATGCATGCTTACAGGCGCACACGGCAACATTATTAATGGAGATGCCATTCTGCTGATGGCGGCGAGGGACTTGAAGGCACGCGGGCTCCTGACTGACGATCTGGTCGTGGCAACGACCATGTCGAACATGGGTCTGGAGGCGGCGCTCAAGCGCTCCGGCATTCGCATGTTGCGCGCCCCTGTTGGAGATCGCTATGTGCTCGAGCAGATGCAGCGGTACGACGCAGCATTAGGTGGCGAGCAATCGGGGCACATCCTTTTGCCTCATCTGGCTACGACAGGCGATGGGTTGCTTACCGCTTTGGTTGTGCTGGACCTGATTGCGAGAAGCGGCAAGAGCATCGATGAGCTTAGCGCAGACCTGAAGGTGTTTCCGCAGGTAATCGTCAACGTGAAGGTGCGCGAGAAGAAGCCGTTGGAGGCGATTCCGGCTGTGGCTGAGCGCATTCGCGCTGCGGAAGAGGAGTTGCAAGACTCTGGCCGCGTGGTGATTCGGTACTCGGGCACAGAAGCCCTAGCGCGGGTGATGATTGAAGCGGAGAGCGAAGAGGCGATGCGGAGGCACGCCGAAGCGATTGCGGGAGCGATTCGAAATGAGCTCGGAGTTTAGCTCTCAGTACTTTCTTCGTGGTATTCCATCTCGGTATTGATTGCCCAGATATTGTCTTTCGCGGTCACGTTGTTGGCGATATTTTCGACGGCAGTCATAGCGGTGAGCATGGAGTGATCCTGGTTGTTGTATTTATGCATGCCATTGCGGCCAATCAAGAATAGGTTTTCAAATCGGTCCGTGTAGTTGCGGACCACTTCGAAACGATCATAGGTTCCGAAATACGCGGGATATGTTTTGGGGACGCGAACGACATGTGAGTCTTCGACGTCTTCAGCATCAAGGATGCCGATTTTTGCGATCTCGGCGATCGCGAATTGTGTCATCTCGTCGTCGGAGAGTTTCCAGATGGGATCAGTGTCGTTGCAAAAATACTCGAGACCGATCCAAATGCTGCCCGGCTTGGCGACCAGCCATGGGCTCCAGTTGTTGAATATCTGCAGGCGGCCTAGCATGACGTCCGCTTCCTGAACATATATCCAATTGTCTTTAAGCTGGCTGCCGTCATCTTCGCTGACCTTTAGCCTTTTAGCCAGGAGACCGACAGTAATGAAATCGCGGTAGATGAGGCCTTCGCTGACTTCGGCCACGTCGGGGGGAACCGCGCAGGATAGGCCGCGAATCAGATCGCGGACCGGCATCGTCGAGAAGAAGTAGTCGCCCGCATACGTCATTCGTTCGCCCGACTGGTTGACCCCTTCAACGGAAAGAACCTTGCTGCCTTCCACGCTGATGCGATCAATCTTGAAACCGAAATTGATTTCGCCACCGGCGACACGGATGAGTTCAGCGGCATGCTCCCATAGCTGCCCAGGGCCCAGCTTTGGATAGAGAAACCTTTCGATCAGCGAAGTCTCAGTTTGTTTTTGGGAGATTCCATCGCGTTTGCGGGCGCCAAATGTTTTTGCCAGAAAATGCGTGACGACGGCTTTGAGCGAGAGACCCTTAATGCGCTGAGCACCCCATTCGGCGCTAATGGCGCCGCATGGTACACCCCACACTTTTTCGGTGTAAGACTTGAAGAACGTTAGATAAAGCTGCTTGCCAAAGCGATTGATGAAAAAATCCTCCAGCGATCGTTCCGGACGGATAGGCAACAATGCAGCTCGAATGTAGCTCAAGCCTGCGATGAGGGTCCGCACGATTCCCATCTTCTTGAGAGTGTCAGCGGTAAGGCGGATCGGGTAATCGAAAAATTGTCGCATGAAATAGATGCGACTCTTGCGTCCGCGCACCAGCATGACGAGGTTGTCATCCTGCGGATCTGCAGTTTTGATTGCGGAAGGCAGGTCGCGTTCCTGGCCCCGATAGAGCAGCGCGCCATCGCCATCTGTTCCGGCCTGCATCGGCATCAGGTCAAGCCACCATTGCATGACACGATCGGATTTTGAGAAGAAGCGATGGCCGCCAATATCCATGCGGTTTCCCTTGTAGCAGACGGTGCGCGACAGGCCTCCAACCTGATTCGCGGCCTCGATCACGATCGGTTTGATCCCCGTATGACGCTGCAACTCAATGGCGGCGGTTAGACCTGCGGGGCCCGCTCCTATGATGACGGCTGTTCCCTTGATCATTGATTGATCTCGAAGTGTTTTACTTCCGGAGGATTCTCGTAGCTATATACGAAGAGGTTTTCATTGTCCCATGCGAAGCCGAGTGGTGAAACATAACGCAGCCTAAGCCCTAGCAGGCGCACGCTCTCATCTCTCAGCCTCCAATTTGAGATGACTATTGGACTTGATCCCGATTCGCGATTCAGAGCCTGCAACTCGTCGAGGCTTATCTGTTGGTTACTGTCCCATCCCTTGCGATAAACGAGAATTGATCCACGACATTGGCATCCAGGAAAGTACGCCGACTGGACGCCGGTGTATCCGAGGATCGCAGGCGCAACGATCTGTGGTTCGATTACCAGCGCTCGCAGGCCGAGTCCACTGCTCTTGAGCCATGTCGCCGTCGCCTTGGCACCGGAGAATGGCTTCTGCCACTCCAACACGCAGTAGAAGATGCAGAGAGATACCTGAATACTCAGCAGCATCAGCAAGACTGGCTGAGATGCGTAGGAAGGGATCCATGATCGTTTCCTTTCATTGCCGGCATCTATCATCAATGCGATGGCGTAGCTGACGCTCAAAACCGTGCTGTGAGTTTGGAGAGGGATGTGCACAGTGAGTGAAACAACCGCCATCCACAACACTGAGCTCATGATCATGAACCAACGGCTGCGACGGCCGGGCAGGACTGCCAGGGCGAGAAGCCACAATCCAAGGGTTACTCCTGCATCGATCACAGACTGGAGTGAAACATGCGCAGCCAGCTCACCACTTGACCGCGAGGCTTGTTGAAGATCGAAGGGCAAAAAGTAACGCCACACTTTGCCAATCCCGAGGATCAGATATTCGAGAGGCGATGCACCAGGCACTTGATATTGCGGCAAGTAGATGTCGGCGGCAGGGCGAATCGAGAGGTAGCAGACGATCATCGATCCAGCAAGGACCGCCACGGATATCCAAAATCGCGGCTCCCTTAATCTTTCAGAAATGAGAGACCAGCCTGGATGCGGGGCGAGACAGTACAGCCACACAAAGATGGTGGCGACAATTGGAATCGCGAAAAAGTGAGTATTGATTGCGAGGGCAAGGAACGCCACCGCGAGCCAGTGCCTGCGAGGATCGGATAAAAGGCAACGCGCCGCTGCGACGAGCAGAACGCCCGCAAGCATATAGCTTCTCGCTAACACGCCCATTGTGAAGAAAATGGCAAGGCCAAACACCAACAGCGCGCGGATGACGACGGGGAGCCTGTGTTCAGAGAGGATCAACCAAGCCATCACAACTGACAGTGCGTAGTTGATGCACTGCACCCAAGCCATGTTCGAAGAAAAATGTGCTGGCAAATAGAGCAGCAGGTACCAGAGAGCCGGGTGAGCCTCGTAATGCAGGTGGTGGAAGAGTTCGAAGAGGCTGCGGCTGTCGCGCGCGATAAGCCAAGCCTGCGCCTCGTCAAGATACATCTCGTGGTTGAAAACGATGAGTGCGAGCAACGCGGAAAACAGGCCGAGGAGACCGTATACGGCGGCGCTCTCGCGGTAAAAATGGATGCGTTCGGAAGGATGTATTTTCCCTGCTCCGTTCACAACCTGCGCCGCTACGTCACCGTGCATACGGATGCCTCTGGCCAGAGTCTAGCAGTCCAAATCAGCTTTAGAGGCATTCTGTAAGCGATGCTGAAACCGAGAGTAATCGTGAAGGCAACATATGCCGGACTGCAAGTTCCTGAATAGGAATCGAGAATCGATTAGCGACGCAGAGTGCCCAAAGGGATAAGCAAAACACGCACATTGAGCGGCTAGAGATCGCGCCAATTGGGGCCGAATCCGAGGTCGGCGACTAGCGGAACATTCAGATTGACCACGCCTTCCATTTCGGTGCGAACCAATTCTTCGATTTCAGAAGTTTCGTCTGCTGGAACTTCGAAGAGCAGTTCGTCGTGAACCTGAAGGACCATGCGAGTTTTGAGTTTGCGCTCGGTGAGTTTGCGGTCCAGGGCGATCATTGCCAGCTTGATGAGGTCGGCGGCAGTGCCCTGCAGCGGGGTATTTATAGCGGTGCGCTCGGCAAATCCGCGCTGGTTGGGGTTGCGGCTCTCAATATCGGGAATCGGGCGAATGCGCCCAAACAGGGTGCGGACGCTTCCTTCGCGGCGCGTCGCTTCGAGCGTTTTTTCAATGAATGTCTTCACGCCCTGATAGCGCGCAAAATAGCGCTCGATGTAGGCGCGGGCTTCAGCTTGCGGGATGCCCAACTGCGCTGCCAAACCGAATGCGGAGATTCCATATACGATGCCGAAATTGACTGCCTTGGCGCGATTGCGCGTTTCCTTATCCATGGTTTCGGCAGGGACGCCGAAGACTTCACTGGCGGTGAGGGTGTGGATGTCCTGGTCTTCCTGGTAGGCGCGTACCAGCAGCGGATCGCCGCTGAAATGGGCGAGAAGCCGCAGCTCAATCTGGGAATAGTCAGCGGAGAGAAGTTGGGTGCCGGGAGCTGAAATAAATGCCGCGCGAATCTCGCGGCCGAGTTCAGTGCGGATCGGGATGTTCTGGAGATTAGGATTGACGGAGGATAGGCGTCCTGTGGCGGTGGCAGCGGCCTGGAACGTGGTGTGCACGCGTGATTCGGCATCGGCCAGGAGAGGCAACGAATCGACGTAATTGGATTTGAGTTTGGAGAGATGACGGAACTCAAGGACGAGCCGCGGAACTTCGTTGGTCTCCGCGAGCTGCTCGAGAACGTCTTGCGCGGTGGAGATGGCCTTGCCTTTTCCGCGAACAACGGGCGCAGGAAGGCCCATGTGGGTGAAGAGCACCTCGCCAAGCTGCTTGGGCGAGTTGATGTTAAAGCGGCGGCCAGCATGCGAGAAGATCTTTTCGCCGACGCGCTCCAACTCTGCAGCGAATCGCTTCGAAAGGCCGTTGAGGACCCCGATGTCGATACGGACGCCCTTCTTCTCCATGCGATAGAGCACCGGGGCGAGAGGCAGGTCGATGTCCTCGTAGACCCCCGTAACGCCGGATTGCCCGGCCTCTGCGCGCAAGGATGCAACGAGGGCGAGAGTCGCCG
>Ga0137379_10000432_pt1 | contig 36889 bp, 25 predicted proteins | sample SagtaG_18_FD_104812 | JGI IMG/M metagenome (GOLD analysis project Ga0137379, IMG submission 104812) | Vadose zone soil microbial communities from Sagehorn Ranch, Mendocino, California, USA - Sage2_L_80_16 metaG | ecosystem: Environmental > Terrestrial > Soil > Vadose zone | place: USA...
CAAGATGAGGACAACTTTAAGCAGGGACATGAGAAGAAAGGCCCCGCTGGCCGCGTAGACGGTGTATCGGGATTCGACTCTTGCCTGAAAGTAGAGATCGATTACGTTGAGCGACTGAAAGATAAAGCCGGCTGCCGAAAGTATTACAAGCCAGAACATGAGCGTGTCGCCAGGACGCATCAACCTGACAAAAATGACGACGGCTAACATCGCAAGGGCTGCGCCAATAAGCTTGAGCGTCATGGCGCTGCCCAAAAGGACGTCCCTTCGCTCAGGAGATTTGACGAGTTCCCGAATGACAATCGGATTCGAGCCCAATGAAGCTAAGGACGCGAAAAGTGAAGTAAGGGCGATGGCATAATTCAACTGACCAAAACGGCTTGGGCCGAGATAGCGAGCCACCCACAGACCTACAAGAAGTCCCACTCCCATGCGGAGGACTGTGCTCATTGACATCCATCCGCTGTTGCTGAGCGCGGCCTGCACACTATGGCGACCCGACAACCTGACCTGAACGAACTCGGGCAGGAACCTGAGCCAGGGAGAGTTTTGCGCTGGCTTCTCAACGTAAGTCATTGAACCGAGCTCCAGAGTGGACAGATAGGAACGGCAGGCAGCTGCTGCGGGTCAGAGATGATGAATTATCGAACCATCGGGGCTACCCGCGGATTGGAGCGCCGGGGAAACTGGTTGCCCGTTAAGCGTCCACGCAATCTCGCCCATGTGTCCCCGGCGGTGGACTTGGAGTTCTCCAGTAGGTCTGCCATGATCACGATCGTGAGCGCATCGCTCATCCTTACACTCAGCCCAAATGGGGAGAACAGGATGTTCCATATCATTGCGGGGACAAGAACTGCAAAGAGTGGCGCCATAGGTGGCCGGAGGATTGCAACTCGGAGGGTTCCTCTAAAAGCCATCCAGAGGATGTACGCCCAGAAAACGGCGCCGAGGATCCCGGCCCATACCCATGCGCCCATGAGGTGAGAGTGAGATGGAATCAATCCCCCGCCAGAGCTTGATTCAACAAATTCCAACTCGAAGGGAATGCCCTGTTCGACCTCAATGTCGTTTAACATCTCAATGTACTTGTAGTCCTGCGCCCAGGAGCCATGTCCAAGGATCGGGCTATCCCAGACCGCAACCGCAGAAACCTGAATCTCGGGTCTTCCGCCCAGCAGAACCCCAGCTTTGGCCTGAGTCTCATTTTTTTCCTGTGCCTCTTCACCGATGATGCCGGAGGAGGAGGCCAGTTTGACTAACTGGCCTGCCGACCATGCAGCGCCCAACGCAAACCCCACAAGAACAGCGACTCGCAAGACGCTCCCAGCATGGGGAAGAATCCTAAGCCTACCGATACGTTCCGGAACAACGGGAAGAATCAGTACTATCGCCACGAGAAGATCAAGCACAGGGGAGCGGAAATTCAAAAGGAGGTTGACCCCAAGAATTCCGAACAGTAGAGCGCCAGTGACTATGTAGTTGCGGCGGCTGTAAAAAAAGCAACTGATGAGGAGGACAAGTGTGATCGTTCCGCTGGAGTATCCGAACTTCCAAGGCGCTTCTATCGCATTCTCAGTAGGATGAAGCCATGTAACTAGAAGCGAACCAACCGCACTCCCCGCGACGAAAATGATCTTGCGCCGATTGTTCCTTCCGAGAAGCACCACAAGCGCGATGAGATCCATCGCGAAAAACAGGATTGCCGCATCTCCGCGCATCCAATACTGCATTGGCGTACTGCGGTAAATATCTGACAGCACTTGTCCGAGTAACCAAAGACCCATCAGGATCAGGATAGGTCTCACGTCCCGCCTGAATGCCCTATTCACACGAGTCGCGATAAGGAGCGGCAACGCAGGAATCAGAAAGACCTCCGCAACCGGAAGGTCACCCACAAAGCGAACTGTCCAAGTTGTCGTTAGTCCGATCGCCAGCGCAAGCACATCGGCGGCAAGCGAGCTGTAAGGTCGCCTCATCGACGTGTGTTGTGCCGTTCCACGGGTTCTCATTGCGACAGCCATTCTTTTGAATCCCCAGAGTCTGAACGACTCAGCGCCAGCAAACCAGCACCACCCACAGGTTTTTGAAGTCAGTGGCTTGTCTGATTGTTCAGGTCCGCACAGGATTGCACCGATCCTGCAACGAGTGCTCTGATTCAATTGCCTTGTCGATACCAACGCAGCATTGGCCCGTTGCTAATCTCATCAAAATCAGATGCCGCCGCGAAAACCTACTCATCCGGGTTGCGTTCTCCGTAATATTCGTAGTACTTCCTACCGTAGTATTCGGAGTACTCCGGAGCTGTAAAGTCGACAACGTTCACTGCTACGCCAAGGACATGCGTGCCTGATCGCTCCAGCAAATCGATACACCGGCGCACGACCTGCTTCTGCGCGGCGCCGTAACGGATGATCAGAATCGCCGCATCGGATAGCCGGCCGAGTACGGATGCGTCTGTGACAGCGAGGACTGGCGGAGTATCGATAATGATAAAGTCATAGGCCGTTCGCATTTCTGCGAGCACATCTTCCATTTGCTTCGAACCCAGCAACTCCGAGGGTAGGGGTGGGATTGGACCTGACGGGAGGATATGAAGATTGGGTAGATCGGGCCACTCTATCACTGCCTCCTGATAAGTCGCCTTCCCCGAGAGCACAGAGGAAAGCCCAAGCCCCTTGCCCATCCTGAATCGAAGATGGATAGCGGGGCGGCGAAGATCGGCATCGACCAGTAGCACCTTCGATCCGTTTAGTGCAAAGGTGATCGCTGTAAGGCCCGCAACGGAACTCTTGCCTTCGGCCGGCCTGGTACTCACGATCATGATCACCTTAGGAGGAGACCCGGGGCTAGAGAGCAGAATGGAGGTTCGCATGCCGCGTAACGCCTCGGCAATCTTCGACCACGATGAAGCTCCGCGCGTGACGGCATACTCCCTGAACTTTGAAGGCAACAGGTGCTCCGCATCAACAGACGGAATCGCTGCGAGAAGCGGCAATTGCAGAGACTGCTCAATCTCTGTCATAGTTTTCAGGTTGGTGTCCATCGCCTCGAGGAGGATGGCGAGACAAAGTCCAAAAAGCAGGCCGATGCTTGCGCCTACAGACCGATTGAACTTGGTACGAGGGCGGCTGGGAAAAACCGGGGTGTCCGCGCTATCCACCACATGAATCGCCGTAGAGTGCAGGCCCGCCATGATCCCGGCCTCTTGCAATCGTTGTTGCAGCCCATCGTAGAGCAGGCGATTGGTCTCGTAATCTCGTCGCGCGAGTTCATACTCCATTGCTTTCTCGCCCTTGCCAAAAGCATCTTGTTCCTGCTGATCGAGAGCGCCGCGAAGTTTTTCTTCGTTGCTTTGCGCTCCCTCAAGTTCCTTCTGCGCGCGGGCAATCTGCGCGTCTTCTTCGCCGCTCAACTCATGCTGAAGCTGAGCTATCTGCGTTTTTAATGCCTTCACTCGCGGATAGGAAGGTCCGTAGGTCTGCGAGAGAGAGGTGTATTCGGAATTCATCTGCGCCAGTCTCTGCTTCGAGGCCTGCAATGCAGGGTCCACGCTGCCAAGCGTCGCATCGATCACATCGGGTGACGCGCTCTTTATCTCCTCGAGGCGCGACTGTTTCAGCAAACGGTCAACTTGCGCATCTGCATATCGTTTGTTCAGCTCTTCCAGATTCGCAACAATGACACTATGAGACTGGTCCAGGCCATAGACGCCAATGTCTCTCTGAAGTTCGAGGATTCGAGCTTGGCTCTTTGCCAGATTCCCCTTGAGGGTACCAAGTTGCGAATCCAGGAATACCGTGATCTTCGCAGTGGCTGCAAAATTCTCGTGAAATGAGTGTTCAACGTATCGGTCAATCAGAGTATTGGCGATGAGGCTTGCGAGTTCCGGCCGCGCCGATGTCACGTTAATCTGAACAATGCTTGTGTGTCCCTGGCGCGAAACAGTCAATCCGCTGAGAAACGTCGCGATCTGCTTTTGCCGGATTTCGGGAAGCGACAGGTCCCAGGGACGGCCATGATCTAACGCCGCGAAATCCGGATTGCCTTGCAAATTCAATGCGCGAATCGTCTCGATAGCCAGGTTGCGGCTGCGAAGGATGGCCATCTCGGTGTCGAGTCTTTCGCTCGTGTCATCTCCGGACGACAGAGCTTGAACCTGTTCCAGCCGGAACTGCGAAGAAATGTCCTGGCTCTCCACTTCAATGCTGGCCTGTGCGGTATACAACCTTGGCAAGATGCGATTAGCCACCGATCCGGCCAGCAAGCCAACCGCCAGGCCAACCGCAACGATCCAGCTCCGCTTCTTCAGGAACTGGACAAATCGCCGGAAAGCGTCCTCTTCCTGAAAGGAGCCGGGCAGGACCCCCTGCTGCATCGAATCGGTATTGGATGCCGTTGATTCCGCGCTTTGATTGGTTTCTCTCACCGTTTCAATTTCCTTAAATTCGTGTCTCCTTCGCAACTCTTGCCGAAGGCGCTTCCAAAACTACGTGATCCAAAAAATGGGGCTGAGCGCGTTCTTGAGACCTTGATATGGCTCTCATCCCCAATCCGATAAATGTCTTTCGAAGCAATCCGGCAAGACTCAACTCAGATGCGAGGCCGCACGTTTCATCGTCGCTTGAGGCCGAGCAGCTCAGCGCGTACCCCGTTCCGGCCGCATAGCCGCACACAAAGCCGCCGCCGTTGCTGCACACCACGAAGGTTCGCAGGGCATATTTAGCAGTCTAGCCCTATCGCACAAATCCGGTCGAGCGTTGAAAATAGCCCATGTCCGGCGGAAGAGCCTTGACTGGCCTCGCAGGATTTCCCGCATACAAGAAATAGTTGTCGGTGTACGCCTTGTTGAGAACTGAGTTCGCTCCAAGAACGGAGTAGTCCGGCAGAACGCAACCGCCAAGTAAAATGCTGCCTGTCCCAACAAAGCAGTATTCGCCAATCACGATTGGTTTGGACGCCTGCCGGCAGCGATAGAGATCGATGCTGTGGGTAAGTACCTGGCAGCGGGAACCGCCCAGAATTGCAAATTTCCCCACTCGAACAGAATTCGTGCAATCGATGATGTGCCGGTTGGTGATCGCCGCTTCACTGCAGACTGTCAACTCCGGCCGCCTGTCTTCTTCCGAGGCGAAGAAACTCATATCGTTCGCGGGAAAACCGGTGATCCAGTTCAGGCTGCCAATGAGAGCCTTGTCCTCCATCTTCAACAGCGAAATCCCCTTGCACATCGTGAGGTGTGAGATTCGAGATCCCGGTCCCATCTCTAGTCTCTCGGGACAGATGATTGAAAAACCGATTCGCGCAGAAGGGTGAATTATGTATCCGAATAAAACCATCAACACCCGTCTTCGCAAGCTCCAGGGGAGAGCAAAAAGCAGACCCGAGAGGATCATTCTCATATCGAACTCCGGATGGGGCGCCGCCTTCAATCCTGCCAGGAGACTCGCGCGCGAATTCTTTGATTCATCAAGTCGATCGCGCTTGGTTAGTCAAGCTTTCGTCCAAAAGTTGGACCCCGCACGATGCGCTCGAACGTGTCTCGGGGATTCATTCCATGTTTAAGCATCCGAAACGCGACCTGCAAGACCTTGTCCCAACGATTACGGCGGTGGCCCACGACACGAAGAAACATCTCGTCATTGGCCTTGTGCATCGTGTCCTCAAGCTTCTTTGAGGCAGTGATGCTCTGCGCGTGGAGACGGTAGCCACTCCAAATGCCCTGCGACCTTGCAAATTTGCAGCTCGCCTGCGCCATGTTCAAAAAGAGCTCGCCGTCCCAGGTAGTCCGGTTCTTGGGATTGAATCCCGGCGTTCGCTCAAATGCGGTTCTTCTGAAAAATGTTGAAGGCTGGATCAGGGCAACGCTCCCATAGGCATACCCGGTGATTGACATGCGATCTGAATAAAGGAGCCGCAGCACACGATCGTCTGGACCGATAAGCCTTGCGTTCGCAGAAATAACATCAATGGCCGGATGATCGATCAGGTATCTGACTGCTTCGGAGATTGCACCGGGGAAGAGAACATCGTCCGAATTGAGAAAGCCTAGAATCTCGCCTGTTGTTGCGGAGAACCCTTTATTCAACCCATCGGCCGGGCCGTGATCCGGCTCCAGAATTGTCGTCGCAATGCGCGACTCATAACTTTTAATCAATTCCCGGCTTCCATCGGTCGATCCTGGATCAACGACGATGTACTCGATGTTCGCGTAATCCTGATCTAGTACCGATCTAATCGCTCTATCTAGAAATTCGACCTGGTTGAACGAGATCGTTACTATAGAAACCTTGATCAATGCGAAGTCCTCCGAGGCATAAGGGCCAATACACTGGTGCAGAAACACAACCTTCATTACAGCGAGCAGGCTCGCGCAGTCCTGAAAAGATGGAAGCCTAAACTCGCTGCAGCTGGACTAAGGGTGAAAGGTGTACAGAAGCGTTGGCGTGAGTTGAAGCGCAAATGCCAGTGCACCCTTTAGCACGACCTTGATTGGGCTGGGGGAAACGTAAATGATGTCATCTTCCTGCACAAAGGGATCTGCCACGCGAGAGGTCACGACCTTGTGAACGTCGATCTGCTGAGCAACTTTGGTGCCGTCCGGCTGGGTGCGGACAAGGTAGGTATGACTTGGCGATGACGTGGGCGCGACTCCGCCCGCCAGCGTAATAACTTCAGAGAGCGTCATCCTCTGCGAACCGCAAAGCGAATACGCACCTGGCTTCATCACATTACCCCCAACGTACGCAATGCCGCACGCGCGCACCAGTACTCGGTCTCCCGGCGAGACCGGGCGATCGAAGTTTTCTGTGTTGTGCATTGTCGGGTCCCAGGAGACATAGGCCTTCTTGCCCGGCTCGCGGTCGTTGGATATCTCAATGAGGCGCCCGGTGTTTGCCGTCAAACCTCCGGCAGTTGCCAGCAGGTCAGAAAGCAGATGTTTCCCCGGCGGAGAGTAGATTCCCGGGGCACGGACCTCGCCCAGGATGGTGATTCCCGTTCCAGCGGATTCCACCGTCACCGTGACCTCTGGATCCAACATGAGGCCGCGATCCCTCAACTGACTCGCAATCAGCTCCCTTGCAGTAGCGCTCGTCAGCCCACCAATGTGAACTACGCCTAAAATCGGATAGGGGATGTCGCCGCTTTCCGAAACTCGTGTGACCAGAGAAAAATCCGGAGCATCAAAAACGTTGATGTGAACCGTTTCTCCAGCAGTGATGGGTCCATCCGTCAAGCCGCCGATGTTCCCGCCAGCAGTCGCGCTTGAAACTCCACCGCCTGCGCCCGCACCCTGCTGGGTCGGAGGCTGAGCAGGGCGCTGCTCCTGCCCGCGGCAAAGAACCGGCAAAAAAAGTGCGAGTGCTGCGAGGATCGATGCGTGGCTTCTCAGGGAGATTTTCCTTCTTGTTATATGCGGTGCTGTGGTTAGACTGACGCGCGATTCGACTGGAAGAAAGCACGGATGCAATGCCGATGCCATCAGGGTCGATCGGCGGATTGCCTGCGAGTTTCTTTTTGCGGGATGCGATTCGCGCTCGCAAGGATGAGCAACCGGGCACGAATCTAAAGGGGCAAAACGCATAAACATTCAGCGAAGGGGCAGATACAGGCTAGCACAAAGGCTATGCGAAACGGTTGATTCCAAACGCGCCCGATGCGATCGCTATCGCACACCTTCTCTGGTTTTGCCGTAAAAAGAAGAGCACGTCAGGCGACGGCCTCGACGCAGGTCTTGAAGTAGTCAAGGCTAAGCTTCAGTCCCGTCTCCAGATCGATCTTCGGTTCCCAACCGAACAGGCGCTTCGCCTTGCTGATGTCGGGCTGACGTTGAATGGGATCATCCTGCGGCAGCGGGCGGTAAACGATTTTGCTCTGCGAACCCGTGACGCGAAGGATCGTCTTGGCGCACTCCAGGATTGTCCATTCCAAAGGATTGCCAACATTTACCGGCAGGTGCTCTTCCGTTCGCGACAGCCCAAGTATGCCTTCGATCTCATCGGAAACGTAGCAGAAACTCCGCGTTTGGCCGCCTTCACCATAGACTGTCAGATCCTCACTTCGGAGCGCCTGCGTCAGAAAGTTCGAGATGACTCGTCCGTCATTCATCTGCAGCCTCGGACCGTATGTATTGAAGATGCGTACCAGCCGCGTGTTGACCCCATAGTAGCGGTGATAGGCGGTCACCAGCGCTTCTGAAAAGCGCTTGGCCTCGTCGTACACCGATCGCGGGCCAATCGGATTCACGTGTCCCCAATACTCCTCGGTCTGAGGATGCTCATCTGGATCGCCGTAGCACTCCGAAGTAGAAGCATGAAGAAACCTCGCTCCGTACTTCTTTGCTATCTCGAGAGCGTTGCGAGTTCCAGTTGAACCAACCAGCAATGTCTCAATGCCCAGGCGGTCATAGTCAACAGGGCTTGCCGGCGATGCAAGGTTGAAAACATAGTCCACTTGCTTAGGATCGAATTCCTGACAAATGTCCTGCTCGAGGAAATCGAACCGCGAATCGCGGCTGAGATGTTTAAGATTCTCGATCGAGCCCGTGCATAGATTATCTACGCCCAAAACGCTGTTACCCTCCGCAAGGAGAGCATCCGTCAGATGAGAACCCAGAAAGCCGGCGGCGCCGGTGATGAGCACGCGCATCGAACTAACTTCCTTTCTTGCTGTTCTATCTATGAAGAAACGCGAAGATAAACTCTAATCGCTCTCGATCGTATGACTCGCTCAAATTAATTCTAAAAGTTGAGATTGAAACTTCATGCGGTGCAATGACATCAGTCGCGCTACCCCTACACCTTGACGCCATCCCGCCGCCGCGGCAAAAAGAATGCAGCCACCGGATCAATCGGCTGCGACAATCCAGGCCGGCCAACGCTCAAGTAGGTGAAGCCGTGCTTGGTCATTGTCGCCGGGTCATAAAGGTTCCTACCGTCTATGACAATCGGATAGCGAAGCGTGTAGTGAAGCTTTGGCAAATCGAGCTCCGCAAATTCCTGCCAATCATTCAATATCAAAAGTGCATCCGCATCCTGCGCCGCGGCATATGGGTCATCCACATAACGCATCGAGTGTCCCGGCGGAATGAGTTCCTTGGTGCGTTCCGCGGCTGCGGGATCGTATGCACTGATTGTGCAACCCTCCGCAAGCAGCTTCTTCACGATGTCCAGCGCCGGCGATTCTCTTACGTCGTCAGTCCCGCCTTTGAACCCCAACCCAAGCACGCCGATCTTCTTCCCGCGAAACGTCCACAAGGCCGAACGAATCTTCTGGAAGAATCGCTGCTTCTGCTCTTCATTGATCTTCTCCACCTCGTGCAGCAGTCCGAAGTCTACGCCAACTTGTTCCGCCACGTGACGGAATGCGGCCACATCCTTGGGAAAGCATGAGCCGCCGTAGCCGACTCCCGCGCGAAGAAACTTTGGCCCGATGCGACTGTCCATTCCAATGCCACGCGCCACTTCTTCCACATCGGCTCCCGCCGCTTCACACACGTTGGCCACCACATTAATAAACGAGATCTTCGTCGCCAGAAATGCATTCGATGCGTGCTTAATGATCTCGGCAGCCTTAGTTGAGGTCAGCAGAATCGGAGGTGGATCTATCGCACTGCGAGGACCAGGCACAGAACCCGCGATGTTGTAGTACTCACCGGACGTTAACGGAAGATAGACCTTCTTCAACAGATCTGCGGCGCAGTCTGTCGCCGCCCCGATTACGATCCGATCCGCGTGCAGAAAATCTACAACTGCGGTGCCCTCGCGAAGGAACTCAGGATTGGAAGTGACGTCGAAGAGGTCTTTGGGTACGCCATTGCGCTCAATCACGCGGCGAATCCACTCGTTGGTGTAAACCGGTACCGTGCTCTTTTCGACGATGACCGTATAGGAGTCCATCGAGCGGGCTATCTCACTTGCAACCGCGTCAACGTACGATAGATCGGCGCTCCCAGTTTGACTCTGCGGCGTTCCCACGGCGATGAAGATCGCCTGCGCAGCCTGCGTAGCCGCGCGAAGATCCGAGGTAAATTCCAACAGGTTCCCGCGGTGACGAGCCAAGAGCTCGGGCAAATGCTCCTCGTGAATCGGTATGCCCCCGTCTTGCAGCATGCGCACTTTGGATTCGTCATTGTCCACGCAGATCACGCGATGGCCAATCTCCGCAAAGCAGGCGGCGGCGACGAGTCCAACATATCCGGAACCGACTACGGCAATCGAAACTGGTTCAGTTTTTGATTCCTTCATGCAGACAGTTTCTCCCATTCGCAATTCTACGACTTTGCCTCGCAACAGCTCACTCTGCTTGCGGCAGCGGGTCTTGATTCTCTTGTTGTTCCGGGAGCTGGTCGCGATAGCGCCAGATCAGGGGGATGAGTTGGGGAGCCGACAGATACCGCGGGACGAAGCGCCGAGGTGAAGAAAAACAACGGAAGAGCCAGCCTAACCAGAGCCTGTCGGCCCAGGAAGGGATCCGGACCTGATCGCCGCTCAGGAAGGCGATTGCAGCTCCGATGCAATGGATTGCCGGAAGGTAGTCGAGATTGCGCTTGAGATAAAGGCCCAGACGCTCTTGCGTTCCGCCGCCGAGCGTAATTACCACGTGCTGCGGTCGCCGCGTTTGCAGCATCTCGATCAACGCAATATCCTCGATTTTTGCCCCGTATATAGGGGCCTCATATACGCTGTCACCCGGAACTGAAATACCTTCCGATCGGAGCCATTTCAAATTCTTCCTGGAACTCGTTCTGCCCGCCATGACCCACAAGGTATTCCCCGGTTTTCGCACGCCCGGCTCCAGCAATAATTCACGCAGATATTTCAAGCCCGACAGTCTCGGGATCGAATCTCCCTGCAGAAAATTCCAAACCAGAACCATAAACGCCGAATCCGCAAGGGCCAGGTCGGAATTGAGCAACGCCTCGCGATAGCTTTCATTGGTGGCAACGTTCTTCAAAGCCGGTGCGGCGGGCACCACCAGCAACCCCCCTCGAGAAATGCGGCCAATTGCTCCCTGTACGTCGCCGATGTAGAAATTGACACCTAGGATTTGCCGTTCTTCTAATGGTTCGCTCATCTACTTTTCTCTCCGGTTGTCAGGCCCGGTTGTCTGGCTTCCAGTTAGTCGAGCGCTCGCCTTACAAGTGTTACGCATGGGCAAGAGTCAGAATTTCCTTTTCGATCCAGTCGTAGGTTTTCTTCATGCCCTCTCTCAATCGAATGGATGGTTCCCAACCCAGGTACTCAAGGATCTTCGTGTTGTCGCTGTTGCGCCCATTTACTCCCTTGGGGGCACCGAGGTTGTAACGGCGGTTCAGCTTGACACCCGCGATCTCCTCGACGATATCGACGAGTTGATTGATGGTGACCAATTCGTCTGAGCCAAGGTTCAGCGGCTCATGAATATCGCTCTTCAAAATTTCCTGCGTGCCCTTGGTGCAATCGTCGATATACATGAAACTGCGAGTCTGTTTGCCGTCTCCCCAAATCTCGATCTCGTGCTTGCCGGAGTGCTTGGCTTCGATCACTTTGCGGCAGATCGCGGCGGGAGCTTTTTCGCGACCACCTGACCACGTTCCAAGCGGTCCATAGACGTTGTGGTAGCGGGCCACGCGGCACTGCAGACCAAAGTCTTCTTCAAAATGCCGGCACATGCGCTCACTGAAGAGCTTCTCCCAGCCATATCCGTCTTCGGGAAGCGCCGGATAGGCGTCCTCTTCCTTTAGCGGCACCACTTCCGCGAGCTTTTGTTTGTCGCCGTTGTATACGCAAGCTGAAGAGGAATAGAAGAGGCGCTCGACTTTCGAATCGCGTGCGGCAAGCAACATGTGCGTTGTCGTCAACACGCTCAACATGCAAAGAGCTTTATTGTTTTCAATAAACCCCATACCGCCCATATCCGCGGCGAGCTGGAATACGACGTTGACCCCATCCGCAGCACGGTAACAATTGTTTTTATCCTTCAGGTCGAGAACCAGATTCTCAACTCCAGGGGAAACTTGATACCACTCGTCTAAAGGCTTGATGTCTACGGCCCGAACGACTTTCACCCCGTTGCCCATAAGGCTCTTGACCAGGTGCCCGCCAATGAACCCTCCCCCACCGCAAACGACCGCCGTTTTACCTTTGAGGTCCATAACGTTCGTGTACTCCTTTCAAAATGCTCAGAATCAACAGCATGTAAATGTGATGCATGCAATTGCATTCGCGTACGGTTTTTGCATGGCGATTCGTGCCTCAAACCTACGGGTCGGCAGCTAATCAATTTATCGAGCGGAATTCCCTCATTTACGACGCACCGGAATCAGTGCATCTAGGCTAGACAGAACTCCGAATACGTCTCAAAAAGTGAATTCAAATTCTCTTCATCGCCCAGAAAAACCCGGCGCAAGGGTCCACGGCTAAGAACAATGGCAATGAGCGTCAAGACCAGGGTCTTGGCATTGGAGCAGCGCAGCTCGCCCCGCTGTATCCACGGCTCAAGATAGCGAGCCACCACCTCAACCAGCTCTCCCAGGTGTTTGCGTAAAAGCGGATCGAGGTCATCGCTGAGTTCCAGTGCGCTGTACTGGAGCAGGCGAAGCAACTGTGGTTGCTGCTGCAGCGTTGTTGCGATCAGCTCGAAGGTGCAGGCAAGCGCCGCTCGCCCATTCTTTGCCTCCGCGAGCCGCGTCAGCAATTCGCCGCGCAAATGCACGCGCTGTAGCTCTGTGCCAAGCACCGCAAGGTACAAATCCCGCTTGCGCGGATAGTGCCGGTATATGGTTACTTCGTTCACGTCTGCGGCGGACGCGATTTCACGCGTGCTCACTCCGTTGTAACCAAATTGGGCGAACAGAGACGCAGAAGTCGCCAGGATGCGTTCTTCCGTACTTCCTCGAGTTGAGCCAGATGTCCCTGCCATATCAATAACTACCGCCTGTCCCAGGAATCGGACTTCGATTTCGTCCACGCGCCTACAGCATTTGCAGTCCAACCAAGGCAGGCATGCTTCTTCCCCTTTGATCAGAAAGCGCAACATCCGCAACGGAATGGAGGCTCACTGGTTGTGAGGCTTCCATTGCCTACCTGCATTTGCCTGCAGATGCAAAAGAATGTTTGATCCGGGTAGTTACACAATTCGGTAATGAAACGACCAGTTGGCGGAATCGAAAGCTCGTGCTCGATTCTCCTGCCCTCTAGGCTTCTTGAAGACAGAGTCCCAGGTTTATCTCCGAGGCGATGGCGCCAAAACTCTCATCGGCGCCAATCGGCTCCAAGTCGTCTTCGTCCACCTCAACGGCAATGCTTTGCATGATCTGTTCAAGCGTAAGCACCACCCTGAAGCCGCTCTTCTTTCGCAATACAATACCTTGCATTCCGGCAAAAGCCCCAGACCGAATCCGAGCCTGCTGCCCAACATTCAGCAGCGGGTGCGGCTCGATCTTCCGCTCGGTGAGGCCGGCTCGCAGTGCTTCAATTGCAGCATCCGGCAGAGGAGCCGGTTCGCCACCTGTGCCGCCCACTACTGCAAGAGCACCCGGAACGCTAAGTACCGACACCCGTTCCGATTTCTTGATGTGGACGAAGATGTAGCTTGGAAACAATGGCAGGTCGAGCGTGACCTTGGAGCCGTCGCGCCATTTACGGTCAGCGCGGTAAAGCGGAAGATAATGTTCAATATTTCGCTGACTCAGGTGCTGTGCAATCCGCTTCTCGTGGCGGCAAGTTGTATAGACCGCAAACCAACGAGTGGCCACAGGGGTCGTTGAAGCATTGGCCGAGTCCGAACCGAACTCGATTTGGGACTCGCTATATGGTCGTGTTCGCAAGGCTTCGCCATCCTCACTTGGGTGAAGTCCCCCACAAGGCCATTGGCCCTACACGATTGATTGAACCTAGGCAGGAGAACAAGGAGTATTGATCAGGCCCACATGAAAGCAAATGCTTTCATTCTTCTTGCGATGTGCTTTTAGTCACAACTGTTGCCAGCACCTTCAATATATCAAGGAATATGCTAGCGTAAGGTGAAAAGCGTCCCACACTAAAGTACCGGTTCCTTACTAGCTAACGAATGGTTGCAAGCGCGTACAAACATTCTCAAAGGCAGGCAACCTTTCCGAGCAGAGTTGCATTATGTTCCCTTTTTTGACCCACAGCCAGACCAACCGTGAGCCGAAACTGAGAATAACTTTATGGTAACCTCCAAAATAGAGGCTTCGCCAATGCTCACCGGGAATTTGCCCAATGCTCGAGTCTATATGGATGCAAACGCCACCACCCCTCTTTTACCCGAGGTTGTGGAGGCGATGCGCCCCTATTGGATGGAGCATTTCGGCAATCCATCGTCGATTCACCTCGATGGGCAGCAGGCCCGCACTGGCTTGGATCGTGCTCGCGAGACGATGGCGGAGTTTTTTAATTGTCACGAAGCTGAGGTTGTGTTCAATTCCGGCGGCACAGAAGGCGATAATACCGCCCTTTTCGGCCTGCTCCACCCCGGCGACCACTTGATTACTACGTCAATCGAGCATTCAGCCATACTGCAGGCAGCCCAGCGGTTGGCTCATCACGGGGTTGAAACGACATTTGTCGCGCCAAGGCCGAGCGGCTTGATCGATCCGGTTGACATCCTGCGCGCGATCCGCCCCCAGACGCGCGTCATCAGCGTGATGCTAGCCAATAATGAAACCGGCGTTCTGCAGCCGGTTGCCGAAATCGGCAAAATTGCCGCGGAGACGGGCGTCTTCTTCCACATCGATGCGGTTCAGGGTGCGGGCAAAGTGAAGCTGGACGTGCGGCAGTTCAAATGCCATCTGCTCTCTATCAGCGGCCATAAGATGCACGGTCCAAAGGGGGTTGGCGCCATGTTCGTCCGTCGCGGTACCCCGGTTGAGTCCCTGCTGGTGGGTGGCAGCCATGAGCGTCGCCGCCGTGCCGGAACCGAGAATGTCGCCTGCATCGTAGGTCTCGCAAAGGCCGCGGAATTGGCCATGCACAGTCTCGAAGATGGAACCATCGGCCGGGTTGCCGTCCTGCGCGACAAGATGGAAGCGGAGATTCTCCGACTTCCCAACACAGGATTAAACGGAGCTGCCGTGGATGGGAAGCCAGTGCCGCGGGCCGCGAACACAACAAACATTTGGTTCGACAACCTGGAAGGCGAGGCGCTGGTCATCGCGCTCGATCTGAAAGGGATAGCGGTGTCCGGTGGTTCTGCGTGCCACTCCGGCGCGACCGAGCCGAGCCATGTATTGATGGCCATGGGCTTAAACAAAACCAGGGCCCGGGCAAGCCTCCGGTTCAGCCTGTTGAAGACCGCCACCGATGCCGACGTCGACCGCGTTCTCCAGGTCGTTCCTGAAGCCGTTCAAAAATTGAGGGCCCTCGCGCCAGTGACAGCCGGAACGTTAGGTTAAGCGCGAATCCGGTATCTGCCATATCCTAAGGAAGTGGGTGCCCCATCCATTTTGCGCCTGTCGCGAAATGGATGGGAGAGTACAACTCCCCGCCAAACCGGCTCTATGCCACAGCCTGCTACCATCGCCGTTGCCATGTCCGGAGGAGTCGACTCCTCGACGGTTGCGGCGATGCTCGCTCAAACCGGCGAGACGGTAGTCGGGCTGACGCTTCAGCTTTGGGACCAGACCCGGTTGGCAGGCAAGCACGGAATCCCCGACGCGCCCAAGGCGGGACGTTGCTGCTCTCTGGATGATGTTTACGATGCTCGACGCGTCGCCGAGCACCTCGGCATCCCCTATTACGTCGTCAATCAGCAGGAGCGCTTCGAGCAGGATGTGGTACGGCCCTTCGTGAGCGAGTATCTTGCCGGACGCACTCCGATTCCCTGCTCGCTGTGCAACAACCACCTCAAGTTCGACCAGCTCCTCAAGACTGCTCGCAGCATCGGCGCAGACCGCATCGCAACAGGGCACTATGCAATCAACGAGTTTGACCCCGAGCGCGGCCGATGGATTCTCAAGCGCCCTGCCGATCTTGCCAAGGATCAGACCTATTTCCTCTTTGGCCTTACTCAGGCGCAGTTGGCCCACACTCTCTTCCCCCTCGGCCGGCTCACCAAGCCCGAGGTGCGTGAAGTTGCCCGGGAGCGCGGCCTTGCGCTCGCTCAAAAGCCCGACTCGCAGGAGATTTGTTTCATTCCGGGCGGCGACTACAAGCAGTTCCTCACGGCATATCTTGAAGAACAAGGCGAGCCAATGCCTGATACCAGAGGTGAGCTCGTCGCCGCAAACGGCGAGGTGCTCGGTCGTCACGAGGGAATCTCGAACTTCACCGTGGGTCAGCGCAAGGGCCTTGGCGTTGCGTCGCCTTCGCCGCTGTATGTTCTGCAAATCGACCCGTCGAGTCATCGCGTGACCGTCGGTACCGATCCCGAGTTGGCCTCGCACACCTTGCGCGCGAACCGGCTCAATTGGATCAGCATTCCCGAGCTGACCGCCCCCATGCGCGTCAAGATCAAGATTCGCCACCGCCATGAGCCAGCCTGGGCTACGCTGGAGCCATCCAATCCCGCCGAGGTCATCGCCACATTCGACGAGCCTCAACGCGCCATCACTCCCGGACAGTCTGCCGTCTTCTATGATGGCGACGAAGTAGTAGGCGGCGGCTGGATTATCTAGCACAAGCCTTCCTCTCAAGCTGTACAATCCGAGAGAATCAGCCCCGAAAAAGGTTCCCCGACCGGTCGCAAGGTGTTGCCGGAAGGACTCCCCGGCATTCTCGTTTACGCTCGCTTTGGGCGGGCAGGAAAAATTTGCTCTTCGGTTGAGCCGCCTGACTTCAATAAAGGAACATACGATGCCTGTAGTTCAAGCCCAGACCTGGAAGGGTTCTCCCTTCACCATCGAACGCAAGGACGGCAAAGCTCCCGGGACTGTTATTTTTCGCATGTCCGGTCCCCTCACCGCGCGCGACATGTACAGCTCTCAATCACCCAGCACGGTACACAACATCTTTGAATTTCAATCGACACCGAGCGATGCGCCGCCAGCTCTCAACATCCTCGACCTCACCGACGTTCCCTACATGGATTCGATGGGCTTGGGCATGATTGTTACTCATCATGTCCGGTGCCAGCGCAACGGCGTCCGGCTCATTGCCGCCGGAGTGGGCCCTCGTGTCCTGCAGCTGCTCAAACTCACCAAAGTGGACACTGTCATTTGCATGGCCGCTACAGTTGAGGAAGCGGACGTCCAGTAAATGGGCGTCTCGTAAGTAGCCTTTCCCGGTGCATACCCATCGCAGCCGGTGGTATTCTCCGGTCATTAGATTCCCCAGGAGATCGAAAATGTCCCTGCGCATCAACGACACAGCCCCCAACTTCACCGCCGACACGACCCAAGGCAGCATCGACTTCCACGACTGGATCGGAGACGGCTGGGCGATTCTCTTCTCGCACCCCAAAGACTTCACCCCGGTTTGCACCACCGAACTCGGTTACATGGCAGGCCTCGCACCCGAATTCAAATCGCGCAACTGCAAGATCATCGGGCTAAGCGTCGACCCCGTTGATAACCACGCCAAGTGGGCCGCAGACATCGCCGAAACCCAGGGCCACGCCGTCACTTACCCGATGATCGGCGACCCAAAACTCGAAGTCGCCAAGCTCTACGACATGCTTCCCGCAGAAGCCGGCGATAGCTGCGAAGGCCGCACCGCCGCCACCAACGCCACCGTGCGCACCGTATTCGTTGTCGGTCCAGATAAGAAGATCAAGCTGATGCTGAGCTACCCCATGAGCACCGGCAGAAATTTCGACGAGGTTCTCCGCGTCCTCGACTCGATCCAGCTAACCTCAAAACACCAGGTATCGACGCCGGTGAACTGGAAGGTTGGAGAAGATGTCATCATTTCCGGCTCCGTCTCCGACGAACAAGCGCGCGCAAAATATCCCGAAGGATGGCGAGCGCCCAAGCCCTACCTCCGCATCGTTCCTCAACCAAAATAGAGATCGATTGAGCCCCGTTCGGGAGAGCCGCTTGGATTCGTCAGAGGGAGAACGCAATGGAAATTCAACGCTTCTACCTGGCCTGCCTCGCACATGCCTCCTACCTGGTTCACGATGGCGACGAAGCGGCAATCATCGATCCCCAGCGCGATGTCGATCTCTACATCGATGAGGCGCAGCGCCTCGGTCTGAATATCCGCTGGGTGATCGAAACCCATCTCCACGCAGACTTTGTTTCCGGTCACCTCGAGCTCGCTTCCCGAACCGGCGCCACCATCTGCATAGGTGCCGACTCCGGCGCTCTCTTTGATCACCGCGACCTCAACGAAAATGATGAGCTGCCGCTGGGCGAAGCCCGCTTACGCATCCTTTCAACCCCCGGGCACACCGAAGAAAGTATCTGCATCGTCGCATACGAAGCGGGCCAAAAAGAACCCAAAGCCGCCTTCACCGGCGACACGCTCTTTATCGGAGACGTGGGCCGGCCTGACCTGTCTCCCACCAAAACACCGCAAGAACTCGCGTCGATGCTGTTCGACAGCCTGCATAAAAAGCTACTTACCCTTCCCGACGAAACCCTCGTCTTCCCCGCTCACGGAGCTGGTTCACTCTGCGGACGCCAGATGAGCAGTGACGACAGTTCCACCATCGAAAAAGAGCGCCGCCTCAACTACGCACTTCAACCGAAAGATCGCGACGAATTTGTTTCGCTCTTGACCGCCGAAATGCCGCCGCGGCCCGGCTATTTTCAAGACGAAGTGGCGCGCAATCGATCCGGCGCACTTCCGATTGAAAAGCTCGATCCAGTCCGTCAGCTCAGTCCCGATGAACTAATCGATCTCCAGTCCGCCGGAGCGGTAGTCCTCGATACCCGTCCGCCCGTTCAATTCGCTGCCGCACACGTCCCCGGCTCAGTCCACATCGGCCTGTCGGGACAATTCGCCTCATGGGCCGCCCGGCTGCTCGGCATCGACGCAAAAGTGGTGCTGGTAGCTGAGGACGACGCAGCAATCGAAGAGTCCCGTCTGCGCCTGGCCCGAGTTGGCCTCGAGAACGTGGCCGGCGCATTGGCTGGCGGCATTCTCAGCTGGGTCGAGGCGGGCAAAGCCATCGAGTGGATTGATCAGGTCTCAGTGCAGGATCTCGCACAAGTACTCGAATCGGAGCCGGGCAGCTTGACCCTCATCGACGTTCGCGAGATGAGCGAACGCTTTGCCGGCACGATTCCCAACTCGATCTCGATGCCCCTTCCGGATTTGCCTTCCCGGATAGCCGAACTCGGCCCCGCCGCCGTGATTGCGGTGCACTGCCAGAGTGGCTATCGCAGTTCCATCGCAGCCAGCCTTCTGCAAGCCGCGGGACTTTCCAAAGTGAGTAACGTCGTGGGCGGATACGCCGCCTGGGCTCTCTCGTTTCCACCATCGGACAAGATGCCCGAGCAAATCGGCGTTCAGCACGGATAAGAATTTCCCATCCAGAGCGGCAGCTCATCCCTGCGGTTCGCCTGTTCCGTCGATCGCATCCATCTCGTTTTCAACATTCCTTGGACCGGCCATTCTGCCGAAAGTCGATCCAGCCTGGGCATCACGCGCTATACTGGCCCGGCACCAAATTCAGGGAGAATTATTGATGACTGGGAAAACGTTTGCCCGCGCGGCAGCCTTCGCTGTGATTGCCCTCACCACTACGTTGAATTTTGCTCAGGATCCTCGCGCAGTCCTCACGATTCACGCGGATCAGCCTGTTTCGCCCGTCAGCCCCACCCTCTACGGCCTCATGACAGAGGAAATCAACTTTTCCTACGACGGAGGCCTCTACGCCGAGATGGTGCGCAACCGCACCTTTCGTGGAGACTGGAGCGGCATTCTGTATTGGTATCTGCTTGAGAACGGAAGCGCCAGCGCCAAAATGTCGATCGACGAGCAGACCGGCCCAAGCGATGCTCTGAAGTCCAGCCTGAAGCTCGAAGTTGCGAAGGCGGATCCCAAGAATCCAGCCGGCGTCCTGAACGTTGGCTATTGGGGCATGCCCCTCCGCGCCGAAACAGCCTACAAAGGATCATTCTATGCAAAGGCCGACTCGACCGATGTCGGCCCTGTGTCGGTCAGCCTGGTCACCGACGAAACCGGAAAGGCGCAGGCGACGGCGACCGTCAGCGGCCTTACCAACTCGTGGAAGCAGTACGAATTCATCTTGAAGACCGGCGCGATTCAGGTCTCGACAACGAATCATCTGGTTCTATCAGTGGGACACGCCGGGACCGTCTGGCTCAATCTCGTATCGCTCTTTCCACCCACCTACCACAACCGCGTAAACGGAAATCGCGTCGACCTGATGGAAAAACTGGCCGCGATGCATCCCGCATTCTTGCGCTTCCCTGGCGGCAATTACCTTGAGGGCGACCATATCCCCGAGCGTTTTGAGTGGAAGAAGACCATCGGCCCGCTCGTGGACCGGCCCACGCATCCGAGCCCCTGGAGATATCACTCCTCCGACGGTCTCGGTCTGCTCGAGTTCCTCGGATGGTGCGAAGACCTGAAAATGCAGCCGGTGCTCGCGGTCTATGCCGGATACTCCATGGCGCAGGAGCACGTGAACCCCGGCCCCGATCTCGACCCTTATGTGCAGGATGCTCTCGAAGAAATCGAATATGTGACCGGCGGATCGGACACAAAGTGGGGCGCCGTACGCGTGAAAGATGGCCACCCTGCGCCCTTCAAACTCACCTACGTTGAAATTGGCAACGAGGATATGTTCGACAAGTCCGGCAGCTACGATGGCCGCTACGCGCAATTCTATAAAGCCCTCAAGGCCAAATATCCCGACCTGCAACTCATCGCCACCACGCCCGTCAAAGGCATCCGCCCCGACGTTGTGGACGACCACTATTACGTTCGTGCCACGCAAAACTTCAAAGACGCCACGCATTACGACAAAATCGATCGCAGCGGACCGAAAATCTTCGTCGGCGAGTGGGCGACACGCGAAGGCTCGCCGACTCCGAATTTCGGCGCTGCTCTCGGCGATGCGGCTTGGATGACCGGCCTCGAGCGCAACAGCGATCTCATCGTGATGGCTGCCTACGCTCCGCTGCTCGTCAACGTGAATCCCGGCGGCATGCAATGGGAGACTGACCTGGTCGGCTATGACGCGATGAAGAGCTACGGCTCGCCAGCCTATTACGCGCAAGTCATGTTCGCCTCCAACAAAGGCAACCAAACGGTTGCGTCTAAGCTGGAGAACGCCGGGCCGAAGCTTTTCTACTCTGTAACGGAAGATACGGCGAAGAAACGTCTCTATCTAAAAGTCGTCAACGCTTCTTCCGCACCCCAGATGCTTGAGATCAATTTAAACGGCGCGAAGGTGTCCACCACTGCGAAGCTCACAAGCCTGAGCGCACATGACACCCAGGCGACGAACTCGATTGACGCTCCCGATCGTATTGTGCCGGTTGAATCCACGCTGCATGACGTAAGCAGCAAATTCCCACACACGCTGCCGGGCTTCTCGATCCAAGTGATTCAACTGGACCTGCAATAAAGCAATTCCATCCACAAGCGAAAGGGCAGGGATTGCAAAAATCCCGGCCCTGCTCTTTCCTGGCTCACTTCAATTTTGAACCGCCCACGCCAGCCCATCCGGTCCGTTGATATCGACGCGCCCAACCATTTCCAGCGTCTTCAGGTCGATCACCGCAACATATCCGTCTTGCCCACAAGCCACGTAGGCCCGCGCGCCGTCCGGCTGAATTTGAATACCACCCGAACCATGCACGTTCGCCAGACGCTTCACTTCCTTCCGCGTCGCCGCGTCCAGAATCACCACCGCCGACCCCGGCGTAACCAGCACGTGTTTCCCATCCGGCGTGAACTTCAGCCGGTTCGCGCCCGGCACATTCACGGCGAGTGTAGCGACGACCTGCTTGGTAGCCAGGTCGATCACCGACACTGTACCGTCCCAGGCGTTCGCCACCCAGACCTCTTTGCCATCTGGTGAGACGTCGAAACCCTCGGAACCGCGACCGACCGCGATCACGGTTTCGCTCCAATCGCCGCCCGGAGGGCCAGGCATCGGACCGCGCGGTGGACCACCCGGCCCTGCGCCAGCACCCGGTGGCGGACTCATCCCAGGTGGCGGGCCATTTGGCATCCCAGCCGCGCCTTCTGTCTTTTCGAGAATCGTCGCGGTTGCGGAGCTCACGTTCGTTGTCACAATGCGCTTGGCGTCGGGAAACACATACAGCATGTGCGTTCGGTTCTGGCCCGTGCCCATGATCCAGTCCACTTTACCGGCGGCGGGATCATAGCTCCCGATGGCCTTCGCGGCCTCTGCGGTAAACCACACTTTGCCGTTTGCAAAGACCAGTCCGTGCGGTCCGCGCAGCGGCCCGAGATCAATCGGGCTGAGCTGCTTTTTCCCCGCAAGATCGATCACGGCGAGGGTGTGAAGAGCGCCAAATCCGTAGTTCGAAACGTATGCGGTGCGGCCATCAGAGGATGCAATTACCTCATGCGGGTCATCGCCCACAGGAACCCGCGCTAGAACCTGGAGACTCGCAGGATCGACGATGGCCAGCGTGTGATCTTGTTTGGAAAGAGCAAGCAGCGTGGAGGTTGGAGATGTCTGCGCAAACGTAAAGCCGGCGAGGACCGTCGCCACCGCGGCGAATGCGTTGATTCGGGAAAAGGGCGTGCCGACTCTCATCTTTGGCTCTCTGCTAGACAAACATGTCCTGATCGGCTGTGGCGTTCGCAGGCCTCGCTGACCGCCTGCCCGTCGCGAGAACGCTGAAAAAAGCTTTGGCGGAAGCAAGCACGGCACCCGCCTGTCTTAATGGCCGTGACACCGTGTCGGCGACAACGTTGCTCGCGTGCTCAACTCCATCCACAACCGAGGTGAGCATGGTGTCGACTCGGCTCGTCTGGCGCTGAACCCGCTCCAGCACCTCGCTGGTGGTGGCTTGGATCTCCGCGCCCTGTTCACGCAGAGTGCGCGCCAGCTCGGCAATGTCCTTCGTGATTGAGTCGATCCTTGGCGCAACGCGGTCCAGCGTTTCGCGCGACTTCACTAGAAGCGGCATGACCGTGGTTCGCATCTCGTGAACATCTTCGTGAACGGCCTTAATGGCCTTTCGAGCTGTTATCAATGCGGCAACCATGACCATGGCCTGCACCATGAGCGCTAGCCCCGTGAGGCCGACAAATACTACAAGGAGCGTTTCGTTATTCATATTTGGCACCGACTTGATCTTGCGCAGGGCCGCTGCCTGCTGAATTCAGCGCATCTCTGGGAATGAGAGTGCGCGCCTCACACAACCGCTGCACCAGCCAGACATGTCATCGCAGCCTAGCCGATTTGAATGCGAAAAAGCCCAGACATGAAGGCCGGTCCAGGCTAACCCGCCTTAGACTCCGGGCTCCGCCGGTTCCGAGTTTGCGCGATAAGCCTCGCGGCCGGCCTCAACTGCCGCGCCCACTCGGCTGGTCTGATCGCTCACCAGGTTCTTGCCGCGCTCGACGAAATCTTCCCACTGAGCTCTTCCGCGGTCGACCACTTCGCGCCCGCGCCCAACGTATTGGTTCACTTGCTCCTTGCCCTTGTCCACGATGGTGCCGACCTGCTCGGCAGCCTGACGTGACCGGACGCGCAGGTATTCCTTTCCCTCACGAGCGCCCTGTGCAAGGTCCTCCCTGGTTTCGCGCCCGCTCTTCGGTGCATACAAGATTCCGATAAGAGCGCCAATTCCGATTCCTGCTAGAAACCACGCAACGCCTTGTGTCTTGCTGGTATCTTCACTCATAACATATCTCCTTCTGCCCAGTTTCCAAGAAGCCTGAGCCTATCAAATTATCCGGCGTGCCGCAAATTCCGTGCCGTCACACGGTCAAATTCCAAGACGGGCACCACCTCAAAACTCTTACCGAACCTCGCCTGTCAGATGCGAGTCTACGGTACTGAGGTTGCACATCCGTCGCCCAGCAGAATCCGGGCCACCTTATATATATTATTGTCCTTACATCCGGTCCAGATGTCTTTTATTACACCCTCCGGGGAGCGGAGCGAACGGCTGATTCGGCACGCCCCGTTCAAGAAACACCTCGCGGCATCAAGCCAGGCTACCCCTGGTTTCGGTATTCCCCGTGAATCAAGGCAAAAAAACAAGGCGTGGACTCGAAAGTCCACGCCCAAATGGATGAAATCAAGTACTAGAATTCCAAGCGAACCGCAATCTGGCCGGTTCGCGCGCCACCAAAATCCGACTGGAGCGCGTTGGAAACGAGACCAAAGCTGGAAGAGCTGAGGTTCATGTTCGGGTCGCTCAGGTTCGTATGGTTCAACACGTTCGTAAACGTCCCTTCCATCTTTGCCCTGAAACGCTCGGTGATAGCGAAGGTTTTGCTCAGACCAGTCGACAGATTGAAGAGCCCCGGCCCCTCGACTGAACCCACTTGAGTGTTGCCAAACCGGCCGATCGGGTTTGGAACCTGATAGATGACCCCGTTGATCTGCTCGCAGTCGTAGCAGATAACGTTGCCGCCTGAGTCGCTCACCGACGCTCCGTAATTTCCGGTGGCGCACGCATAACCGGGCTGCCAGTTGGGGTCGCCCGGGCAGGCAAATGCAGCAGGGTTCGTCCAATTGAATCGGTTTTTCCCGGCGGGATTAACGCTGACTCCCTTCACGTTGTCAGCATGCTGGTTGCGGTGGCCGGTATCGAAACTGACGCCGCCATAGCCGTACGCACCGTTCAGCCCCGAGCCGGTACCCGAAGGATCGCCCTGGCCACTGGGAAAATAAGGCGTTTCGTAGGGACCCGTTTGAACGGTGAGGATCGAGGAGAGCCGCCATCCGCCAACGATCAAGTCCGCAGGCCGCGACATGGAAGAGCCAAACATCTTGCCCCTCCCAATCGGAAGGTCATACAGCGCGGTCGTATTCCAGCGCAGCCTGCGGGTTCCGTAGACATTGCCGAAGTCGATATGGCGATTGAGGATCGATGTCGCGCGCTGTCCGCCTCCCTCGCCGCCGAAACCCGTTCCCGCCGGTCCCTGGTTGTCGGCAAGATTCTTCGCCCATGTAAATCCCGAATGGAACTCCAGGCCCTGTTGAAGCCGATGCGATCCCTCAATTTGCAGCGAGTTGTAGCTTTCGTTCGCACCGGTTGCGCGCGTATTGATGCGGCCCCAGTTGGGGTACTTCCGCCAGGAAATCGGCGCGACAAATGCAGACACCGAGTCCGAGAAAGGCAATGTGTTCTCGTCCGGTGCCCAAACCAGTTGATGAGTCTCCGAACCGATGTAGGTGATGCGTGCAGCATATCCCGAACCAAGATCGTGATCGATGCTTAGCGACCACTGCTCCGTGTAGGGATCCTTCCAGTTCGTGCTGTTAGCCGTCCCGAAGTAGTCGGTGCCGTAGCAATTCGTGCAACCGGCGCCGCCGGAGCCCGGATCGATCTGCGGCCACTGATAGCCGATCGCGTGCGTTATTGAATCGTAGGTGTTCGAGAACTGCTGAGTGTACGCCTGCACCGTTCCAGTCAACGAATAGAAGCTGGAGCCCAGCATGTTGATGTTGTAAATACCCATGCCGCCGCGAACCGCCCACTTGTCATTACCCGTGGGACGGAATGCAAAACCGAAGCGAGGCATGAAGCGAAGATGCGGAAACTTCTTCAGCCCCGATGGATAACCCGCTGCGCTGTTCCCCATCACCTGCATGCAAGGCGCACCGTTCACGCTCGCGCTGTTTGTCGCGGTCACACCGTCCGGGTCGCAGGCATTCGCGCTGGCCAGAAATCCCTGCGCCAACAGCGACTGCTTGCCCTGGGGATAAATCACGCGTCCCGCCAGCGCCACGCTGGGATCGAAGTTGCCGATGTCGCCGGACTTGTCATAGTAGCCGGGATGCAACTCGTAGCGAACGCCGTAAGACAGCGTCAACCTCGGATTCACTCTCCACTCATCCTGCGCATAGAAGTGATAGTGAGAGGAGACACCGTCGTTATCCTGCTTTACTACGTCGTAGAACGTCTGGTTGGGCAATCCGAGCAGGAAGTCGGCAAAGTCCACACCGGTGAACTTTCCGTGGCTGCCGCTGGTGTTGAACGAGTAAGTTCCGTAGTTGTCGGCGCCGTTGAATCCAAGAGGCGTGATCGCTTCCAGGGTCTGAATATCGAGCCCGAACTTGAGCGTGTGATTGCCCTTAGTCCAGATCAGGGTATCGGTGTACTCGTTGGTGAAAGACTTGGTCAACCCTGTCAGACGATCTGCACTCAAGCTCTGGATGTTGTTGAAGTCCATCTCGGGAATGCCGTTGTAGAACAGATTCTGCAATCCCTGCCATCCCTGCGCATTGGTCCATGCCAAACCGTTGAAGCTGTCAGTTTGTCCATTGGTGAATCGGGTGAACCCAAATCCCCCCTCGTTGATCAGGTTGGGGTGAATCGACCAGTTGGTATCGACCTTGAGTACGCGGCTCTGGCTCGTATTCAATGCAGAAGGAACCAGCAAGAGTTCTGGGCTTCCGATTGGGAAGTTCTTCCACGTATACCGGCCCCATACGAGAAACTTCTGATTCGTACCGAAGTATTGATCGCCTCGCAAGTCAAACTGGTCGGAGTGGCCGCTGTCGTTTACGTTCGCAATATAGTTGGCTACGTCGTCGTCGGTATAATCTGTCGGATCGCCGACATTCGGATCCGGATAAAACTGCTTGAGCGTGTTCAACGCGATCTGGCTCAGCGAAGTCGACGGAATCGATGTGCCGTAGCTGCCGCCCGTATACGGATTGTTCAGGCCCGTAAATCCCGTAGCGTTGTACTTGGAAAAGTCGCCCTGCTTCATCAGCGTGCTGGGCACCTTCTCAGAAATCGTGGTCTGAGCGGGATGGCGCCAGCCTTCGTAAGCCCCATAGAAAAACGTCTTGTTGTGGCCGTTATACAAGTGTGGAAAAACCACCGGGCCGCCGACGCTGGCGCCAAATGTGTCGCCATGTACGCTCGGCTTTGTCTTGGTCGTGGGAAAGGTGTACGCGATCGCATCGAAAGCGGAATCCTGGTAATACCAGAATCCCGAGCCATGCAGCTTGTTGCCACCGCCCTTCGTGGTAACTACGATCTGCGCAGGATCGCCGAACTCGGCATTCGCCAACACCCCATCTGCGCGAATCTCCGCAATCGATTCGGTAGAGGGAAATGCATCGCCAATAAAGCTGCCGCCGGTTGCGCTCTTGGCCGTCACGCCGTCGATCGTCACTTCGGTTTGATATGGAAGTGCGCCCTGTAGCGAGATTCCAGAACTGTCAGCCTGCACACCGGGCAATGTTCCCAGAATGCTTGAAGCACTCGTGCCGCTGAAGCTCGCGCGCGTGTTCACGGGCAGGTTCGTTGCATCGTCTGACGTAAATGTGCCGCTGACCGTCGGTGAATCCGTCTCGATGACAGCCGCCTGATCGCCCGTGACCTGAACCGATTGCTGCACCTTTCCCACCGCGAGCTTCACGTCGAGTCGAAGTTCTTGACGGACCTGAACGGTCACCTTCGACGCCGACCACTCATCGAAACCGGCAGCCGCAACACTCACGGAATAGGTACCGGCCTTGGCATCGAGGAATCGATAGTCGCCCACGCCGTTTGTCTTCGTCACGCGCACAACACCTTCATCGGTGTTGGTCAAAGTTACGGCCGCGTTTGGAACCACAGCCCCGCCTGAATCCGTGACTGAGCCGACGACTGCGCCTTGTGTGGACTGAGCGCGTCCCTGCATTCCTGCCAGTGCGAATGCCAGCATCAGGCCAAACACCGCCAATGGCCGCCGCTGGTTCTGTTGTCTTGAACCTTCGCTGCTTATGTACATGGGAATCACGGTCTCCTAAAGTTTTTGGTTGAGTAAATGCGTGTCTGGTGCTTGGGTCTGGGCGCGTGAGACTGGTTAAGCTTCACCATCGTCCGCGAGGGGAGAAGTTGAAAGAAAGGCCTGCAGATTTCCGAACCCTGCAAAACAGCAGCGACTGACTGCCACGACAACTCCACGGCAACAGGAACAGATCCGCCATCAATCGAAATCATGGTGGTCTCTGTTTGTGGCTACGACAGTGAGTTCAGGCTACTTGGATCTCATTAAAAGACGACGCGCGAAGGGTTACAGATCGTTGAATTCACCCGGCCCGCGAGGGGAATCTCCGTGCGAACCGGCTTGGGAAGCCATGGATGTCTTGTCACAGTACAAAATCTTCCCGCCCAAGTCCAGCATTTTTTGATTGGGCTCAGTCATCCGACTTCGGTTTGTGCAGCTTGTCGCCCGATCTCTCGATCTCGCTGCGAATTTCATTCGCATCGTCGACGTCATGCAGAGCTGCCGCTTCTTCCTTCGTCTTGGGCTTGGCCAAGCGCGCTTTAGCGGGGACGAAGACCCGCGGATCCGACGGCCGCGCCTTATAAGACTCCAGGTGCGGCTGGCTGTCAAAGATCCCGCTAATTTCTCCAGCCAGCGCATCCTCAAGATTCAGCGAGCCAAGACCAAGCAACTCGTCAATCGTACGAATGATCGAGCCCATGCTGGCGTGCTCGTGCGAGACTGCTCCGGGCCTTACCCACGGACTCGCCACAACCAAAATGCTGCGATGGGCGTCGACATGATCGATTCCTCCCTGTGCGTCGTCCTCGGTCACAAACATCGCGGAGTCCTTCCAGATCGCCGTCTTCGATAGAAACGCGACGATCCGCCCCAGCGCCAGATCATTATCCGCAACGTACGATGCGCGGTAACGATAGCCATCCTTGGGCCTCGGCTCCGCAGTGTGATCGTTTGGCAGGCGAATCACAATCAACGCCGGCACTTTTCCCGCAGCCAGCTTCATCCGAAAATCGCGCTCAAATTCCGCGACCCTGAATTGATCCGGAATTCCGAGATTGAATGTTGGATAGCGCCTGTCGCTTGACTCGAAAACCGGCTTCGGCAGAGGCGCGTTGAGAAAGAGCCGCTGACCCTGCGGTTGAGTCCCCGGCAGCTCGGCGCTTCCTTCAATCTCCAGGCCCTCTCCATAATTCAGCAACCCCTTCCCGCTCGCCGCGATGTGTTCCCAAAGCGATCCGAACTGCGGCTCATCCTCTGCCATGGGCGCATCCGCACCGCCAAACAGTGCGCGCCGCCCCGGCTGATCGACACTGGCGTCCTCATGCCTGCGGCCCCCGTAACCAGACGTCCACGCAGTGTTGAAAAACGGCGTCGGATTAATGCCCAATACCCAGCGGTGCCCATCCGCCGAAACGTCCGAATCCGCATAAAAGTTGTCGCTCATTGCGAACTGCCTTACCAGCGCATGCAGATTTGGCGTGACTCTCAGGTGTGTTGCACTCTTTTCCTCCTCCGCCCAGCCGTCCATTCCAAATCGCGCCAGAGTTGCATCGCCGTCGGCTCCGGCAACGTCACCCAGCACTTCATCGTAGGTGCGGTTTTCGCGAATCACCAGAAAGCAGTGCTTGAGCTGCGGCAGAGATCTGTTCCCGCCGATCGCCGCCACGTTCAACGCAACCACCGCACGCGTCAGCTCCCCGGCAGCAGGCAGATTGGCCAACGGAATAATACTCAAGCTCCCCATCTCAAGTGAGCCAACATACGTCGGCGTCAAGGGATCGTGACCTTTCCCCGCATTTGGTCCGGTGCCTTTTCCTTTGGTGTTCACTGCGTAAAGCGTCTTGCCATCCGGCGACAACGACACCGCCGATGGATTCCACCCGACCGGAATATGCTCGACCACTTCAAGCGTCGCTGCGTCGACCACGCCGACCGCGTTGATGCCCGACTCCGCCACGTACACTCGGCCATCTCGCACGGCAATGCCGCTCGGCATCACACCGCGTAGCGAGCGTCCTTGTCTGTCCTGAAATCGTTCTCCAACGAATGGCGAGAGTGCTGCACTGCCCAGCAACCGAGTTCCGTCCGCGCTTATCTTTGCGACAGCATCTTCATGTGCAAGTGAAACGTAAACAGCATCCGCATACGCGGCAACTCCTGTCGGAGCAGCACCGCCGACAGTCTCATCGGCAGTCTCGCTGATGGTTGCGCCCAGTCGCAGCTTTCCGATTACCGTCGGATGCTCCCGGTCGCGCACGTCGAAGGTCCACAACGAACTGCCACGGTCAGAGTTCTCGCTCCCCAGTCCGGCAATCCGCTTCCCTTCCACCGTCGCACCTTCCCTGGCTGCCTTTGACGGATAGCCGAACGGTGGAAAATGCAACCCCGTATGAAGGGGATCTTTGTCGCTTGCTCCTGGAATCGTTGTGTATTCAAACAAACCCGTGTTGGTTACGTAGAGCTTGCTTCCATCCGGAGAGAGAGCCAGCCCAAACGGGTAGCTGCCGGTTGCAATCGATGCGACGCATTCCATCTTCGCCGCATCGATCACCACAACCCGCCAGTTGCCCTGGTCGAGTGCGTAAATTGTGTTGCCGTCCGACGAAACAAGAAGCGTCGCCGCAAAGCTCCCGGAGTACTCCTTGCCGGCGATCGGTGCATCCAGTGCGACCTCGGCTCCCGCGCTCCAGTCCGTGGTTTGGTAAGCGCGAACCTTTCCCGAGTCGCCTGTGGCCACGTAGAGCAAGGCTCCATCGGGTGAGTACGCAAGGCCCGCATGCGTTTCGACGGCGGGATCGTTCTCCGTCCCACCCGGCATGCGCCGGATATTTGGAGCGTCGCTCCCCGGTTTGTCGACAACGTTAAGAGCGAATGGAAAACCAATTGACGGAATGGAAATCTGCTCGCCATCGGGCCGCACCGCCAGCGCGAATGGATAAGGAGCGACAGGAACCCAATTCCCTGCAGGATGAATTTCCCGCCCGTTGGGGAGGACCGCGGTCACACCCACTTGGGCAGGCAGCGCCGTCGTGATCACCACTCCCGTTGCGAGGGCAAACGCCAATTTCCATTTCACGCGCATCATGGATTCCAGTATGCACGGTCAAGATGAACGCAGGATTGCGGAAAAATGCTGGGCATCCATTGCGCCGACAATGCCCGGCCAGGGATACTATTTCGGCAGCAGACTGCGCGCGATCGCATCCAACATGCCGTTGAGGAAGTTGATGGACTCCGGCGCGGAGTAGCGGCGGCCAATTTCCAGAGCCTCATTGATCACGATTGGAAACGGCGTTCCCTTGAAGGCCAGCATCTCGCCCACCGCCATGCGCAGCAGGTTGCGATCCACGGCAGGCATGCGCTCCAACCGCCAATGGCGCGAGTTCGCCGCAATCAATTCGTCGATCTGTTCCTGGTGTGTGATTGCCGATCTAAACAGGTCTTCTGCGAAACCGCGTACTTCCGGCTCTACCTCGTCGCCCGCTTTCCAGAATGTGGCCCGCACCTGGTCCGGCGTCTGCTTGCCGACGTCTCCTTGAAAGAGCATCTGCATCGCCAGTTCGCGAGACTTGCGCCGTGTGCCTGCGGTCAAGCGAGACCGCCTTCTGTTGCTCTGGCGAGCAGCTTCCGGCGCAGGCTCACCATCTCGATGGCCGCAATCGCAGCCTCGAATCCTTTGTTTCCCGCCTTGATGCCCGCGCGATTCAGCGCCTGCTCGAGCGTCTCGCATGTGAGCACTCCAAAGCTGTGCGGAATGCCGGTTTCCTGCTGCGACTGCCCGATGCCCCGCGAGACTTCGTTGTAAATCGCCTCATAGTGTGCGGTCTCGCCGCGCAGCAGGCAGCCGAGCGTAATGATTGCGTCCACTCTGCTCTTTTCCTGCTTCGCCAGATCGGCGAGCGTTCGGGCGGCAGCAGGAATCTCCCACGCGCCGGGCACACGCACCACTTCGACATCGGAATGTTTTGCGCCGCTTCGCAACAACGCATCCAACGCGCCTTCCAGCAGGCGCTCGGTGATCACTGCGTTCCATCGGGCGACCACAATCGCAAAATTCATGCCCTCGGCTGAGAGATCCCCCTCCACTGCGATCGGCTTGCCCTTTTGCGGATCGCTCCAGGACCAGAAGCTGAAAGCGTAACCCGCTTCCGGCTCGACCGTGAAGATGCGCGACTTCCAATGCGTTTCAGTAATCGCCGAAAGTTTCCTAAGTTCTGCTTCGCCTTGTGTGCGCAGCCAGGCCTCGGCCGCTTGATGAATCGCATCGAGCGATGTCACCTCGACCAGCACATCGGCAGTCGAGGGAAACTGGCCATCGACAAATTCAAGATTGCCCAACGGAGCCAGAAAAGACGCACCCCGGCTCAGTTTTTCGCTCCATCCCTTCCCACTCGCAAATCCAAGCGCCGAAAAAAAACTCGCTAGCCGCTCATAGACCGCTGCGTTTCCTGCAGGGCGAAGGAATGAAATCCCCTTAATCATGCTTTGATTCTATCGTGCTGCGTCGGCGCGACCGTGTGCCCTCGACCGCCTGCACAGCCTCGGGAGAAATCGGCGTCAGCAGATAGAAAGGCCGGCACGAAGCCGGCCTTGCCACTGCCGATTGGTGGCGCTGGCTACGTCGTAGACCGCGGCTTCACGGTGATTACGGTAGCCGGTACAGGGTTGCTGGTTGGCGATGCGAGCGTGCAACCGAGATCGGTACCGGGTGCGCATGCCGGTAGATTAGGACTGATCTGTTGCTTGTCCGCGAGACTCGGGTCGGTAAGCAATTTCTGCGTGTCGATGAAGTGGACCTTGTCGTCGCCTGCCGTGGAGACAAAAAACAACTTATCGTCTGAACTAAACGTGCCAGCCACCGGCGCGGTGACGCTTGAGCTGCCGGCGAGTGTCAGGTAATTCAGCGTGCCTGCCGAACCGCCCGAACCAGGCAGATAATACGGAAGCTGGGCACCCGCCGTTGATCCGCTGTAAGTGATAAACGCCAGGTTGGATGCCGGAGAAGCGACAACTTTGTTCACGGCCGTGGCGTTGACGCTGCTCACCGCCAGTTGATTTAGCGTATGAGAGAGAATGAGCGGCTGTAACACATTCCCAGACGATGCACATGGGAGTGGCGCCACAATCGGGGTTCCAGATCCAGTCGTCGAAACCGTTGTCGAGGGTATGGTCACCCCGATATCGGACAGTTGAACGCCGCCACCAACAATTGCTGCACCCAGAATATGCTGACCATTCGTCGTCGCCGCCACAACATCGGTTCGCGTGGCTACCGCGTCTCCCTGCGGATAGAACACCAGGCTGCTGTACTGTGCTGCGTTGCCCGCGGGGCACCATGTGTGAGCCACGGTGGTTTCGCCGCTCAGGTAGGCTCCGACGCTCGGAATAGTAAGCGCCAAGCTCGCCGCGCCGCCCGAGGAACTCAAGTCGTAAGTGGTCCAGCCCGTGTTCAGGTTGTAGACGTAAAGCGTATCGCTGTGATTCGCGCCCAAAGATGCGCTGTCGCTTATGTAGAGCGTCTTCGAATCAGGCGTCCACGCTGCCGCATTGCCCACGCCGGTAAACGTCTGAGCTGTTGACCCAGAGGTATTGTAGAGATAGAACACCTTCCGAACCTGGTCGTTGATCAGAACCGTGTGGTTATTAGGCGCAACCGCCAAAACTACGCCCGGAACTGAGGTGTCGGGCGTCTTGGTTGCACTGTCGTTGACCGTGCTGTAAACCATCAGCGCACGCGACGATCCGAAGTACAAGTTGGTACCCGACTGGTCCATGACCATCGAATTCGGCACGTAGGGTAGGCGCACATTCGAGGGAATTGTGCTATTCAGCAGATCGATGGCCGCGAAATACTGCGATTGGCCTGGCGCCGAAAACCACAAGTAGGAGCTGACCGTCCCAGGCGTCGTTATGTTGACCGGGTTGCTGGTGATCGGCAATCCCGTTCCGAATAGCCCTACCTGATTAATGGGCGTCGGATTGCACGAGGTCGGCTGACATACCGCGTAGACCGAAGCCGCGCCGGGGAATGACGGCGAAATAGCCCCGGCCGCACTGGCTGAAATATCGATTGGATTGGTCGATTGATAGTCGAGCGTCATGCCGGTGATGGGCTGGCCTTTGGTGTCCGTCACCGTGGTGACCATGTTCTGCTGCACTCCCTGCGTCACCGTGGCACTCGTGCCACCATTTAACGTAATTGAGATTGTCTTGGGCGGGCATGTGGAGAAATATCCCGCCGACGATCCCGACTGGGCCACCGAAGCGGTAATCGCGGTCGTGCCCGGCTGATCTGCCGTGATTTGGTTGTTCGCGCTATTGATTTGAGCAACTCCCGCAGAGCTGGCGTTATAGCTCAATGCGCCGATAGCCGACGAGCAACTCGGCACCGACGCCGCACCCGGAGGCAGCCCGCCCGGGCAAGAGTAGTTCGTCACCGACGATGGCGCACATAGCTCATATTGCGTGCCGTTCGATGCAAAGCATGCCTCGGAGTCGAGCTGCGCGCTCGCTCCCTGCGAAAAGCATTGTGTCTGATCGCTGAGCGCGAGATTGATGGAACTGACCTGCGCGTGAACAAAAACCTGCACCGGATTCGACGTCACCGAGTTCGCGGAGGCTGTTATGTAGGCCGTTCCGTAGGGCAAGCCGCCCGTGTTAGGCAGCGGACTTGGGAAGCTGCAGATCGTGAAATCGGCGATGCCGCCGCCGGAATTGCGATTCCAGGTTCCAGCGCACATGTTGCCCGCCGGCGAGATGTCTATGAGCTGATTGTTGGTGGTGCCATAGGCATAACCTGAAGTGCTGGCAGTCGCGCCCTTGCAGGTTTTGGCCGTCGGAGCATTTATCGAGCGCGTCTGACCAAAGGCAATCGAAACACCCGTCGTCCGCGGCTCCAGGTCGATCGTATAGACATCCGTGTCCTTCAAGCCGTATCCAGCGCCATTGCAATAATTCCCCGCCGGATTGCGCGAACACCCAGAGAAACTAATCCCCGCTGGAATCGCCAGAAACACCAAAAAGATAAGCGTTAGATACCGCCGCATGAATCCTCCCCGCCCCGCCTTGTCGAGCCGCGGAACGGTCTCTCCAAATCCCGTTAGAAAATATGGGTTAAAAGCGAGCCGTTATAGCAGTTCTCCAATTGCTGTAAAGGGAGACCGCAACCGCTCAGCGGCCATTTCCTCAAGAAAAGGCCACCTTGCACTCTGTCAGAAACTCCACGTGAATTGGAGAACCGCTCTAAATACGCCCGGCGATGGCTTGATGCTGGCTCAATCCACCCGGCAACCGGCGTCTCGAAACCTTCTTGTCCATCCTGCCGGTTAACGTACACGCTCTGTTTGCTCCAGTAAAAAGTGTATCAGGGTGGGATGGCCGCCCGGCCCGCCCCTCCCCGCACCATTCCCCATCCATCTCATAGACTCCGCTAGCCGGTTATGGGGAGCAGTGCCCTGAATCACGACGCCGGCATGTAACGCGCAAACCAGTCGACGGCTCTCTCCATCACGTCGCGCTGGTGGGCTGGATCCGTGAACCCATGCCCCTCGTTCGGATACACCACGAGTTGTGTGGGAACATGCTGGTCCCGCAGCGCATGCCAGAACTCGTACGACTGAGGCGCCGGGCATTCGCCATCGCGGTCACCCACCAATACCAGTGTCGGCGTGTGAGCCTGTTTGATGAAGTGGATGGCCGAGCTTTTGCCGTAGACCGCCGGATCGTCGTACACCGACCCGCCAAAATATGGAATCATCCACTGGTCAATCGAGTTCTCGCCATAATAGCTCTGCCAATTCGAGATCCCCGCTCCCGCCACCGCCGCCTTGAACCGCCCAGTCTGCGTCACCGCAAACATGGTCATGAATCCGCCGTAACTCCAGCCCGTAATTCCTACCCGGTTCGCATCGACCGGATACTTCGCCACCACCGCATCCACCCCAGCCAGAATGTCGCGCAGGTCGCCATAGCCAAAGTCCTTGCGGTTCGCCTGCGCAAAGGCCTCGCCCTGCCCAAAGCTGCCCCGCGGATTCGGCTCCAGCACAAAATATCCCAGCGCCGAAAAGGCCGCCGCATTCAGACCTACGCTTGCGCCCCATCGCGCCACTTGCGCCGCGGCCGGACCGCCATGCACCTCCACAATCATCGGGTACGTCTTCGCCGGATCATAGTCCTTCGGCAGCATCAGCCACCCCTGAACTCGGAACGTATCGCTCTTCCAGCTCAGCGAGACCGACCGGCCCCACGCCGGTTCGACGCCCTCATTCATATGCGAAAGCTGCATCACGCCTTCCAGCCCCGAAGTCATCACCGTCCCCGGCTTCGCGGCATAAATCTCCGCCGGATGGTCGAAGTTGCTCGCAGCGAAGACAAACATCGAGCGGTCCGCGGTCGACGACAGGCTCATCTCCATCCGCCCGTCACCCACGCTCCCCGGGATGCTGAAAATCGGCGAACCAAATGTAGTGGACAACAAACTGATTCCTCCGCCCGAGCCGGCCAGGTCCCCTTGCAGACGGTAGCGAATCAGTTGGCTATTGCCCCCAGCCAGCTCGGTGACAAACAAATACTCATTGCTCCCCCACTCCATCCACGCCGCGGAAGTCGGCCTGCCCTCAGTGATATCTCTTGGAGCTCCGCCTCCAGCAGGCACAATCCATACATCGCCGCCCGTCGAACCCTGGTCGCTCATCAGCCCGCCGATAAACGCGATCGCCTTCCCGTCCGGCGACCAGCGCGGTACCGCAATCTGCAATCCATGCAGCGGCCCAGCCACCTCGCTCGGAGCGAGAACAACCACCGGCCCGGCGCCAAGGGTCTGCGTATAGAGCTTCGCCACCCACCAGTTGTTCTCCCCCGGCGGATTGGCGGCCACATATGCCAGCCGCTTTGAATCCGGCGCCCAGTTGAACTCGTAAACATGCAGATTGACGGGCGTAACCTGCGTAGGAGCAGCCGCGGTTTCCGCGTCCACTCGCGCCACGGCTACGCGCTGAATCTCGACCCCGTCCTCGCCAATCACGCCCGAAGGCGGCTTCATCGCAGCCAGCGCCCCCGCCGGCCGCGTCGCCCCCTCCACATAGAGAAAA